>OCZU010001627.1_pt1 | contig 14589 bp, 13 predicted proteins | sample 1539001 | NCBI WGS metagenome assembly OCZU01 (sample SAMEA3539306, study PRJEB22396) | soil metagenome | biome: tundra; feature: field; material: soil | place: USA | collected 2010-05 | depth 0.15 m | reverse complement strand
TACGTTACTGGATCGGTTGACGAAGAGCTGCTAGCGCGGAATGAGTATTTGGTGACCGAGAACCGAATTCTAAGGGGCCAGATCAAAGGTCGTCTGCGCCTCACCGATCCGGAGCGCATCAGTTTGGCAACGGCGGCCAGACGACTGGGGCGCAAAGCGCTGGAAGAAGTGGCGCAGAGGGTGCGGCCGGAAACAATTCTTGGGTGGCAACGTCGATTGATCGCTAAGAAGTTTGACGGTTCAAAAAATCGCGAACCTGATAAAGATTCCAAGGCTGGCGAGACGCAGTTCTTCGGTGGAGCAGATATAGTGGCTCAAAAGCTCGCGATAAACAGCGTCATCTTCAACCAGCGAAACGGTCAACATAAGTCGTGGTACAACAATGGACGCTTGAATTGCAGCGTCTCATATGCGACCCTGCCATTTATTCGTCGCAAAAACAACAACATTTCAGAAAATCCTCATTTTGCAAAACGCTCACGTGCTCGCACACTGCTCTCGGTATCGGCAACGAGAAAAACGAACAAACATCACGCCGCATACCTCTGGTCTCGATTGAGTTTTTTGGCCGTACAAGCAGGCTAAGATAAGAGCGACCGAAAAATGATTTCTGGCAAGCCACAACGATTTACCGTTGCCGCCGTCTCCCAAGAAAAAGATTAAGCATGAAATTCACCGTTGAGCGATCAGAGATGATCAAGATGTTGAAACTCGTCGGCAAAAAGATGCCAGGAACCAGACGGCGTGATTCGGATGTGCGTTTGTCCGCCTGCGCCGCGCGGGTGTTTGTGGAAGCGAACGGTTCCACGGCCGGCATTGAAGCGCTGGTGTTCGGAGAGGGCACGTGTGTGGTACCGCATGAAACGTTTGTGGAGCTGCTCAAGTCCTACGCGCCCAAGCCGAACATCACAATCGAAGCCAACGAACGGGCTATGAAATTCTTTTCCACCACGCTGCCAGTGAATGGATACTCCCACACGGTCAAGCCGCCAGGAAAATTTCAGGTCTTCGCCGTCACAGATTCGTGGGTGGCGGGAACGGCGCCGCAGCAAACCGCCAATGAATGAGCTTGAAACAGCAATCATCATTCTCCAGTTGCACGAAAATAGCTAGATGGGCGGATTCCTAAAGAGCAAATTGCGATGAAGTTGTGGACGGCGGCGAGGACGGGATGCAATCCGGGCGGTTGACAATGGACCGGGTCTTTTGGTGTGAGCGTCGATTTGAAAATGCAGATGGGGCGACCGGGCCCCGCCCACGGGCTCCAGGCTCAGAATCTGGTAGAGAGGTTTTTCATACGCAATCAGTCCAGCTTGGACCAGTTGCTGACGACTGGCCGAAAGACCGAGCGAATCCATTTTCAAGCGCCGCATCAGCGAGGCGTCGGAGTAGTAGCTCAGTCCGTCAGCGTCGGCGACGCTAGTCAGGAACAGGTAGAGGGTCCAGGACGAGTGGTCATACCGGAGGAAATAATTTTCCTGCACCAGCCGGTGATCGATCCAACTGAACTGAGGCGGGACTTTCCGGAGTCGCTCCGGATTGAGGACACGTTTTTTCATGCAATAATCTTTCCAGGTTCATGCCGGGCACCATGCCCAGAATGTCGTGTCCCTTGCTTACCAGTCGCCGGGTGCTGGTGGCGATGTCGTCTGGTAAGGTACTGCCGACGAACATGGAGATAAGCCCCACAAACAGAGGAATTTGCATCGAACAGAGGTCTTGTAAGGTACAGTCGGGAGCGGTTTTCGCAACTTCTTGAGCCGCAGGAACTTGTTCCGAGCAGCCGTCTTGTAAGGTACGGCGCCGATAGCGAGCGGTGTTTTTCCAGTAGCCCGGATGCTCCTTCTGCCAGTCGCGGGCGCGCTGGGAGTTCTGATCGTCCCGGAAATAATTTTGGTTCTCCGGCTTGGCCAGCCAAGCCCGCATGAGCTCGCGTTTCCTGGCCTTGCGGCAGTCGGGTTTGAGGCAATAGCACTGGCGTTGTCCACCCCGGTAATCGGGAAGAAAAAGTTCCTTGCAGTGCAAGCACTTGCGTCGGGGTTGCGGTGACTTCATTGGTTCCAAAATAAAAAGGAACCAGTATCGGAAACCGGAGCGGAACGGGGGAACAAAATCCAGCCGGAAGAAAAATCAGAACAGAGAAGAAGGAAGAAGAATTTTCAGCGAATCTGTCGAAGAAAATCCAACGGAAGAAGATCCCGTTCTAAACCGCCCGTCTTGCATCCATTCGATTTCGCCCGTGGCAATGAAGTTGGTGTGAGCAAATCGTTGTATGAGTGAAAGCAAAGAAGTTGCTGTTTGGCTGGATCGGGCAAAGTTTTTCGAGGTTGGTCGAGTGCTTCAAAAAAACTGGCACCGTTCGGATTTGGGTTTTGTTTCCCTCACGGTGAGTCATTGCAAATTGACAATAATGTCAAAACGCGGTGGGGCTGAGATTGACTGCGATGGTGTTGCGATGATTTCAGCAAAATTGACCGCGTCCGAATTTCGGAAATTGATTATTTCATATCGTCATGGAAAAGCCCCTACCGGCAGGATGCAGCTGGTGTTTCGGCTAGAATTCGGTGAAATCGCGATTGATGTGGCAGGAGTTAAAGCAAATTTTGATTGAGAGAGCTACGTCTCCCCCATCCCGGGCTTCTCCCCAACAGGGAGAATCGTTCGTCGTCCCCTTGAAAATTCACGCGACTGGGTTGGCCGGACGCTCAGCCGATAAAATGGAAAGCGAAAAGGATGTTTTTCCTGGAGTAAAGGGTTAGGATGAAGGCGAGCGAAACATGATTTATGGGAATATAGAAACCAAACTCACGCTGCATGTGTTCTACGTTGATTTTGGAGTTTACAGGACAGCGCTGACAGCGGCGCAGGAACTGGCCCAAGCCCAATCGGGGATGGAAATAAAGGCGTGGGACGTGTTCAGCATGACATCGGAAGAACTGAATGCACATCAAATTCGCGCCTATCCCACCCTGCGATTGTTTAGGTATGGCCAGTTTATGGGCGATACCACCTCCGCGTTCTGGGATAAATCCTCACTCGCCCGCTGGATGGGCAAACTCTTGGGCGAATAGCCAGCAAGCAAGTTACTTTGAGTTTTTGCCGTTGCAGCCATATCTTATAATGCAGGCGGAAATACCGTTCGGTGGAATAGGCGCAAAAGTAATGGCGGAAAGTTTATCGTGCCTCGCAGTCGGAATAAAATTGACGGCATTCCTCATCCGGACTTCTCCTCAAGGAGAGAAGAAATGTTCGCCGAGTCTTTGAAGTTTCAAGCGGCCGGATTGGCCGGACCGTCAGCCGTTCACCTTGCCGCTCAATTTCTCGCGCGTCCGCGGGCCGGCCTTCGCCATTTGGCCTATGCAGCCCCATGTGCGGTCACCCCGCGTGAGCCGGGGGTTTCTGATTGGTTCTCGCTCAAAACTTGACGGAGCTTTTGGCAAATTAGCCGGAAACAGAGGGAAATGCACTGTTTGCGGCCATTTTACGGCCGTCGGCGGTGAAGCGGCGATAATGGCCGTCGTGGAAATTTTCTTCTTCCGGGAGTCGGTATTGTTGGCGCGAGTCGGCGGCATCATTGTTTCATCGCAGGCCTTCGTTCGTTTCGGAAATAGTTTTTCAGGGACATTTGATTTGCAATTTATGGTGTCCGAACTGCACAGCACAGTGAGTCTTTGGGAAACCAGGTTCACCAAAACCGCGAACGGCACTTACTTTGTCATCAGTTTCAACCTCGGCGTTCTGCAAGACACCGGAGCGGGCCGATTCAACGAGAAGTAGATCAGCCGAAATTTGCGGCACGTTTCCCAAGCCCCCCAAGCAATAAAGTTTTTGGGCACCCTCTGTTTGGTCTTTTTCAAAGTAAGCGGGAACCCACATGTTCAGTCACCAGAAGGACTTATAATAATTATTTTGCATTTCTATAAATCTTTTTAATGAATTAACTTGCGTTGTTTCGGAAGCACTGTAGAAATGGAGGCGATTAGGAGGCATAAAAAGAAACCTATGAAAATAAAGTGCTACGACAGGAAGTTTTTTCGCGGAGCTTCCGCAATTCCAACCTTCATTCTTGTTGCGGCAGCGCTTCTGACTTTCGCCGCGAGCGTGAGCGCCAACCCCCGCTCCCCTTTGCCGCTGATGCCTGAATTTGCCTGGCCGCTTTTCCACGAGACGTTTGATGAGGTTTACGATGTGTATTCCTATGCCGCGACCAACGCGCAAGTGACCATTGGCTATTACACACTCGTCGAAAGCTGGTCGGGCTACGCGCTGCAACGCTCTGGCGATTCTGTCACGCCCTTTTACGTGCCGGCGGCGGATTCAGGACAGACGAACATCAATTGCAGCCAAGGAACGATTCGGTTCTGGTTTGAGCCGACAACCTGGTCCAGCATGACGCAAACAAATGGCGCGGGGCCAGGAGCCGTGGCCACGTTGCTGGAACTGGACGCCATCGGAAAAAACGAGTCCGCCAATATTTGGACGCTGACAATTAATCCTGCCGGAACGGCACTCTCGCTCGTCGCGCAGAGCGACGACAACCCGGCCTTGCTGCTGCAAACGGAAATTAGCTGGCAGGCGAATCAATCGCATTTGATCGTCCTGGATTACGGCCCCAAGGAAACGGCATTGTTCATTGACGGGCAACTGGTGGCGCAGGGAGCTGGAACGCTGGCGGTGCCGCCGCAACTCGCCGCGTTATTTGTGGGCAGTTCGCTGACGGGCAAATCCGTTGCGGGCGGAGATTTCGACGAGTTGTTCTGCTTTGGAGCACCGCTGGCAACGCGCTTTTATCATCCGCTGACGGCCACGGACCTTTTGTTTTACTACAATGTGTATGCCGGGAATGCGGCATTGGGGCCGGTCAGCGCGGAGGAGATTGCGGCGCGGGCGGAGAGGATCGCGGCAAGAAAAGCGCAAAGAGCAGCACTGAGCGCGTTATCTTTGGACGGCGGGGGCATGGAGACGATGGCGGCGCGGGGAACGTATGGCGCATTGTCCGCAAGCGACTGCGTGACGAATGTGCCGGTTTACATGACAAATGCGTGGGCGGGGTTCGAGACGAACGGGACGATGACGGTGACGTTTGACGTGGTAGGAGGGACCAACGGATTGATTTACGATGTATTTGGCACCACCAATCTGGCGGGTAACCAGTGGTTTTGGTTGACCAACAGCCCGACCTGCAACACGGTGGTCTTACCTGGACAAAACCCAGTCTTGAATTTCTATATTTTGGGAACGCCACAGGACAGCGACGGCGATGGATTGACTGATGCTTACGAACGTCTGGTAAGCCATACCGATCCGAATGTTTTCAATATTGTATCGAGCGATGGTTACGGCACCCCGGATGCGTGGTATTTGCAGCATGGCTTGAATCCCGCTGCACCAGGCATCGCAAATCAAGACCCTGATCAGGATGGATTGTTGAACCGGCAGGAGTATTTGTATGGAACCAATCCGCAAGTTCCGGAAGGAATAAACGTGTGGGTTGGAACTCCGTCAATCTTTGTGAGCATTCCCTGAATCAGAAAAGGCCAATGATGAAAATGAAATTGAGTGGTTGGACTGGCGTTTTCTGCGGAGGGTTATTGCTAATGGCGGCGTCAACGAGTTGGGGCAGTGCCTGCGTCTCGGCCCGGTTTCACGATGACAAGGATACGGGTTGCCGTACCAGTCCGAACCGCGCAGGATCACCGCCCTCCGGCACCCAAGGCAGTGGCAACCAGGCACAATGCCCAAATTGCGACCCGCATGGTATGCCCCGTTGGTCAGTCAGCGAACCTTACATCAACCTTCATATCGCCGATGAACCTTTAAGCTACCAACTATCCTCCGGCCAGGAGATGGCGTTTCGGTTCATGTATAAACAGCGATACATGCTGCCGCTGCCGGATGAAGTGCCCGACTATTATTTCCTCCCAAGCGGCCCTGCACGACCAACAGCCCACGTTTATGATGCGATGCGGTCGTACGGAATGACCAATGCCGCTTGGTGCAACAACTGGATGATGGACATCGCCGTTTGGGATGAGGAATGGGAAATCAATTCACACAACGGTACTGCGACGAGTCCGATTTTCAGTTATGGCTATCAGGCGTTGGTCTTTGGGCGGGAAGGCGGCATTTCCTATTATTACAAAACCAATCATGGATCATTACCATTATTGCAGGAGCCGGTGAGTCAGGTGACGCTGCAACCATTGTCAGCGTTGGGATATCCGGTCGTGGGGACGCCCCTGGCTGACGCTAGTGGAACTTACTGGGGGAACGCCAGCACAAACGGCATCCAGTTGGTTTATCCTGACGGCAGCAGAGATGTTTTAAACCTCGGCTACTACCTAAACGGAAACGGAGCGCCGGTAAATGGCGGCCTCGCCCCGAACACCCATGCCCAATTTTTTCTGACTCAGCGCGTTGACCCGCAGGGCAGGACGATTAAACTTGGCTATGAAAAATTAACGAATTCGACTCCGAACCTCTTTCGGGTGCGTTACGTGGTCGATTCGGACGGACATACGAATACGTTTTTATACGTTACCAACTCACCGAATTATGCGTGGCAGTTGGCGGAAGTGGACGATCCCTTTGGGCGCAAAGCGAGACTTGATTACGGCACATCCGGGATCACCAATGGCCTGTTGATCCGCCTCATCGACTCTGCGGGGTTGACCAATTCATTTGGTTATCAAGGCACCAATGGCTGGATAACCAGCCTGACCACCCCTTACGGCATCACCAGTTTCAATTATTATGACGTGCCAGACACCGGCTCCGGCATCCCCAATACATTTCAAGAGCGTTCCATTTACATCAACGAGCCGGGAGGAGCGCAGCAAATGTTTCGTTACGCGCATACTAATAGCCTTGTGGCCAGCACAGCATCGGCTCCGACCGTACCCGTTCCGTTCAATGGCAACATCCAGTTTGACGATGGCACGAGCGGCGCAAACCACATCGGCTTGAACTACCGGGACACCTTTCATTGGGATCGCTTGCAGGCCCAGACCTTGCCGAGCACAAACTTTCCTGCACTGCTCTCGGCCCTGGGCACGGCGGACTACAACCGCGCCTATCAAAGCCATTGGTTGTGGCAGACGGACGGCCTTTCCATCAGCGAATCCTTGTCGAGTCTGCAAGACCCGTCGCCGGACCTGCAAGGACAGATTTTGGGCGAGCGCACCTGGTATGATTACCCAAACAAACTGAATGGAGCCGAGGAAGAAGGCGATGCGCAGCCGCGCTGCCTCGCCCGGCTCCTGCCAGACGGCAGCAGCCAATACACTTTTTACAATTACTACACTTTTCCGTTGGGCATGGCGGATTTGCCTCAAAACAATATCATGACATATTCCAAGCCGGACGGCAGCTTGGGGACGCGCACCAATTTTTTCAACTATTCCACTAATACCGTTGACCTGCTGAGCGTCAGCAACTCCGCTGGACAGTTCGTCAAGTATGCCTATGACACCAACCATCAGGTGTTGTTTGCCACTAATGCGCTGAATTACGTCACGGCGCTGACCTGGGATTCCGTGCATAACTTGACCAGCGTGGCGTTGCCGAGTGGCCAGACCGTTGGCTTGAGCTATGGCGGGCAAAGGCTCGTCTCTCAAATCAGTATCAACCCTGACGGCTTGACGCTCTCGATTCCGAGCTACACCAACAGTATGCCGTTGGTGATCAGCACTAGCGGCACCGGCCTGCCCGCTTTGTCCGTGACCAACACCTATGACGGGCTGAACCGGCTGACGGGCACCACTTTCCCGGACGGGACTTATACTTCAAACCGCTACAACATTCTGGACCTCTCCGCCACGCGCGACCGCCTGGGCAATTGGACGTATTTCGGCCACGATCCCTTGCAACATCTGACCGCCGTCACCAACGCCAACAACGCCGTCACGAGCTACAGTTGGTGCGGCTGCGGGGCTTTGACGAGCATCACCGACGCGCTGACCAACATCACAACGCTCAATTACAACAACCAGGGATTGCTGACGAATGTCGCTTTCCCGGATGCCAGCAGCCTTACCTATAGCTTCGATCTCGCTGGCCGCATGACGAGCGTCATGGACGGTCTGAATCGCGGCCTGAATTACGGCTACAATAAACAAGATCTGGTTACCACGATCAGCAACGCCTACGGTCGGGTGTCACGGACGATTTACGATTCAGCTGACCGCCCGTTTTCCGTCACGGACGCGAACAATGTCGCCGTCACCAATCAATTTGATTTGCTCAATCGACTTACCACGCGCACCTGGCCGGACGGGGTTGGTGAAACTTATGGATACACCACCAACGGGCTGGCTGCCTACACGAACCGCAACCAGCTGGTGACGCGCTACGTCCGTGACGGGGCGGGGCGCTTGACCGCCGTGACAAACGCCAACTTGGAAGTCACACAGTTCGGCTACGATGCGGTCAGTCACATTACAACTCTCATTGATGGCCTGACGAACACCACGACGTGGCATTACAATCAATACGGCTTGCTCACCAACAAGCTGGACGCCCTCAGCCGGGAAATTATTCGCTACACCTACAATCCGAATGGACAGTTGACCAATCGCTGGATGCTCGGCAGCGGCAACACCGCTTATGCGTTTGATGCTGTCGGCAATCTTAAATCCACCGTCTACCCCAGTGCCACCAACAGTTACGCCTACGACGCCTTGAACCGGCTCACCAGCATGGTGGACGCAGTTGGTACGACGGTGTTCAGTTACACGCAGGCTGGCCAGTTGCAGGGTGAGGACGGCCCCTGGTCGAATGACGGCGCAACGTATGGCTACAGCCAGCAACAGCGAACCAACCTGACCCTCGCGCAAACCGGCACAAACTGGTCGCAGAGTTACGGCTATGATTCGGCGTGGCGGCTGACGAGCCTGGCATCACCGGCGGGCGGTTTCATTTACGGTTACGGAATCCCGAACTCTGCTTCGGCTTTGGTTCGCACCCTCTCGCTTCCGAATGGAGCCTATACCACAAATCATTATGATGCGCTGGTGCGACTTGACTATACCGCGCTGGTCAATCATTGGGGCCATGTGCTGGATGGCTACAGCTATCAATATGATTTGCTCGGCCTGCGAACCAACACCACCCGTGATTTCGGGTTGACAACAAATACTGCCTCAGCCAGTTACGATAACATCGGACAACTTGCTTCATGGACGGGCAAAGAGGCGAGTGGCGTGCCACGGCTGAACGAACAACTCGGTTGGGCTTATGACAAGGCGCACAATTTGCAGTTCCGCACCAACAACCTGCTGGTTCAGACTTTCACCGTTGACCCGGTGAATGAACTTACCAACGTCACGCGCAGCGGAACGCTCACGCTGACCGGCGCGACTCCCGCGCCCATGACCAGCCTGACGGTGAACGGGCAAGCGGCGCAGACTTACGGCGACTTTACATTTGCCCGCACCAACCTCTCCTTAGTCAACGGCCAGAATAGTTTCACCAACATCGCAGGGAACCAATATGGCTCATGGGACACGAACACTTTCACTGTGAATCTGCCTGCGACCAATGCGCTGCAATTTGACCTGAATGGAAATCTCACCAACGACGGAACGAAATCATTCTACTACGACGCGGAAAACCAACTCACCAATGTCACGGTTGCGGCTGCGTGGAAATCAGAATTTGTTTACGACGGACTGAACCGGCGACGCATTGCCCGCGATTACACCTGGACGGGTACATGGAGCAAGACCAACGAGACGCGGTATGTGTACGATGGGATGCTGGCGATCCAGGAACGCGACACGAACAACAATATTCTCGTGACCTATACGCGAGGGATTGATTTAAGTGGCAGCAGACAAGGTTCAGGTGGAATTGGCGGGCTGATTGCGAGAACAGACGCCAACGGTTCAGCGTTCTATCACGCTGATGGAAATGGAAACATCACGTCGCTCATGGATGGTTATGAGAACATCGTAGCGCGTTACCTCTACAACCCCTACGGCAAACTTGTTGGTCGATGGGGAACGTTGGCGAATGCGAACGTGATGCGGTTTTCTTCCTGGCCCACTGGTCCGTCCGGCCTCATCCACGCCCCGTTGCGAGATTACGAGCCAAACTTGCAGCAATGGCTACAGCGCGACCCGATTGGAGAAATGGGCGGCATCAACCTGTACGGATTCGTGGGCAACAATCCCATTAGCAACATCGACCCGTTTGGGTTGGCCTATGGAGATTTGTGGGACCCGCGAACGTATTTCGGTGGCCCATCGGGTGCGCGGACGCTCCCAGATGGAAGCCTTTATTCGCCACCCCTGCCAGTACCTTCCGAGAACGGTGATACTGCCGGATCCCTCGTGAACTGGAGTTTTGGAGGACGGAGGCCAGGTGATTTCGTTGCTGACAGTGCGGCGGAGGTAGCGAAGAACTCGGCGTTGGCCATGTCGATGCTGACCCCGCTGGGCGAGGAGGAGGAAGGAGCCGAGGCGGCAGGCGGTCTATGGAAGGCTCTCAAAAATAAGCTGTCCAGGTCGAAGTGCCCAACCAAGGTGCCGAAATTCAAAGACCTTAAAGCCGCCCTGGACGCCACGGGCAGGATTCACGGTTCTTTGCCGAACCCAAATGAACTTGGCCGCTATCATCCGGAGGATTTGCAACGACTGCTGGACGGGTTGAGACAGAGCGTGCAGCAGCGAATCCAGAACACGGCAAATATGGGTGCCACTGTCGGACACGATGCGAGGATAGCGGAAGAACAACAACTTATTCAAGCCATAGAGAGGCATTTAGGAGGACCATGAAGACGAAGACCCGAGGAGAACGGCTCATCCGTGAGATGCTCAGTGACCCAGCTCGTTTCAATGGGAACGAGTTGTTGAAGGAATATTTCGCTGGGTTTCCGCTTGAGACCCTCCGACCGCTGCTTGCCAGCGCGGATCGTATGGTGCGCCGTGTAGCCGTGTGGATAGCATCCGAACTCGGCAAGGAGGCCCGCCCTCTCATTCATGAAGCGGTCTCGCTTGTTCACGACCCCGAACGTTACATTCGGGCCTATGCCCTCGATATTATAGCCGTGTGCTCACTAGCAGAGGACGCCGACAAATACGTCCATGTCGTTCGCTCGCTGGAGGACGGCGACGAAGTAATACGAGTCCAAGCGATGTTTTTGATGTCCAATGCCTACGCTTCGCAGTTACAAACGGCTGCTCAATCGTTCGGTGTTGCCGGTCCCTCTGATAAATTGCATAAAAAGTGGCTTTCACAACTAGCAGCCGAGCGCCTCAATGCTGGGGCGATTTCAAGCATGATTGACTCCCCAGAGCCTCTGCTACGGAGGTATGGCGCAATCGCTGCGTGGCGGTGTCACGACAGGTTGCCTGAGTTGGTTTCACACCTTGCATTAAGCACCGACTCAGACATAAGAAAGTTTTGGGAACGACGGGCCAGCCGCTAGTAAGTCCCCCTATCGTCGAGACATGCCGAATTTCGCTTCCCCTTAAAGGAGCTACGCCGCGAAACACGGCAAGGCTTGGCTCCCCGTTGGCGCTCCCTCGTGAGCTTTCTTTCGCCGACGTTCCGCTGCGCTCCATAACCTGCGGCCCAATCCCCCATCCGGGCGGCAGGACAAACGCTCCGCTTCACTCATGGCTGGCAGAAACACCCGAACCAGAGCGTGGGGCCGGAGATGGATGGAATGGAGACGCAATATGTCCAACGTCGGTTGGGTGTTTCATCAGCGTTTCAGCAAGTGCTTCAGAACTGCTCGACACCTGTTCGATGGCCGTTCGATGGCGGCCCGATGGCAAGAGAAAAAAGAGGAGGACGCCATCTCCTAAACTTGTCGGCCTGATTGCTGCCAATCGCGTTTGGTGTCACCGTCCGGCAGTGGACAATTTTTCCAGCAATTGCTTGGCTGGCTCAAAATCTGGTTGAATTTCCAATGCTCGGTTCGCCGCTTTGCTTGCTTTCTCAAAATTCTTTGCCGCTGCCCAAGCGAGTCCAAGTTTGACCTGAAGCTCCGCTGACTCTGGTTTGACCTGGCAGGACACTTCCAAATGTCTGGCGGCTTCCCCATAGCGACCGAGTTCACTCAACACTTCCGCGACCTGCGAACGGAACGGCGGCGAAAACGGGTCCCACTCGACCGCCTTGGAAAAATGTTCCAACGCTTTCTCCGGTTGCCGTCGTGACAATAAAAACATCCCTTCCTTGTATTGCCCGGTTGGCTGATCGGAATCATAGTCAATGGCCCGCTGAAGTTCACGCCCGGCTTGAGTCTGCATGTCCATCGTTCGCCGCAACACCCATGCAGTTGCCACCCGGACATTACGCACTGGATCATTTAGCATCGTCGCTAAAGCAGCCGCGATTTCCTGAGTATCAGATTCAAGCGGTGATTCCAGTGAACGCACGGCATTTTCACGAACCAGCGGGTGTTCATCCTTCAACCGCTCCAACAAAACTGCTTTCACTTCCGATTCAGCAGCCCACTGCCACAGAAAACTCACGGCTACGGCCCGCCAGTAAGGTGATTCTTTGCCACTGGTCAACATGCTAACGAGATTGGCCTTTGCGCTGGTCTCGCCTTTTTCAGCGGCGGCAATCCATTGCGCCCGCTCCCGCGTATGCCGGTTCATGTTCGTACCGTACCATTGGCCGGTATATTGTAGCGCCCAATCCACGGTTTGATCCACGTGGCAACGGTTACAGGCATTCGGGATGTTCGACTGTTTCGTCAACAGCGGATCAGGAATGGTAAAGCCGTGGTCGTGACGCGGCTGGTGTTGCATGTAAACCGTCGCGGGCATGTGGCAGCCGATGCACTCGCCGCCCTTGTCATTGAGTTTATGATGTCCATGTTCAGCCGGGTTGATTACCGGCGCGTTGGTGAACCCGCCGTTGTGACAGCGGATACAGAGATCATTCCCCGGCAGGATGGGTTTCATGGAGTGCGGATTGTGGCAGTCCACGCAACGCACGCCTCGCTGATACATTTTGCTGCTGAGGAATGAGGCGAATTCGTAATCTTCATCGTGAATCTGCCCATCGGGATACCAGCGTTCCGCGTCGTCGAGAATTTGCGGGGAGTAGTGGTCGAAGAAGGAATCACCCGGTTTGAAATACCCCGTCAGGTCGTTGCGCCGGGCGTGGCAGGTGCCACAGGTGCCAACCATTCGCACGGGAGAGATGGGTTTGATGTTCGGGTCTTTCTGTTGGGTGTTGGGATGAGCTTTGCTCCATTCGACATGCGCTTTCATCGGGCCATGACAGGCTTCGCAACCAACGGACATTTCAGCCATCGTAGTGTGATAGCTGTCGGTGGGGACGGCGTAGTTTTTCCTCAAGCTGGTATTGTGGCAATCGGCACACTCCGAATTCCAATTCATGCCGCGCCCGGTCCAGTGTCCCCATTCACCCGGCTGGCGGTCTTCGTCGCCATAAACGTCGAACCACTGATGCGGCACCAAGGCATAGGAGACTTCCTGCACCTGCCAGCGACCACCGGGCGCAGCAGTGAGAAATTGCCGGAGCGGTTCATGCCCGATCACGCGCTCAACGCGATAAGCAGCCAGGTTGGTTTGATCGCCAAGCGTCACGATTTCACCATTGCCGTTCTGAATGCGAGCCTGGCTAGTTTGGGTGCCGTGTTTGAATGACCGGGCCGGGTCAAAGGCGGATTGATCCTTGGTCGGTTGAATTGGCCGCTCGGCCAGGGCGTGGTGGGACGTGGCCCAAAGATCGTATTCAGCCTTGTGACAATCCCGGCAACCTTCCGAACCGGCATAGTCGCTGAAAGTGCTTTGCCGGTCTTCGAGCAATGACTTGGAGCCGTCAGAAATGTTCATTGCCGCCGCTGGCTGCCGATGCCGCCCCAAAAACCAAACGCCAGCAACCAGGAGAGGAAAGGCGAACAAGGCGACAATCAACCCTTTCTGATTCCGCCGAGAACTTGACCTATTTCGCTGCTTTGAAGCCCTTCGTTTCGGTGTCACGCTCCATGATTTGAAACATTCGAGGCGTTGTCAATGAGCGGGAAAACCACGGTAATAAAATCTCCGCCTCGAAGCGTCCGTTTTTAATTGGACCTCGGCTGGCCGATTTTCAACTGACCGGTGGCAGTCGTTTCTCGCAATTTCTAACAAAAGTGCTGAATAAAGCTGTGGACGCTGTTAAACAATGGACGAAACAAAACCGATTAAGCATTCGCAAGATGCAGTCAGCCACCCACTACCATGAACACGCCATCCCTCAAAGAGCAGCATGAAGTTGCGATTGGAAATGCTTTGCTGAAATCGCTCGGATACGATGGCCAGTTCATTGGTCACGGCGCTGATGGTGTGGAACCGGATTTGATCTACCTGCTCGCTGGCAGGAGAATCGGCATTGAGATGGCGACTGCGTATTATGACGACCGTCAGGCGAGAGTTGAGTGGCAGTTGGCACGAGGAAACATGCAGCCCGTAGTGTCAAACGGGTCGAATGAGTCTACCCTCAAGCATTTACGAGGGTAGCGAGAAGTTGCCTTCAGGGGTGCGCACTGGTTGAATTTGAGCCAATGAACTGGAAGCGAATGCTGGCCTACGTCACGGGATCTGTTGACGAAGAGCTCCTGGC
>OCZU010001626.1_pt1 | contig 14591 bp, 11 predicted proteins | sample 1539001 | NCBI WGS metagenome assembly OCZU01 (sample SAMEA3539306, study PRJEB22396) | soil metagenome | biome: tundra; feature: field; material: soil | place: USA | collected 2010-05 | depth 0.15 m | reverse complement strand
AGGCGCCCGGCACGAACCTGACCTTCAGCATCAAGGGCATCGGCGCGAAGAAGTGTGAGGGCACCCGCAATATTCCCGACGGCGAGGTGTTTTCCTGCCCGGTGAAAAATTCCGTGAACGGCGTGATCCAGTTCAACACGCCGACGCTTTATTCCGGAACGAAGTTTGAAAACGTCCGGCTGGAATTCAAGGACGGCAAAATCATCAACGCCACCGCGAACCACCCGAAGCGGTTGAATGAGATTCTGGACACGGATGCCGGCGCGCGTTACATCGGCGAATTTTCACTGGGGTTCAATCCCTACATCCTGAATCCGATGTGCGACATATTGTTCGACGAGAAAATCGCCGGCTCGCTGCATTTCACGCCCGGCCAGGCGTACGAGGACTGTGACAACGGCAATCGCTCCGCCGTGCATTGGGACATGGTTTTGATCCAGCGCCCGGAATGGGGCGGCGGCGAAGTGTGGTTTGACGATGAGTTGGTCCGCAAAGACGGCTTGTTTCTGCCGAAGGATTTGAAGCAGTTGAATCCGGCGAGCCTGAAATGATTTCTGATTTCATGATTTGTGCGCTCATTGAAACTGATTGCGCCGATGAAATCATCAATCGTAAATCGTAAATCAAAAATCGTTTCTCAGTGTCCTTCCTTAAGGACGGCGATGAATTGCTTCATCGCGGGCGAAAGGACTTTGTTCTTCTTGTAAATTACGGCCAGCGGGCGGTAGAAATCTCCGTCCTCCAGTTTCACGGCAGCGAGGGTTTGTTTGGAAACCTCCTGGCCGATGGTGCTTTCCGGCACGATGGAAATACCCGCGTCAATTTCCACGGCGCGCTTCACGGTTTCGATGTTGTCGAATTCCATGACGGTCTGCACTTCGACGCCGTACTCCTTCAAAATCTTGTCCAGCGCCTTGCGGGTCGGAATGTCCGGCTCGAAGCCGACGAATTTCTGGCCCGCGATCGTCTTCAGCCGGGTGCTCTTCAATTTTGAGAAGGGATGCTGCGGATGGCAGATCATCACCAAAGTGTCTTTGCGCAGAGCAACGATTTCTAGCTTTGAATCTTTTGCCGGGTAGGCCACCAGGCCCAGGTCCACCACATTGCCCAGCACGTCTTCATAAACCTGGTTCGAACGGCGGTATTCAACGTGAATGTTCACCGTCGGATAATCCTTCATGAAGCGTTTGATGTACGGCGGCAAATCGTGCAATCCGATGCTGTAAATCGTTGACACGCGGATAGTGCCCGAAATGATGTCTTTGATCTCCTGCAGCTTGTTGTGCAGCGTGTCGTAGGTCTGGATGATCTGCTTGCTGAAATCGTACAGCACCTGCCCTTCGCGCGTGAGACGGAACTTCTTTTTGCTGCGCTCGATGAGCAGCGATTTGAACGTGCGTTCCAGCGAACTGATCTGCTGGCTGACCGCCGATTGGGTGACGCCGTTGACCTGCGCAGCTTTGGTGAAACTCTCGGTTTCCGCCAGGTCACAGAAGACTTTCAAGCTTTCGATTTGCATAAGTCAAATGCATATGGATCTTTTGATAACAAGTCAACTAATGTTTATTGCGATCAAAACCAGAGTCCCGCTGCCAATGGCAAATGTTGCTGGCCGCAACCCCCGCAACCGGTTCGGCCTTTTTTCAGCTTGCCAAGCCGAACTTACATAGCGAGATTATGCGGCCTTAATGACGCTGAAACGCCCGGCGAAATCAATCCAGGGTCCGGTTTCGGTTGCGCGGTTAGCGCCAACGGTGATTCGTGCTACAACGAATGCTATGACGATGACTCAGATCGACCAACCGGAGCCGCGCTGGCAAGTTGTCCTCGCGCTCCTTGCGGTCACTGGCATTCACCTGGCGTTACCGAAAGAGCTGGTCGTCGGACCTGCTTGGTTGTTGCCGCTTCTGGTCGTGGTGCTGCTGGTCCCGACCGTGTTCGCGCACCGGACGGGACGCCATTCGCTGAATCATATTCTGGGTATTGTGATCGGCGCGATCATCACTTTCGGTCTCGTCGCGTCGGTGGTCCTGCTCGTCACCACTCTCCCAGAAAAGAAGGAACCGCCATTGGCACTTTTGGGTTCAGGTGGAGCGTTGTGGCTGACGAACGTGCTGGTCTTCGCGCTTTGGTATTGGAGGCTGGACGGCGGTGGTCCGATGGTACGCGAAGCGCAACACGAGTTCGGGAGCCACAGCTTTGTTTTTCCGCAGATGCAAATTGAAAAACTTGAGCGCAAGAGATTCGGAGTTGATGGATGGCGCCCCGGATTTGTGGACTATCTTTTCGTTGCTTTCACCACCAGTTCAACTTTTGGCCCAACGGATGCGCCTCTCCTGACTCACTGGGTAAAACTCCTCACCATGATTCAGATTTGCATATCGCTCACGATCATGGTCCTGCTGATCTCGCGGGCCGTTGGTGTGCTATAAATGAGGGGTCCGCAGAAGCCGACGCCAGAGCAAGAAGGATGTCTGCCCGGCACTCATTTTGCAGCAAGACTTTGCGGACGTTTCTTGGTCCTTAACGTTTTGCTTTTAGTCGTTGCCTGTTTCGGAAACCGGCAACTTGTCCGCTGCTTCTTTTCCACCGCCGACCTGGTTCCAGGGTAAGCGCCGGATGTCTGGCTGGACTGGCCCGGCTGTCCCGACCAGTTCAGCTTTCGCAGTTGACATCGCAGGCCGGCGTGGCTGAGCTTGTATTGTCATTGGCTACTTGGGCCTGACACGACTCCACATCGTTTCCTCACCGGCCGTGAACGGCCAATTGCGGTGTTGTATTGATTCCAGATGGTTTTAAAGAACCATGACTTATCTACCGGGGCTGCCCGGTAGTTGGCTGCCAGCAGCCTCAACGTATGACACGGTTCACGGGTCCACGCTTCCAAGGGACGGGGAATCAACGCGGGTCAATCATCGACGAGTTGCTTCATGGCGCTTTGGACACGCTTGTAGTCGGGCATTTCCTCGGGTGGAACTGGCTGAACCCAATCGAAAAATAATTTTCGTGCTTTCCATTTCCAATGTTCAACGTGGCCGTCAGCAAAGGAAAGATTCGCGCCCAGATTGTGCCGGTCTGAGGGCATATCCCACCAGACGTTTTGCGAAAAATAGGGCGAGCCTATGGGAGGATTGCCGAATTCCGCGTCCTCAATCGTGTCCGCGCTCTCATCAATCAAAACGAAAAGCTCGCTCGGTACCGGGTGGCGGACTTCAGTGGATTTCGTCCAGGCCGGGATGATTCCATAATATTCTGCATCGCCTTGGGGGTAGCCATTCACTGATTGGCTCAGATTGTAACTCCGCCAGCGTAATTGCGACAATGGCTGCCCAGCGGGCGTCTGCAAAGTGGACTGGTCCGCTGGGCAATGATAAATAGGCAGCGAACTGTTGTATTGAAACAACAGGCCGCTGACGATGTTGGAAGGGTTGATCTCCGTGTCCGCATTAACGTCCGGGAGCCAGGACAACCCTTTAACATCTGAGCCGGGACTGTTGATGATGGCAACGGAATTGTTGGGCACGAAATAATCCTTGTTGTCGGCGACGTAAAGATGCAAGCAAAGTTCAAGCTGTTTCAAATTGTTCAGGCAGACGATGGTTTGCGCCCGGCTTTTGGCCTTGCTCAACGCGGGCAACAACAGCGCGGCCAGAATGCCGATGATTGCGATGACGACCAGCAGTTCAATCAAAGTGAATGCGGCGGCGAGAATCCGTCGTGGAAGCGGGCCTGTCGGTTGATGGCGCATGGATGCTGGGACTAACGTACTCCCATCCGCCGCATCCGCAACCGGCTTTTTGCTCAATTTGTGAGCGGTTCCAGTTGGCGAATTCCTTTGTCTGTCAATTGCCAGCATCCGCCGCACTGCACCACCGGCCTGCAACAGGGATTCGCGTTAACAGCCGAAGCTCACTCCTGGCGGCGGGATTTAACAGCGCACGGAGCAGTACTCCGGCCTCAGGAAGTTTTTGTTCCTGATCTCCACACCGTACGGCCAGCGCATTGGCAACCCGGTGAAGAATTTGTCGAGGTCGGCAATGAAGTCTCGACCATGCTCGTAATCCGCCTGGTAAAATTTTGAGAACTCGAACATCAACAGGCCGACTTTTTTCCTGAACGTCTCCCAGGGTTTGAGGAAGGCCCGGACGAACAGGTCGGCGTTGAGGAAATTTTTGTTGGCTTTGCCCGCATGCTCGCCGAAGCGTAGCAGGTTGGTGAATCTCGTGATTGTGATCCCATCCATGACCTTGAAGCCGAATGGAAAATCGTCCGGCACCTCCGTCACCATCTTTTCGAGGTATCGCTGATCCGGGAACTTGTAGTAGGCGGCATCAACGCAGACGGTTTTGAAGACCCGGGCATATTCGGCGAGGCAGGTGTCCTTGAATCGGCTTTGAGCGAATTTACTTCGCCAAAGCTCTAAGAACAAAGACACCAAATAAGAGGATATTTCTAATGACTTTTGATAGTCTGATACCCAAGACTTCATTGGGGATGTCGCCAGCCCTGGCGCACTTCTTCATTGGCCCGGACTGCGTTTGGATCACCCTTCTGTAGGCCGTCGAGCAGTTGTTTGTTCAAAGCGGTCATTGCCTCATTGACAGCTGTGAGCTGTTGGGGCGTCAGTTTGCCTTGCGCCCGCAGCTTCCGGCAGGTGAGAATCGCCGTCGCGTAGTCATGCGACGCGGCCGCTGACATGGCTTTTCCCCAATCGGCTTTGATCTCTGGACTCGCTAACTCGAAGGCTTTAGCGTTGCTGGCAACCTTGGCAACGGCTTGCTTGCCACATCCCATGATCGCGAGGCAAATCGTCAACAGAATGGCGATTGCAATCGGTGAAAATAATTTACCCGCCGGCTTGGAGGTCATTTTGTCTATAAGATTATTCTTTATTCAAAATCCGTGTCCGGTGCCATATTACCAAATTCATCAAGGCAGGGCTCTGGCCAGCGTTAGGGAATCGTTAGCCACCACCTCCGTGTCCCGTACTATTACCAAGGTCATCAAGGTAGGGATTCCACCAAAGATAAGTCCTGCCGCCCGGCCCTGGCCCCGTGCCAATTGGAGAGCTTGCATCCTGGTCGAATACATTCATCAAGAGAAATAGCACGTGTCCATCCAAGGCCAGAGCATTGCCGCCCTTTTTGCTGTGCAATCGCCCAATTCCCTCGCCACGCACGGGGACATTAGCTCCGTCATTGAAAATGTAGCCGCCCGGATCCTCCGGACCGTTCTTGTTCTCATCCGGTTCCCAGACCAGATAACACAAAGGCGACCAAATCTGTGTGGCCTTGCTATTCATATGCCTGTCGAAACCCCACGCCGCGCCATCCATAACATAGCTGGAAAGCTTGTTGTTTCTTCCACCTCTGGTCGTAAAGCTCGGGCTCTTGATGTCCACCGGGCAGTAGTAGGAGTTGGGGTTGGGCATATATTGATACCAAACTCCGGTTGCATGGGTAGTAACGGGATTCCACTCCGGATGCTGCGTCAGATAGTCGTAGGGATTCGGGATTATCCTTCCGCCAACTGTGCTGACCGTGTAAAGCCAGCCCGGCACGACAGGTGCGCCGCCGTCAAAGTTAGGGAAAGCCAACGTGTCGGAATTATCACCGGTATACATGGCATCGGCCAGCCCCATTTGTTTCAGGTTGCCAACGCAGGTCGTCCGCAGGGCTTTTTCTTTGGCGGCGGCCAGCGCTGGCAATATCATGGCCGCGAGTATCGCGATGATGGCAATGACCACCAGCAGTTCGATCAATGTGAATCCGGCGCCACACGCCACGGGTCGGTCGTCGGAACGGACAACTACTTGCTTTCTCATAATAATAACTTGGAATTTTCATTGTTGAAATGGCAGGTTTTCATGGTTTTTACAGTGTAAGAGTTCGGATCTTTGATGTCATGTCACCTAAAAAGGATACAAAGATCGATGCTGCAATTCCCAAAGGCGCATGTGCAACTTAAGCAATTGGTGGCGGAGATAGATGATGTCTGCCGGGCGGCCATCATCAGCCCGGTTACGGTCCCACAGCGAGAATTTTTAAGTTCTCCCGGCAGGAAAATTAAAAACAAATCATGAAACGACCCCCGCACAAATCAAAAGCCGGACGCGAACCGGGAAGCAAAAAAAGGGTCGCCCAGAATTCGCGCGTAGAACCGACGCTGCTGCTGTCACCGCGCCGTAAATGGTTGTTTCGTTCCATTGCATTAGTGGTCATGCCGCTGCTGTTGCTGGGCGCACTGGAAATTGCCTTGCGACTGGCGGGATGCGGCTATTCGACTGGCTTCTTTGAAAAAATCCGCAGCGGCGACCACGAATTTTTGGTCGACAACGGCAATTTCAGCCGGCGGTTTTTCCCGCCGCAACTGGTGCGGCGGCCGGAGCCGGTGAAGATGGAAGCAAAAAAACCGGCGAATACATATCGCATTTTCATTTTGGGCGAGTCCGCCGCAATGGGCGATCCGAAACCGGCCTATGGCGCAGGCCGTTACCTTGAGGCACTCCTGTCGGAACGCTACCCCAAAATGCATTTCGAGGTGGTCAACCTCGGCATCACGGCCATCAATTCGCACGTCATCCTGCCCATCGCCCGCGATTGTGCGAAGGCAGGCGGCGACCTGTGGATCATATACATGGGCAACAATGAAATGGTTGGGCCGTTCGGCGCGGCGACGGTTTTTGGCCAGAAGGCGCCGCCCCTGGCCTTTGTCCGGCTCAACCTTGCCATTCAAAAGACGCGCATTGGCCAGTTGCTGGCGGATCTTGGTCGCAAGCTTATAGGCAAGAGTTCCAGCGCTTCCTGGGGCGGCATGGAAATGTTTGTCGGCAATCAGCTTCGCGCGGACGATCCGCGGAAGGAGGTGGTGTATCACAATTTCCAGCGGAATCTGAATGACGTCGTCCGCGTTGGATTGAATTCGGGCGCAAAAATTCTGCTGAACACGGTGGCGGTGAATCTCAAGGACTGCCCGCCGTTTGCTTCTTTGAACAACTCCAATCTGCCCACGGCGGATCGCGCGCGGTTCGATCAGTTATTTTCCGCAGCCTGCGCGGATGTGAAACAGACCAATTTTGCCCGCGCGGCACAGGCGTTTGAGCAGGCGGCAAAATTGGATCCGCAGTTTCCGGAATTGCAATTTCGCTGGGGCGAATGTTTGCTGGCAATGACCAATTTCGCCGGCGCACGGGAGCATTTTCAAACGGCCTGCGATGTGGACGCGCTGCCCTTTCGCGCCGACTCGCGCATCAACCGCGCGATTCAAAACACGGGGCAGCGACTGGCCGGTGACCGGCTGAATTTTTTTGACGCGGCGGCGGTGCTGGCGACCAACACGGCCGAAAACCTCTGCGGGCAGGAAACATTTTATGAACACGTGCATTTCAATTTCGCCGGAAATTTCCGGCTGGGTCGCGCGTGGGCGGAAAAGGTTGACAAGATGTTGCCTCCCGCAATTTCACACAATGTCAGCACCAACGGCTGGGCTTCACAGGAATTTTTGGATCGTCGGCTCGGCCTCACGGATTGGAACCGGACTGCGGTGATGCGGACGATACTAGACCACCTGCAACACCCGCCGTTGAGTAACCAGTCGAATAATGCCGAACGGAAACAATCGTTGCGCGACGAGGCCGGGGAATTGCGCCAGCGCATGAATCCAGCGATGGCCCGGAAGGCAATGGAAATTTACCTGGCGGCCATCGACCGCTCCCCGCAGGACTATATGCTGCACGAAAACTTCGCGGAATTTCTGGAAGCAGCCGGCGACTTGAAACAGGCGGTGGCGCAATGGCGGCAGGAGCAGCAAATGGTGCCCCACAGATGCGAGGCATTTTACCAGGCTGGCCGGCTGCTTGCGCGACTGGGTCAATGGGATGAGGCGGAAGCGGCTTTCACGAAGGTCGTAAGCTTGAATCCGCGCCTGGCGGAAGCCTGGAATGATTTGGGATTCGTCCATTTTGCCACCGAAAAGCTTGAGTCCGCCTTGCGGGATTATAATCGGGCGCGGCAGTTGGCTCCGCAGGATGCGGCCTATTGCGCTTGCGCAGGCAAGGTTTTGTCGAAATTAATCCGTCATACCGAGGCCGTTCAACTCTACCACCAGGCCATCCAGCTTCAGCCTGATTTGTGGGAGGCACATTTCGCGCTCGCCGACGAATTGGCGACCATCGGCCAAATCGCTGAAGCGGAAAAGGAATATGCCGAAGTTGTCCGGATCAAGCCAGCCAATGCCCTGGCGCATCTGGATAGGGGCATCCTGCAAGCCAGGCTCGGCCAGTTTGACGACGCGCTTCGGCAGTTTGAAGAAACTCTTCGGCTGGAACCCGGCAACCAGCAGGCACGAGAATATATTGATCAGGTGCAAGGCCGGAAGAACCGAAGACGCTGATTTTTCCATTCCCTGACTGCCGTCTGGCCCGAGGTAGCAGCCTATTATGAGGAGGATTACTTATGGTGCCATTTGGCCACGGCTTGGGCTCGCGAGCGGACGTGGAGTTTCTCATAAATGCGGCGGCAGTAGGTGTGAATTGTGCCGAAACTCACTCCGAGTTTATCGGCGATTTCCTTGAAAAGGCAGCCTTCGGCGACCAGCTCCAACACCTCGCGCTCGCGCGGGGAGAGAGACTCTACTTCCAAGTTAACGGTTGCGTCGTCCTTAAAGGATTGGACTACCTTGCGTGCGACATGACTGCTCATAGGCGAGCCACCACGAGCAATTTCACGCAACGCGGTCAACAATTCTTCAATGGGCGTCTGCTTGAGTAAATAACCGCTGGCGCCCGCACGCAATGCACTGAATATCACTTCGGTGTCCTCATACACGGTCAGTATCAGGATTTGCGGGCCCGGACAGATCGGCTTGAGCCGCCGCACGCACTCCACGCCGTTGATATCCGGCAGATTGATGTCCATAATCACGATGTCCGGATTCAGCCGTGGAATTCCCTCCAGGGCTGCAGCCGTGGTGGAAAAGCCTCCTTCGACTTCAAATTCCGGGTCGGTGTTGATTAATTTTGACAGGGTGGAGAGCAATTTTAAGTCGTCTTCCACAATTACCACGCGAATCTTTTGGCTTCTCTCGCCCCTTTTTTGATCGATCATTTTGCCAGGAGACAGTTCCACAATTCCGGTTTGCACTTTTAGATTTTTGCCTGGGAGGGCCATAAACACAAGTCGCCTATTTGGTGGACAACGGTTTTGACTTTTGCGGACAAAATAGACGGAAACCAATCGTCGTTCCCTGACCCGGAACACTGCTGATTTCGCAAGCGCCGCCCAAGCTGGCCAGACGTTCACGCATATTGAAGAGGCCGTCACCCGTGGATTCAGGCGGAGTAGCAACCAGTCCAATGCCATCGTCGCATATTTCGAGCAGGAAACTCTCTTCTCGAAGCGTCAACCGAAGCTGCAAGTGCTTCGCGGCAGAATGTTTGATGGCATTGTGGATAGCCTCCTTACAGGCCAGGAAGATATTATGACGTGTCGTCCCGTTTATAGGCCAGACCGGCAGGGTTGGGGGTGCGTCCAAACGGCATTGTATGCCGGCTGCGTGGGCTTGATCGGTAATTAGTTTGCTGATGTAAGTAACCAGAGCGTCTAGTGTGTCATTACGCGGGTTGATGGCCCAGACGATTTCATCCAATCGGCGTGTGATTTCCCTGGCTGCGCTCCGAATGCCGGCCAAGTGTCCGTCCGGCGCATAGGTTTGCTCCGGTTCGCGGCCCGCTAACTCGCTGAGCAAAACGATGCGAGTGAGCGTGGAGCCCACGTCGTCGTGGATATCTCTGGCGATACGCGCTCGCTCGCGGTCCAAGGCTCGCTGCGCTTCCAACAAAGCCACATGGCGGCGCATTTTGCGGGATGAAATTGCATGGGCAACGGTCGTGCCCAATGCGGTCAGTACGAAAATGGCGCAGGCACCAAGCACCCAGCACAATATGTAAAATCCTCGAGTTTGATAGAAAAATGGGGCTTGGACAAAATGGACGCCGGCGCCCTCCTCATTCCAGACTCCGTCAGCGTTGCAGGCTTGGACTTGAAAGTCATAATTCCCAGGCGGCAACTTGGTGAAGCGAGCCACACGACTATTGTCGACGGAAGCCCAATCAGGATCCAGACCCTGCAACCTGTATTTGTAAGCCGCCATAGCCGGCGAGATATACGTCAAGGCCGCATAATGAATTTCAACGTTTCGGGTGCCGGCCGGCACCTCAATCACCTCATGAGGGTTGGCGGAGAAACGCGCCAGGGGCTTCTGATCCAGCAGCACACTTTCGATGACCACCGGTGGCGGCTTTGGATACAGCAGATCTCTGGTGTTCACGGCCACAACACCGCTCTTCGAGGCAAACCACAACTTCCCATCATTTCCTTTAACCGCTCCCCGGCCCAGAGTGCTTGCGCCCAGATAACCTGAGCGCATCCCTTGTGCTTTGCCATATTGAGTCAAGTTGACTTGATGGAGCGTGCCGCTCAAATATTGAGTTCCTTGGGTTCGGCTGAGACGGAACAGGCCATTTACGCAGCCGAGCCACAGGCTGTTGCTTTCGACCAACATACTGTTGATTCCGCCAGTCTTCGCCAAGCCGGCCTCGGCGGGGATCACCTGCCAATGATCTTGATAGCGAGCAATCGCCTTATCCGAAGCCACCCAGAGTGTTGCTCCGTCCCATTCGAGGTCGCTGATTCGGGTTCCGCGAAAGTCTCTGTCGAAATCAAGCCATCGGGACAGTTGGCCCGCCCATTTGTAGAGACCTTGCGTGGTTCCGATCAATAAACCCCCGCCGCGATTTGTCACAACACAGGTGATGGTCATCGAAGGCCAGCCGTCACCCATTGGGAAAAGCCTCTCATCCCTGAAAGTAAATAGGTTGGTTGCATTTACTATCCAAAGTGTGTTGCCCTCATCGCAAAAACAGGCATTCCCTCCGATTTCTTCTCTTACCACAGGTTTTCCATTTCTGAAATGATCATAATAAGATTCTTCGGCAAGCCAGATATCCCCGTTAGCGGCTTCGAATAATTGACCGCCGCCCGAGGAATCGCCTAGATATTCTCGCTTTGTCCAGGCCCCGTCGTGTTGCAAATAAGTGCCGCGAGAGAAAATGTTTGCCCATAGTCCACTGGGTCCCATCGATAAGCTGTTGACAGCACCCAATCCGGCCGCCGCTCCGAAATGCTCAATCGGATTGGCGTAGAGATGATACAACCCATCAGATGTCCCGACCCAAAGACTACCCTCCTGGTCCCACAACAATGAGAAAATAAATGCTGTTCTCAAATCTGTTTCTTGAATGCGGGAAACTATCCCGTTCTTCACACAGTAGAGCCCGGAATAAGTGCCCAGCCAAATGTTGGATTCCAGATCCTCGCAAATTGCCAAAACTCCCCTCGAGTTCAATCCCTTGGCGTCGCCGTAGCTGGTAATCGTCCCGGACGGGCTGACTTGGAGAAGCCCCGGTTTCGTATCTGTGCCCACCCATAGACTTCCTTCGTTGCTCGAATAGACACTCAAAACGGTGTTGGCAATCGGATAGGGCCGATCAAATGTGTGATTTCGATAACGCACAAGACCGCGGACCGTAGCCAGCCATAGGGTTCCATCCTTATCTTCCACAAACTGCCGGATTTCTCCAAAGTCCTTGGCCGCTGCGCTGAAATCTTCAATCCGGCCTTTGGGAGTGCGAACCAGCAACCCCCCGCCTCCAATCCAAAGGTTGCCGCTTCGATCCTCATACAAAGGAATTGAAGGAATGCCTCCGCCGGCCGGAGGTGGAAGCTTCATTTTGATCGACGTCTGCTTTCCATTTTGCCAGAGAATCAAGGAACTGGTGCCGGATGCTTTGGAAATCCAAAGCCTTCCACTCTTGCCCACAGCCAAACAGGTGATAGATTTGCCACCATTGTCCTCGAGCCCGACTGAAGGCACAAACTCAAATCCGTTAAAGCGGACCAGACTGCTGGATGAACCTACCATTCCCAACCAAATGTAGCCATCGGGTGTCTGTGCCAGTGAAACCACATCATGATTTGGCAGGCCGTCCGATGTCTGCCAGAAATCACATTGAGCGTTGCGAAGGGAATCAAATGAGAGCGAGGCGTCGACGGACAAAGCGGAAAGCATGAGCAGGCTGAGAAATAGATCGAGAGGAAATCGTCTCACGATGGTTCCGCCCGCTTTCATAGCGGATAAAAACCTTTGGCGGCGTTGCCGCTATTCTGGCAATGCGGGAAGACTGCGCCGTTTGGCCAGCACAACCTTTTAAGACATTCGCGCGCCTGGTCCTTGTCGTGGTATTCTTGCGCCAGCGAAATCGAGTTCAGACTATCCGCGCCAAGCGCAACGTTGGCGGTTTCGGCATTGGCTTTCATGAGATAAACAATGCCGATTTTTCTGCGTTTGTCAGTGTATTGTGCCGAATCCTTTGTCTCCTATTTAGGCGACATGACACTGAATTCTCTCTGTGGCATTCTTTCAAAGTCACCTTGATTAACATTGGAAAAGCGTTAACGCCTTTCATGCAAAACACAATGAAAATAAGTACCGTGAAAACCTATCTAAAACAACTATGCAAATCTTAACCCAACTCTCGAAGTATCGCCCGTCTTTGGCAGCAGTCATCACTACTGGACTCCTGCTTGCGTCAGCCACCGCAAACGCGGCCATCATCTTCCAGGCTGATTTTAAAGGTGCTGGCGGAGGCACCGGCGGTGCCAACGACATGGTCACAGTCGGCGGCACGGGTGCCATCATCGCCGATGGCGTCAACGTCAAAAGCTTTGTCACCAACGCGAATCCATTCACCCCCGGCGGCGGCAATTACTTGGAAGTGCAAAAGATTACTGACAGCGGCGGCGGGTTGTATTCTCCGGTTCTCTTTACCTTCGCCTCGGACTCCAATTCCTGGGATGGCTGGCAAGGTTCCAACGTTTTGGATGCGACCTTTGGCAGTGGTGAGTGCATCGCGTTGCACGGTGCTCAAGACGTTTTTTTCCGGGTCAACACCAATAGTGACAGTGCCTCCGTGGGGGGGGTCAATAATCTATTTTGTATTCGAACGATTGAGCAATATTCCTGGAGCGACGGGGGCAACGGTTTGAAACTGGTTCTCAACGGGCAGAACAATGGGTCGATGATCTTTCAAATCCAAAATGCGGGTAATAACGACGGCCTGGGCCCCGATGCGATTGTGAATGTCACCACCAGTGGCGGCAACATCTCCGCCAATCCGTTATACGACATAATCAATATGAATTTTACCGATAACGGCAACCTGTTGACGAACGGCCTGGCATATCACGTGGCCTTTTCCCTTAATACGGATACGAACGGCTTGACCAAGGCGGCAGTCTATTTGAAACAAGGCACGGGCGCGATTGACCCCGTGCAAGATATGCAGGGCTGGGCGACCTTCAACATCATTGCGACCAACCTTTTAAACATTAATAGTTCCTCTGGCAACGTGCTGCCAACGCAACAATGCTTCACCAATCAGCCTTGGAACTTCGGTGTTGGGTGGGCAAATGATGGCAAGCAGTTCGTCTGCGACTACGCCTCGCCCCGTTCATACAACAGCGTGCCGGCTTCCTTCACGGCACTGCCGGGATCCGCTTCGGAAACTCTCTCTTCGGCCCCGCCCCAAACCAACGTCATCTTCCAGGCTGATTTTAAAGGTGCTGGCGGAGGCACCGGCGGTGCCAACGACATGGTCACAGTCGGCGGCACGGGTGCCATCATCGCCGATGGCGTCAACGTCAAAAGCTTTGTCACCAACGCGAATCCATTCACCCCCGGCGGCGGCAATTACTTGGAAGTGCAAAAGATTACTGACAGCGGCGGCGGGTTGTATTCTCCGGTTCTCTTTACCTTCGCCTCGGACTCCAATTCCTGGGATGGCTGGCAAGGTTCCAACGTTTTGGATGCGACCTTTGGCAGTGGTGAGTGCATCGCGTTGCACGGTGCTCAAGACGTTTTTTTCCGGGTCAACACCAATAGTGACAGTGCCTCCGTGGGGGGGGTCAATAATCTATTTTGTATTCGAACGATTGAGCAATATTCCTGGAGCGACGGGGGCAACGGTTTGAAACTGGTTCTCAACGGGCAGAACAATGGGTCGATGATCTTTCAAATCCAAAATGCGGGTAATAACGACGGCCTGGGCCCCGATGCGATTGTGAATGTCACCACCAGTGGCGGCAACATCTCCGCCAATCCGTTATACGACATAATCAATATGAATTTTACCGATAACGGCAACCTGTTGACGAACGGCCTGGCATATCACGTGGCCTTTTCCCTTAATACGGATACGAACGGCTTGACCAAGGCGGCAGTCTATTTGAAACAAGGCACGGGCGCGATTGACCCCGTGCAAGATATGCAGGGCTGGGCGACCTTCAACATCATTGCGACCAACCTTTTAAACATTAATAGTTCCTCTGGCAACGTGCTGCCAACGCAACAATGCTTCACCAATCAGCCTTGGAACTTCGGTGTTGGGTGGGCAAATGATGGCAAGCAGTTCGTCTGCGACTACGCCTCGCCCCGTTCATACAACAGCGTGCCGGCTTCCTTCACGGCACTGCCGG
>OCZU010001625.1_pt1 | contig 14592 bp, 21 predicted proteins | sample 1539001 | NCBI WGS metagenome assembly OCZU01 (sample SAMEA3539306, study PRJEB22396) | soil metagenome | biome: tundra; feature: field; material: soil | place: USA | collected 2010-05 | depth 0.15 m | reverse complement strand
ATGACGCGGACCCATAGCTCCACCTATCGGCCGTAGCGGCCGGAATCCTCAAGGGTGACAGCCAGGGACCGGACACACCGCCAGCACTCTTTTAAGGCCCAACGAAACGAACCGTACTCTCCTCCCGTCACGCAGATCCCGTCTCTAATCTCTGCGGATGGCTCACCCCGAAAGCAGCGAGCAGGAGTCCGTGAAGCAGCGGACGACGCTCGTGTCGATCGCCGCGGCCAGCTTGTTGGTGGTCCTCAAGCTCGGAGTGGGCTTGCTAACCGGCAGCCTCGCGTTGATCTCTGCCGGGATCGAGTCAAGCGGAGATGTCATTGCGGCGATCCTCACGTTCTTCGCTGTGCGCCTGGGCCGCCAGCCCGCAGACCCCGAGCACCCTTACGGGCACGCTCGCGCCGAGAACCTTGGAGCGCTCGGCGAGGCGGCAATCCTGATGGGCGGAGGGCTTATCGTGGCAGTCGAGGCGATCAGACACCTCATCAGTCCCAGCGGCACACCCGACACCCACTGGTATGTATTCGCGGTCATCGCGGTCGCGCTGGGCGTGGACCTCACTCGCACCGTCATCTCTATGCGCACCGCGCGGCGCTACGGGAGCCCCGCCCTACGCTCAAACGCGTTTCACTTCGCCGGAGACATGGCAGGCTCGCTAGCGGTCCTCGCGGGTCTGCTGCTCGTGCGCGCCGGGTTCGCCCGAGGTGACGCGAGCGCCGCACTCGTCATAGCGGCGATCATCCTTGCCACCGCGACGCGACTGATCGCGGAGAACGCGAACGTGCTGATGGACCGCACGCCGGCCGAGGCCAGAGAGGCAGCCGAGCGCGCGCTCGCGCGCCTTGAACCCGACATCGAACTCGTGCGGCTGCGTCTGCGCGAGTCCGCCGGACGCTACTTCGCGGATGTCATCGTCGCCGTGGCGCCCGGCGCGGCCGTGGTCGAGGGCCACTACGCCGCAAACCGTGTGGAGGCAGCGATCGAGGGCGAGCTGCCCGGTAGCGATATCGTCGTCCACGTCGAGCCTCGCCGCAGCGGCCTCGACCTCCGCGACCGGATACTCGCAATCGCGCTTGGCGAGCCGCTGGTCAAGGAAGTACACGACATCACGATCTATGCGGAGAACGGGTCGGCCAGCGTCTCCCTACACCTGAAGTTCCCCGCCGACCTCCCCCTACAAGGAGCACTCGCGGTCGCTGAACGCGTCGAACACGCGATCCGCGCCCGCCCCGACGTCAGCGACGTACAGACACACCTAGAGCCGCTGGAGCGTCCACTGAGCACCAGCTCAGCAAACGGGAGCACGGACCCTGACGCGATACAGGAGATCGACCGCATCGTCCTCGAGCGGACGGGCAACGAGCCGCGCAAGACGAGGCTGCTTCGCACAGAGGCTGGTCGCGTCATCTTCCTCACGCTCGGCGTCGGCGCCGAGGCGTCCTTGGTCGATGCCCACCAACTAGGCAGCGAACTCGAGGAGGAGCTACGCCAACAGATCCCCGACATCGCCGACGTCATCGTCCACACGGCAACTTAGCGAGGATTATGCGTGAACTTGCGAGCGAAAACAGCGGGACCGGGCTCAGCGAGCGAGGCGCTCGCCTGGAGGTTCCACCCGGCGCGCCAGGCTCTGCGCGAGTCGCGACATCCAGACGGCCTTCGGTTTGTTCTTGCCCGCGCCGATAACCCCGATCTGCTTGCTCTAGCAGCCGCTTGCTGTTCAACGTCTCGTCTCACGTGATCCGGGATCGCGTGTCGTAGGTCAATCTCCCGTGCGGGATATCTTGCGTCCTCGCAATAGTCGCCGTAGTCGATCCATGAAATCGTCGAGTTCGGTTTCGCCGATGCTGGGCATCCCGTCCTTGCAGCACGGTGGCCGATGATGCTCGTCGGGTGGGTTCTCGACCCCGAACAGGTCGTGTAGAACCTCCCAGATGTCGCGCACGCGGCGGCGTGTGTCGCGCTTGCCGACGTACAGGACAACGACGCGGGCAGTATGTACCTTCGTCTGTGGCTGGACAGAAAACGCCAGCCGATACCCTCGCGATAGGTGGATGCCGCAAACGACGGGAGCCAGCGGCCCCGATAGACGCCGTGCATCAAGCTCGGCCGAGCATGGATCTCGCGCCAACTCTCTGAGCGCGTCCCCAAGTCCCAGTCGCTTCCCCCGCAGATCGTCGATGACACGCTCGACTGCCGGCGCAACGTAAATCTCCAGTCCCGGTGAGGACACCGATGGGTTCGTCAGTCGTCCGGACCGAAGCTGTCTAGATCGACCTTGACGAGATCGCCGCGCTGCATCGCACGCAGCCCCTCCCCGTAGAGGTCGTCAAACTCGCGCTGCCACTGCGGGTCCTCCTGCTCCAAGCGACTGAGAGCCTCGACGAGCAGTCCACGATGGCGGCCCTGCCGACGCAACTGCTTGACCTCGCCAGCCAACGCCAGGAGGGCGTGCGCGGGAATGCGATCGCGCTTGTAGCGCGGTACCTGCACAACCGGGATCAACCCACGGTCGATCCACTTCTCGAGCGTCGTGGAACTCACATCCAAGAGGTGGGCGGCCTCCGTCTTGGAGTAGCTCGAACGGTCCGCCAAGCCCGCTTGGAGCTCCGTGGTGGCATCCTCAACGGCTGCGCTCAAAGCGTCGCGGTCATCTGGATCGGCGCCACGCAACGTGATGAACGCGCGCGCCATCGACTCGGTGGGGCTCAGGGCGCGGCTCATACCGATAGGATACCAAAGTAGTGTTTTGGAGCGTTGGTTTGCCAACTTCGTGCCTGCTGTGGAGTGCGGCCGCGTGATGGCGGCCAAGCTCGTCAAGACGGAAACGCGGGGCATTTATCGGCGGCATGCGAAGGACTGCGATCGAGTCGGTCGTTGTGGCTGCCCCTACGTGGTCGTCTATCGCGGGAAGACGCGCACGTTTCTCCGTCTCATAGAAGCCCGCGAGGGTAAGGCGGCAATGGAGCGTGAGGCGAAACTGACGACGGGGCATGCTGCCGGGCTGCACCGCGACGAGCCTCGCGATGGCTGCCCTGACTGCGAGCGCGAACTTGCTGCGCGTGGGCAGGTGGCCCCGCTCTTTCACGCGTATGCGTTGGAGTGGGTCGAGCGTTATCAGGGCACCGGCCGACGGGGCTATCGGGAGGAAACGCGATGAAGATCGCCGCCTGCTGAAGCGCTACGCGCTGAAATTCTTCCCTGCTGACCTGCGTGTCGGTCACGTGGGACCGCGCCTGGTCTCCGAGTTCATCGGCTGGCTGGTCAAGCAGCAGAGCCAGCGGGGCGGCCCGCTCTCAGACAAGTCCGTGAAGAACGCGCTGCAGCCCGTCTCCGCATGCCTCGCGACCGCTCGCCGCGAGGGTCTGATTGAGCTGTGACGATGCAGTGCTGCCTCACCGGCCGAGGATTGAGGAGGACGAGGAGGATTCACGCCCGTTCCCTCGCCTGGAGCTTGAGGACGCCGATGGCGATATCGAGATCGTCGAGAGCATGGAGCTCGTCGTATCGCTCATCAATCCAAAGCACCGGCTGATGTTCGAACTGCTCGCGGCGACAGGCGTCCGCCGGTCGGAGTTGATCGCATTCAAGGTCCATGATCTGAATCTGAACGGCGAGGAACCGTACGTAAAGATCCGCCGTCGGATACGTCGTCGGAGTGGGATGGGGTTGGTCGTGGGCGCGTTGAAGTCGCGCTATGCCAAGCGCGAGCTGCCGGTCCCGATCACGGTGGCCGATCGGCTCAGGGCCCATACTGCTGGGCACTCCGGGAGCGATTGGGTATTCGCTTCTGCGACTGGAGCGCCGCTTGACCCCAATAACCTTGCGAATCGGGTGCTGGCGCCGGCGTGCAAGAAGGCTGGCGTCGAATGGGCCGGCTTCCACACCTTTCGCCACACCGTCGCGTCGCGACTCTTCGCCGAAGGGCGCAACATCCTCCAAGTCCAACGCTGGCTCGGACACCACTCCCCAAGCTTCACGCTGGACACCTACGTCCACCTGCTCGACCAGGATCTCGGACGGCCCCTCGAGCCACTCCGGGTCAAGAAAAAACCAGGCCAAGTACCGGCGGAGGCTGCAAGCATGGCAGTCGCCGCATCCGCGAAAGTGGCGGATTAGTGGGCCAAAAGCCAGAGAGCCCAAGCGCTGCACTCTGAACCCGAAGGTCGCTCGTGGGCGGCGCCTCGGGCCGGACGCACCATGCGTAGGTGGCCGGTTGAGCCCCCGCCGTGAATCGCGCCGCTCATTGACCTAGATACCAGCGTTCTTTGATGAGGCGCGGGCCGTCCGAAGGGCTCTCAGGCGTCGGGGGTAGGTGTTTCAATCCCGCCCCCGCTACTTGCCTGAACCCGCTTGTTTTAGGCGGGTTCATCGGCGCGCTGCCTTCTATGTCGGATCGATGCTCGGGATCCTGTCGATCAGCGCCTGCACGCGTGTGATGGCCTCGTCAAGGTCCTTGGTCGGGAAGTCGAGTTCGGCGGCCAATTCGCGGTATGTGTTGGGCCAGGTTGGCTCCGCAGTCAGTGTTGGTGGCCAGGCGTGTGTCCCGCGTAGGTTGAAGATTTCGCTGCAGGCTGCCTCAATGCGGCTGTAGTCCTCGATCAGTTCTTCCATGAGCTGTAGGTCGATCAGGTCGTGGACGCGCTCGTTTTCACGGTTGGGGAAGCGCTGAGTGCAGGCGTGAATCTTTTGTGCGATCTGATAGCGCAGCGACAGGCAGGCGACCTCGGTTGGTCCCGTGAGGCCGAACTCGCTAATGCTCAGTGCCGGCACTGACTCCGGCTCGTGGGCCTGCCCCTCAGGTGGTGAGACCTCGACGCGCAGTGTTGCGAAGCCGCGACTCTGGTAGGTCAGCTTGAGGTCGAAGCGGTGCGCGCCGGTGTCGCGGACTGCTTCGGGCGGCGTGTAGCTGAACGAGAAGCCCGAGTAGGGCGCCGCAAAGGCCGTGTCGAGGTCGGTGAGCAACTCGTCGAGGGAGCCGTGGAAGAGCGCGTCGAGGTCGCGCGTGGCTCGCGCTTGGTCTTGAAAGCGTAGTTCGCACGCGATGCCGCCCTTGAGCAGAAATCGTGTGGTTGAGTCCTCCTCGTGCACACGCTCCAGCGCACCGAGGAACGCCATCGCTGATACGCGCTGGCGTACTCGCCGTACGCCCAGGCCGCTTGCCTCGGCATAGCTGGATACCAGTCGACCGAGCTGTTTCTCGGTCTTGGGCTGGCTTCTTGACTGTGGCCCGGTGCTCATCGTGTCGGGACTGTCGCGGGGTCGAACCCGGCGTCACGCATGAGCTCGGCGTAGGCGCTGCGAGTAAGCAGTCCGCGTTCCCTGGCTTGCTCCATGGCCTGGCGCAGCAGGTCACGGCGTAGGTGCGTCTGGTGGCATTGACGGATGGCCTTTGTCGGTGTCACGATCGGCAGACCTTCATGTCGTGTGATGTCGGGCGTGTCGAGGTCTTCGTGATGGAAGCGATAGACGGGTGGTGTCTCGCGGCGGCGCAGGCGGTAGCACTTGGGGACCGTGAGGTGGATCTTTGCTGGGTTGACGTCGCTGAGCTCGTAGAGGTCGAGCGCCGTTTCGTGACTGAGGACACCCTCGACTCCGTATGGCCAGAGGGTTGCCTTGCGATAGCTGTCCAGCGCATGAACGGGGAAAGGGTCTAGCCGGTAGAGCCCGAGTCCTTCCCGCTGAAGCGATCCCCTGCGCGCCATCTCCGCGAGCCGCTGTGGGCGGATGCCCGCCTCGCGGGCGTCACCGACGGTCAGGAAGCCGTAGTTGTCCTCGGCGATCTCATACAGCGCCTTGAAGTTGCGACCGGGCATATGGGACAGTCTAACGCATTTAGCGTAAATGTGTCCAATCGCAGACGAGACAGGTCCTGGATCCGAGCTTATAGGTCCCAGAGCTCTTCGATACGAAGAACGCGGTCGCGGGTAGGTGTTTCAATCCCGCCCCCGCTACTGAGAAAAGGCCCGGAAATCCGTGACTGTTCAGGTCGCCGTCTGGTTGGTTAGGGGCTGGCGGCAGCTGGCAGCCAGGGGGTGTGGCGCGCCAAGTGGGCGAGCGCGTCGAGGATGTCGCGGCTTTGCTTGCGCGTGGTGCTGATGTAGGCGCGTAGGGCGAAGAAGTGGTCGGCTCCGGTTGTGGTGCGCCAGCTGCCGGAGATCTTCTGCTGGATCTTGATCATGCGGATGTCGCGCTCGACGAGGTTGTTGTCGAACGGGACGCGGAAGTCGTGGGCGAAGCGCAGAACCTGTTCGCGTTGCTCGTCGAGGCGGCGCAGCAGGTTGGCTGATGGGCTGCGGCCGATCGGGCCGCGCTTGCCGGTGCGCACGGTCGGCGGCGGATTCTGGTGGTGGCCGAGCGCGATGATCTGCTCGTAGGCGGCGCGGTAGCCGGCCAGCACCGATGGGTCCAGCCAGTCTTCACCGACGGCCTTGGCGGCCTTGACCTCCTCGTGTAGAGCGCGTAACAGCGCGTCGATCTGGCTTGCCCAGGACTGCTCGTCGGGGTGCTGTTCGATGATCGCCAATAGCTCGCGCAGGTGATGGGCATTGCACAGCGCATGTGTCACGTCGGTGTAGGTGCGGTACTGCGGCCAGCCGTCGTGCACGGCGATTCCGCGGAATCGCGGCATCACGCCTGTGTGGTCGATGCCCTCGGTTCCGCGCCTGTCGTGCAGGGCGTAGAAGGTCAGCGTCTCGGTGCTCGCAGTGCAGCCAGCGTCCGTGGCCACCGACGCGAGCGCCGGTCTCATCGAAGTGCACGACCGGCGAGTTGATGATCTGCTCGTGCACGTGGTCGAGGAACTCATCGAGGTCCGCAGCGCCGTCCTTGACAAAGGCCATGAGCGTCGCGGGCGAGATCGGCGCGCCTAGCCAATCGGCCAGCAACTGCGCGGCGCGCTGGTAGGGCAGATGCTGGACGGCGATCAGATAGATCCCAAGCGCCCGCACCCTCGGCCCGTACTGCGTCGGGGCGCCAACGCCGGCCGGGAACGCCGCAGTCGTCACGTGCCCGCACGTGCAACGCCGCCGCTGGGCACGGTGCTCGCAGACGGCCAGTCGCACCTCCGGCAGGTCGAACACTTGGCGAGTCTCCTCGCCAAGGCGCTCGCCGTCGGAGAGATCGCCGCCGCAGCCGCCGCAGCAAGCCGGCACGTGCGCGACGACATCGTCGGGCCGCTCAACGAACTCGAGATGACGGCCCTCATGGCCGGACTGGCCGCCCGGCTTGCGACCCGACCGGCGCCGCAGGCTCTTCGGTGTCGGCGGCTTGGCAAGCCCATCCGAAGACGGCGGCCGCGACGAGTTACGAGAGTTCGCCGCCAGACGAGCCTTCAACTCCGCGACCTCCGCCCGCAACTCCGCGATCAACACCGCCTGGGACGCGACAAGCGCCTCAAGATCCTCATACGACGGCCGCCCCTGGGACACATAACAACGTTCGCGGCCCGCCGACGTCCCCCTGCCCCACGACCTGAACAGTCACGGAAATCCGGGCCTTTTCTTTTGGGTCGGTCGGGTCTCGCTGGGTGTCATTGTTCCAATATCGTTCCAATTTGTTTTGGAACTCGGGACTGCGCGCAGGGTGGAGATGATCGAACAGGCGCCTGAATCTCCGGCGTGTGGGGCCGCGTGCGGCTAATCGCCAGAACTGGCGCTCATGGTTGTGAGCACAGACTTGATGACCTCTTCGAGCTCGCTCAGCGTGTTCGCGGGTGACGGGCTGAGGTCTGTGGGGAGCCCGGCGAATGCCAGATCGGGGCGAATGGTTTCGAGTAGGTCGCGGGCGCTGCTGGCGCGTAGGTAGTCCGAGATGGTTTCAAGCTCGGCTTGCTCTGACCAGCGCAGGATGCGCCTGAGGGCACCGAGCAACTGGGGCCAGTCGCGGTGGGCCGGCAGCTCGTCGGGTTGGCCGCCGAGCAGGGCCGCCCATGCGGGATGGTCCGCCGTGTAGCGCTGTTCGCCTCCGACGGTGAATGCAGACACCACCCCGGCGGCGCTCAGGCCCGCGAGCGCGTCGTGGACGTTGCGCTTGGCGTAGCCTGTGGATCGGGCCAGTGTCTGGGCGTTGACCCACGGAGCCTCGGTGGTCAGCAGGATGCGCACGACCTCAGCGCGGATGCCCACGCCGAGGATCTGGCGCAGCCGGAAGGCGAGGTTGATGGGCGCCATCGGGTCCGGCGGGCGGGACTTGTGTGACGGGCTCAGGGGCGGACGCAACAAGCCGGCGGCGGCGAAGTCCTCGTCGGTCTCGCGCATGGGTCCCTCGGAGCGGAACAGCGGCTGGAGCGTCGCCGTGGGCGATGCCGGTCCTCGGCTGCTTAGGCGTGCTCGGGGGCGCTGGCGGGCGAGCCACCCCAGCGCGGCTGCCGTGAGCGTGCGGTCGGTTTCGTCGACGCACACCGCGCGCAGGCGCCGGACACTCAGCAGCGACTCGTTGAGGAGGATCCAGTCGAGAAGCTCGTCGAACAGGCGCGGCTCGGCGCGCGCGACCTCGAGGGTGAACACGATCAGCGCCTCGGGATCTTGAGCCCACGCGCTGCGCCGGTGTGACGTGACGAGCAGCCCCATCTGCGCCCACTCATCCCATGCGAACGCCACGAGCTGGTCGCTGAGCTGGTGGCTAAGGGTCGAGAGATCCATCGTTGACTCCGAAGTGGGTGAGGACACGTGCCAGCGCACTGCGGTAGCCCTCTGAGGGATCGTGCGAGCGACTCCAGCGGGCGGCGTCGAGCAACTCCTGCTCGGTGGGCCGTAGCGCCTCCAGGTCGTCGAGGTGCTTGCCCGCGCCCTGATCGACCGTCGCATAAAGCTTCAGGTGGATCTGATCGACGCGGGACGCGAACAGGACCTCCAGGCCGGGGCCGTAGACTCGATGCTGCGCCCGCTCATAGAAGCCGTCGGGCGGTCCGAGGTCGAGCAGCGACGTGGGTCCTGGGTTCAGCCAGTCATCGGACAGCCCGAAGTCGCGGGCCACGGTATGTGCGGCATCGAGCAGGGCCGCGGGGAGCGGTTGCGCCGACACGAGCCCCCGATCCTCGACGATCGCGAGGACGTCGACATCCTTCGTAGCACGGGACACGAGTCCGAGCGCCAGCAGCGCCGAACCGCCGACGACGGCAAGCGTGTAGCGCTCGCCGTGTGTTGCGAGCTGATCGGCGAGGGCGTGGAGGAGATCCTTGGTGGCTCCGGCACTATTTATCGGGGTGTTGGACATCTCGATTTAGGATGTTATACATCACAGCATCTTAGGTCAAGTATGTCGAGCGGCCATGGCCGCAGCGGGCGCGCCGCTGCGTGCGATCCAGGAGTGGATGGGGCACGCCGACGCGAAGACGACCGAGATCTACCGCCATTACACGCCAGACCCGACCAACGGAGCGCAGCTTGTCGAGCGGGCGTTTAGATCATCTGGAGTATCTGCGCAAAATGCTGCGCGGGATTGGCATCTGGGGCAAACATCCTGAACACGAGGGTCGTGTCTAGGCGCTGGCCTATGGTGGCTTGCTGGCTCTGGATGGGAACCACTGATCTCCACTGGCAGCCAATCCGCAGCTAAGATATGAACCAATGGCGACGCTATCTAAAAGTGTCCGGCATCTTGCCTTCGTCCGTGGAGTTCGGTCTGCGTTCGATATGTCCGGTTCGAGCCTTTTGCGCGACGGCCTATTCGCTCCCCCCCTATGGAGGTCTACGGACCCTGCAAGCGCGATCGCATGCGACATGAATCGCGTTATGACTACGCTCGGTCGCAGCACGCGTTGCGCCCAGCGTGCGCTCGATGCCGGGATAGAGATCACGTCGGTAGGCGCGCCTGAGGCGTCGCTCAGCGGACGCGACTTGTCCACTACGCGGCGCTTGCCGACGACGCACGAAGCCCAACCGCACGCTCGTCCTCGGCTTTGACCGACAGCGAGATGCCAGCCCGACGCGCCGGCCGGCAAGAGGGCAGCCATGATGTCGTCGGCGCGGACGCAGCGTTCGAGGCCCGTTCTGTCACCGGCGAGATGGTGCATCAGAGCTTCAGCTTTCGGAGTTCCCCTTACCCCACGCCGCAGGAGCTACGCGAATACGAGGAGATCCACCCAGGCTTCACCGACCGAATGCTTGCCCTCACGGAGCGTGAGACAAGTCATCGCATTGAGGACGAGAGCCTCCAAACCCGCGCGACAATAGAGCTGGCCAAGCGCGGACAAGTGCTCGCATTTGTCGTGGTCATGACGCTTGGGGGTGGCGGAATAGCGAGCATCCTCACGGGACATTCAATTACGGGGTTGGCGGGCCTGGTGGTGGCTGCAGCTACGCTTGTGGGGGCCTTTGTCGCTCCCAACGTGTTTGCTCGGAGGCTCGCAAGGCGTGAGGTAACGCCCGCACCTGAAGCGGGGACAGCGTCTGCGGACTTGCCCACTCGCTTGGATGGCACATCATGAGGCCGAGGCTTGCGATGGCCGACCGGCGTCTGCGGTTCCGTTTATATGTGGGCCGAGGTCTTGAGTAGCCATGGACTTCGTGCACTACGATCTCGGGCAGCTAGACCGTGGCCGCATCGTTCAGGTTTCTCTAAACATCGCGGCCAACGTACAGCTACTCGACTCTACGAACTTCGATCTGTACCGCGCGGGCCGCGACTTCCGATACTTCGGTGGGCACATCACTCGCTCCCCGGCAACGATCGCTGTTCCTGGTCCAGGGCATTGGCATCTGGCTATTGATCTAGGCGGCGGATCGGGGCAGCTACGAACCGAGATTCGGGTGCTCGGCGCGGGGTTGCGGACACCGACCCAGTAGGTCGGCGGCTGACTAGCTGGCCGCTTGGTCACTCGCCGCCATTGTTCCATTCGTTGTTCCAATTTGAGCGAATCCGGGCCTCGCCGACACGCCGCAAACCCAACAAACACGGGCAAGCCGACCATACCCCACCAGGGGTACGCGATCTCATAACCCGAAGGTCGCAGGTTCGGTCACCACGCTCGCTACTGGGGCGTGTCGACGTACTGCTCGCGAACGGTCGGATCGAGAACGTCCAGTAGGCGCTGCAGATCCCGGCAGAGCGGCTCGAAGTCGCTCCCGCCAAGCGCACCGGCCCAATCGACTTCGATCTCCGCGATCAGTCGCCGGCCCTCGCGAATCGCTTGCCACCCGCGCTCAGTGAGGCAGATGAGCTTCGCGCGTCCGTCGCTCGGGTCAGGCCTCCGCTCGAGGTAACCGAGTTGCTCGAGCCCATCGACGAGCTCGGCCATGGCCGACAGGGACAGCCCCGACGAACTTGCGAGATCGGTCAGCCTGGAGCCGCTCGCCTTGATCGACCCGAACACCTGCAGGTGGGCAGGTCGAATCCCCTCGACACCGGCGGACGCCTCTCCGCGAACGGCGAGCTCCGAGCGAAAGAGTCGAATCAGGTTCCCGAGCAGTTGGCCGACCGGCAGTCGCTCGGAGCGGGGGGTCTCGGACATCACGCAATTATGCTACGGTATGCGAAGCTTCGGATACCGTAGTACTTTAGGGGGCGATCGGTGGCACACCTGGGCCAGCAAATCACGAACACGCGTACGGGGCAACGAATGACCTTCGTCGAGCTCCAGCGGGACTCGCTGAGGATCGACAGCGTCAATCCTCCGACCGACGAACGCGAGCCGTTGCACGTTCACCCCAAGCAGGAAAGCGGTGCGGAGCTCGTCTCGGGCTCGCTCGTCTTCGAAGTCAACGGCGTCCAACGCATACTCGCCCCGGGCGACTCGATCTCGATACCTCCCAACACCCCTCACCGGTTCTGGAACGACGGGCACGAGGACGCCCACTCGATCGGGTTCTTTCGGCCTGCGCTCGCGATCGCGGAGTTCTTCGAGACCCTCTTCGCACTCGCCAACGCGGGGAAGCTCGACGCGAAGGGGATGCCGCGCCCGCTGCAACTCGCGGTCATGGTGCCGCGGTTCGGGGACGAGATTCGGACTGTCAGGCCGCCCTGGCCTGTCTTGCGGGCGGTGGCGATGGTCCTAAAGCCGCTTGCGCGAGCGCGCGGCTACAGGAGCACGATCCTCGCGCCATCGAGCAACTCTCCGGCGGGCTGTCGAGTGTCATCCGCTCGCTCGCCAGCAACATCCCGATCCTCGCCGTCTCTCCGTGGATGAGTTCTCGAAGTCAAGAGCTGCTCGCCAAGGACGGCATCAACTTCATCGACCTCACCGGTAACGCGCGGATCAAGCTGGACAGTCCCGCGCTCTACATAAGCGCTGTAGGAGCCGTCAGGAACCCCGAGTCCATGCCTCGCGGCTAGGCGAGGGTCCGTGGGCCCAAGGCGGCACGGCTCATCCGCCTGCTCATCGACGTACATCTGCCCTACGGAGTGAGCGAAATCGCAGCCGCCACGGGCCTAACGCCGGGCTACGTCTCGCGACTGCTCGACGCGCTGGACTAAGACGCGCTTGTCGAGCGCACCCGTCGATATGCCCGGGCTGCTGCTGCGGCGGTGGGCGGAGTCATACGACGTGCTCAAGAGCAACGATGCGTCCACCTTCCTCGCGCCTAGCGGGGCAAGCGATGCTGTCTCGCAGCTCGCCGAGCTGTCCGGGCCGCCGTTGCTGGCGGTGACAGGATCGTTTGCCGCGGTGCGTCTTGCACCAGTTGCCGCGCCGGCACTGCTCATTGCGTATTGCAACGAGATCGAGGCGTTGTCCAAGGCGCTCGGGTTGCTTCCGGCCGACGAGGCAGCCAACGTCGTCCTACTCCGAGCGTTCGATCCGGTCGTTTGGGAGCGGGGAACAGAAGATGCGGGCCTTCGCTACGTCGCGCCCTCTCAAGCGGCCGTCGATTGCCTGACCGGTACCGGCCGCATGCCGGCCGAGGGCGAAGCGCTCATCGCGTGGATGGCGGAGAACGAGCCGCGCTGGCGGCTGCCCTCGATCGCCAATCTTCACCTCTCTCAGGCGGACGGGTGACCGGCCGGAGCAATGCCCACAGCACCAGGACCTCGACCCGCGGTACGTAGCTGCCCGGCGAGTCCTACTTGACGCGCTGACCGTGCTCGCACCCCACGGCGACGCCATCATCCTGGCGCTGTGCGAGCAGACGAAGGCGGCGGCGATCACGGAGGAACCGGCGGGCAGGCGGGTGCCGTTGTCGGATAAGACCGTGCGTAACGCGCTCGGGCCGCTCAAGGCGTGCTTGGCATCCGCTCGTCGTGAGGGGCTGATCCGCCACAACCCGGCGACCGATGTGGCGCTACCTCACAGGGTGCGGATGGATGACGACGATGACCGACCTCGGCCTTTCCCTCGCATTGAGGGCAATGCCGGCGAGCCGATCGAGACGATGGAGCCGGTTGTCGAGCACGTCCACGAGTCGCACCGGCTCATGTTCGAGCTGCTCGCTGCGACAGGACTGCGGCGCTTGGAGTTGCTCGTACTCGAAGGTCACCATCTCGCGCTCGACGGTGAGCGACCGCATGTGAACGTCCGCCAGCGTGTGCGTCGCCGCCGCGGTGAGGGCCTTGTGATTGGTCCGCTCAAGTCTCGCTACTCCAAGCGTGACGTGCCCCTCCCGCGCGCGCTGGCTGATCGCCTACGCGCTCTCGGCACCGCGCCCGGCGACTTCGTGTTCCGCACGGCTGGCGGCACTGTCCTCGACCCGGGCAATCTCGCCACGCGCGTGCTCGCGCCCGCGTGTCGGGCAGCGGGCGTCGAGTGGGCCGGCTTCCACACGTTCGGGCCATACCGTCGCGTCGCGGCTGTTCGCGGAGGGGCGGAACGTCGTGCAGGTGCAGCGCTGGCTCGGCCACCATTCGGGCCAGCTTCACGCTCGATACCTATGTCTACCTGCTCGACAACGATCTCGGCGAGCCGCTCAAGCACGCGGTCCACGAGGGCTAGAATCAGGCTCGGATGCTGGCGTTGAGGATCACGATGCGGAGCACGACGATCGTTCGGGAGCGGCGATGAGCGCTGCCGACACCACGGTCGAGCGCGCTGGCCGAGCCATTATCGAGGCGACAACCGTGCCGACCAAGGTGATCCTGTTCGGCTCCCGCGCACGCGCGGATGGCGACGATCGCAGCGATTTCGATTTTTTGGTGATCGAGCGGGAAGTCGACGATCGTTTTGGCGAGATGGTGCGTCTCGGACGAATCCTCGGGCGGCTCTTGATCCCGGCCGATGTGATCGTTGCCAGCGAGGAGTACGTGCGCACGTGGGGTTCGGTCAAGGGCACGATGATCCACGACGCGATGACTGAGGGACGGGTCGTTGCCGAGTCCTGAAGCGCGCGAGCTGGCCCTGCTGCTCATACGGAAGGCCGTGGGCGACGAATCGGTTATCGACAAGCTGCTGGACGATCCCGACGTGCCCGACGACATGCTGGGATTTCACGCTCAGCAAGCTGTCGAGAAGCGTCTGAAGGCGGTGCTTGCTTTCAACGAGATCGACTACGAGCGGACGCACAGCATCGGCTATCTCACGTCGCTGTTGGAGCATCATGGGATCGATCCTCCCAGTGGCCGCGAGCAGATCGAGGAATTGACTCCGTGGGCGGTCGCCGCCCGGTATGAGGATCGCTTTGAGGAAGTGCTCGATCGTTCAACCGTGCCGGGGCTTCTGTCAGT
>OCZU010001623.1_pt1 | contig 14594 bp, 6 predicted proteins | sample 1539001 | NCBI WGS metagenome assembly OCZU01 (sample SAMEA3539306, study PRJEB22396) | soil metagenome | biome: tundra; feature: field; material: soil | place: USA | collected 2010-05 | depth 0.15 m | reverse complement strand
GTCTGCCGCGACGGCCGGTCCGCGGCCATCCGGCTGGACTGGCCTGAGGTCGGTCGATTTCGACAAACCCGCTGAACTCTAAGCATCCTGCCCCCGTAACACAAAGAGTTGCAAGGAGGAAAAGAGGCAATGACATCAGAGAATTTGAAAGCTCGACGTCGGTTTGCGGTAATGGCCATCGTCATTGCTGCAATTGGTGCAGCTCTTCCGATGGGGAAAAGCTTCGCAGGTCCGGCTGACAACCAAAAGGCCGCAGGATTTGCAGAGCAAATCGTCCAAGTTCAGACGAAAGATGACATCTTGATGAGGACGACGATTCCAACCATTCCAAGCGGCTGGTGCAAGGTAAGTGCGGGGCAGGTCTGCCCGAGCAAACGTGGTGCGGGCGGAGGGACTTGAACCCTCATGGGCCGTTTAAGCCCTGCGGATTTTCATACCGTCTACGGCTTTCGCCGCCCGGACGTGACGCTTTTGGAGAGCTCACGCCAGGTTTGCGGTCTGGACTATCCCTTCACCCTCCCCCGGAAGATCCGGAGCTTAGGTGCTGCCCGTCTAGTCTCTACACCTTCCCGGTTGGTGTCTCTCCGGGCTTGGCTCGGGATTGCCATTTAAGGTTTCCCCGAATTTGAGCAGTTCTGCATCGCCGGTTTCCCAGGCGAGCACTCAAGTTTTCCTTAAGTCCGCTGCGTCTGCCAATAAGTAATTGATATTAAATAACATAATTAGCGGTTCTTGTGAAAGTGTGTAAGTATCTGTGTAAGTACTCAAGTATATCCACAGGATTCGGGTGTCCTGATTTCGGAGGCCTCCGTTCATCAAGGTTTTGCGACTTGACGCTCAGCGCGGATTCGTTGTCATGGATGCGCGATGTCCGGTGGTCGTTTCCCAGTAGTCGATCCACCGCATGCGGATGCCGTTGGCGCGTTCCAGAAGCTCCGGGCTCGGGGGGTGCCCGTGCTCCACGACAACGACAATCCCCGTGTTGAACTTCTTTTGGGAGTGATCGATGTCGGGTAAGCGTGGGCCCTCTGCTGCAATTACCTCTTGAATCGTCACTTTGGTTCGATCTGCCTTGAATATGGGATGGCCGTTCGCATCTTTTCCGGCGGGCAGGAGATTCTTCAGAATAAAAAAGTCAGGCACTTCCGCGGCAGAAATCATACCCATCAAATAAAGATCAAGATAGGAATAGCCTGTTGCTGGCACATAGTAGTCGTCGTCGAGTTGCGTGTAAGTTCCATCGAAGTTATCCTGCCAAACGCTCCCGCCCATCGCGGACGCTTCTGTCGGACGCTGGTAGGGAAACGCCACCGGGGCATGCAATCCTCGAGCCCAGTGGACCGGACCGAGCTGGATTGCTTGTCCATTGACCTTCGCAGACACGAAAGCCGCCCAGCGGTGACCCATCTCGTGCCCGATTTGCGACATCGCATAGTTGTAGGGAAGGATCTTTCCGTCCGGAGAACGCTCTGCAAGCTGGTGTAAGTAGAACGTTAAGTCGTGATCGCTCCCCACTGGCGCTCCATCGGGCGGCCGTTCCTGCATCTGGTTCGAGCCAACATAGACGGGCTGCACGTACCCCCACTGAAACCTGCCTTCAGTGCAGTAGCTCTGAAGATCGTGCATGGGTGCGCCAATCCCGGTGACGTTGCCTCCTACCGGACCGTCGCTGGGAGTTCCCGCTTCCTGGTTATCGATACGGAAATCGGAGTAGTAGGCGAGGAAATCGAACTTATCCCCGAGAGTCTTAATCACTGTGCAGGAGAGGTCCTGGGGTCTGGGCAAAGTCAAGTAGTGGAACGCTTCGTATACGACTCCTAAAAGGCCATCCTTGCGCGTCAGAGAAGAAAGGTGAACTTCAGGATTGCGAATTCCCGATAGGCGGATGACATGAGGCGAAATCTTGGCAACAGGCTCGGGATTCCCAGGCCCAGCGACTTCAGCCGAGACCGAGACCTGCTCTAGTCCGCGGAGTGAACTGGGTAGAACTCCTTCGATCGTGATCGTGTTCCCGCCAGCTACCACTTTGCGCGAAACTCCGGGACCGAATGCGATGTACCTTGAGGGACGCTGATGCCACGCGATCCCCCGTGCCGTCCATGTGAGCTTTGTCTGAGCAGCATCCGCACTCGTCGAAATCGGCTTTTGCGCATCAAACAATATGCGGTAAGTAAGGCCGTCGACCGCAGGGTCGCCTTCGTGCAGCGCTGGCCCACGCGTTTCGAATGTCACCTTCAGTCGGATGCCATCTTCAATCGACAACTTGAGGTTCCGAACATCGAGATGCGCAGCCAGCGATGGATGTGGCTCTGCGCCGACCGTCGCCAAGGCCTTTCCGGTGCCCGAAAGTTCGGGATAGATGCCAACGATGGCGTCCTTCGCCGCGAGTTCCTTGTACGATATCTCAATCAATCCATCGCGGTGCAGCACTACTTGAAACCGGTTGATCGTTTTGAACCAGGTGAAGTCCTGGATGTTTCCGAATGGCTCGGTCGTGTCCCACGTGACGACCACACGATCCGCGAGCTCTTTGACGTAATGCGGTCCGGACATTCGCGGCTTAAAGAAGACGCAGATAGCCGGCGCCCGGTCGATCAGAGTGCTGGCGGCTTCCGCCAACGGTTCGAATCGGCCGATGGAAACGCCTCCTTCGGGGCGGCGAGAACCGTCGGGGCTGTTGTCTTCTTCTCGCGGGCCAAAGCTGATGGATCCGGTCGTTCCTATGAAGAATGAATCCCACTTCTTGCCGGAGAATGGAAAAGCAAACTGATGAAGAGTAACTTCCGCGCCTGGCAGTTGAGAGCCGAAATCCGAATCCCAGTTCAACGGTCCATGGTCCACACGATACTGGGAGCCATCTGGCGTGAAACGGAGCGTCTGGCCGACCAGGTCGAACAAGTTCGCCTTCCCGAGCGCACCATCATCTAGCTCCATAACAACCAGATTGCCATCAGTCGATACTTTGCCGATCGAATGCCCTGGCTCGATTCCTTCGTCTTGTGCGTGCGATAGGTTGTGATAGCAAAGCAACGTGCACAAAACCAAGATGCCAGACCGCACGAGACATTCAACGCCACGTCTTCTCACGTCTTCCCCTGTCGACGAAATTCTAATCCCGGTTGATTGTCACAAGAGAGTCGCGGCTCGGCGACACTGTAACTTTCACGTTCTTCTCTTCATCACCTTCTACTACGCACTTCGACAGCAGCTTCCCAGCGGACGATACGCTATAGCTACCCGGAGGCAACCCTTTCAACGTCAGCGTGGTTTCGTGTTGATCGTTGGAGCGATTTTCAAGCCTGAAGGTCACACGATCTAGAGACTCGTTGAAAACGATCGGTTTCCCTTGTCCGAAGCCGTCACGATCGAGTCGCATTTGGAAGCGTGTGTTTCCACGCACAACGTCAAACCTGTCGCGCAGACCATCTCGAGGAATCACTTCGATCGAAGCGCCGTGCCGCGTCAATTCGCCACCATAAGCATACAACCCAAAAATTGGATCATCACTTATGACCGTCGCCGCAGTGCGCAATGCTGCGCTGAAACCTAAGTCAATTTCGCCCGAGTACCACCACGAACCGTGTCCCATTTCCTTGTTCCCGAGCCAGGCTCGCCCCCAGGGACGCGGCTCAAATCCTCCACCCGCGCCGCCATCGCTCTCTTTGCCGGGGAACCAGTAGCCGTAGTTCGACTCGGGTGTGCCCGAATTGAGCAGCGCCCACGAACTCAGATATGACGCATAACCCAGGCGCAGATATGGAATTGGGTCCCGTGCAAAATTCAACGCATAGTCTTCCACCGCCCAGCCCCCCATCTGAGACATATAGCTGAGGGTGTAGGCGGTGTTTCCGCTGGCCCGGTAGTCGCTGCCCAGCCAGAAATACGCAGGCTCCATGCCGCGGGCAGCAACGTTCAAACGCATCTGCTCTTCGAGAAAGTCATTGGCATCAGAGGAGTTCACTGTCTTGCGAAACTCAGTGGCTGTCACGTCTTGCTCCCGCTGAACCGCGTATGTCGCCAGTGCGTGCGTCGATTCGAATCCAGTCGAATCGAATGGATATTCCGATTGAAACAGATCAGGATGCTGGTTGATGAAAAATGCCACCTTGTTTTCCCAGTGCGCGCGGAGTTTGTCCGCTTCTTCCGTCAGGCCATTCTGGCCGAGCACACGAATCAAGTCCGGAATCACCAATTCGTTGTACGTGCCAGTTTCATATGCGGACCACTTCACGATCTCCATCGGTACCGTGAAGAAAGCCATGGCGGTGCGGTAGGCGCGCTCAAGATAACCAGATGCGTCGAGGTAATGCACCATCGCGGGATAGTCCTTCGCGATGAGATACATGTTGTAGTAAAGCAAGATCACATGCGGGTAATCGTAAATTCTCCAAAGGTGCTTCTTGCCGCGCTCATTGTCTTCCGGACTCTCGCGATTGACTTTCCAGTTCGGTATTCCGTAAATGCCGTACGGATACAATTCCTTCTCAGTGCGCTGCAAACCGCCCCAGACATAAAGCTGAATATAGTTCTCGAGCGACGCGATCTCGTCCTTATCAGGAAAGAAGACATTCTTGGCTGCGAGATAGGGGGCTTTGCCGAGCGCCGGATCATCGCACGCTACAGCGTATGATTGCAGCCCGTCGAGATCATCGGGGCTGCGCAGGATCTGGTGCTTCATGTCCCATTGCGAATACAAGCCGTTGTACCAGAGCTTGGGATCATTCCATTGTTCGTGCGTCATCAAGAAGCGCGCACGCTTCTTAATCAGGGTCTCCAGCGGCTCGCTAACGAAGAACTCCAGCGACAAGTATTTCGCGTCGCCGTATTGCACGTTCAACCTGTTCTCGCCGAGGCGCGAGAAGTTGACGGAGTAAACCTGGGTATCAGTGCCGCGTTCCCCAACGAGCTTCACCGAAGTTTTGTCTGGAAATTCTGGTTCGATGCTGCGAATCCGGTCGCGTGTGCGCAACGAGAACATCGTCGGCAAATCAGTGGGAACGGTCATGCCCGGGACAACATTGACGTCGACGCCACCTTCCTGGTAAAGGATATCGTGGACTGCGGCATAGTTTTGCGCCCAACGAAACTTGAAGCTGTACCTCGCGGAATCTCCCGGCTGTCCCTTGGGCGCTAGCATGAGCTTTGTATTTGGCAATCGCCATTTGCCGCCCTTCGACGCCAATTCTTCCCTACGAGCAGCAGAATGGATGTAAGCGGTGAAACTCCGCCCTTCCTGCTGATCGTAGTACTCAAGGTGTGCCCCCGCCTCAGGAACCATCACCAGATATGGTCCAATCCCATTGCAGCGCATCCAGAAAATGTAGGAGCCGTCGCCTCCTATGAAACTGTGTCGGATGAGCCGCTTCGTGTAAGTCTCGGTTTTGTCTGGAACGTATTCCGTGTTGAATGGGAGAACGACGCCGAGATCTCCAATTTCAAGCGGCTTTGAAGTTTGATTGCGAGCCTCGATCGTCCACTCGAGAGAGTCTCCTTCCAGGTGGAACGCTCCTGTCGCGGCGATGTCCGGGACGGACTCGACCTTCTTCCCGTGCTCCGTATCCACACGCCATTCGTAGATTCCTGACGTTGCATCCTGCGGAAGTTTTGCCAGAAGTCTGAGAGCCGGCGTCGCCACCGGCTCAAAACTTACGTGATTGAACTGATCCCGAGCGATGCCATATTTATCTGAAGTGTGAACGTCCTTCCACTGGTCGCCATCGCGATATTGGATTTTCCAGGACACTGGTAAATCCCACTTGTAATCCTCGTACGAGCCAATAGCCCAGTACACTTCCACCGATGACACCTGTTTTGGCCCGTGAAAGTTGTATTCCACCCACTCCTCAGTTCCGTGCCGGTCGCCCCACGTAAAGAAAGGAATTCTTTTGTCACGCGAATCTTTAGGCTCAGCCTGATCGTTCAGCGCTCTCACTCCCCACGGCCCGATTGAGGAGTTCGCGCGGCTCGCGGTAGCAATGGTCGGAACGGCGCGGCCGATCTCATATGTAACTTCTCCCGGGGAACGTTGCGAAACGGAAGTCCCGCTTGAGATTTCTTCCCAGGCTTCTCCGGGCGACCGGTAACGCACCAGTACGTCCCCAAGACTTCTGCCCCCAAGAATGTAGTCCGTATCAAAAACATCCTGCATCCGTTTCAGGCTTGTAAGACCGGCCGGGGAAAATCCGACGTTGAATTGATCGTTCTGCAGTTGCTGGCTTAATGCAATGCCGTGCGAGCAAACGATAATGACGATGAGTTTTCGCAATTGCGCTTTTTTAAGCACTCCAACCACTCCGTAGGACTGATTTCACTTCAGTCGAAAGCCAGGGATATTTGACTCGTTTATGCTGCGGGAAACCAGCGCTCCAAACAAGTTTCCGCCCTTCATCTCTTCGGGCGCCTGCCTTCTTGCTTCCGGATCTCGTTGACTTTTACTTGGGTGGCGACCGACATTGGAACATCTGAAGGCAGAGATTGGGCAAACGTTTGCTAAGACATAGCTTTGTATACTTTATGCACTACATTTGTCAACCAGGAAACTCTCGCCACACGTGCTGCGTCACTCTTGGCGAGCAAACTCTGGGATCTGGTCCGAAGCCATGTTTTTTGCGCTTGACAAATCGATGTGATTCAGACTATCACGCTCTTTGTAGCGTGTATACAATATCCGCTGTTCATGGATCCTGCTAGTAAACGTTTGCTTATTTATGGAGGCGCACCGATGAAAGGTAAACTCTGGTATTTGTCAGCTGTCGCCGCAGTGGTCGTCATAACCGTAGTCGTCTTGAGCGCCCAAAGCGGTTCTCAGGGCACAATCACCATCACCGTGGCGGATCAAACTGGAGCTGTGATTCCAGGGGTGGAACTCAGTCTCAAAGAGCTTTCCACCAACGACGTCCGCAAGGGTGCGACCCTGAGTAGTGGCGCGTACAGCTTTGTGGGACTGAACATTGGGACCTACAAGCTGACCGCCTCCAGAACTGGTTACGAGACCACCGTCTACGATTCCGTCTCCGTGCATGCTGGCTTGGTCACGGACATCAACGTGACGCTGAAGGTGGGCGCGGTTTCGGAAACCGTTGAGGTGACCGCATCCGCAGCGCCCCTGGTGGAATCTACTTCCAGCGTTGTTGGCTCCAACATCGATTTGAAGCTGATCGAGGAATTGCCGTTTGGCACTGATCGCGACCTGTCGGCGTTGGCGGCCCTCGTCCCAGGATCTGCGGGCAGCGTCGTCTACAACCCGGGAATTTACGGTACCCCGGCTGTGACATGGAACGGGTTGCCCGGCGCGGCACAGGTGACCAGCACCGACGGAGTGATTGGCCAATCCAGTCGCTTCAAGGATTTCGGCAATGCCGTTCCAGGTTCTACAGCCGCTTCGCCCCGCATCCAGAACATCCAGGAAATGGCAGTTCAAACCGACCAGCTCGAAGCCAACCAGGGCTACGGGCAGGGCAACATGCAGGTGACTTTCGTGACCCGGAGCGGCACCAACCGCTTCCATGGGCGTTTATTTGGAGACCTGCAGAATTCTTCATTCAACGCGAACTCCTGGCAGAACAACTTTTCCACGAGCATCGGAAACCCTATTCCCATACCCCTGTATCACAAGACCGACATCGGGGGGAGCGTGGGCGGCCCGATTCTTAAGGACAAGCTCTTCTTCTTCTTCAGTTATGAGCGGGACGGCATTCCCGGCGCGCAGCAATTAGGGGTAAACGGCGGAGGCTTTCCGTTCCCAACCGTCATGACGCCTGCTGTTCAGCAGGGAAACTACACCTATCTGGGCACAGACGGTGCGATGCATACGGTCAACCTGTTTACCTTGGCCAGCGTCCAGCCCGGTCTCGCAACCACAGTGGACGCTTCGGTGGCGAATCAATTGACTGCCGTTAACGGTTCCGTGCAATATGGCACCCTGGTTTCGCTGCCCGGCGTGTTCAACTCGCAGACGCTTGAATTCCGCGAGCCCAACAATCAGTACTTCTACTACCCGACCTTTCGCGTGGACTACAATGCCACGCAAAGCTTGCGGGTGAATCTCGCGTTCAACGAAAGCAAATTCAGCGCGCCAACGGCTAACGCGCAAGAATTCCCCGGTCCGACTTTTGCCTACCAGACCGACGGGAATAAATCGAACGCGTACACGGTATCGCTGGGTTTCGACTGGACCCTTAAGCCGACGTTGATCAATCAGTTTCGTGGCGGGTTCCTATACAACTACGCGGCCAACAGTCCCAAACAAGGCGACGACCCCGAGAAGTATGGATATATCAATTATTGGGCTGGACCGGATAACCTCAATCCAGGCTCAGGCGCGTTTTTCTACTCGGCAATCTCAAATTTCTACCCGTTGATCAATCTTTCGGACAACGTGGTATGGCAGCACAAGTCTCATAACATGAGCTTTGGCGCCAGTTTCTACCGAGAGCAGGACCACTATTGGAACCCTCCTCAGGGCTATGACAACGTAGTTTTTGGCGACAATGCGGGCGATCCCATGAACGACGTTTTCAACGTCAGCAACCCAAGCCTGTCTACGGCAACGCCTGGCCAGATCGGGTCTATGCAGGGCTATTACGCCATCCTGACGGGTGACATTACATTCGTTGGTGGGAGTCACCCCATCAACCCCAAGACGAAAACCTATCAGCAGTTCGGCGCCCTTAACCTCGACGAATTGCAGAAGGCGTGGGGCCTGCATTTCCAGGACTCCTGGCGGGTGCGGCCGAATCTCACGGTGAACTACGGCATGCGCTGGGACTTCACCGGAGACGACCACGACTTGAACGGCCTCTATTACAGTCCCACCCAAGCGGGCCTGTGGGGGCCGAGCGGCCTCAACAATCTGTTCAATCCCGGTTCTCTTCCCGGCGACCCGAATCCGGCGTACATTGCTCGCAGCCATGCCTACAGTCCGTGGAACGTAAGTCCACAACCAAATCTGGGGATTGCCTGGAGCCCGCAGTTCACGGAAGGATTTCTGGGCAAGCTGACCGGAGGCGGCAAGACCGTGTTTCGCGCGGGGTATTCTCTGCGGCGCTACACCGAGCAATACCAAAGCTACTGGCAGTATGCTTCGAACTTCGGGGCGTTTTTTTATCAGAACTACCAAACTCAGGGGGAATCGTTTGTGGCTCCGGGGGACTTTCAGGCTGGAACCGTGCACTTCGACCAGTACGTGAACCACCGCAGTACGATACCCGCCTTCCTGGTTACGCCGAGCAGTTATTCCGCCCAGATTTCCGAGGCTTCACAGGCGTGGCAATCGAATTTCCAAGGCATGAATCCCAATATTGCGCAGCCTTACATCCAATCGTGGAACGTTGGCTTACAGCGCGAACTGGGCAAGAGTAATGCCATCGAAGTTCGCTATGTCGGCAACCGTGGCATTCACGAATGGGTAGGCGAGAATCTCAATGAGGTCAACATTTTTGAGAGTGGATTCCTGCCGCAATTCAAAGCGGCGCAGACCAATCTGGCGATCAACAAGGCCAACGGGATCACCTCATTCGCGTACAACGGCATTACCGGTCAGCAGGCCACACCCATTTTCGATGCGGCCTTTGCTGGCGAACCGTCCGGCGGACCCGGTGTGCCCCTGTTTGACTACGGCCCGAACAATCCGTTCATCAACGAGTTGCAATTGGGTCAAGTCGGCACCATGGCAAGTCAGATCGCGAGCCCCTTTGGCTTCAATGCCAATTATTTTTGTAACCTGATTTCCCCGTCTTCCGTAGCCGGTAACTCCTGCCGGAACAACTTGCAATACACCGGGGCCGGTGGAAACTATCCCGTGAACCAGTTCCAGGTCAATCCGTATAACGCGGGTGGCGGCGTGGGATATCTAACTTCGGCGGGGTACTCCAACTACAACGGCCTCCAAGTGGAGTTCCGCCAAAAGCAATGGCATGGCATGCAGTTCAACGTCAACTACACCTGGAGCAAGAATCTGGCTATGACGCAGCAATATACGCTGCGAAACTTGCGGTTGGCCTACGGCCCTAATTCTACAGATCGCCGCAACGTGATGAACGCCTATGGCACGTACGACCTGCCTTTCGGAAAAGGAAGGCCCTTCCTGAACAGCAACGACCTGCTGGATCGAGCAGTCGGTGGATGGACAATAGGAACCGTTGTCACTTACACAAGCGGCTTCCCGTTTCAGTTGGTGGGCGGTAACGACACGTTCAATAATATCTTCGACGGAGGAATTGTTCTGAACGGTGTGACGGCATCGCAAATCCAGCATGCGATCGGTCTGTATCCTAATCCAGCCTGTACGGCCGGCCAACCTTGCAATTCGAAGGCCTGGATCAATCCCAAGTTCATCGCCGCCAGCGGGATAGCCTCTCCTCTGATCACGCCCAACGCGGTGCCGGGGTCGATCGGCTATCGTCCGTGGTTCTACACGATGCACCACATCACCCCAAATATGTCGGTCACCAAGGCAATTGCCATCAAAGAAGGTTTGAGGTTCAACGTTCAGGGCGTATTCTTGAACGTGTTCAACCACCCGGAGTGGGACGTTAACACCGGAACGGCTGGCCTCCAGGGCAGCGCTTTTGGACAGACTTCAAATGTCGTTGGAACGAGGGTTATCGAGGTTCGATTGAACTTCGAGTTCTGACTGTTGGAATGGACCAAACATCAGCGGCAGGAGCCATTTCTCCTTCCGGAGCGACGATTGTTGAGAGGGGTTGGCCATGGTCATGAGGTTCGTTGTGTTAGTGGTTCTGGAATCCGTTATGGCTTTTGCCCAAATGCCGAACCGTGGAGCGCCCACTCCATCTCAGCCTACAAGTAATTCTGGCCGACCCGATGCCGAACCCACGAACGAAATGCAGATGAAGTCGATCGACCAGGTCCTGCACGACGATGCCAGACTCTCTGCCAAGCTACAAGATATGCTGCCCGCGGAGATGACTCCGCAGCAGGCGTGTGCTGGGTTCAAGACGCTGGAGCAGTGTGTTACGGCGATCCATGTGGCGCAAAACCTGAAGCTTCCGTTCGCCGATCTCAAGGCCAAAACCACGGGCAAGGGTTCGGTTGGATTGCAGAAGGCGATCGAGCAAATGGCCGCGAATGCCAACGCCAAGGATGAATTGAAAAAGGCGAAGAAACAGGCTGCCGATGACATGAAAAACACCAATCTCTTCGGGCAGCTATCCCTTCAAGAGCGGATGGTTCCGCTTTCGAAGCCAATTCCAGCGTAAAGCAGCTGAGAGCCGGTTGTTTGCTATCCCCTTACTGATGAGTAAGGACGGATGAATAAGTATTCACGAGAACAGTTTGATGTTCGTGTCTTTGGAGGCTTGCGAGCATTGCGTCAGCGGTCTGTGCTGCAGTTTCTTTTCCAGTGGAACCCCAGATTCTATCCGGCCGCCCGCTTTTCCGGCACACGTCGAAAGTTTGGCTGTCCCACGAGCACGCCGGCAATAGATCCCAGCAGTTCCAGGAGAGCCTTCATGAATTGGAAAGGTGTCATGCCGGCAATTACAACCCCTTTCAATGAAAATCTGACAGTCGATCATGGATTTCTAGCGAAACATTGCCGCTGGCTCCTGGACAATGGGTGCGCAGGTGTGGTCGCGTTGGGCTCCCTGGGAGAGGGCGCGACCCTCTCGTTCAACGAGAAAACGGACATTCTGCGCACCTTGAGAAAGGCCGTCGAGGGAAGTGGAACCCTTGTAGCGTCAATCTCATCTCTTAGCACGTCCGAGTCGTATCTACGCCACCACTTTCGGAGAAGGTATAGTGCAGTTACCTGTGAAAATACAGATACAGGCGCAAGGAACTGCTATTCAGAAACGCTGAACCACATAAGTACGCTCAGTGTGCAAAATCCAGTCCCGAGGTCCGCAATGTTAAATGCTGAAAGACCGTACTTCGTAGATAATCGTCTGAAGACGAGTGTCCTCTCTATTTGCTTGCTGGCCTGCGTAATCCTGCCGGCGCAGGCATCTGCCCAGAATGAAAATCCCGCTCAAGTGGAAAGCAGCAAGACGATCCAGTTGGATCCTGTACCCCTGAATCATGTAAGGCTGACGGGAGGCCCCCTCAAAGTGGCCCAGGAAGCCGACGCGAAATATCTGCTGGAGCTCGAGCCCGATCGCATGCTTGCGTTCCTTCGTCAGCGTGCCGGGCTCAAGCCCAAAGCGGAAGGCTACGGCGGATGGGATGGGCCCGGCCGCAACCTGACTGGACACATCGCGGGGCATTACCTCTCGGCTGTCAGTCTGATGTGGGCTGCGACTGGCGACGTTCGATTCAAGGAGCGGGCGAACTACATTGTCGAACAATTGAAAGAGATCCAGGATGCCCAGGGCGACGGATACATTGGTGCTCTGCTGGACGGCCAGGGCGTCGACGGGAAGCAACGTTTCGTCGACCTGAGCAACGGTGTCATCCGGTCGGGAGGCTTCGATCTTAACGGTCTCTGGTCCCCGTGGTACGTCGAGCACAAACTCTTCGCCGGCCTCAGAGATGCATACCGGTACACCGATAACGCCACTGCTCTCCAGGTGGAGATCAAGTTCGCGGGCTGGGTCGAGAAGATTCTTTCGAAGCTGAACGATGACCAGTTGCAACACATGCTGGCAACCGAATTCGGGGGAATGAACGAAGTCCTCGCCGAGCTATATGCCGACACCGCGGACGAACGCTGGCTCGTACTCGTCGACAAATTCCATCAGAAGGCGACGCTGGATGCTCTCTCGGAAGACAAGGACGTCCTGTCCCATACCCACGGCAACACGCAGGTTCCCAAGGTCTATGGGGCGCTGGTTCGCTACGTGTACACCGGCAACCAAGCGGATGAAGAAACGGCAAAGTTCTTCTGGGACCGCGTGGTAAATCACTACACCTTCGTCACTGGCGGGCACGGCAAGAACGAGTACTTCGGCGAGCCTGACAAGCTGAGCGACATGGTGGATGGCCGAACAGCGGAGACGTGCAACGTCTACAACATGTTAAAGATGACTCGCACTCTCTTCTCCGTCGACCCCGACATCCGCTATGCGGATTTCCACGAACGGGCATTGTTCAATCACATTCTTGCCTCGCAGGATCCGAGAGACGGAACCACCTCGTACATGCTGCCGGTCGGCCGCGGCGTGCAACACGAATACCAGCGCATGTTCGAGGACTTCACCTGCTGCGTCGGGACGAGCATGGAAAGCCACGCACTGCATGGGGCAGGAATCTATTACTACAAAGGGTCAGAGGAGTTCTGGATCGGTCTCTACGCTCCGTCGATTGCGAAATGGGATAGGGCTGGAGTCGAAGTGGAGACGACGACCGATTTTCCCATCGGTGCGTCTGCTTCGGTGAAAATTCGAACCAAGAAGCCGGCGAAGTTTATGCTGGCCTTGCGCCGGCCATATTGGGCAGGAGACGGTTTCAGCGTTAGAGTAAACGGCCAAGCACTCAAAGATCTTCCACCGGCTGATTCCTACGTCAAAATCACCCGCGTGTGGCGGCAAGATGACGTTGTTGACCTCACTCTTCCGAAAGTCCTGCGCAAGGAACCGCTGCCGGACAATCCCAACCGCATGGCACTCATGTGGGGCCCGCTCGTACTGGCCGGTGACCTCGGACCGGAGGCCCGGGGAGACGATGGCGATGACGAGAAACCGCGTGGGCCCTCGGCGCCTCCGATTGTTGTCGGCAATGAACCGCTGGAGCAGTGGCTCAAGCCGGAGTCAGGAAAACCAGGATGGTTTAAGACGACCGGCGTTAGTCTTTCCCAGGACATCGAATTTGCACCGTTCTACCAACTTCCGCGCCGAGAATACGCCGTCTACTGGGACGTTTTCACCCCGGAAGAATGGAGCAAGCGCTCCGCTGAATATAAAGCGGAGCAGGAGAAGCAACAGAAGCTTCAGGCAGCCACGATTGCTTTTGCCCAGCCGGGCGAGATGCAGTCGGAGCGCGACTTCAACGAGCAAGGAGAGGACTCCGCTCCGGTTCTCTGGCGGAGCCGCCATGGACGCACGGGCAAAGGGTGGTTCTCCTTCGACATGCCGGTCGAGAATTCGCGGCCAATTGCATTGGTAGTGACGTACGGCGGCGAAGGTCGGCGGAAGAGCACTTTCGACATCCTGATCGACGGACACAAGATTGGCGATTACGTCGCGCTGCCACGCAGCCCAGAGCAGGACGCCCATTTTGTCGATGTCAATTACGCAATCCCGGCGGAGCTGATTGCAGGGAAGCACAAAGTCACCGTGCGCTTCCAAGCTACGGATGGGAATGAAATCCGGGGCATTTTTGGTGTGTGGACGGTTCGGGCTGACGAAGCGCGCTAGCTCAGCTGCAGGAGATCATGAGGTGATTCTTCCTTATGGAGAGTCCGTGAGAAGAATTCAAAATCCGCCTGCTTGCCGTCGTATTGGCCCTCCTCGGCTCGTGCGCAGTCGCTGCAGAGTCCCCGACAATTGCGGTCGACCGAAACAAAGAGCCTCCAGTTCAATGCGGACTCCGTGGGTTCCTCTCCCTCGAGTTTGCGTACTGAGGTAACTGCCGGAGCAAAACATGGTGCGGGCGGAGGGACTTGAACCCTCATGGGCCGTTTAAGCCCTGCGGATTTT
>OCZU010001619.1_pt1 | contig 14639 bp, 14 predicted proteins | sample 1539001 | NCBI WGS metagenome assembly OCZU01 (sample SAMEA3539306, study PRJEB22396) | soil metagenome | biome: tundra; feature: field; material: soil | place: USA | collected 2010-05 | depth 0.15 m | reverse complement strand
ATCTTCCCCTTCTTCAGGAACCCCGTCTCGTCCACCGCCAGCACCGCCGCCGGGTCCCCGAGGCTTCGCACCACGTACCGGCGCACCGCGTCCCGGCACGCGTCCTCATCCCACGGCGAGAAATTCAGCAGCCGCTGCAGCCCGTCCGGCGACACATCGCCGGCGAACTCCGCCAGCGTCCACCCGTTCTTCCGCTCCGCATGCGACAGCAGCCCCAGCAGGTACGCCCGCCCGTGCCGCCGCACCGCCGCGTTCGAGAACACCCCCGCGACCTGCGCGAACAGCTCATTAAACGACTCCGACCACGCGGCATGCCCGTCACCGGCCAGCACCCGCACCTCATCCACGACACCCAGCATGCACCGAGCCCTGGCAAACCAGGACCGTCAGATCACGCAGCCACGCCGGACACCGTCACAGCCCACCGTTGTAGTACTAGCCGCGGTGGCCTAGACGAAGCCCTGGTTGCGGATGAAGAAGACCATCGCAGGGGCCGCAGGACCCGGCCGGCGATCAGCCAGCCGATCTCATCCGTTCTCAGTTCGCACCGGACACGGGCCTCTGTCCTGACTGGCGGGTCAGACCGATGTCCTGACTGGCGGGTCAGGCTGACATAAAGCGCCCTCGCATTTCGTGGGGACTCGCGGAGTGGCCAATAGACACGCTGGCGGAAGCTCGGAACGGTCCAGGCCAGCACTCGATCTTCATCCTCAATCCCGCCCATCGGCCATCCCTTCCGGGTACGGCAAAGCTCGACCACCTCAAGCCATGTCCATTATGCAGACAATTCGGATCTTAGCTGCCAAACTAGTATACAGCTTACTAGACGATCAAGGGTTAGTCGGTTTGAACCCTTCCATTAGCGATCGACGGTAAGGCATAATTGCCCAATACCCTTGGTAGCACCCGGAACAGTTATCAAACCCGGCATCACGTGATGTCGCGGACGAGAGTTCTCAGGGAGCGGTAATTAGGGAGGTCGCGACTAGTGATGGAGCCGGCCTCGGAGCGGTTCGCAACAGGTGATGAGCTGACGCGTCGCGCCATGTCCAGCGACGCCCGTGTCCGGAGCAGGGCCGATATCCTCCCACCAGCCGCCGACGGCACGACAAAATATCCCAGGTTTTTCCAGCGCGCGTCGGGCGCCTACCTTTGGGACGTAGACGGAAACCGGTACGTCGACTATCAACTCGGCTATGGTCCGGTCGTCCTGGGCCACGCCGATCCACGCGTGACTGCAGCCGTCACTGCCGAACTCGCCAATGGGAACTGCATCGCGCCGTTGTGGAGCAGCCGCCAAGTCGAGCTGAACGAGTTGCTCACGTCGTTGATTCCCGGTGGCGAGCTAGCCTACCTGCTGAAGACCGGTTCGGACGCAAATAGCGCGGCTGTTCGCTTGTCGCGCATCTTCACGGGCCGACAGAAGGTGATCCGCTGGGGCTACAACGGTTGGCACGATTGGGCTTCCGGGATCCCTGCAGGAATACCAGAGGCGACGCGGGCGGACACCCTGCTTTTCGACTACTGGGATCTGGGATCCTTGGCCGAAGCCTTCGAGCGTAACCCTGGTCAGGTCGCCTGCGTGCTGACCACGCCCTTTGGCGATGAGGTCACTTCTGCCGGGCACTTGCAGGCCATCCGGCGGATGACCCATGACAACGGCGCGCTGTTCATCTTGGACGAGATGCGATCGGGATTCCGTCTGAGTATCGGCGGTGCCCAGCAGCACCTTGGCGTTCAGGCCGACATAAGTGCCTTCAGCAAGGCCATGGCAAATGGTTACCCTATCTCCGCGATCGTCGGCCGTGCAGATGTCCTCGACTGCCTCTCGTCGACACGTATATCATCAACCTTCTATGCCGACCCCGCTGCCATGGCGGCTGCACTGACGACCATTCGCGTTTTGCGCGATACAGATGCGATTGATCGCATATGGGCTATCGGGTCAGCATTCCAGGAGGGTCTTCGGAAGCTCATTGCAACTCATGATCTGCAGGCAGAGGTCGTCGGCTACCCTCCAATTCCTTTCCTGCGCTTCACGCACTCTGACCCGGCCGCGCGTGACTATGCTGCGCGTGAGTTCGTCGGCGAGGCAACGCAGCGCGGAGTGCTACTGCATCCTGACCACCAGTGGTTCGTGTCGGCCGCACACACGATGGATGACATCGAGTTCACCCTGGACGCCTGCGACCGTGCGATCGTGGCCATGCCCGCGATTGCTGTGCGATAACCAATGGAAGTCCCGGTCAGTGGAAGCGGCTGTGCCTCGCCGGCCGATGATTTGCTGTACGTAGCGGAACTGGTCGCAGACGCGGGCGCCAAGACAGCTCTCAACTACTTCGACCGCCAGAATCTCGCACACCATCTGAAGGATTACGGTTCCTATGTAGCCCATGCCGATCTGGCGGCGGATGAGACCGTTCGCGGAATGCTGGCACGCCTCACTCCGGGGGTGCCAACGCTCAACGACGAGACTGGCGGGGATGACATCTCGGGTGATCACTGGATCGTCGACCCAATCGATGGGACCGAGAATTTCTTCCGTGGCAGTCGTTGGACCGCCATGCGCGGTACCGGCGCCTTCTCCGATGGCCACCCGATCAAGGTGTCTGGACGCGCCGATCGCAGCGACGCACCGTTCTGCCATGGCGGCCTTCGCGAGTGCCCGTCGGCGCAGGCCGTGCACCGCGTACTGGCGGCAGCTGAGGGATGCCGCTGCGCCCGGGGATGGGGGAACTTCTGGGGCCACGTCCAGGGATCAGCGGAAGGCGCCCTGTCATACGGCGTCGAGATCTGGGATGTCGCTGCGCCGTCTCTGCTAGTAAGTGAGGCGCGCGGTCGCTGCATGGACATCTGCGGCATCCCGGACTTGCTGGCTGGGACCCTGCTCAGCTCCAATGGTCTCCTTCACCAGGAGATCGTCGACGAACTGACCAAGGACACTGGCGACGTCGACACGTATGACCGGAAGGAAACGCAATGAAGGGTGAGCGCGCCATCAGCCCGTCCCCCAGAGAGCAGGCTGCGAGGAAGCGCCTCGCTGAACTCTTCGTGGCCCGACCGATTCCGGACGAAGATGTGCTGGACCACCTTGAGGTGTTCATGCGTCCACAGCGCATCTCGGAAATCCTTGCGCTGCAGGAGATCTACACGCAGATCCTGGACGTGCATGGCATCGTCGTCGAGTTCGGCGTCCGCTGGGGCCGACACCTATCGGTGTTCAACGCACTCCGTACTTGCCATGAGCCGACCAACTTCTACCGCAAGATCGTCGGTTTCGACACGTTCAGCGGGTTCTTGAAGCCGTCTCCACAGGACCGCCGTTCCGACCGGATCTTCGAGGGCAACATGAGCGTCAGCGCGGGCTACGAAGAATACCTCACTGAGATCCTGACACTGCACGAGGCAGAGACGCCGATGTCCCACATCCGTCGGTTCGAACTCTGCAAGGGCGACGCACCGGTGGAGCTCGCCAGGTATCTCGAACGGAATCCGGAGACGATAGTCGCGCTTGCGTACTTCGACATGGATCTGCATGACCCAACCAAGGAATGTATTGAGCTGCTACGACCACACATGCCGGCGGGAGCCGTGCTGGCATTCGACGAGCTAATGCACCACGATTTTCCCGGTGAGGCCGTTGCACTGAAGGCTGTACTCGACATCACAAAGCACCGGATCCGCCGCCTGCGCTGGTCGCCGTACCCGGCTTACATCGTCCTGTGATGGCCGATTCAGCCATACCTGAGGCGCTGCGCACGGGGCCAGATGCCGTGCTGTGCTGGGCTGGTGGGCTTGATATCCCGCCGCCAGATGACACGGTGTTTGATGACGAATTGCTCCTTGACCTGGTAGACCGGCATGCGCTATCGGGCCGGCTCCTTCGGCGCATCGATTCCACCGCCTTGCCGCGGTGGATGAGCCCTGACCTATACCGTGGGCTGATCACTCTCTACACCGATGCCAAGGCGCTGCTCTACTCGCACGCGGCGTCAGCGGCAGAGATTGCTGCTCATTTCGGGGACCAATCCGAGCCGATATTGGTGAAGGGCATCTCGACCTATCTGGTGACCTGGAAGCCGCAGACAATCCGATGCGGTGACATCGATCTCGTCTGCGCGAATAGCGGTCGCCTGATCGAGGTCTTGAATCAGCTCGGATATCGCCGTACCCGCGACGCGTTCATGCACGAGATCGGCGAGTTCACGCGTGGGCTGACCGAAGTCGACGCGCACGGTTACTTCCCGGTTCACAGCTATGCCGGTCTCCATAGATCCGATCTGGATCCATCCAGCCACGACGGCATCTGGTACCAGCAGGGCTCCCGCATGTCACTGCGCAAGATCGATTACCAAGACCTCGCCCAGGATAGGATCCGGCGGACCGTCGGCATAGCCGGGACAACCGGACAGGTGTCTGTGCCCGATCCGTGCCTATTGGCGATCATCCTGTGTGCGCATGCATTCATGAACTTCACCAACGTCTGGTCAATCTCACACCGGCCCAAGCCTTACGTCCGGCTGGCCGAGCTGGCCGACCTGCAGGAACTCGCGCGGCATGAGGCGTTCGATCGCGACCGCTTCCTGATGCTGGTCCGGCAGTTCGACGCCACCGACGCGGTCCACTGGGCAGGGTGGGCATCGATGACCCTGACTGGTCAGAACGCGTTGCCAGTGGAGATCTCCCAGCAAACTCCGGGCACATTCCCGCGTTGCCTGTGGTGGTCCTTCTGGGCCGACACGACAGTGGCCCCCGAGGTTCTCCTCCGTCCGTGGTGGCTCGACCTAGCCGGACTCGCTCCCGTGATCGGCAGCAGCTTGATCGACCTCGAGGGTGGCGCCAGCGGTCGGCTGGACGTTGGTGCAGGTGACGGAGCCGACAGATCAGGCACTCTGAAGCGGCCGCGCCGACAAATCCGCCAGGCATCTGCGACGCCAGGGCCACCTTGGACAGTCGAGATTCGCCGCGCACAGGGCCAGATGATCGTCGCCGTCGGCCTACCCTCGCGGTCGGCGGCCGTGATCGAGCGAGTGCGGGTGGACCTGGGAAAGGTCGCAACCGAATGGTCGCTGACCGCGCGCACGGGCCGAATGTCGATCATCGGCAGCCACGCCGACTGCACGCTAAGCCGCGATGAGCATGGTCGCCGACTGGAACTTCGATACGACGCGTCGTCACTTGGCGGCCCCACAGACCGGATCAGCCTCCTCATCGGGATCGCCGAGGAAAACGACATCGGAATCTTCACCAACAGCGTGCTCCTTCCGCTAACGGTGCGATGCCAAGCGGAAGGATCGCCGCAATGAGCCTGGTGCCTCCACCCACCCAGTCACGCACAGTTCTCGGAGCCAACGCCGCACACGACGCCTCGGCATGCCTCATGCTCGACGGCCGTCCGGTGGTCGCGATTTGCGAAGAACGGCTCACCCGCGTCAGGCACTACGAAGGCTTTCCGCATCAGGCGATCGGATACTGCTTGAAGGCGGGCGGACTGACCTCTCTGGCGGATATCGACTGCATCGTCATGAACGAGTATCCGCAAACCGACTTCGCACTCGATTTCCGGCAGACTGACTTCGGCGGCCAACTGATCGTCAACCCGTCGCATCACCTCCTGCATGCATACTATGCGTGGATCGCATCCGGCTTCGCTGAAGCTGCCATCCTTGTCGTGGACGACAGTAGTTACCACTTCGCTCAGTGCGAACGACGTGGTAGCGAGTTCCTCGGTGACAAGGCTCGGTATGGCGACATGGATGAGGCCGAGTCGCAGTACGTCGCTCACGGCGGGAAGCTCGAGCTGGTACAGAAGTCCTGGGGCATACGGGACGCAACCACGCCCTACTACCGGCTCCCCAGCCTCGGGCACATGTTCTCAACTGCGTCGCAGTACATCTTCGGTAACTGGCAGTATGCTGGTAAAACGATGGGCCTCGCACCTTACGGTAATGCCTCGTTGTTCCCGGAACCCTTTATCGATCTGCTCGATGACGGCGTACGGATCGACACCGAGTGGGTGACCAGGCTGCCCGCAAGGTCGTCCGCACCGGCTCATCTCGGCGACATCTGCCGCGATCTGGCGGCTAAGGTACAGGCCCAGCTTGAACGCGCCATCTTGCACACCTGTGACCGGCTGCACGAAGCTACCGGTCAGGAGCGGCAGTGGCTCAGCGGCGGAGTAGCCCTGACCAGCGTCGCCAACGGCCGGATCCCACGGGAGTCGCCCTTCACAGAGCTGTTCGTGACCCCGGCTGCCGGTGACTCCGGCGTGGCTATCGGTGCCGCGTTGTACGGCTATCACGAGATGACCGGCAGAGTACCGAGTTGGAACTATGCGCACGACTACTGTAGCCGCCCGTACCACGAGCGTGAGATACGTGCCGCAGCGAGCGAACGAGCTGCGCTATTGCGCTGCGAGATCGCCGAGGACGTCGCCGAGCGAGCGGCGGCGGATATCGATGCTGGGCGGGTAATCGGCTGGTTTGAAGGCGGCAGTGAATTCGGGCCACGATCGCTTGGGCACCGCAGCATACTTTGCGATGCTCGGGTGAAGGGCATGCGGGACCTGCTAAACGAGTTCGTGAAGTACCGCGAACCGTTCCAGCCGTACGCCGCGTCGGTGCTGGCGTTGCACGCCGCCGACTAGAATGACTGCTGCTATCCGGGACGCCACCGAAGCGGGCGCTGAGATCATGCTAAATCTGTTCGTCGATGAGAGCCACGAGTCGTTCCCTGTGCCCGGTGACGCCCCACGAATCGTGCAGGTCCTGCACCAGCCGTCCGAACTCGCCGACGACATTGTCGGCACCGGGCCACACCGTGACCGTGACATGGTGGTCTCCCTACGCAGGACCGCCCCAGATGCTTTGTTCGTCGTGCACACCAAGGCGGCGTACGACGATGCGGTGACGAGTACTTACGACCGGCACCTGGCGCGGATCGTGGCGAGAGTGACCGGGTAGATGCTGCATGCCGAGCGCCGCGAGTGCGTCAACGCCGGATCTTTCGATTACGACGTCGACATTTTCGGCTGGGATCCAACTGGTCTGGTCGCGGCCGAGGTAAGGCGCCTAGTCGACGCCCGCCTGAACGAACTGCCGGGGCACTACCGGGTGACCGTTGCGCGTCTTATCAGAGTATCAAGCGACTATCGGCTGGTCGCTGAGTACCTGCGGGCGGCCGCAGCATCGGACCAGTCCGTTGTCGAGGCATGCGAGCGGATCGCTGGGGAGCCGAACGATCTCCGCCGAGGCAAGCTGCGCTACGCGCTCGGCCGACTGCGGTTCGCAGAGCCGACGACCGATCAGGTGATGCTCCGCGATAGCCTCGCTGAGGTGCTCGACGCCGACGACGACTGCGTCAGCGGATACATCGCCGACCCGGCTCTCGGGAGCGTGTTCGGCACGATGACTGACGAGCTCGGCTCAGGCCTGTCGAGGTTCATTGAGCACCAGCCCGAGGTGCCGGGGCCGAACGCGCGCATCCGGCAGGGTGTGGTAAAGACCTGGTTCCTGCCCGACGGCACGCAGGTGGCCAGCAAGCGGGAAAATCCCCTCAAGCCTGACCGCTTCCAGCATGAGCAATACTCCTACCAGGAAATCCTACGCCGACTCGGCCTCGCTCCCGGCGAGTCGCTGTCGCTTGGCGCAGGCGCCGATGGCCGGAGTCGCGAGCTGTCCGTTGCGCCCGTTCTCGCAGTGCTCCGCGACGGAGCAGCCGGCCGGATCTACTCGATCTCGCGCTGGGTGCAGGGCACGCCGCTGGAGTCGATCCTTCTCGCATCGCCATCGGGGCCGGATCGCATCGGCCATCTGCGCAACTTCCGCGACCTCATGGACCTGCTGCTCGACCATGGTGTTCTGTGGGGCGATCTGAGCCCGCGCAACGTCTTGCTTAGCCGACACCACGATCGTGAAGTCTTCCACATGGTCGACTTCGAAAAAGCTATCGTTCAGGACTTTCCGGTGAGCGTCGATGACCGCGTTGTGTACTGCCGTGGCCAGGTAGCGGTAGAGGAACTCGGCGTATTGTGCACAGCCGAAGAGGTTCGCGAATGCTTCGACGGCTACTTCGACCCGGCCACCTGGGATCTGGCCTCGATAGGGCACGTCCCCTTCAAGCTACGCCCGGAAGTGGCAGCGGTGCTCCGAGGGCGGGGCATCACCGAGCCTCCGCTCAGCGTCTATAACCGCACCGACCTGGAGATCTTCGATGTCCGATCGCCAGATTTGGAGCCAGTAACCGGACGTCGCAGGTATCCAGGCCAGATGAACTTCCGCGTCGAGCACTATCTCAGCTGCGCCGGTCACCACCGGGCGGACGACTACGACCGAATAGCCACCGAAGTGCTGATTGCCGGTCGACGACACGGTTGCTTCGAGTCGGCTCTGCAGGCCGTCACCATGGCTGTGGACGCCGTGGAGCGGGCGTTCGTGGTGACAGAATTCGCTGACATTATCGACGGCCGGAGCGCCGACGGCGCCATCAACCCGCCGACGCGGGAGATCGGAGTCCTTACCGATCGGCTCGAGGCGCTGGATGCTGTACGCACCGACCGGCTTCGCTTCCGAGCTATGTGCGCTCAAGTCGTTGGCCCTGGCGAGGCGGTGTGCCGGTGACTGGCCTCAGCGACGCTGAGCTTCTCGGTGTCACCGACTGGAAGACCGACGAACTAGTCAGGATCGGCCCGCTGACAGTGCGGATTGTCAGCGACATCCTGGAGTTCCCGGCCCTCAGCTACTTCAGCCGCAGGGTACGAACGGCCGTAACTCCGCCCGGATCCGATGTGCCGTTGAGGTCGGATGAGGAGATCTGGTGCGTCTCTCGGGCCGAACCGGCATTCGTCGCCGGGCCGAACTCGCCGGTAGACCAGACTGCACGGGCCCGGGGATTCCTCTCCGGCTACTACGTAACCGACCATTTCGGGCCACCCGTCCGGATCGTCACCAGGGGTAAGCGGGTCTTCTTGTTCGGCCAGCAACTGCAGAACCTAGTCTGGCCATACTTCGTCAAACATCTGCTGTTGCGCCACACCGTCACCACCGGCGGCCTGTTCCTCAAGGCAGGCGCCATTGCCCTTGGCGACGACGGAACGCTCATCGTTGGGCGTGGCGGCGCTGGCAAGACCGTGATGCTAAGCGAACTGTGTCGGCGGGGCGCTGAATTTGTCACAAACTCGCACGCGATCATCAACGGCAAGTTCATGAAGGGCGTGGCGAGTTGCCTGAGGATGCGGCCTGGCCCATGGGTCGACCGACTTCCGGTCCACACCGAAGCCGCCCTCGACCCATCCGAGGTGGTCGTCGATCCGCTCGACGCATTCCCCATTCTGGCTACGGGGCCGATCACGGTGCGGAACCTGATTGTCGTCGACTTCCGCGGCCCAAGCGAGCACCTAGTCCAGCAGTTGCGCGAGGACGAAGTGCTCGGAATCCTGGAGCAGTTCAGCCTCGGACTCAACGTCTACCGCCTAGAGGAGGACCTCCTGGACGGATTTGCGGGCGACTATCGCGCCTTCTCGCAGGCATACGGGGAAATGAAGGCGCAGATGCTGGACCTCGCTGGCCGTTGCCGCTCGTACTACGTAGTCACTGACATCCAACAGTCAGCGAACCAGGACCGTCTGCTCGAGCTGCTAGGACGATGATCATGGTCTTGGACAATGGAGGTGCTGGGTGGAGGGTGTAATCGTCGGCTTCGGAACCATCGCGATGGGACACGCTGTCGGGTACTCACAGGTCGACGACCTCGACATCGTCGCTGTAGTTGACCCATCGCCTACTCGGCAGGCGGATGCGACATACCGGTTCGGGCTACGCTCCTATGCGTCGTTCGCGGAGATGCTAGATCATGAGAGTCCGGCGTTCATCGATGTCTGTACGCCACCCAGTACCCACAGTGAGTATCTCCGTCTCGGGATGGCCCACGGCCTACACGTGCTTTGCGAGAAGCCGTTTCTGTCTCCCAGCATCGACGGCTACGACGCGCTACTTGCCGAGATCCGCGCGTCCAGGCAGGTCATCTATCCCTGCCATAACTATAAGTTCGCTCCGATACTGGGCCTGATGGAGAAGGTTATCGGCGCACCCGAGTTTGGTGCCGTCCTTAGTGCGAGGTTCCGCACGCTGCGGAGCGGGCACGCCGTGGGTGTAGCGGACTGGAACCCGAACTGGCGCCGTGATCCCTCCTACTCGGGCGGCGGAATCCTCCGCGATCATGGTCCGCACAGCATCTACCTGGCTACCCACCTGACCGATCGCATACCGATGGCTGTGTCCTGCCTGATCGGGAACCTCCGTAAGGATCGGTTCACCGATACTGAGGACACTGCGATGCTCACGATCCGATGCGACGACGACGTTCAGATCATGCTCGACCTAACCTGGTCGGCCGGCTTCCGCAATAGCTACTACTCGGTTATCGGCAGCAACGGCTCGGTCGTAGTGGAGAACGACGACGTGTGCTATGCGATCGGCGGAGACGTCAGGCGCATGGTGCTGCCGTCTAACTTCGACGATCCCGCCCACACCGAGTGGTTCCGGGAGATGTTCGTCGACTTCCTCGGCACAGTCACGCACCCTAACCGGTTGGAAGCACTACTGCAGGAGGCGCTGATGACGTCATTGGTGATCGATAACGCATACAAGTCCGCGTTCGATGGCGGACGCTGGGTGGATATCGATATCCCGGGGACCAGTTCGCTCGGCTGCGGCATGCTGCGATGACAGCGCCGACAGGCGTCGTAACGTTCGAAGCGATCTGCGCTCACCTCGGCGTGCGCGAAGAGCGTCGTGTTGTGCTCGGGACCGGATGCTTCGACATCATGCACGTCGGCCATCTGTACTTCCTGGCGCAGGCCAGCCGACAGGGAGATATACTCGTAGTCGGCGTCAACAGCGACCGGTCGGTACGTGCGATAAAAGGACCAAGTCGGCCAATCGTCGGCGAGTGGGAGCGGGCTTCGCTCGTCGCTGCGCTGCGCTGCGTCGACTACGTCTTCGTGTATGACGACAACGTGGCAGACTCCCAGATCCGTACCCTCTGTCCGGACGTGTATGTTGCCAGCGCGGAGAGCGTTGCCCGATACCCCTCCGAGCCGGCCGCAGCACTCGATGTCGGCGCACGTGTCCACCTCATCGACCGGGAATCCGAGCATTCGACGACTTCGGTAGTCGACCTGGTGCAGCGCCGCAGCTGGGCCGAGAAACGACAGGCGGAGCGATGAACTCCGATGGCCGCAGCGGCTGCGGCCTGACCGAGACAGTCATTGCTACCGGCCAGGCGCGGTGGATCCCGGCGGCGTATCGGATGGAACTTCTCCGGACCCGGCAGTATCCTCCCGAACGGGATCTTGTCACGGCCGCCTTCGTGCTCGCCATCGACTGCCATGATCGGCTGCTGCTAACGCATGTCAACCTGCCCGGGCGCGGCTGGGACGCGCCGGGTGGTCACATCGATGCCGGTGAGCGTGGAGCGGAAGCTGCGGCACGGGAGATCACTGAGGAAACCGGATACGTCGTCTCGGCGGAAGTGCTCCAGTTGGTCGGATGGCAGCGCTTCACGTTGCTCGAGATACCGTCGACCAGTTATCCGTATCCGTACCCTCTGTCGTATACGCTGATGTTCACGAGCTGACACCTGAGGAAGCGGAACTGGCGAAACTATTCACCAACAGCTGGCGGTACCTGAAATTCGCGGCCGCCAATCAACTCTGGATGATGGCCAACGATTACGGCCTCGACTTCGAGCGCATCCGGCATGCGATCACCTACGATTACCCGAGGGCCGCAGACCTGCCGGGCCTCTGCCATACCCAGGGCACCCTGAACCGGCAGTTAAACCGCCCACCAAGATCAAAACCTCGCGCCAAGCCGATCACGTCCCAGCCGGCCCCAAACACCTAAAGTCCGTGGTGTTGGGGCTAACCCTGCAGTTCGGGCAGAGCGTCGTAGACCTGCCGCGTAAGCATTGCGGTTCGGGCACAGGAAAACTCTGCGGCGCGTCGCAGCCCACGCTCGACGAGTTGGTGCCGCTTCGCGGAACCATTCAGGAGCAACAGAATCGCCTCAGCAAGGGACTCAGCTGAACCGACATCGGCGACCTCGGCTGCGTCTCCGGCAACTTCAGTGAGGGCCTCGCAGTCTGAGATCACCACTGGACATCCACAGGCCATGGCCTCCAGGGGAGGATAGCCAAATCCTTCTGCTAGTGATGGCATCACCAGGCATTGAGCTCCTGAATAATATGCCGGAAGGTCTTCGCCAGGTACACGACCGACGATAATCACGTCCCCTTCGAGCCCGAGTCGTGCGATGGCCGCTGTGGTCGACTCCCGAAAGGGAGCTTCAACGCCGCCGGCCGCGCCGATTTTCAGCAGCTTGAGTTCTCGCAAGCGAGGGTCACGCTTGATAAGGCTAAACGCAGCCAGCAGCATCGAAAAGTTCTTTCTCGGCTGTTCAACACCGACAAACAGAATGTAGGGCGCAGCATTGAGTCGACGACTGACCGGTCGAAACCTTTCATGATCAATGCCTGGATAGGTTACGAAGACCCGATCTTCCGAGACACCTAGATGGCGCACTATATCCCTTTTGGTAGCCGACGAATTTGCAATGACCGCCGTGGCGCGGCATACAGCTGAATAATCCTTGGAGAGATAGAGTCGGTCGCGCAGATTTGGCTGGGTGATGTGCACAACCTCCGGATTGGACATGTCGAAGTATCTAATAAGATCGTGCACGGTAATGATAAATGGTTCCGGCAGGCCCAACACATAGCGGCCAAGATGCTGGTTGGGTAGATGAACGGATGATCTGAGCTGCCGCAGACGGGAGGAGAATCGGGCGTCGCGCCAAGCGAGGCTTATCGACCTCGGCGCCAGAAGGGGCAGGCCAAAGTCGTGTTTCTCGTAAACATCGGTCCACAGGACGGGAACGTCGAGATGTGCAGCTAGGTCTTTAGCGTACGTGTCCATCGAACCATTGCCGGTCGTGCCTACAAGTAACAATGCACCTGCCTCCGATTTGTTGTGCCGCCCGAGGGCTTAACTCAAGGGTATTCAATAGCTAAACAATAACTAAAATGATATACCGTCGGCAGGTTACAGTAGCCATCAGTCCATCCAGGTTCTCGCCGACCCGGCAGACAGCTATGGTGGTGCCGCCGACCGCCTCAAGATATCGCCAGACAGCCGTGCAGCCATGTTACGTCATCAACCCCGATCGCCGCGCCCGGCATCGGATCGTCAACTCGAGATGCAGTGTGAAGCCAGATCGTTCCGCTCGAAGACGAGCAGAATAGCGGTTGCGTCGCGTCCTACGGCGAAGGTTCAGAGTCGGGTGCAGTAGCTTACCTAAGGCGGAGAACTCCTAACTGACATTGCGGTCGCCCAGAGCAGTCCGGCCGTGGCGGTGCCGTTGGGCTTCAGAGTGACAATCTGGCATCCGGGCGGGTCCGCTGTTACTATGAAATGGTCTTCGGAATGCGCCGCTTGCACACAAGTCGATGGCGCCCCGATGAAGGTCACGCCGTCGGCGACGATAACGAATGGCTGGTGTTGGTGTCCTGATAGGACGACGCGCGTGCGCCTTCTACGACGCGTGAATGCGATCAGTTGGGCCGGGTTGCTCAGAGTGCAATCGCGCGCACGGCATGGTGCCATCGGAGGGTGATGCAGGGCGAGGACGATATACGAGGCAGGGTGCCCGGTGGTTAGAGCATCCACCCGGGCGAGTTCGGCATCAGTTACGAAACCGGCGTCGTGCTCTGGCCAGTGGCTGTCAATTGGCACTATGAGCCACCTATCGAGTTCCAAGGGGTCCAACCAGGTGGGCTCACAGCGCCTGAGAGCCGCAGGGGCATCATGGTTGCCGGGGACACACCTAACCGGGACGTTGAGCGCCTTGAACGTTCGACGGAGCCGTTCATAACCCTCGGTTTGCCCGCTGTCTACGAGATCGCCCGTGACAATGACTGCGTCGATAGGAAACTTCAGCGCGGCGCCGAGCACGCGCTGAAGATTCTGGTCGCTGTACTGACCTCGTACAAGCTGATCGGGACGACGCGGCGCGTGAACGTCGCTGAGATGCAAGATCCTGACCATTCCCATATGACACTATATCACTGGCCCTACTGCCGAACCTGTGGGCGGGATCATGCTGGCCGGTGTCGTGGTCCACTGCGATCATGACGTACCGGCGGCCTTTCTTTGTCTTGCTAAGGAGTTCGTAAGCAGCAGGACTTTGATCTTGTGATCTGAGAAAGCCGGGTCTGCGAGAGAACGACGGCCGGAAGCTGGATCGCACGACGCTGGAAGCACTGCGACTGCGGGCGGTGACGCAGATCGGGGATGGCGCTGATTCTGCGTGTGCGGAGCGTTCGTTCCGGGGCGTGCGGCCAGGGCCGGCCGGGACGCGAGCACCCCGCGTGTCGCCACGGGAGGGCGCCGGGCGGGTGCCGCCGGGGATCCTGCTGCTCCTAGCTCGTCGCTGGCGGGTCCGGGCCGGAGAGCTAGCCGGAGTTGCAGTTGATCATGGTTTTCTGAGGTCGGCCGGGTTGCCGGCTTGAGGCATTTTCCCTGATGACACGCCGGCTGGGTGCTTGGTCTGATGCCGATTCAGGATATGACCTAATCTTATGGC
>OCZU010001618.1_pt1 | contig 14660 bp, 10 predicted proteins | sample 1539001 | NCBI WGS metagenome assembly OCZU01 (sample SAMEA3539306, study PRJEB22396) | soil metagenome | biome: tundra; feature: field; material: soil | place: USA | collected 2010-05 | depth 0.15 m | reverse complement strand
CTGTAATCCGAAGGCGAGCAGCCTGCGCCCGGCCGGGCCGCCCCAGGTGACCTCCGGCTCGTTCATGGCCAAGATCCGCGCCCGCGGCTTCCTGATCGCGGGGGTTGACCAGAGCACCTATCACTTCGGCTTCCTCAATCCGCTCGACGGGCAGATCGAGGGTTTCGACATCGACATGATCCGGGCGGTGGCCCAGGCCATCTTCGGCAACCCGGATAAGGTCCAGTTCAAGGCGATCTCCGATGCGCAGCGGATACCCGACGTGCTCTCGGGGGCGGTGGACATCGTGGCGCACACGATGACGATCACCTGCGCCCGGCTGCAGCAGGTCGACTTCTCCAGCGTCTACTTCGACGCGGCCCAGCGGGTTCTGGTGCTGAAGAACTCGACCGCACAGAGCCTGGCCGGCCTGGCCGGCCAGAAGGTCTGCGCGACCACCGGATCCGACTCGCTGAACGTCATCGCCGCGGCCAAGGCGATTCCGGTCGCCGTGCCGTACTGGACCGATTGCCTGGTCCTTTTGCAGCAGGGTGACGTGGCCGCGATCTCGACCGACGACTCGATCCTGACCGGGCTCGCCGCGCAGGACCCGTGGACCAAGCTGATCGGGCCGCGGCTTACCGATGAGCCCTACGGCCTGGCCATCTCCAGGCAGCACCCGGATTTTGTCCGCTTCGTGAACGCGGTCCTGGCGCAGCTGCGCACGAACGGCCGGTGGGCGGCAAGCTACGCTCACTGGATCGGGACCCCGGTTCCCGCCCCGCCGCCCGCGCAGTACGGAGGCTGAACGAACGGTGCCGGGATACCAGACGCTGACGCCAGATCAGGCCCGCGCCGCGGTCAAGGCGGCCGTCGGCGAGCGCGACGCCATCCAGGCGAACCTGGTCGAGCTGGACCGCAGCTTCGGCCACCGGCTGCTGGCGGGGGCCACGCTGACCGGGCAGACCAAGCAACGCTGGGAGGTGGCTGCGGCCATCCTGGCCACGTTGTGGCAGGTCTACTCGGCCTACTCCGCCGCCCTCGACCAAGCCGCCGAGGCGGTCACCAGGCATCTGGGCCCCAAAGAGCTGGTGGCGGTCACCGCGCTGCTCACCGGGCCCTCCGTCCCGCTGGCGGCGGGACCGGTTCCGCTGGCCGGCCGCGATCTGGCCGACACCGGCCGCGAGGAACTGACCCTGGCTGCGGCGGTGGCCCGGATGCGGCGCGCCTTCACCACCGTGACCGAGCTCATCTCCGCCGCCGAGCAGGTGTGGAACGAGGCCGCGGGCCGGCTGGACGCGGTCGGCGCCGAACTCGGCCGGGTGACGCCGCTGGCCGCCTCGCTCGCCGATGAGACCCTGACCGGGAACGTGGTGGCGGCGCAGGCTCAGCTGACTCAGCTGCGCGACACGCTGAACTCCGATCCGCTCGCGCTGTGGCACGGCGGCATGGTCGATACCTCGGCCGCGGACCGGCTGGGTGAGCAGGTCGCGGCCGCCGCCGCCCAGGTACAGGAACTGGTCCGGCTCAGGGACGGCGCCAGGCAGCGGATCGCCGAGGTGACGACGGCGGCTGCGGCGGCGCGATCGGCAGCCGACAACGCGGCCGCAGCCTGGCAGCGGGTCGCGGCTAAGATCGCCCCGGTCCCGCCGCCGCCACCGGCTGCGGCGGACATGTCCGCCCGGCTGGCTGACCTCCAGACGCTGCTGGCCGGCGGCCGCTGGGTCCGGCTCGGCTCGGAGCTGGATCTCATCGAGCACGAGCTGACCGCCGCCACCGCGACATTCCGCGATGCCGAACGGACCCTGGTGGCTCTGCTGCACACACGTGCTGAGCTACGCGGGCTTCTCGATGCCTATCGGGCGAAGGCGGCCCGGATGGGCGCGGCGGAAGACCCGGCCCTGGCCGAACGTTACGATCGTGCCCGTGAGCTGCTGTGGACGGCACCGTGCGACCTCGCGGCCGCCGCGGACGCGGTGACCGGCTACCAGCAGGCGGTCCTGGCCCTAGGGGGACAACGGCGATGACAGCGGTCACCCTCACCTGTGCCCAGCCGGGCTGCGGCGGAACGATAGAGGATGGTTACTGCAGCACCTGCGGCGTGGCCGCCTCCCCGCCCGCGGCGTCCGGGTCCGCCGTGTCCTCCGGGCTCTCAGGATCGGCGGCCGCCTCCCGCAGCTCCCGCACCCGGGGCCGCGGCAGCGGGAGATCAGCCCGGGGCCGGCTCGGCGCGGGCCTGGTCGAGATACCGCCCGTTCCCTACCGCGACCCGTCGAGTGCGGTACTCACCGACCCCCGGGTGCCGGAGAACAAGCGCTTCTGCAGCGGCTGCGACCAGCCCGTCGGACGGGAAAGGGACGGACGGCCGGGCCTGGCCGAGGGGTTCTGCCGGAACTGCGGCAGCCAGTTCTCGTTTAGCCCCAAGCTGGAGGCCGGCCAGATGGTGGCCGGCCAGTACGAGGTGCTCGGCTGCCTCGCGCACGGCGGACTCGGCTGGATCTACCTGGCGCGGGACCGCAACGTCAGCGACCGGTGGGTGGTGCTCAAGGGCCTGCTGAACGCGGGAGACGCCGACGCGATGGCCGCCGCCGTGGCCGAGCGGCAGTTCCTGGCCCAGGTCGAGCACCCTAATATCGTCCGGATTTACAACTTCGTCCAGCACGCGGACCGGCGCACCCGGGAGTCGGCCGGCTACATCGTGATGGAGTACGTGGGCGGTAAGTCGCTGAAGCAGATCCTGCTCGACGCCCGCGCCTCCGGCGGCTCGGTGCCGGTCGCGCACGCGCTGGCCTACGCCATCGAGGTGCTGCCCGCGCTCGGTTACCTGCACGACCGGGACCTGGTGTACTGCGACTTCAAGCCGGACAACGTCATCCAGACCGAGGAGCAGCTGAAGCTCATCGACATGGGCGGCGTGCGCCGGATCGACAGCGACGAGGCGATCTACGGGACCCTGGGGTACCAGGCCCCGGAGATCGAGACCGACGGGCCTTCGCCGGCCTCTGACCTGTACACGGTGGGGCGCGCCCTGGCCGTGCTGACCTTCGAGTTCAAGGGCTACCAGAGCACCTTCAAGCACCGCCTGCCAGATGGGATGCCGCTGCTCGGCGAGCAGGAGTCGTTCGCCCGGCTGCTGCGCCGCGCCACGCACCGCGACCCGGACCAGCGGTTCGGTTCGGCCGGCGAGATGGCCGAACAGCTCACCGGAGTGCTCCGCGAGGTGCTCTCCGTCGCCGACGGCGTGCCCAGGCCCGCCTTCTCGAAGCTCTTTAGTGGCGTGCTAGGCAGTGTTGGCCCGGGGGGCGACCCCCCGGAACCCCCCGATCACGGGGGGGCTGCCCGCCCCCCCGTACCCCCTGGGCCCCCCTTCGGGGGGACGAGTCCCGTCGGGCTCCCCTCGGCGGCCGACGTGGTGGCGGGGTTGCCGCTGCCGCTGGTGGACAAGGACGACCCCGCGGCGGGTTACCTGGCCACGTTCGCCGGGCTCAGCTCCGCCCAGCGGGTCGAGGCCCTGTCCCTGGCCGTGGCGGGCGACCCGACGGTTCCGCGGCCGGTCACCGAGTCGGCGGAGACGCGGCTGGCGCTGGTCCAGGCCAGGATCGATACCGGCGACTACGCCGCGGTGGCTCCGCTGCTGGCTGATCTGGCCGCCGATGATCCGGCCGACTGGCGGATCGCCTGGTACCACGGGCTACGCGGCGTGGCCGCGGGCGACGCCGCCGGCGCCCGGGGCGCGTTCAGCTCCGTGTTCGACGCGCTGCCCGGCGAGCTCGCGCCTAAGCTCGCGCTGGCCTTCGCCGCCGAGGCCGCGGCGGACACGGCGGCGGCCGGGCACTACTTCGGCCTGGTCTGGACGGTCGACCAGTCCTATATCAGCGCCGCGTTCGGTTTGGCCAGGACCTGCCTGGCCACCGGCGACCGGACCGGCGCCATCACCGCGCTTGAGGCCGTGCCCAGGACCTCCAGCCATCACGCGGCGGCGCAAATCGCCGTGCTGCGGGTCCTCGTCTCCGGCGGCAGCGGCGAGGACCTCAGGCAGGCCGATGGCCGGCTCGGCCGGCTGAGCGTGGACGACGTGCGGCGGCAGCAGCTCACCGTCGATATCCTCCAGGCCGCCCTCCACTGCTGCACCTCCGGGCAGCTTCCTGGGCCTATCCTCGGCTGCGAGCCGAACGCGCGCGCCTTGCGCTTCGGCCTGGAGCGCAGCTACCGCGCTCTGGCCCGGCTGGCCCCGGCTAAGGCCCGCCGGATCGAGCTTGTCGACCTAGCCAACGCCATCCGACCAAGGACGCTGACATGACGGCCGACCCGCTGCCTAGCCTTACCTGCTCCTCCTGCGGCGAGCAGGTGGCCACCACCGACAGCTACTGCGAATCATGCGGGATCGAGCTGGCCCCGCCCGTGGTCAGCACGAGCCCGCCCGGGTACTCGGCGCAGTGCCCGGTGTGCTCGGTCGACCCGTCTTCGCCGCCCGGGGCGATCAGCGCGGAAGGCTACTGCGAGTCGTGCGGCCGCATGGTGCCGTCCGGCCGCGATCACGTCGAGCTCGACCTCGGGATGGTGGCCGGGGTCACCGACCGGGGGCTGCGCCATCCGCGCAACGAGGACGCGATGGCGCTCGCGGCCGCCGAGACGCCGGACGGCCCGGTCGTGGTCGCCGTGGTCTGCGACGGCGTGTCCACCTCGCCGCGGGCCGATGAGGCGTCGCTAGCCGGCAGCCAGGCCGCGGTGCGGATGCTGCTGACGTCGGTCCGGCGCGGCGATGATCCGCGGGAAGCGTCCCTCGCCGCCATGCGACAGGCCCACCTGGCCCTGACCAGCCTGGGTTCGTCGGCGCAGGCGCCGTCCGTCACCTACATCTCGGCGACCATCAGCGGCGACGGCGTGACCTTGTGCTGGCTCGGTGACAGCCGCGCGTACTGGCTCGCGGCGGACTCCGACCCTGAGCGCCTGACCAACGACGACTCACTCGCCGAGGAGCTGGTCGCCCGCGGCGAGCTCAACGAGGCCGACGCCATGGCGTCCCCCCAGGCGCACGTGATCACCCGCTGGCTCGGCGCTGACGTCGCCAGTCCGGAGGCACATGTCGCGCGATTCGAGCCGCCGGGTCCTGGCGTCGTGCTGATCTGCTCGGACGGGCTGTGGAACTACCGGCCCGACGCGGCGGCCCTAGCCAAGCTCGCGCTCCCGGTTGCGCTCACCGATCCGCTCAGCGCGGCGCTGGACATGGTGGATTTCGCGATCGAGGCCGGCGGCACGGACAACATCACCGTGGTACTGGCACCTTTCCCGCTACAGCGGCCTGCGCCGTTACCGAGGAGATTCCTCTGATGACTGAGTCCGGCTTCACCGTCGACGTCGACCAGAACCAGTACCTGCCTGAGGGCGGCCGCGACGTGAGCGCCGTGGTGACCGTGACGTCCGCCGTCGATGCCACCGGGCTGCCGTCGGCCGGCCCCGCTGCGGGCGGGGCGGAAATCATCATCATCGACTGCTCCGGGTCGATGGAGTACCCGCACACCAAGATCGTCGCGGCGCGGGCCGCGACGGCCGCCGCCATCGACGTCGTCCGCGACGGCGTGGGGTTCGCGGTCATCGCGGGCACCAGCACGGCCTGGCCCGTCTTTCCTCCCGACGGGAGCATGGCGATCGCGAACCCGGCGTCACGGGCCGCGGCCAGGCAAGCGGTCGCGGGGCTGCGGGCGAACGGTGGCACGGCGATCGGCCAGTGGCTGGGGCTGGCCCGCCAGATCTTCGCGGCTCACCCGGCCACGCTCCGGCACGCGATCTTGCTGACCGACGGTAAGAACCAGCATGAGACCCCGGAGCAGCTCGCGGCGACGCTCGGTCAGTGTGAGGGCGTCTTCAGCTGCGACTGCCGCGGCGTGGGTACCGACTGGGAGGTCCGCGAGCTGCGCACGATATCGACTGCGCTGCTCGGCACCGTGGACATCGTGCCCGATCCGGCCGGGCTCGCCGCCGACTTCGCCGCCATGATGGAGAACGCGATGGGTAAGCAGGTCGCTGACGTGGCCCTGCGGGTGTGGACACCGCAGCACGCGGTCGTCCGCTTCGTCAAGCAGGTAGCGCCGGCGGTCGGCGACCTGACCGGCAGGCGCACGCCGTCAGGCCCGCAAGCCGGTGATTACCCGACCGGGGCGTGGGGGCCGGGGGAGAGCCGCGATTACCATATCGGCATCGAGGTTAACCCGGCCGGCGTCGGGCAGGAAATGCTCGCGGCTCGGGTCAGCCTGGTGATGAGCTCCCCGTCCGGCGCTGCCGGGGGTCCTCGGGACGAGGTCCTCGGGCAGGGGCTCGTCCGGGTGATCTGGACCGATGACGAGGCGCTGTCCACCCGGATCAACCCGCGGGTCGCCCACTACACCGGCCAGGCCGAACTCGCCGAGGCGATACTCGAGGGCCTGGAGGCTCGCAAGCAGGGTGACGAGGAGACCGCGACCGCCAAGCTCGGCCGGGCCGTGGCGCTGGCGCATCAGTCAGGAAATGAGGACACGGCCAAGCTGCTGGCTAAGGTGGTGGACGTCGTCGATGCGGAAACCGGGACGGTCAGGCTGAAGCAGAAGGTTTCCGACGTTGACGAGATGGCCCTGGACACCAGGTCGACCAAGACGGTCCGGGTCAGGAAAGAACCCGCGTAAGGGGAGGATTATGAGGGGAGGTGGCGATGACGGTATGTCCCAACGGCCACGATTCGGTCAGCGATGACTTCTGCGACGTGTGCGGCATGCGCCTGGCCGGGGCTCCGGTGACCCCCGCGACCTCGGCGGCCGGCCTGCCCGCCACGGCAGGCAAGCACCGGTCTGACCAGGCGGTCAGCGGCGGCGAACCCTGCCCCAGGTGCGGCACCCTCAGGTCCGGCCAGTTCTGCGAGGCGTGCGGCTTCAACTTCGGTAACCCTCGTTTCACCCCGGCCAGCCCCAGCTTCACCCCCAGCTTCACCCCCAGCCCCAGCCCCAGCCCCAGCTTCACCCCGGCCGGCCCTAGTTACACCCCGGACGGCCTCAGCTACACCCCCGCCAGCCCCGATGTCACTCCCGACCCTCCCGCTCCTTCCGCCCCCCAGGCGGCCCCGCCCGGGCCGTCGTCTTCGTTCCCTTACCCCCAGATCACCTGGACCGCGGTGGTGGGCGCCGACCGCGACTACTACGAGCAAGTGCAAGCGGTCAGCGGTCCTGAGGGCGCGGCCGTGGCGTTTCCCTCCTACTGCGCCGAACGGCGGTTTGCCCTGCTGGGCAACCAGATGCGGATCGGCCGGCGGAGCGTGTCACGTGGCCTCGCGCCCGAGATCGACCTGACCGGACCGCCATCTGACCCGGGGATCAGCCGGCTGCACGCGGTCCTGGTCGCGGCGTCGGACGGCAGCTGGGCGGTGCTCGATCCGGGATCGGCCAACGGGACGCTGGTGAACGGCACCGAGATCCCGGTCGGGAACCAGGTGGCCCTGCATGACGGTGATCGCATCAACCTCGGCGCCTGGACCACCATCACCGTGCACCGAGATGGCCCGTGACCGCGCCGGCGCGCTCGTTAAGAAAATTCCGGCCCACGATGGCAGGTATCGGGCGTTGGCTTATATCAGCGGACGATCTTAGGCACTAACGTATGCACATGATCAGCACCCCGTCGTCGCGCGACCATTCAGAGGTCGATCTTGGTCCCGCGGCCGGCGTCAGCGACCGGGGCTTGCGGCATCACCGCAACGAGGACGCGATGGCCCTGGCCGCGGAGCAGTCGCCCAACGGCCCCATGGTGGTCGCCGTGGTCTGTGACGGCGTCTCCTCCTCGGCCCGGCCCGACGAGGCGTCGCTGGCCGCCGTGCAGGCCGCGCTGCCGGTGCTGGTGACCGCGGTGCGGGCCGGGGAAGATCTGGCCGAGGCCTCGCGGGCCGCGGTGACGGCCGCCCGCCAGGCGATCGCGGCCCTGGCCGAACCCGCGGGTGACACCTCGGCGACCACCTTCGCCTCGGTGGTGGCCAGCGGCTATGAGGTGACGTTGTGCTGGCTGGGCGACAGCCGCGCCTACTGGCTGGCGCAGGCCGGCTCGGAGTCCCGCCAGCTCACCCAGGACGACTCGGTGGCCGGGGGCATGGTCGCGGCGGGCCTGGCCGACCAGGCTGCGGCGCTGGCCTCGCCGCACGCGCACGTGCTGACCCGCTGGCTGGGCGGGGACATGGCCGACAACCCCGACCGCGCTCCGCACGTCGAGCGGTACACGCCGCCCGGGCCGGGCGCTCTGCTCGTATGCTCCGACGGCCTGTGGAATTACCTGCCCGAGGCGGCGGATCTGGCCGCGCTCGCGCTGCCCAAGGCGCTAGACGACCCGCTCGGCGCCGCCGCGGACATGGTGAGGTTCGCGGTCGACGCGGGCGGGGCCGACAACATCACGGCCGTCCTGATTCCGTACCAGGCACCGGAAACGTCCTGATCAATCGGTACCCCGGGTGGGACTCGAACCCACACTGCACGGTTTTTGAGGCCGCGTGCTCTACCAATTGGCATACCGGGGCGTACCTGCGTGCCGCTCCTGACGGGGGAGCCGCGCGAAAGACAATCTACCTGGTGAAGGTAGGCTCGTCTGCGTGAGCCAGAACCCGTTGCGTGTAGTTATAGCCGAGGACGAAGCTTTGATTCGCCTCGACCTGAAGGAAATGCTAGAAGAAGAAGGATACTCGGTCGTCGCCGAGGCGGGCGACGGGGAGTCGGCCGTCGAGCACGTGACGACGTTGCGCCCCGATCTGGCCATCCTGGATGTCAAGATGCCGGTCCTGGACGGGATCTCCGCCGCCGAGCGGATCGCCGCCGAGCGGATCGCCCCGGTCGTCATCTTGACCGCCTTCTCCCAGCGCGAGCTGGTGGAGCGGGCCCGCGACGCGGGCGCGATGGCCTACCTGGTCAAGCCGTTCACCAAGGCCGACCTGGTGCCCGCCATCGAGATGGCGGTCAGCCGGTTCGCCGAGATCCGCGCGCTTGACACCGAGATCGGCACGCTGCGCGAGCGGCTCGAGGTCCGTAAGCTGCTCGACCGGGCCAAGGGCCTGCTCCAGTCCGAGCACGGGCTGAGCGAGCCCGAGGCGTTCCGCTGGATCCAGAAAACGTCGATGGACCGCCGGCTGACCATGCGGAAGGTCGCCGAAGCAGTGATCGAGGGCAGCATGCGCCTGGCCGCCGAGTCGCCGCAGCCCTAAGGCAGGAACCCCGGGCACCCCGTCCCTGATCAGGCAGGTCAGCCGCGAGGTGCACACCCGGCGGCCGTCCGGGTCGGTGATCACGATGTCGTAGGTGGCCAGCGTCCGGCCTCCGTGCGCCAGCGTGGCGACCGCGGTGACCTCCCCGTCCCTGGCTCCGCGGTGGTGCGTCGCGCTGATCTCGATGCCGACCACCGTGCGGTCCCGGCCTGCGTGCAGGGCCGCGGCCAGGTTCCCACGCCGCGGCCTGGACCAGCACGAAGGCCCGGTCCCGCGCATCGTCCGCTCCGAACTGCCCCAGATTCCGCCACATTTTTGTGTGATAAGGCGTGACATTGCTCTTGTTAGCGCTCACAATCTCCTTGGAACCTAAGTGAAAGGAGCGCAGCATGCGCGGAATCGGAAGACAGCGGCGTCTTCGCGGGCCAGCCATCCTGGGGCTGGCTGCGATGGTGGCGATAGCCGTCGGCGGATCCCTGGCGGCCACTCAGGCCTCGGCGGCGACCAGCACACCCCCGGCCAGGGCCGGGGGCGGCGGCCTGTCCGTCAGTAAGCAGTTCTTCGGCAGCACGGTGGAGCCCTATACCGGCAAGAACACCTCCGTGTTCCGTTACACGCTTCGCAACGCCAAGGGGATGAGCGTCCAGATCCTCACCTACGGCGGGATCGTCCAGGACATCTGGCTGCCGGGCAAGAACGGCCATAGGGCCGACGTGGTGCTCGGCTTCAAGACCCTGGCGGACTACGTCAAGTTCGACAGCCCGCCGGTGGCCCCGACCACCGGCGTGTACTTCGGCGAGACCGTCGGCCGGTACGCCAACCGGATCGCCAACGGCAAGTTCACCCTGAACCAGCCCGGCCAGGGGGCCGTCAACTACACCCTCCCCGTCAACAACGGGCCGAACGCCCTGCACGGCGGGATCGTCGGCTTCGGCAACCACATCTGGGCCGACCAGGCGGTCACCGGTAACGGGTCCGTCGGCGTCCAGCTCACGCTGAAAAGCCCGAACGGTGACGAGGGCGCCAAGGCTGGGTCGCCCGGCTGCCCGAACGGCTGCACCGGCTACCCGGCCGCGATCAAGGTGGTCCTGACCTACACCCTGAACAACGCCAACCAGCTGGTCCTGCACTACACGACGACCAACGAGTCCAAGGACCTCAACACGGTCGTCAACCTGACCAACCACAGCTACTTCAACCTGGCCGGCGAGAGCTCGTTCCCCGGCTCGGCTTACAGCCAGCTCATCCAGATCAACGCGAACAAGTACACGCCGACCAACACCACCTCGATCCCGCTCGGCTTCCAGGCGTCCGTGTTCGGCACGCCGTTCGACTTCACCCACCCGTTCCAGATGGGCGCCCGGATCCAGGACGTCAGCGCGCCGGACAATTCCCCGGGCTTCAACCAGCTCCTGGAAGCGCAGGGCTACGACCACAACTGGGTGCTGAACAAGCAGACCTCCGCCAGCACCGGCCCGCTGGGGCTCAACCTCGCCGCCATCGCCGCCGACCCGGGCAGCGGCCGCACACTGACCGTGTGGACCGACCAGCCCGGCGTGCAGTTCTACACCAGCAACTTCCTGACCGGAACGCTGGTGGGCATCAGCGGCCACGCTTACCGCCAGGGCGCCGCGTACACCTTCGAGACGCAGCACTTCCCTGACTCGCCGAACCAGCCGCAGTTCCCGTCGACCGAGTTGCTCGCTGGCCAGACCCAACACACGAGCACGATCTTCGCGTTCTCCTCATAACACCCCATCCCGTCCGCCACCCGCGACATGCGGGTGGCGGACGGGAGCACCGTGGTCCGTTCGGACCATAGGATCGATGGGTGGCGACACAAGCAACGCAATCCACGGGGCCCGGCCGGCTCCTGCTGCTGGACGGGCATTCGCTGGCGTACCGGGCGTTCTTCGCCCTGCCGATCGAGAATTTCTCCACCACCACGGGGCAGCCCACCAACGCGGTGTACGGCTTCACCGCGATGCTGATCAACGTGCTGCGGGACGAGAAGCCGACGCACGTCGCGGTGGCCTTCGACCGCAGCGAGCCGACGTTCAGGCACGAGCAGTACGTCGAGTACAAGGCGAACCGGCGGGAGACCCCCGATGACTTCCGCAGCCAGCTCAGCCTGATCTTCGAGGTGCTCGACGCGCTCGGCATCAGGCGGCTGTCCGCGCCCGGCTACGAGGCCGACGACGTCATCGCCACCCTGGCCACGCAGGCCGAGGCGCAAGGCATGGACGTGCTCATCGTCAGCGGCGACCGCGACGTGCTCCAGCTGGTCTCGGACCGGGTGACGGTGCTGATGACCCGCCGCGGCATCACCGACATGACCCGGTTCACCCCGGCCGCGGTTACCGAGAAGTACGGGCTCTCGCCCGCGCAGTACCCGGATTTCGCCGCGGTCCGCGGTGACCCGAGCGACAACCTGCCCGGCATCCCCGGGGTGGGGGAGAAGACCGCGACCAAGTGGATCGTGGAGTTCGGCTCGCTGGCCGCCCTGGTCGACCGGGTGGACGAGGTCAAGGGCAAGGCCGGCGACGCGCTGCGCGAGCACCTCGGCAGCGTGCTGCGCAACCGCCAGCTCACCGCGCTGCTCACCGACATGCCCGCCGAGACGGTCGGGGCCGTGCCCGGTGACCTGCTGCCGGTGGCCTGGGACCGGGAGAAAATCCACCAGCTCTTCGACACGCTCCAGTTCCGGGTGCTCCGCGAGCGCCTCTACCAGACCCTGCCGCACGGCCTGATCGGCGCGACCGGCTCCGACCAGGACCTGGCCACCCTGGGCGCTCCCGGTTCCCCGCACCCGGAGAAAGCGGCCTTCGAGGTGGTGACCGACCTGCTCGGACCGGATCAGGTGAGCGCCTGGCTGGCCGCCCATTCTTCAGCCGAACGGTCCGGGGTGACACTGGCGGGCACCTGGGGGCGCGGCACGGGGAACGTGACCGGGCTGGCGATCGCGGCTCCCGGCGGGCACGGCGCCCACATCGACCCGGCCGCGCTCACCGAAGCGGACGAGCAGGCGCTGGCGGCCTGGCTGGCCGACGCGGGCCATCCGAAGGTGCTGCACGACGCCAAGGGCCCGATGCACGCGCTGGCGGCCCGCGGCCTGCCGCTGGCCGGGCTGGCCAGCGACACGGCGCTGGCGGCCTACCTGGCGCTGCCTGGCCAGCGCTCCTTCGACCTGGCCGACCTGGCCCTGCGTTACCTGGGCAAGGAGCTGCGCGAGCAGACGCCGGACGGGCAGCTGACGCTGGACGGCTCGGGTGAGCGGGACGCCGCGGCCGCCCTCGTGCTGCGCGCGCAGGCCACGCTCGAGCTGGCCGCGGCCCTGGAGGAGGACCTGGACCGGCGCGAGTCGGTCGCGCTGCTGCATGAGCTCGAGCTGCCGCTGGTGTCCGTGCTGGCCCGGATGGAGCAGACCGGGATCGGCGCCGACGTGGACCACTTCGCGGCCATGTCGTCGATGCTGCACGGCGAGGCGAAGGCCGCCGAGCAGGCCGCCTACGCGGTCGCCGGGCACGAGTTCAACCTGGGCTCACCCAAGCAGCTGCAGGAGCTGCTGTTCACCGAGCTCGGCCTGCCCAAGACCAAGCGGATCAAGACCGGCTACACCACCGACTCCGAGGCGCTGACTCACCTGCTCGCCCAGACCGGCCATCCGGTGCTCGAGCACCTGCTGCGGCACCGCGACGTGGCCAAGCTCATGTCGATCGTGGACTCGCTGATCCCGATGGCCGGCGAGGACGGCCGGATCCACACCACGTTCAACCAGACCGTCGCGGCCACCGGCCGGCTGTCCTCGACCGACCCGAACCTGCAGAACATCCCCATCCGCAGCGACCTGGGCCGCCGCATCCGCGAAGGCTTCGTGGTCGGCGCGGGCTACGAAACCCTGCTGAGCGCGGACTACAGCCAGATCGAGCTGCGGATCATGGCGCACCTGTCCGAGGACGCGGCGCTGATCGCGGCGTTCGAGTCCGGGCACGACTTCCACGCTGCGACCGCGTCCCGGGTCTTCGCCGTGCCGCCCGAGCAGGTCGGCCCGGAGCTGCGGGCCAAGATCAAGGCGATGAACTACGGCCTGGCCTACGGCCTGTCCGCCTACGGGCTCGCCCAGCAGCTGCGCATCACCCCGGACGAGGCCCGCGGCCTGATGGATGACTATTTCAAGGAGTTCGGCGGCGTCCGCGACTACCTGCACGAAGTGGTCGCGCGCGCCCGGATGGACGGCTACACCGCCACCATGATGGGCCGCCGCCGCTACCTGCCCGACCTGACCTCGGACAACCGCCAGCGCCGCGATATGGCCGAACGCATGGCCCTCAACGCCCCGATCCAGGGCTCCGCCGCGGACGTGATCAAGGTGGCCATGCTGGCTGTGGACAGCGCCCTGGCCGCCGCCGCCCTGCGCTCCCGGATGCTGCTCCAGGTCCACGACGAGCTCATCATCGAAGTAGCCCCCGGCGAGCTCGCCCAGGTCCGCGGCCTAGTCTGCGCCGCCATGGCAGGCGCCGCCTCCCTCCGCGTCCCCCTAGACGTCTCCGTAGGCACCGGCCGCAGCTGGGCCGAAGCCGCGCACTAGCTTGCCCCAGGGGGACGACCCCCCCCTGTCCCCCCCGGTATGGGGGGAACCGTCCCCCCATACCCCCCCCGGCCGGGGGCAAGCCCCCGGGTGGGGCTGTCGCGGGCTGAGGTCAACCCGGGCGACATCGCCTCCGGGGCTCGACATCATGGGTACCACTGGGCCCACTGCTACCACAACGAGGGTGAATACTGGCTGGTGGCCGTGGTTAAACTTGAGACGTTCGTTCTATTGCATCGTTCGCGTTTGTGGCGGTAAGTTGACGCCATGACCGCATCCCGGACTCCGACCATCGCCGAGGAGCTGCGCGGTGCCGGCCTGCGGGTGACGGCTGCCCGCGTCGCACTGCTCGAGACCGTCCGGGACGGTGACCACCTCGGTGTCGATGCGATCGCCTCCGGGGTGCGCGACCGGATCGGCCATGTCTCTCTTCAAGCCGTGTATGAGGCCCTCAACGCGCTCACCGCGGCGGGACTCGTGCGCCGCATCGAGCCGACCGGCAGCTCGGCCCGGTTCGAGGGACGCGTCGGGGACAACCACCACCATGTCGTATGCCGGTCGTGCGGTGTCGTCGCTGACGTCGACTGCGCGGTCGGCGAGGCGCCCTGCCTGACCGCGTCCGACGACCACGGCTTCTCGATCGGCGAGGCCGAGGTCATCTACTGGGGCCTGTGCCCCGGCTGTTCCACCGCCCGCAGTTCCTGAGCACCGTGATCCGCCTAGCCCGGAAGGATTCCCATGTCTGAGAACCATGATCCAGTAGTCATCGAAGACGCGACCCCGGAGAGCGGGGGATGTCCGGTCGCGCACGGAGGCCTCACGCACCCCACCAAGGGTGACGCCAACCGTGACTGGTGGCCGAACAGGCTCAACCTGAAGATCCTCGCC
>OCZU010001617.1_pt1 | contig 14671 bp, 10 predicted proteins | sample 1539001 | NCBI WGS metagenome assembly OCZU01 (sample SAMEA3539306, study PRJEB22396) | soil metagenome | biome: tundra; feature: field; material: soil | place: USA | collected 2010-05 | depth 0.15 m | reverse complement strand
CCCCCCCCCCCGGCGCCCCCCGCCGCCACTCCAGCCGATCCCGCCCCCTCCGATCCCCCGCCAGAAGAGGGCACGGAAGCCATGTTCCCCCATTTCAAGAACACGCGCTTCTGGCTCTCTGGCCAGATGAATTTCATTTTTCAAACCAATCCTCCATTCCACGCCGACTACAGCGGAAAAAACAGCCTCGGCCCCAATTACGAGAAAGCCACTTCGCGCGTGATGACGCTGTACACCGGCGTACGGCTGAACAATTCGACCGAATTGCTGGTGGACATCGAAGACGCTGCCGGAGGAGGGCTAAGCAACGCCCTGGGCTTGGCGGGAATCACTAATTTGGATGTGGTCCGCATTCCTGGCCAAGGCTCGCCATTGAGCACGGCACCTTACCTGGCGCGGGGGATGATCCACAAAGTATTCGCGTTGAGCAAAGACAAGATCGAAAACGAGCGCAATGCCCTTTCTCTGTTTGATGAGTTGCCCCGACGGCGGCTGGAGGTACGTTTTGGCAAGAGCAGCCTGGCAGATTTTTTCGACCAGAATTCCGTCGGCTCCGACACGCACTTCCAGTTCACCAACTGGACCATCGACCAAAACGGTGCTTGGGACTACGCCGCCGACACGCGAGGCTACACGGTTGGAATCACCGCAGATTACGAGGATCGCAACTGGGGATTTCGCTTCGCGGAAGCGCTGATGCCCAAAGTCGCCAACGGAATTGACTTGGTGTGGAAGCCGTGGCAAGCGCACGCGGAGAACTGGCAATACGAACTACGCCGTGGCTTGATTCCCAAAAAAGCGGGCGCGGTTCGTCTGCTGGCGTACACAAATTACGCGAACATGGGGATTTATCGCGACGCTGTTGCTGAGTTCAAACAAGGTTTGGTTCCCACGCCGGAGATCACCAATCATCCCTGGAATATCACGCGCAAGTATGGTTTCGGGATCAATTTGGAGCAGAGCCTGACGCGCAATCTGATGGCTTACGGACGTTTTGGGTGGAACAATGACAAAACGGAATCGTTCGCTTTCACTGAAGTTGGGCAGAGCTTTTCGGGAGGACTAGGCGCGAACGGCGCCTGGTGGCATCGCAAGCAGGACCGCGCCGGCGTCGCCTTCGTCACCAACGCAATTTGCAAAGATCACCAAACCTACCTGGCCGATGGCGGCCTCGGCTTTCTCCTCGGCGAGGGCAAGCTCAACTACGGCCGCGAAAATATTCTGGAGACTTATTACACTGTCCACGTCTGGCGCGGCATCTACCTCGCGCCCGGCCTGCAACACGTCGTCGATCCCGGCTACAATCGCGACCGCGGCCCGGTGCTGGTGCCCTCGTTCCGCGCCCATATCGAGTTTTAGCCGCCCGTTGAGAAACGTCACAGCCGGGTCGTAGAGAGGTAGCAGCCAGGCCTCTGCCGGGTGCCCAGCATCTTCTTCACTCCTTACTCTTCTTCACTTCTTCACTTCTTCACTTCTCCACCTTCACGCCCTTCCAGAACGCCACATATCCCTTGATCTGCTTCGCCGCGGCCTTTGGCTCCGGATAGTACCAAGCCGCGCCGGCGTTCCGTTTGCCGTTCACTTCCACATCGTAATAACTCGCCGTGCCCTTCCACGGACACACCGTATGCGCATCGCTCGCCTTGAAATATTCTTTACGGATCGCACCCGGCGGAAAATACTGATTGCCCTCCACTTCCACTGTCGCATCGCTTTCCGCCAGTACCGCGCCTTCCCACATTGCTTTTGCCATAATGCGCTTAGATTCTCGTCTCCACCAATCGCTTCACGAAAACGATCGCTCTCGCCGGGATGAAGGCATGACAACCTAAGTTGACTTACGGCGTAATCTCAAACACGGTCCCTCCATTTGAGCTGCCGCCATTGGCAGTCGTGCCGTAGAGATTTCCTGCCGCATCGAGAATCAAGCTTCCCAAAGGATCGGAACTATCCCCGCTGCCAGTCCCGCCAAATGTATGCAGCGTAGTCTCGTTCCATCCACCTCCGGATGCGGGAGAAAGTTCGAAAACACTACCGGTGTTAGTACCGTAGAGATTTCCCGTGGCGTCCATCACCAACCCTGCCAGCGGACCAGAAGTCGGTCCTGGAAAGTCATAAATCACAGTCTCAGTCAAGCCGCCTCCAGCGCCCGGAGAAAACTCGAAGACCGTTCCACACCCGAGACCGCAGTTAAGGTTGTGCGAGCCTCCCGTGTAGGTTGTCCCAAACAGGTTCCCGGCGTGGTCAATGATCAAGCCCGCTTCCGGCAAGCCGCCATCGCCATGCGATTCGGAGAACAAGTGTACAAACGTCTCCTTCCATCCAGCGCCAGAAGGAGAAATCTCGAACATGCTGCCACAGCCAGTTCCACAGTTGTTCCCGCCGTCAATTCCGCCGGTCAGCGTGGTGCCATAAAGGTTTCCGGCCTGGTCAAACACCAAACCCGCCACGGGAGTGGCTCCATCATTCGCTCCGCCCTGGAAGTTGTAGAGAATCGTCTTGCTCCAACTCACCCCCGAGGGAGACAGCTCGAAAACCGTTCCGCACGCGTCGCGATGACATCCCGTGCTGTTGCCGCCCGTCTTCGTCGTACCGTAGAGATTTCCTGCCTCATCAAAAATCAATCCCCCAAGCGGACTGCTTCCGTCCGTGCCCCCGTTGAAATCGTAAAGGTCTTTCTTCGTCCAGTTCCCGCCGCTAGAAGGCGACAATTCAAAAACCGCGCCATTGCCCGACGTGCCTCCATACCCGGTCTCGCCATAGAGATTCCCTGCTCCATCAAAAATCAAGTTTGATGGCGACGCCCCGAACCCCCGGCCGCTGGAGACAAAACCCGTCGTGAAGTTATAGAGAATCGTCACCGTCCAGTTTCCCCCGCCGGCGGGGGCCAGTTCGTAGATCGTGCCAAACCCATAAGCTCCGCCAAAGTTCGTAGTCCCATAAAAATTGCCGGCCCCGTCCGCGGTCAGCCCCACTTCTGGACCGCCATTGCCATCCGCAAAGTTGGTCAGCGTCGTCTCCTTCCACTCCCCGCTGGCATTGGCAGTCAATTCAAACACCGTCCCGTTTCCGTTGTTCCCCCCATCGTACCTAGTGGGCCCGTAAATTTGCCCCGCCGCTCCCAGAATCACGCCGAAGAGCGGGAGTTCGCCATCCTTTCCACCCGTGAAGTTCCACAATACGTTTTCCGTCCACACCCCACCCGAACCCCGGGTCACCTCAAACGCTGTTCCCTCGCCACCTGTCCCTCCAGAGATCGTCGTGCCGTAAAGACTGCCGTTTTGATCGATTACCAAACTGCCCACCGGGTATTGCCCGTCGGTCTGGTTAAATTGATGCAGCACACTCTCTGTCCACTGTCCATTCGAGCTTGGCGTCAGTTCGAAAATCACACCACAAGTCGCTCTATTGCAGGCCGTTCCGGTTCCGCCATACTCGGTTGCTCCGTAGAGATTACCGGCCGAGTCAAAGGCAGCCGAACCAACCGGGGCGCTACCATCACTCCCACCAGAAAATGCATACAGCACCTGTTCACTCCATCCCCCACCGGACTGCGTCAACTCGAATACCACTCCGTAGCTGTCACCGCCCTCCGAGGCCGTCCCGTACAAATTGCCCTGTTTGTCGAAAATCAAACCTCCTCCTGGACCCGATCCATCGCTGGAGCACTGAAAGGAATAGAGCACGGTATCCGTCCATTTCCCATTGGATCCCAGAGTCAGCCGGTAAACCGAGCCGCAGCCCTTAGCCCCGCCGCTACCCTCGCCATAAAGATTCCCCGCAGCGTCTACAGTCAGCCCACTGCTTGCACTCCCTTCGCTTTTACTTTGAAAATTCCAAATGTCACGTTCACTCCATTGCCCATTCGCCTTTGGAGTCAGCTCAAATATCGTTCCGTACCCGCTCCCGCCGATCCCATAAAGATTGCCCGCCCGATCAAACACCAACCTATCCTGCGGGTTTGCCGACCCGGTAAATCCGAAGTTGTAGATCATGGTCTGGGTCCAGCCGCCATGCGAGTTCGGCGAAACTTTGTAAACCCCGCCAGTGCCGATCGTGCCTCCAACCCACGTCACACCATAAAGATTCCCCGCCGCATCCGAGATCAAACCGCCGTTGGGCTGGTCTCCGTGCGGGAGACTGTCAAAGTTGTGGATAATCCTCTCCGTCGCCGCCGACGCCACCACGCTCGTCATAGCGAACACAATCACAATTAAAAGATGCAAGAGAAACCTGGGGCTGGTTAGCGAAGTCATAGCGAAGTGCTCCTAAATCATGCAAGGATTCGAATCCAAGAAAGATTAGCGTTCGGCGCGAAGGGGGGACTACTCAGGCGCGGCCAGATTATATGCTGTTTCCCGCCTGCTCCGCCACCATAATTCCTGCCATAGAACTCATGTCGGACAGCCGCCCTCGCCTGCCCTGAGCACGGCCGAACGGGCTGTCCTTTCGACCGCAGCTCGAGAGAAATCTTGCCCACGCCCGAAAACTGACCCACCCCTGGACACCTCGACGCCACCGCCAAACCGCTTGCTACAATCCAAGAGACGTAACGACAAACTACCTCATGCCAGAAACACTCGCCACATTGGCCTTCAACGGTCACTCCATGACCGGCAAGCTCATGCGCGTCATGGTCTGTTCCCCCTGCGCCGCAGGCTGGGACAACTCCGATTGTGCAGCCCAATGGCAAGAACTCGGCTTTCACCATGCTCCCGACTTCGCCACCGCCCAATCCCAACATGACGCTCTGTGCCACGAATTGAAGTCGGCGGGTGCGGAACTCATCGAACTCCCTCCCGCGCCAGCACTCTCGCTCGACGCCGTCTACGCCCACGACGCCTCTCTTCCCACCGATCACGGCCTGATTGTCATGCGTCCCGGCAAACCGAATCGCTGGGCCGAAGGTCCGCACCACGCGGCCTTCTGCGAGACCATGAAAATCCCCACCCTCGCCACGATCACCTCGCCCGGCACCACCGAAGCCGGAGACATCGTCTGGCTCGATTCGAAAACTCTCCTCATCGGCCACGGCTACCGCACCAACCTCGCCGGCATTCAGCAGCTGCGCACCCTTCTCTCGCCCAAAGGAGTCGAGGTTCTTTCCGCGCCGCTCCCTTACGGTCCCGGACCATCCGCCTGCTTGCATCTGATGTCACTGATCAGTCTGCTCGACGAACACACCGCCCTGGTCGATCTCCCCTGGCTCGCGGTAGAAACCGTCGAACTCCTCAAGTCTCGCGGATTCAAGTTCATCGAAATCGATCCCTCCGAGCGCGACACACTCGCCTGCAACGTCCTCGCTCTGGGAAATAATCGCCTGCTCGTCATCGAGGAAAACCGCCACACCAACGCCCGCCTCCGCCAAGCCGGATTCGACGTTCGCACCTTCCCCGGCAGCGAGATATGCATCAACGGCAGCGGCGGCCCCACGTGCTTGACGCGCCCCCTGTTGCGGGGATGAGTTCAGATGGACCTTGTGGAGACAGCCGCCACAGCTATTACGGCAGAGCGAATCTCGCGGGCTTTGGGGAGCCCGTCGACGTCATGTCAACTCAAAGGCCGGCCGCACTCCGGGCATCCTTCCATTGCTCCTTTAGGTCTAATTCATCGATCCATTTTTCTAGATAAGAGCGATCCAAGGACTCCCATCGCATCCTCAACATTCCCGCAACATCCTCGATATGCCTCCACGATTGCGCCAGCTTTGACCATTCCAGTTTGGAGACAATTATGTCCTCGGCACTCGCCACAAAAATAGGGAGATCTTGCAGGTTGACCAGTTGACGACGGCGGAACTCCTCTTGGCTGAAGGTGCGGGACTTACGAATGATGAGATCGATCTTCCAGCCTGTGACCAGATCGATCACGTTAAATAAGGACTGGTGTCCGAAAGATTCCAGAGCCGCGTCCAAGTCCACGTAATATTCGTCGCTCGGCAGACTTTGGACAAAGGCTCGCAATTGCTCCGCAGTTGGTGCGATAACGAAATCGATGTCCTGAGTCGAGCGGGCTGCACCGTAGTACGCGCTGGCAAAAGATCCGGAAAGCATATACGCTATGCCGGATGAATCGAAGGCAGTTGTGATCCTTCGGAAAACTTCCGAGACGCTCATCGCAGCTTCGCTGGCAGCGGCTCCGGCAGAAAGGCCAGCCTCAGGAGTTCTCGTGCGACCTGCGCTTCCTTCCACTGTGGATGCTCTTGCCGAATCCTAGTCTTCGCCAGCTCGCGGGCGAACCGGCTCATCTCAAGCACCATAAGCAGCCGCTGCTCTCCCGGCATTGCCCTTTGTACTCGGAGTAGGACCGCGGCCGCCGCAGGGCTGGTATCGGTAATGGGCACAAAGGAAATGCTACCACGCGGATACCCTGAGATGAGCCACGCAGAGACAGCCGCCTCGGCTGTCCCGACAGAGCGCAGTTCGCTGGCCCCTCTTGCCAGCCGCCGACATCAGGCCCTGCTCTCCTGCTAAAATAATCCTGCATGCTTCTGCCTTTCGTCCGCGAACTCTTCGTGGACGTAGAAAAGCTCCCCGCCTTCGCGCGTGTTGCCTCCCACCTCAAGGAGGGCACGGGGCGCATGCGTGTCTCCGGCCTCACGCCCACGGCGAAAGCCCTGCTGCTCGTGCTTTTTCAGCGCGCTGCCGGACGCCCGCTCATCTTCGTCGTCAACGACAACCGCGCGGTGGAAGATTTCTTGCCTGTCCTCCGCGGCTTCTGTGAACTCACTTCCGCCGGCGATCCGGAGTCCATTGTCTCCCTCCCCGCTCGCGACGTGCTTCCCTTCCAGAATCTCTCGCCTCACCCGGAACTCCAGGAAGAGCGCGCCACGGCTTTGTGGAAGATCGCTACCGGTTCTGCATCCATCGTCATCTCGCCCGTGGCAGCGACAGCCATCCGCCTGCGCTCCAGCGACTACTACACCAGCCTCGCCCGCACCATCCGTCGTGGCGAATCCTTCGATCTCGATTCCCTCCTCGCGCATCTCAACACCGTCGGGTACACCTCCACCGACGTAGTCGAGATGCCGGGCCAATACGCGGTTCGCGGCGGCATCCTCGACGTGTACTCGCCTGAAGCCGACCGCCCGCTCCGTATCGAGTTCTTCGGCGACGAAGCCGACTCCATTCGCAAGTTCGATCCCGCTTCGCAACGCTCCGCCACGCCAGTAGACGAAGCTCTGCTTCTCCCGCTCACCGAAACACCGGTCAGCGAGCACCTGCTGGGCGCGATTCACACCCGCCTCAGCGGCAAGCGCATCGCGGGCAACGAAGAGATTGTGGAAGCCGCCGTCCGCGCCGGTGGGGTCAACGTTTTCCCCGGCTGGGAGTTTTATTCCCCTGTCGCTGGAGCCGACAGCACCATCTTCGATCTCGTTCCGCGTGCCGCGGTTCTGCTCGACGAAACCGATCAGCTCAAACAGGAGTTCGATCGCTTCTGGACCCGCGTCGCCGACGTCCACGAACGCAGTGGCGTCGGCAATCTTGTCCGCCCCGAAGATCTTTATTTACCGCCCGACGATTGGTGGGAGAAAACGTCGGCTCTTCCCGGCGCCGATATCGAGCACCTCGGCATTACTCGCAGCTTGGATGATGCCTCCGAAATATCATTTCTCACTCAGCCCTCACCCCGCTTCCACGGCGCCGTTTCCGCCATGCTCACGGAAGTCCAGAAGCTGAACAGCGACGGCAAACGCGTCCTCTTCGCTGTTCCCAACACCGGAGAAGTCGAACGCCTGGCCGACGTTTTCACCGAATACAACGTTTCCTTCCGTCTGGGAAGCCGCACCCGCGGCGGCGAAAGCTACGCCGACGAAACCAGTTACTTCGCCGGCGAAATCCTCACCACCACCCTGGCCACGGCCTACGTTCCCGATGGCGTCCTGCTGCCCGAAGCGAATCTTGCCGTCTTTGGCTCGCGCGATCTGTTCGACGAATCCGACGCCGTAGCCTCGCGTCCGCAGCGCCCAAAATCCAAAGTGTCGGCCTTCCTCTCCGACTTCCGCGATCTGCAAGTCGGAGACTACGTCGTCCACGTCGAGCACGGCATCGGCCAGTATCAGGGCCTAAAGGAAATCAATCACGGCGATGGCCCCGCCGAATTCATGCTGCTCGAATTCGCCGAGGCCGCTCGCCTCTACGTTCCCCTGACTCGCCTCGATCTGGTTCAGAAATATCGTTCCTCGGAAGGCGCCAAGCCGGTCCTGAGTCACCTTGGCACACAGTCCTGGTCGAAAACAAAAGCTCGCGTCCGCAACGCCATGAAAGACATGGCCGACGAACTCCTCAAGCTCTACGCCGAGCGCAAAACCGCCGTCGGACACGCTTTTCCGCCCGGCAACGAATGGTTCCGCGAGTTCGAAGACGCCTTCGAATTCAACGAAACGGAAGATCAGGCCCAGGCCATCAAAGACGTCATTCGCGACATGGAGTCCTCCCAGCCGATGGACCGCCTGCTCTGCGGCGACGTCGGCTACGGCAAAACCGAGGTCTCCATGCGCGCCGCCTTCAAAGCCATCGGCGACAACAAGCAGGTAGCGGTGCTCGCGCCCACCACCGTCCTCGCCTTCCAGCACTTCGAAACTTTCAAGCAGCGCTTTGCACCTTTCCCCGTCACCATCGAAATGATTAGCCGCTTCCGGACGACGAAGCAACAAAAAGAAATTCTGCAGAAAACGGAGGCCGGCAAGATTGACGTCCTGATCGGAACTCACCGCATCCTCTCCAAAGACATCAAGTTTTCCGACCTCGGCCTGCTCATCGTCGACGAAGAACAGCGCTTCGGCGTCCGCCACAAAGAGCGCATCAAGCAAATGCGCAAGCAAGTGGACGTGCTCACCATGTCGGCCACGCCGATTCCCCGCACCCTGCACATGTCGCTGGTCGGCCTGCGCGATATGAGCGTGATCGAGACTCCGCCGAAAGATCGCATGGCCATCCAAACCGTTGTCGCCAGTTGGGACGAAAAGCTGATCCAGTCCGCCATCGAGCAGGAACTCGAACGCGGCGGCCAGGTCTATTTCGTCCACAACCGCGTGGACACCATCTGGGAAATCGCCGCTAAGATTCAGGCGCTGGTTCCGCCCGCGCGAATCATCGTCGGCCACGGACAAATGTCGGAAGGCGAACTCGAAAAAGTAATGCTGAAATTCATGCATCACGAAGCCGACATTCTGGTTTCCACCACAATCATCGAAAACGGTCTCGACATCCCGCTCTGCAATACGATCCTGATCAACCGCGCCGACCGCCTCGGCCTCTCGGAACTGTACCAACTGCGCGGACGAGTAGGGCGATCCAACCGCCGCGCCTACGCTTATCTCATGCTTCCGCCGGAAATCGAACTCACGCCCGTCGCGCGCCGCCGCCTGGCCGCACTCAAAGAATTCTCCGACCTTGGCGCGGGATTCAAAATCGCCGCTCTCGATCTCGAACTCCGCGGCGCGGGCAACATGCTCGGAGGCGAGCAGAGCGGCCACATCGAGGCCATCGGCTTCGAACTTTACACCCAAATGCTGGAGCGCGCCGTGCGTGAGATGAAAGGCGAAGCCGCGCCCGACGAAGCCGAAACTCAGCTCAATCTCGGACTCAACATTCGCATCCCCGCGGATTACGTCCCCGAAGAAAACCAGCGCCTGCAAATGTATAAACGCGTCGCCCGCGTCGAAACCGAATCGCAACTAACCGACGTAGCCGCCGAGTTGCAGGACCGCTACGGTCCGCCCCCGCCCGCCGTGCGGAACCTGCTCGACTACGCCTCACTAAAACTTTTGTGCATGAAAGTAGGCGTCAACGCCATCGAGCGCAAACGCGACTTTGTCACTCTAAAGTTCCAGCAGAACGCCGCCGTGGACCCGGAGCAGTTAGCCCGCTTCGTCTCCGCGCAACGCGGCGCGCAGTTCACCCCCGATGGCATGTTGAAATTTGTTTTGAAGGCGACGGCTGCGGAAGAAGTGCTGCGTGCCCTGCGCACCGTATTGCAGCAACTGGCAAGTGCAGAAACAGCATCAGAAGTGCGAACCACCAGCGGACCAACTTAGTTTTGAAAGGGCGCGGATTTCGCCGCCGAGTTCGCTACCCGCCATTAATATAAAATCAGCAGTTCGTTATTTGAACCAGTCACCACCGCTTCTATGCACAAGATAAAAGTCCGCAAAGCCGTTTTCCCCGCCGCCGGCCTGGGCACTCGCTTTCTGCCGGCAACCAAAGCCCAGCCCAAAGAGATGCTCCCGCTGGTGGATAAACCCATCATTCAGTACGGCGTGGAAGAAGCCATGGCCTCGGGCTGCGACCAGATCATCATCATCACCGGCCGCGGCAAGCAGGCCATCGAAGACCATTTCGATGTCAGCTACGAACTAGAAAGAATGCTGGAAGAGCGCGGGAAGACCGACCTGCTCAAAATCGTGCGCTCCATCTCCGACATGATTCACGTCGCCTATGTCCGCCAGAAAGAGGCGCTCGGCCTAGGCCACGCCGTCCTGATGGCGCGCGAACTCGTCGGCAACGAACCCTTCGCCGTGCTCCTCGCTGATGACGTTATTGATGCCAAAGTCCCCTGCCTTAAGCAGATGGTCGAAGTTTTCGACCAGACGCAATGCTCGGTACTCGCCACACAGGTCATCGAAGGTGAAATGATTTCTTCCTACGGCGTTCTCGACGTAAAGCCCGTCGACAGCGGCTTCGGCGACCGCCTCTTCGAAATCAAGAACATGGTGGAGAAGCCCAAGCCCGAAGAAGCTCCCTCAAACCTGGCCATCATCGGCCGCTACATTCTCACGCCGGGGATTTTCGACTGCCTCGCCAACACCCCCACCGGCGCCGGCGGAGAACTGCAACTCACCGACGGCATGCGCCTCCTGCTGCAGAAAGAAAAGATGTACGCCTACGTTTACGAAGGCCGCCGCCACGACACCGGAGACAAGCTGGGATTCCTGAAGGCCACGGTAGAATTCGCACTCAAACGCGAAGATTTGGGACAACCGTTCCGTGAATACTTAAAGGGATTGAAGCTCTAGCAATTTCGCGAGCGGGTGCCCCATCCTTGTCGCGTTCTTTGCGACAGGGTGGGGATTTCGAATTTCACTTTCCTCGCAGCTTCCTCGACTTCTCTTCCACTCCGCGCGCCAGCTTCTCTTTGTGGGCTTCAAGCTTCTTCGCAATCGAAGCATCCGCCAATGCAATCATCTGTGCCGCAAGAATGCCGGCATTGGTTGCGCCCGGTTTGCCAATCGCAACCGTGGCCACGGGAATGCCCGCTGGCATTTGTACGGTAGCCAGCAGAGAATCCATCCCTTGAAGGGAAGTGGATGGAATGGGCACTCCGATCACCGGCAGCGTAGTATGAGCCGCAATCACACCGGCAAGATGGGCCGCACCTCCGGCGCCCGCGATGATCACGCAAATGCCGCGCCCAGCGGCCTTGCGGGCGAAGTCGGCAGTACGATCGGGCGAACGGTGCGCCGACGTGACATCGATCTCGTAGGCAATGCCGAACTCGTCCAAAGCTTTCCCCGCCTCGCGCATAATCTCAAGATCGGAATCACTGCCCATCACGATGGAAACCTGTGGCTTGCTCATTCGTTCCCCTTCGATGCTATTTGAGAGATCTGATAGGCGGCGCGTCGGAAGACGATGAAGTAATAGACGACTGCACCAACCCAATTCCCCAGCGAGAGCGCGAGGAGCCAAGTGATGCTCAACCCGCGTTGCCGACGGTCGACTTGCCACCAATACGACCACATGCCAATCAGAAGCCAGAGTGCCGACAAGGCTCCAGTCACACCGACAAGCACACCGCTAACCTCAAACGGCACCGACCTCAGCAGGGGCATCGTCTTTTCGTCCAAGGAAAAGACACTGGCAAGAATCCCCAGAACTAGAACGGCAGTCCCGACCATACCCGCAACTTGGAAAGAAGATCGGAACTGCGGATCGAGTGTCCAATGTTGCCCGAACGAAGAACTCTCATCCATACGCACTCACTTCTTGAGCGCCCTCGCCGCAATGTCCTTCCGGCAATGCGCCCCGTCAAACCCAATCTTCTCGCAGGCCTGATAAGCCCGCTGCACCGCAGTCTCCAACTCCGGCGCACGCGCCGACACCCCGAGAACGCGTCCACCAGCGGTATAAAACGCCCCATCTCGCCTCGATGTCCCTGCGTGAAATACCTTGACTCCCTCGATCGCGCCGGCCTCATCGAGCCCCGCTATCTTCTTCCCCACGTCATACGTCCCCGGATATCCGCCGGAAGCCATCACCACGCAGACTGACGCATCGCGCGACCACTTGAAATCCCCTGCGCTGACACGCCCTGCAATCGACGCTTCCAGCGCATCCACCAGATCGCTCTCCAGCCGCAGCAGAATCGGCTGCGTCTCCGGATCCCCGAACCTGCAATTAAACTCCAGCACCATGGGGCCGCGAGCCGTCATCATCAGCCCGCAGTACAGCACGCCTTTATATTCCGCGCCCTCCGCCTTCATCCCCGCCACCACGGGCTTGGCGATATGATTCACCAGCCAATCCTGCATCTTGTCGTCCACAATGTCGGCAGTAGAGTAAGCGCCCATGCCGCCCGTATTCGGCCCAGTATCGCCATCGCCCACGCGTTTGTGATCCTGCGCCGCGACCAGCGGCGCAACCCGCTCGCCATCGCTCAAAACCAGAAACGAAAGCTCGTCGCCCTGCAAATATTCTTCCAAGACCACGCGCGCACCCGCCTCGCCCACCATCTTGCCGCTCAACATTTCCGCTGCCGCGCTGGCCGCCTCTTCTTTGCTGGCCGCAATCACCACACCCTTACCCGCCGCCAGCCCATCGGCCTTCACCACCACCGGCGCACGAAAGTGCGCTAACGCCGCGCGCACCTCCTCCATTGAATCGCAGATCGCGTAGGCGGCCGTAGGAATGCGATGCCGCTGCAGGAATAATTTCGCGAAGCTCTTGCTCGATTCCAACCGCGCCGCCGCCTTGGTAGGCCCGAACACCGGCCACCCGCGACGAGTGAATTCGTCCACCACCCCCAGCGTCAGCGGCAATTCAGGACCGACCACCGTCAAGTCCGGCTGCACTTGCTGCCCCAATGCAACCATCGCATCCAAACTCTTCAACTCCACTGGCAGGCATTCCGCCTCATCCGCGATGCCGCCATTGCCCGGCGCGCAGTACAGCTTCGACACGCGCGCCGACTGCCGCAACTTCCACACCAGCGCGTGCTCGCGTCCACCGTTACCTAATACCAGAATTTTCATAGCCAGAGAAAGTCAAGGTTAGGGCAGAGGCGGAAGCCTGTCAAACCGTACGATCCTTTCACCACGGAGGCACGGAGACACGGAGAAATGCAAAGGAAGCAAAATCCTTCGGCCTGCACCTTTTCGTTCGCTCATTCGTGAAGAGCCAAGACCAAGACCATGCTTTTTTCTCTTCTCCGTGCCTCCGTGTCTCCCTGGTGAATCGGAGTTAACTGCACTTAACGTCGTATAATCTTTCCACATGATCACTGTCTCCAAGGAAGACTATCTTAAAGCCATCCTCGAGGCCGAGAGTGAGGGAGAATCTGTGATCTCCGCGCGCCTCGCGGATTGGCTAAAGGTATCAGCCCCGGCCGTCACCATGGCGGTGCGCCGCTTGAAGAAAGACGCCCTCGTCCGCGTCCAGGGTGATGGACACGTCCGTCTCACCGCCGCCGGCCGCAAGATCGCCCGCAAGCTCACGCTGCGCCACCACCTCATCGAACGCATGTTAGCGGAACTCTTCGGCATGGAATGGTGGAAGGTCCACGATGAAGCCGAGCGCCTCGAGCACGCTGTCTCCCCCGACTTCGAAGCCAAACTCCTCGCCAAACTAGGGAAGGGAGGCCTCTGCCCGCACGGCAATATGAGTGAGATGGAAAGCCCCGCCAGCCGCCGTCATCGTGGACTGCTCCTGCTGGTGGATGCACAACCCGGAGGCACCTACACCGTCAGCGGAATCTATGAGCGCGACCGCCGCCTGCTCGAATTCCTTGAAGCCCGCGGCATTCGTCCCGCGGCAAAATTGCGAATCGTCGAACGCAACTACGATCAGACCCTCACTCTATCCACCACCTGCGGCAACGTCTCGCTCGGCCGGGCCGCAGCCGAGCGCGTCTGGCTCTTCCCCACCGACCAGCGCCCCACCCGCTAGGCCCCGCGGTAGATTGTGAGATTTGAAAGAGCAGACTTCATTCCCAGTACTTACTTAACCATAGTTTATTTCCTCGTGTATACTTACGCTAATCTCTACTGGGGTTAAATCCCCGCCGGACTCATCGGTGGAGATGACTGCACAAACCACCAAGCACTCCAACCGATGAAACAAGTCGCCACCCAAAACGACGACGAAGTTGTAATTACCCACGAAGACGTTGATCGTGCGCACGATCGCCTCCGTGTATCAGCCGCCCGCTCCCAGCGCGGCTTCTCTTCCAAAGCGCGTCTCCTCTGGTTGCTCGTCGGCCCCGGTGTCCTGGTCATGCTCGGCGAGAATGACGGCCCCAGCATGCTCGCCTACGCCGCCACCGGCGCCAAGTTCGGCATCGGCTTCTTCCTCCCTTTCGTAGCCCTCACCTTCTGCATGGCCATCGTCGTCCAGGAAATGACCGTCCGCCTCGGCGCCGCCACCCATCGCGGACACGCCGAACTCATCTTCGA
>OCZU010001614.1_pt1 | contig 14680 bp, 13 predicted proteins | sample 1539001 | NCBI WGS metagenome assembly OCZU01 (sample SAMEA3539306, study PRJEB22396) | soil metagenome | biome: tundra; feature: field; material: soil | place: USA | collected 2010-05 | depth 0.15 m | reverse complement strand
GTACACGGACCTCGGCGTGTATTTCTTGTTGCGATTTCTGATCCGCGACCAGGATGACGTTGTGCGGGCAATCCGGGCATTCGCCTATGTCGCGGCCGTGGTTGCCATGGTCATGACTTACGAAGCCGCCACCGGCCGGAACCCGCTTTACGGACTTCTTGGAGGAGCCCGGGCCGGCATGTACGGTTCGGCGCTGGAGCGAGGAGATCGGTTTCGCGCGACGGCATCGTTTGGCCATCCCATCCTGGCGGGTACGTTTGGCGCCATCTTGCTGCCCCTGTTCGTGGGCTTGTGGTGGACGGGCAAGAAGAATCGGAAAATCGCCCTGTTGGGAATTCTGGCGGCCACCGTGATCCCGATCGCGGCCAACTCCAGCACGGCGCTGTCGGGCTTTATTGGCGGATTGGTTGCGCTCTGCTTCTGGCCGTTGCGCAAGCGGATGCGCCCCATCCGCTGGGGAACTGCCCTGACCCTGATCACGCTGCACCTGACCATGCAATCACCGGTGTGGCACCTGGCCACGCGCATCGACCTGGCGGGAGGCTCGTCTTCCTACCACCGCTACCAGCTCATCAATCAGTGCATTTTGCACTTCAACGATTGGTGGCTGATCGGAACGAAGTCCTTTGCCGACTGGGGTTGGGATATGTGGGACCTCTCCAATCAATACGTGGGCATCGCAGATCCGTCCGGGCTGGTCCCCTTGCTGGCCTTTGTGGCCAGTATCGTATTCGCTTTCCAATACGTTGGGGCCACGCGCAAGACCGTGCAACGGGACCGGAAGCTCGAACTACTTGTGTGGGCGATGGGAGCGGCCCTGTTCGCGAACGTAGTATCGTTCTTTGGAATTAGCTATTTCGATCAGACGATTGTCGCGTGGTATGCCCTGCTGGTCATGATCCCCGTGACCGCACTGGCGGTGAGGAAACTCCAGCGTGCTAGCACCGCACCAAGATCGCAGGATTTGGGCCTGCCAATCGCTTTCGACAGCGATCAAGATGGTTTGGAAGTCATTCCGCAGGCTGCCCTGGGAGCTGGCGGCCTGGACGGATCTGCATTACTTCGAGGCGACGCGTAATGAAATTATCGGTCATCATTTTGTGCTGGAACGACCGGAAGGTCATTGGGGATTGCCTGCAGTCGATTTATGGCGGTACGCGCTCGATCGAGTTTGAAGTCATTGTTTCTGACAATGGATCGACCGATGGCTCCGTCGAATTTATTCGCCAGGACTTTCCGCAGGTTCGTTTGATCGAGAACGGAGTGAATCTGCGATTCGCGAAGGGAAACAACGTTGGCATTCAGGCGAGCCGGGGCGAATACGTTCTGATCCTGAATCCCGACACCATCATCCACGAAGGGGCGCTGGACGAGATGGTGGCGTTTGCCGACAAGCATCCGGAAGCCGGTGCGATGGGTTGCCGGGTCGTGAATGTCGACGGTTCGTATCAGGAACATGTTCGACCGCTGCCCACCATCCGGTCGGAGTGGATGGCGGCGCTCCACCTGGGGCCGCTGGCCCATTTGTCGAACTGGTTCAATCCCGGGGTTTATGTGGGATGGAAGGGCGAGGGCGAGCGCACGGTCGGCTGGCTGGCGGGATGCTTCATCCTGGTAAAGACCGAATTGCTCAAACGTCTAGGCGGCTTCGACGAGCAATTCTTCTACTACTACGAAGACACGGATCTGTGCCGCCGCGTATGGGAAGCCGGATATCCGGTTTTATATACGCCCGACATCAGCATTATTCATCTGAAGGGACACTCGACCAAGAAGCGGTTTCCGCTGGGCTTCGAGTTGGACAAATACGTCACGCGCTATCGCTATTTCTACAAGTGCGACGGGCGCCGCGGAGTCCGCCGCTGCCGGCAAGTTTGCCTGGCGTGGTTGTTCAACCGGCGCGTGGGCTTGGGGTTAATGCAGCTCCTGAAGCCCACTGAGGAGAGAAAACTTCGCCTGGAACTTTACAAGGTCGCGATGGAGTGGAACTGGCGGGTCGATCCGGTGAGGCTTGTGGAAAATGGCGAAGAGCCGGAGTTGGCGGTGCCACCGCTGGACCGCGTCCTCGAACGCTAGACTTTCGAAGCTTCGAGACAAATTCAAAGAATTGGATTTCTGGAACAAATGATGAAGATCACGATCATCGGCGCTAACGGCCAACTGGGCACCGACCTGGTAAAGGCATTTACCGGCAACGGGGACGAAGTCAGTGTTTTCACGCATTCTGACATTGAGTTGTCGGATCTTGATTCCGTCTCCACTCGCTTACGGGAGTCCCGGCCGGACGTGGTGGTGAATACGGCCGCAATGCATCACGTGGAGAACTGCGAGCGCGAGCCCCAGAAGGCGTTCGCCGTCAATGGAGTGGGCGCCAGAAACCTGGCCCTGGTCGCTCGCGATCTGGGCGCAACCCTGATGCACGTCAGCACGGATTACGTGTTCGACGGGACCAAGACCAATCCTTATGAAGAAACCGATGCTCCCAGGCCGCTGAATGTCTATGGCAACACGAAACTGGCGGGCGAGTATTTTGTACGTTCCACAGTGGAAAAGCATTTCGTGGTGCGCACCTCGGCAATCTATGGACGAAGCCCCTGCCGCGCGAAAGGCGGCCTCAACTTCATCGAGCTTATGTTGAAGCTGGCCAGAGAACGTGGCGAAGTTCGAGTGGTCGACAGCGAGATCGTCACTCCAACCTTCACCGCAGAGCTGGCCCGGCAGATGGTCCGGTTGCGTGGTTCCGATGCTTACGGCCTATACCATGCGACTGCCGAGGGGAGTTGTTCGTGGTATGAATTTGCGCGAGAGATATTCACCCTGACCGGTACAAAGGTGAATCTGCAAGCGGCCGGGCCTAACGAGTTTCCCGCCAAAGTTCCGCGCCCAAAATATTCTGTCCTGGAAAATCGCGGATTGAAAACTCACGGTTTGAATATTTTCAGGCCCTGGCGCGAAGGGCTCCGCGACTATCTTTCTACGAAGCCCGCATAAGGCAGGAGCTATGAGCGATATAACGTGGTCAGCACCAGTGCCGCAAGTTGAGAAACCAATGAGCAGACCGTCCAAGGATCCGATTTCGTTGGTGTCTCGCATTCTCAGCAGGCTTTACACCCTGTGGCTGCTGTGGACATATCCGTTTGTGTCGGTAGGAAAGAATTTTTGGGCGCACTACTCCTGCGACTTGCGCCGGCCCGTCGCCAGCCACATCAAGATCGGCAATTCCGTGGCGTTAGACCGTGACGTATGGCTCAACATTCCGGCGGCTGCCCCCGGCGGCAATAACCCGGTGATTGTGATCGAGGACGGATGCAAGGTCGGCAGGCGGTGCATGATATCCGCCAAGAACTCCGTCCATATTGAACGCAATGTCATTTTCTCTCCCTCGGTCCTGGTCATGGATCACAACCACGCCTTCGAAGACGTCACCGTTCCCATCCTCGCTCAGGGCGTTACCAAGGGGGGAACGATCCGGATCAATGAAGGCTGCTGGATTGGCTACGGAGTTGCGATTGTTTGCGGTCACGGGGAACTCGTCATTGGAAAGAACTCGGTCATCGGAGCGAACTCCGTGGTGACGCGCAGCGTCCCTCCCGGTTCCGTGGTCACTGGCAACCCGGCGAGGGTGGTTAAGCGGTTCGACCCCTCAAAGGGAGAGTGGGTGCTCGGGCTGACTGGGGTTGCCGCATCTACCAGAGAAAACTAAGCCCATGATTTCAGTCGTCATTCCCGCGCACAATGAAAGTTCGGTAATCGCGCGAACCTTGCAATCGATCATCCCCGGCGCCCGGCCCGGTGAACTGGACGTGATCGTGGTTTGCAACGGATGCAGCGACGATACTGCGGCCGTGGCCCGCCGCTTTGGCCCGCCGGTGCGGGTGCTCGAGACTAACATCGCAGCCAAGACGCACGCTCTCAATCTTGGCGATGAAGCGGCCCGAGGTTTCCCCCGCATCTACGCGGACGCGGACGTAGTCATCACCATGGAAACGATTCGTACCTTGGCACGGCGGCTGGAGCGAGGAGACGTGCTGGCCGTTGCGCCAACGCCGAACTTCGATCTCGCGGGCTGTTCCTGGCCGGTTCGCGCCTGCTATGAGATTCGGTCTCTGCTTCCTTCCGCACAGGAAGGCATTGGAGGCTCCGGAGTGTACGCCTTGTCGGAAGCGGGGCGGAGCCGGTTTCGCGAGTTCCCTACTTTGACTGCGGACGATGGTTACGTCCGCATCCAGTTTCAACCCGAGGAACGGAAAACTCTTCGTTCTGCAAGTTCGACCGTGTTTCCGCCACGCACCATCAAAGATCTGATTGCCACCAAGACCCGGGCTCACTATGGCTCGTTCGAATTGGCGGGCCGGTTTCCCAGGCTCTGGCAAAACCGGGGCGTGAGCAACAACAAGTCACTGATGCGTTTGTTCCGAGATCCGCGGCTGTGGTGCAAGCTGGCGGTCTATTGTCTGGTTACAACCATCGCGAAGCATCGAGCTAAGAACCGTCTGCGCAGTGCGACCACGGGCTGGGAGCGGGACAATACCTCCCGCGCCACGGCCTAGTCACCTGGATTTCTCGATCCTTTCAATCGTCGGCATCCGGCGAATAAGTATTCGATCAAAATGCGAAAGAACATCACTACGGCCCTGGCGGCCACGATCGGACTGGCGGGCTCGGCCATTTATTTCTCGCCCTGGTTCTGGCGGCGCTATCGGATGAACCGCGTGCGAAGAGAAGTGGTCAAGAACCGGATCCTCGCCCTGACCTACGACGACGGGCCCAGCAGCGCGTTGACCCCGCAACTGCTTGATCTGCTGCGGCGCCGGGAGGCCCGCGCCACTTTCTTTATGCTGGGCCGGCACGCACAGCAGCATCCGCACATCGTCGATCGCGTCATTCGAGAAGGTCATGACATCGGCTGCCATTCTGACCAACACCTTCACGCGTGGAAGACGCTGCCCTGGGAAGCCGTCGCCGACATCGATGCCGGGTATGAACGGCTTTCCCGGTGGATTCAACCGGACGGAATGTTCCGTCCACCCTACGGCAAAATGACGCTCCCCACTTATTGGTCGATCCGCCGCCGGGGGGCCCCGGTCTGGTGGTGGACGATCGATTCCGGAGACACCCACGAGGTTCCGCCCAGCGCAGGTCAAGTGGCGGACAGGGTGCGAGCGGAGGGCGGAGGCATCGTCCTGATGCACGATCTGGACCGCACACAATCGCGCAATGAATTTGTGCTCGAATTGACCGCCGCGCTTCTGGATGTCGCCCAACGCGAATCTTTCCAGATCAAGCCGCTCAGGGAATTGAGCCAGTGAAAGCAAATCGCAATCGCAAGAAGGTATTGGCGGTGGCCTCCAGCGGTGGCCATTGGATCCAATTGCGGCGGGTCATTCCGGCATTTGCGGATTCTGAGGTGGTCTACGTCACGGTCATCGAATCGTATCGCTCGCAGGTGCCAGAAAACAGGTTCTATTCCGTGAACGACGCCACCCGCTGGAACAAGCTGGGATTGATTCGGTTGGCGCTACGGGTGGGCTGGATCATTGTTAAGGAAAGGCCCTCCGTGGTCATCTCCACGGGTGCAGCGCCGGGATACTTCGCCATATTGCTGGGACGATGGTTTGGAGCAAAAACGATTTGGATCGACAGCATGGCCAACATCGAGGACCTCTCGATGTCGGGATCCCGCGTCGGCCGCTACGCCGACCTCTGGCTCACCCAGTGGCCGCACCTGGCAAAGGCCGAAGGCCCGCATTACGGAGGGTCGGTCCTGTGATCTTCGTGACGGTTGGCTCGCAGGAACCGTTCGATCGTTTGATCCGCGCCGTCGACGGATGGGCGCGCCTGCGGGACCGATCCGACGTGTTTGCCCAGATCGCCAGTTCAACGTTTCATCCTGAGCACATCGAGTTCACGCACTTTCTCGAACCTGCGCGCTTCAACCGGGTAATGAAGGAAGCCCATGTCATCGTGGCTCACGCGGGAATGGGATCGATCATTTCGGCGCTCGAGCTAGGCAAGCCCATCGTCGTAATGCCCCGGCGCGCAAATTTTCGCGAGACGCGCAACGATCATCAGGTCGCGACCGCGGAGCGGTTCGGCGCGCAAGGCCGGATCATCGTAGCCAACGACGAGCAGGATTTGCCGGAAAAGCTTGACCATGCCCTCACTCTGGGGAACACCGACCGAATTCAAGCACAAGCTTCGCCGCGTCTTATCGCCACCATTCGCGCTTTCCTTGACGGCGATCCGTGTGCGCTAGATCCCGGAGCCTCTGCGGACCAGGATTCATCGGCGAAGGCCGGATCTGTAAGCCAGTCACGCCAGCCTGTTGGGTCAAAGTAAGCGGCCTGAAAACGCCGTACGGAAAAACCGAAATGTCTTCCTCCATGCATCGCAGTGACAACGACGCCAGCGATCCCCTCGGGCTGATTTCCCGCGGGCTCACCAAGTTTCACAGCTTGTGGGTGAGCCTCACTTACCCGTTCGCATCCAGAGGGAGAAACCTGTCGATACACTACGCCGCCGACTTGAAGAGGCCGATGGCGCGGCGGATCAAGCTCGGCAGCGACGTCCAGATCGGAAAAGATGCCTGGCTGAATATTCCGTTGGGCGACACAGACGCGCCGGCAATCATCATCGAGGACAACTGCGTGGTGGGGCGCCGCAGTCAGATTTCAGCCCGGAACTGCATCCACCTGGAGCGCGATGTCATTCTCTCTGCTTCGGTTATCCTCATGGACCACAACCATGCCTACGAAGACGTTACTCTGCCCATCCGGGACCAAGGCGTAACCGCGGGCGGAAGGATTCGCATCGAGCAGGGCTGCTGGATCGGGCATGGGGCCGCCATCGTCTGCGACAAGGGAGAGTTGGTCCTCGGCCGCAATTCCGTGGTGGCAACCAATGCCGTGGTCACCAGGAGTTGCCCTCCCTACTCGGTCGTCTCGGGAAACCCGGCCAGGGTGATCAAGCAGTTTGATCCGGTGCGGCAGGCTTGGGTGTTGGGCTCGAGCCGTTCCGTGGAACCTGCCGCCGATCGACAGAAGGGCAGCCAGAACGAGCATCAGTTGGCGGCTGGTTTCGATCGCAAAGACTCTTTGCCCACGACCTAGTTCCAAACTCCTATGTGCGGAATTGCTGGAATTCGCAAGCTCTACGGTGGTCCGCCCGATCCTGTCTGGTTACGGAATATGGCGGCGGCGCTGGCCCATCGCGGACCGGACGAGACCGGAGCGCATATTGACGGTCCCATGGGCTTGGCGCACACCCGTCTGAGCATTATCGATCTCGCCGGCGGTCAGCAACCCATGTCCATCGCTGACGGAAAATTGTGGATTACGTTCAACGGTGAAATCTTCAACTACGTGGAGCTGAAGGAAGAACTCATTCAGAAGGGCCACGCCTTCGCCACCAAGTCGGATACCGAGGTCATTCTTCACCTGTATCAAGAGGAAGGCGAGAACTGCGTCCAGCGCCTCAATGGCCAGTGGGCATTCGCCATCTGGGATGCACGCGCACAAAAACTCTTTCTGTCGCGGGACCGGCTCGGGGTCCGTCCCCTGTTCTACACGCAGACGCGGGACAGTTTTCTCTTTGCATCCGAAATCAAAGCTCTACTGGCCTGGCCAGACGTCGACTCGGCACTCGATCTTCAGGCACTCGATCAGATTTTCACGTTTTGGGTTACAGTGCCGCCGCGCACTGCGTTCAGAAATATCAGCCAGCTTCCGCCCGGACATTCCGCCGTTGTCGAACACGGTCAACTGCGAGTTTGGCCGTATTGGAATCTTGAGTACGCGCCTGAAAATGAGGCGGACGGCGATGAAACGCGGCGCACCGAAGAACTTCTGGACCTCTTGCTGGATGCGACCCGCATTCGTTTGCGCTCCGATGTGCCGGTGGGAGCCTACCTCAGCGGAGGATTGGATTCCACCCTGATTACGGCACTGACAGCCGGTCTGGTCGGCGACCGGCTGCGCACCTTCTCGGTGAGCTTTGACGATGCCGAATTTGACGAGAGCGAATACCAACGGGAGGCTAGCAGCTTCCTGCGCACGCAGCACAGCACGATCCACTGCACTCGCGATGACGTGGCCGCGATTTTCCCGGCGGTGATTCGGCACACCGAGCAGCCGATTCTCCGTACTGCCCCGGCGCCGATGTTCCTGCTGGCTAAACTGGTGCGCGCGAGTGGGTTCAAAGTAGTCCTCACCGGCGAAGGTGCGGACGAAACCATGGGCGGGTACGACATTTTCAAAGAAGCCAAAATCCGCCGCTTCTGGGCCCGCAATCCGCAGTCGCGGATGCGGCCCCTGCTGCTCAAACGCTTGTACCCATACATGGACGGCATCCAGCGCCAGCCCCCTGCCTACCTGAAGCACTTCTTCCATGTTTCGGAAAGCGACCTGGCGAGTCCATTTTTCTCTCACCTGCCGCGCTGGGAACTGACCGCAAAGTTGAAGGCCCTGTTTTCCCGCGAAGTGACGGCAGAGCTGCACAATCACACAGCGCTGGGTGATCTGGAACGCGCTTTGCCGCAAGCGTTCAGCGGATGGGATTCCTTCAACCAGGCAGAGTATCTGGAAGCGATGTATCTGCTGCCCGGTTACATTCTGTCGTCGCAAGGGGACCGCATGGCGATGGCACATTCCGTCGAAGGCAGGTATCCCTTCCTCGACCATCGCGTGGTGGAATTCGCGGCCAAGTTGCCGCCGCTCCTGAAAATGAAAGTGCTCGACCAAAAGCACCTGCTGAAGCAGGCTGCCGACGGGCGCGTTCCGGAATCCATCCAGAAGCGGCCCAAGCAGCCCTACCGCGCGCCGGACGGAGCGAGTTTCTTTTCGCGCCCGGCCGATTATGTGGGTGAAATGTTGTCGGAAGGCTGCATCGCAAAGCACGGGGTGTTTGATCCGCAAGCCGTGAGCGCACTGGCAGCAAAATTCAGAAGCGGCCGCGCCAGCAGCGTGAAAGACAACATGGCGCTCGTCGGCATTCTCTCCACTCAGCTCTTGCTGGACCAGTTTGTATACCAGAGTCGCGAAAGAAATTCTCTATGCCAACCAACATCGCAACCGACGTCCGTAGCTTCGTTGTAGCCAATTACCTTCTCGGACGGGATGAAGGATTTGACGACAATGCTTCCTTCATGGATGAGGGAATCATTGATTCAACCGGCATCCTGGAACTGGTGGCGCACCTCGAAGAGGCTTACGACATCCAGATCACCGAGGAAGAACTGATTCCAGACAACCTCGACTCCGTGAACCGGATCGCCGCTTATCTGGCCACAAAACTGAACGCTGGCACGAACCCCGAACTCGTGGACGCCGATGCCGTCGCGACAGCAACGTGAAAATGCTCGACCCAGTCGTCTAACTGTCAGTATCTATCGACATGGCAAGCGCATTGAACATCTTTGACTATTTGCTCGAAGAAAAGCAGGATTCCGCTCCCGCTCTGCTCACGCTGAAGCGGCAGTACACCTATGGCGAACTGCGCTCCGACGCACTCAACGTAGCCACATTCCTGGCATGGGAGGGCGGGAAGAAAGGTCAGCGGGCAATCCTGCTCGCCGACAGCGGAGCGTTTTGGACGGCTGCATATCTGGGGATCATTCGGGCCGGCATGGTTTGCGTGCCGCTTCCTCCCCGCATTTCCGCCGAGGAACTAGATTACATCTGCGCAGTCACCGAACCGGCATTCATCTTCGTGGAAGCGAAGTATGCTCCGGCCGTCGCCGGGAAGTTCGTCGATCTCCCGGTAGTCTGCGATGTTCCCGCACCGCAGCTGGCATCGGCACGATCGCTGGCCAGTCTGCGAGAGCCGCCGGGCGACTCCCTGGATTCCCTTCCGGAAGTTAAACCGGACGATCTGGCCGCACTCATGTTTACGTCGGGTTCGACGGGCCGGCCCCGCGGCGTCATGGTCTCGAACCGAAACATCATCGCGAACACGGATTCCATTATCGAGTATCTGAAGTTAACGGCGAACGACCGCATCATGGCGGTGCTGCCTTTTCACTACTGCTTCGGCGCCTCGCTGTTGCACACCCATCTGAGGGTAGGCGGAAGCGTAGTCATTGACTCGCGATTCATGTATCCCGAAAGAGTATTGCAGCGGATGCAGGAGACGGCGTGCACGGGATTCGCCGGCGTGCCCAGCCATTTCCAGATCCTGCTAAGAAAATCGGCGATCGCGAAAATGTCGTTCCCGCATCTTCGCTACGTACAGCAGGCGGGTGGACACCTTGCGCCCACGTTCATCGCGGAACTGCGGCGAGCGCTTCCGAGTACGCAGGTATTGGTCATGTACGGCCAGACGGAAGCCACGGCTCGCCTGTCCTATCTGCCGCCGGAGTTGCTCGATTCGAAGCTGGGATCGATCGGTAAAGGGATTCCGGGAGTCGACCTCTCTGTGGTGGACGAGTTAGGCCAGCCAGTTCTGCCTGGTCAAACTGGGGAAATTGTTGCTGAAGGCGGCAACGTAACTCTGGGCTATTGGCAGGATGAAGAAGAAACCGCGCGCCACTTCCGGGACGGCAAGCTGTACACCGGAGACCTGGCGACTGTCGACGAAGATGGATTCATCTACATCGTGGATCGCGCGAAGGACTTCCTGAAATGTGGCGGCAAGCGCGTAAGCTGCAGGAACCTTGAGAATATCCTCCTCGAACATGCTGCTCTGCTGGAAGCCGCGGTCGTGGGAGTCCCGGATGAAGTGCTCGGCGAAGCAGTGGTGGCCTATGTCGTGCCGCGAGATTCCGGGTCCCAGCCATCGAGCGAGCAACTGACCGCCTATTGCAGAGAGCGCATGCCGCTGCCGGTCGTCCCTAAACGTTTTGTGATGCTTCGTGCAATTCCCAAGAACGGTTCCGGCAAGATCTTGAAGCCACTCTTGAACGACGCCGAAGTCATGGCGGGAGTCGTCTGACCTTGACCCCCCGTTGGCCATGGGTTGGCTTGTTGCTACTGGCCCTCGCTGGTTCTTATATTGTCCTGTTTTCGCCAAAAGGAGATAACACCTTGCCCGCAATCGAAGCGCAAGAAATGCTGCAAGAAACACTGACGGATCAGCAGGCACGGGTTCTGGCGACCCAAAAAGTGTTCTTTGGGCACCAATCGGTCGGGGACAACATCGTTCAAGGAATCAGGGACATCCTGTCGGCGGACGCGCGGTTGAAGCTGAATCTTGTCGAATCCAAGAGTCCAGAGGCGGTGCACGCGCCGGCTTTCGTGGAAACCCATATCGGGCAAAATACCGATCCGCAATCGAAGAACTCGGACTTACTGGCCATCATGAATCAAGGCTTCGCCGGTATTGCCATGTTCAAGTATTGTTACGTGGATATCGGCGAGACCACCGACGTTCAGCAGATGTTTAATGCCTATCGGGCCACGATCGATGAAGTCCACCACGGTCATCCCGGCGTTCGCATCGTGCACACGACGGTGCCTTTAACCACCGTGGACTCCAGCCCAAAAACATGGCTGAAGAGCATTCTGGGCAGAAACACTGCACAAGACGACAATATCAAGCGCAATCATTTCAACCGGCTTCTGCTTGAAACCTACGGCAACGAGCCGATCTTCGATCTGGCGAAGGTGGAATCGACTCACGGAGATGGGTCCAGATCATTCTTCAGGAACGGTAACGAAACTATCTATACTCTCGCGGCGGAATACACGTCGGACGGCGCCCATCTCAACCAAGCCGGACGTCAACTTGCCGCCGGGCGATTGCTGCAAGTTTTAGCGGAAGTGCAGTGAACTAGTTTTTTCTGAGTTCACAGATAACTTCCCCAAGTTTGTTACTAAGCGGAGAACATTCAAATGACTACTGCCCTGCTCATTTCCCAGGACATTTTGCATCTTGATCCGGTAGCCGAAACCGAGCGCATCGCGGCTTCCGTGCGGGAAACCGTGCTGGGCCAGTGCAAGCGAAAAGGGGCGATCGTTGCCGTTTCCGGCGGCATCGACAGCAGCGTTGTAGCTGCGCTTTGCACCCGCGCCCTGGGACCGGAGAGGGTGATCGCTTTGTTTCTCCCGGAAGCCGATTCTTCGAGTGAAAGCTTGCGGCTGGGCAAAAAGCTGGCAGAGTCTCTGGGCATTCGCTCCTTTACCGAGGACATCACCCCCATTCTCGCCGGAGCGGGATGTTACCGGCGCCGCGACGAAGCCATTCGCAGTGTCGTTCCCGAATATGGGGATGGCTACAAATCCAAAATCGCACTGCCGGACCTGGTTTCTGCGGACCGATATGCGATTTTTGGTCTGGTGGTGCAGTCGCCCGCCGGAGAAATCAAGAAAGTCCGGCTGTCGCTCGATGCCTATCTCGGGATCGTGGCGGCGACCAACTTCAAACAGCGCGCCCGCAAGATGATGGAGTATTACTACGCCGACCGGTTTCACTATGCGGTGTCGGGCACGCCCAACCGCCTGGAATTCGATCAGGGATTCTTCGTTAAAGGTGGAGACGGTGCGGCCGACTTCAAGCCCATTGCCCATCTCTACAAGTCACAGGTTTACCAGTTGGCTGCCCATCTCGGCGTTCCGGAAGAGATTCGGCAGCGGCCGTCAACAACGGACACATATTCCCTGGAACAGTCGCAGGAAGAATTCTATTTTTCCATTCCGTTGGCCAAGATGGATCTGTGTCTCTACGGAAAGGAACATGCGATTCCAGCGTCGGCTCTGGCGCCGGTCGTCGAACTTACCGCTGAGCAGGTCGCTCGTGTGTACGACATGATCGAAGTCAAACGCAAGACGACTCGCTATCTTCATCTTGCACCCGTGCTCGTCCCCACCTTGGACTAGGGTTTCCCGGAGGGAACGTGGTTCCGGGATCATGACGAAGTTCGACTGGCGCTCTCAACCCGGCAAAATCGGCGCTTAACATCGCTGACGCGCGTCGCCACTGGCTGATTCGGTCGATAAGTTTCCCCCGTTTATTTACGTAAGCCTTACTAAGAAGTAGAGGAAATCATGCGAAAACAAAGGGAAAGTCTTCCCCAAGGACTCCCTACGCAAGCGAATGCAGACTCATCATCCACTTGTTTCACCAAGGGGAGCAACGGCAGCTGCCGGATTCTGTGGTGCTGCTGCACGGCACTAATATTTCTGCTCGCAGCCAGTAGTTTGCTGGCCGCGCAATCGGTTACGGTGTCACCGCCAAGCCTGGGATTCGGCAATGAGGCCGAAGGCACGCCCAGCGTGGCGAAGAACGTTGTGCTGAAGAACGGCCAAACCACTGCGATCACGATCAGCAGCATCGCGACCAGCCTGCGGCAGTATGCGCAGACCAATAATTGCCCCATGAGTCCGGCAACCTTGGCTGCGAAGAAGAGTTGCACGATCACGGTGACATTTACGCCCGCAGGGCTGGGATCGCTCCCCGCAAGTCTGACGATAAATGACAGCGGGGGCAATAGTCCGCAAGTAGTCCCGCTGAGTGGAACGGGGATCGTCGATGTTGCGGCCACGCCGGCCAGCGTTAACTTCGGGAACCAGGGAATCGGCGAACAGAGCGCGGCCCATACGGTGACGGTGAAGAATAACGAACATCAGGCGGTGACGCTTTACAGTATCAACACCAGCCTCGCGGACTATTCCACGACCACTACCTGCCCGCTTACCCCGAACACGTTGGGAGCGGGAGCGACGTGCGGCATTTCTGTGTTCTTTACACCGGCAGTCGCTGGAACCCGCAAAGCGACACTTTCAGTGAGTGATAACGCAAACAACAACCCCAGCGTCAGTCTGACAGGCAACGGAGTGGTTCCGGTCACCATAAATCCGACAAGTCTGAAGTATGCTGGCCAAGCGGTGGGCACAACCAGTGCGCCTCAGTTGGTGATGCTCAAGAACAATCAGTCCTCGGTACTCACCATTGCCAGCATCGCGTCCACTCTCACTGATTTTTCGTTCACTACGAACTGTCCGCTGGCTCCGAATACACTGGCCGGAGGTGCGTTCTGCGCCGCCGCAGTCTTTTTTTCACCGCAGGCCACGGGTCCGCGAACGGGCAGTCTGACCTTCACCGACAATACGAGCAACAGTCCGCAGACTGTGCAACTCACTGGCACCGGGCTTCCGGCAGCACTGGTCTCTATCACTGTGACCCCGGCGAATCCGTCCATTCCTCAGGCCACTACACAACAGTTCACCGCCACCGGCACATACACTGACGGGAGCACTCAAAACCTGACTTCGACGAGCACTTGGACGTCTTCCAACCCGGGCATAGCGGGTGTCAATACATCCGGCCTCGCCACGGCCCTAGCCGCCGGAGGCACCACCGTCACCGCTGCCTCGGGTGCAATCAGCGGAAATACAACCCTGACTGTCACTGCAGTTCCGCCGATCCTATCGCGTGTGCCAGAGCGCATGTGTCTGGTCGAAGTGGAAACCTCTCTTCTTGCCTCTTGCACGCTATCTTCGGCGATCCCCGTCGGCGATGGCAGTGTCGTATTCATCACGTCCACGGCGACGCAAACCCTGGCCGCATCGGCCTTGCAGGATTCGCGAGGCAATACCTACACCCTGTTGAGTGGCCCGGTAAGCGGCGGCTATGGCTCCGTCTACATGGCCTATTCGCAGCCCACGACCGCCCTCAATGCCGGAGACGCGATCAGCTTGACAGTGCCAGCCGCGGACTCGTGGGGCCTTTCGATCTACGACATCGGCCC
>OCZU010001613.1_pt1 | contig 14681 bp, 10 predicted proteins | sample 1539001 | NCBI WGS metagenome assembly OCZU01 (sample SAMEA3539306, study PRJEB22396) | soil metagenome | biome: tundra; feature: field; material: soil | place: USA | collected 2010-05 | depth 0.15 m | reverse complement strand
TGGTCAGCCAGACCGAGCCGGTCCACGCTCCGGCCGCGCCGAGCGCGATCGCCGCCGCGATCTGCCTGCCGGTCACGATGCCGCCGGCCGCGAGCACGGGCACCTCGCGGATGGGCCTGATCGCCTCGATCACCTCGGGCACCAGGACCATGGTGGTGACCTCGCCGCAGTGCCCGCCTGCCTCGGTACCGGCCGCGACCAGGATGTCCACACCAGCGTTGACCTGCTTGATCGCATGCTCCTTCGCGCCGACAAGCGCGGCGATCGGCACGCCAGCAGCGCGGGCGCGCTCGATCATGTACGCCGGCGGGGTGCCGAGCGCGCTGGCGATCAGAGCGATCGGGTGCCGGAAGGCGACATCGAGCAGCTGCTCGCCGGCTTCGTCGCTGATCGTGACCGCCGACGGCAGCCGGGACGCACCGGCCGGACCGTCCGCCACGATGCCGTGCTCGGCGAGCAGGGCATCGACGAAGTCGCGCTGCGGCTGCCCGATCATGGCGTGGACAGCGGCCGCGTCCAGCCCTTGCCCCTTGCCGGCGAACTTCTCCGGCACCAGGATGTCGGCCCCGTACGGCCGCCCGTCCACGTGCTCGTCGACCCAGGCGAGCTCGTGCTCCAGTTGCTCCGGCGTATGCATCGAGGCACCGAGGACGCCGAATCCGCCAGCGTTGGTGACGGCGGCGACGACGTCACGGCAGTGACTGAACGCAAGCAACGGCAGTTCAATGCCGAGCATCTCGCAGATGGGTGTCTTCATATGTGCCAGCGTATCGGCCTTCGCGCAAGCCGAATCTGCGCCGAGGCGGCTGTCAGCGACCGGTCGGACCGCGTCCCCTGATCTGCCTGGGCTACCTGACCGGCAGGCCGGTGACGGCGCGGCCGATGATCATCCGCTGGATCTCCGAGGTGCCCTCGAAGATAGTGAAGATCTTGGCGTCCCTGTGCCAGCGCTCGACCGGGTAGTCCCTGGTGTAGCCGTTGCCGCCGAGGATCTGGATCGCCTGTTCGGTGACCCGCACCGCGGTCTCCCCTGCCACCAGCTTGGAGATCGACCCCTCCGCGTGCCCGAACGGGCGGCCGTGCCGTGCCATCCAGGACGCTCGCCAGGTCAGCAGCCTGGCGGCGTCTATACCAGCCTGCATGTCGGCGAGCATGTAGGCGATCGCCTGGTTCTGCCCGATCGGGTGGCCGAACTGCTGCCGCTGCCTGGCGTAGTCTCTGGCGTACTCGAACGCGGCCCTGGCCACGCCGACCGCCATCGCCGCGACGGTCGGCCTCGATGCCTCGAAGGTCTTCATCGCGGCCTGCTCGCCGGCCGCACCGCCGGCGGCCAGCCTGGCGAGTCGTCCGTCCAGCTTGTCCTTGCCGCCGATCAGGCAGTGCCCGGGCACCCGGACGTCGTCCAGCACTACCTCGGCGGTGTGCGAGGCCCGGACGCCGTGCTTGCGGAACTTCTGCCCCTGCGACAGCCCCTTCGTCCCTGGTGGCACGATAAAGCTCGCCTGGCCGCGGCTGCCGAGTTCCGGCCGGACCGAGGCGACGACCACGTGCACGTCGGCAATGCCGCCGTTGGTCGCCCAGCTCTTCGTCCCGTTCAGCACCCACTCGTCGGTGGCTTGCGAGTACACCGCCCTGGTCCTGATCGCGCCGACGTCGCTGCCCGCGTCAGATTCCGAGGAACAGAACGCCCCGAGCTTGATATCGCCCGTGCTGCCGAACATCTGCGGCAGCCACTCGCCCATCTGCTCGGGGGTGCCGTTACTGCTGACCGCGACGGCGGCCAGGCAGCTCCCGGTCAGCGAGAGGCCGATCCCGGCGTCACCCCAGTACAGCTCCTCGAACGCGACCGGCGTGCCGAGGCCGGTCGGCTCGAACCACTGCTGCGCGAAGAAGTCGATCGAGTACAGGCCGATCTTGCTGGCTTCCTCCAGGATCGGCCAGGGTGTCTCCTCGCGCTCATCCCACTCGGCCGCCGCCGGCCGCATCACGTTCTGCGCGAACTCGTGCACCCAGTCGCGCATCTCTCGTACGTCGTCCGACATGTCCAGAGAGAAAGAGCCGGCCGCCTGCTCGTTGTCGCTCACTGCCGCTCCTTACGCTGGCTGACGGGCGATCTCCACCCACAATTGTTACTCAACAGTAGTATGACCGGGCTGGGAACGCATCAGGCGGCGAAGCCGGGCCGCCTCGGCCGGGCGGACGTTCCGATCATTGAGGCGGGCCCGCGCCACCGACCGCAGGAACGGGCCTGGGTCCGTGCTGACCGCGGCGCGGAAGCGCCGGATGAGGATGCTCCGGACGATCCCGCTGGCGGTGCGCATCCATAGCGGCAGCGCGTCCACCTCCGACGTCTGCATGAGCAGCCAGGCCATCGCGACGTCGGCACCGGCCGGGCCGGCCGCGACATTGGACCAGTCGATCACGACCGGGCCGCGATCGGTGAGCATCACGTTGCCCGGGTGCAGGTCCAGATGCAGGATCCGGTTGTCGGCGGGGTCGCCGGCGCTGAACGCCTGCCGCAGGCCCGCAGGCGCCGGCAGCTCATGCAGCCGCTCATGCAGCTGACCGAGAGTCCGGCCGTGCCTGGCGGCAAGCCAGGGCCGCCGGGCAAGGTCGGTCAGCATGTCCGGTCCCCTGAGCCGTTCCATGACCAGGTCGCCGCCATCGGCAGCGTAGACCCTCGGCACCGGGAATCCGGTCTTGTGCAGGTGTTCCATCAGCCGGGCCTCAGGCTCGACGTTGAACGGCGTTCGGTATCGCCGCAGGACCTGGTCCGGGCCAGCCTCGTAGACGTCCGCCGCCCGGCCCGAGCCGATCAGCGGTCCCGGCGGATCCGTAGCGCCGGAGGCCATCAGCGTGCTCTTGCGTCGGGCATGCCATCATTCCACCATTGACGTTCCCGAATCGCTCCGGTCAGGCCGGGGCGCCGGTCGCCGGGCCGGACCCGATGCCGACGGCAGCCGACAGACCCGAGGAGCCGCCAGGCATGGATTACGGCAGCTACGACCAACTGCTCTTCGAGCGGCTCGACAGCGGCGTGCTCCTGATTACGATGAACCGGCCCGAGGTCTACAACGCGGCCGACGAGGCGATGCACAGTCAGCTCTCCAGGGTCTGGACGGACGTTTCACGCGACGAGGAGACCAGGGTCGCTGTGGTCACTGGCGCGGGAAGAGCGTTTTCCGCGGGCGGTGACCTGGCGATGGTGCAGCGGATGGCCGGCGACTATGACCGAACCACGCGCATGCTCAGCGAGATGAGCGACCTGGTCTACAACATGATCAACTGTGCGAAGCCGATCATCTCGGCGATCAACGGCGTCGCTATCGGTGCCGGGCTAGTGGTCGGCGTGCTCGCCGACATCAGCATCTGCGCCGCCGACGCCAGGCTGGGTGACGGCCACGTCAAGCTGGGTGCCGCCGCGGGCGATCACGCGGCGATTATCTGGCCGCTGCTCTGCGGGATGGCCAAGGCCCGCTATTACCTGCTCACGGGGGAAATGGTGAACGGCACCGAGGCCGAGCGGATCGGCCTGGTCAGCAAGGCGGTGCCACGCGAGCAGGTGCTGCCGGAGGCGCTGGCCGTGGCCGCGACCCTGGCCACCGGCTCGCAGCTCGCGATCCGGCTGACCAAGCGTGCCCTGAACAGCTGGCTGCGCTCGGCCGGGCCGATCTTCGACCAGTCCGCTGCTTACGAGATGCTCACCTTCATGGGCCCCGATCTGGCCGAGGGCGCCGCGGCGCTGCGCGAGAAGCGCCCGCCCAGATTCGCCTGACGCGCGCGATCTGGCGCGCCGGACGGGCGTCGGCCTGCGGTCTGGTGGCCTGGGTCGGTAGCGTTGCCGGTGTCATGTCCAGACCGCGAACCACCCTGCTGGTGACCTTGACTGGTCGCGACCGGCCGGGGGTCACATCCCGGCTGTTCTCCGAGCTGTCGGCGCACCCCCTGACGGTGGTCGATGTCGAGCAGGTGGTCATCCGCGGCCACCTCGTCCTCGGGGTACTGCTCGCCTGCGCCGAGTCGCCCGACCTGACCGCGATCCACCGGCAGGTCACCTCGGTCGCCGCCGACCTGCGGATGAACGCCGAGATCACGATGGGCTCGGCGGAGCACGTACCGCCGCAGCGGGGACCGCTGCACGTCACCGTGCTCGGCAGCCCGCTGACGCCAGAGGTGGTCGCCGCCATCGCCGGGCGGATCACGGCCGGCGGCGCGAATATCGACCGGATCGGGCGGCTCGCGCAACGGCCGGTGACCTGCATCCAGTTCGACGTCTCCGGCGCCGATCCGCGAGCGCTCCGCGCCGCGCTAGCCCGCGAGTCCGTCAGCCTCGGCGCCGACATCGCCGTGCAGCGCGGCGGGCTGCATCGCCGGGCAATGCGCCTGGTCGTGATGGACGTCGACTCGACCTTGCTGCAGGACGAGGCCATTGACCTGCTGGCCGGCCTGGCGGGCTGTGCCGGTGAGGTGTCGGCGCTGACGGCGGCGGCCATGCGGGGCGAGATCGACTACGCCCGCGCATTGCGCGAGCGGGTCGCCCTGCTCGCGGGCCTCGACGCAGCCGTCATGAGCGACCTGCTCGCGAGCCTGCGGCTCGCCCCTGGCGCGCGGACGCTGGTCCGCACCCTGAAGCGGCTCGGCTACCGCTGCGGCGTGATCAGCGGCGGTTTCACGCAGGTCACGGACTGGCTGACGGCCGAGCTCGGACTCGACTACGCGGCGGCTAACACCCTGGAGATCGCCGACGGCAGGCTGACCGGCGCAATCACCGGTGCGCTGATCGACCGGCCGGGCAAGGAGCGGATGCTGCGCCTGTTCGCGGCGCAGGCGGGTGTGCCGCTCAGCCAGACGGTCGCCGTCGGCGATGGCGCCAACGACCTCGACATGATCGCAGCCGCTGGCCTGGGAATCGCCTTCAACGCCAAGCCCGCCGTCAGGATCGCCGCGGACACCTCGGTGAGCGTGCCGCACCTCGACGCGATCCTGTATCTGCTGGGCATCTCCGGCGACGACGTCGAGGCGGCCGAAGAAGACGATCTGCTCAGCACCGCCAGGGCAGGCACCGACAGGGCAGGCACCGACCGGGCAGGCAGCACCGCCAGGGCAGGCAGCGTGGACAGCTCAGGCAGCGTGGACAGCTCAGGCAGCGTGGACAGCGCAGGCAGCGTCGCCAGCGCCGGAGCGCTCACCTAGCTGACGACACGGGCGGCTACTCCTTCTCATGCCGGTCAAGGAATGTATAGATGTCAGCCTCGTCCACGCCAGGGAAGCTGCCGGATGGGAGCGCGGACAAGATGTGCGAGTGCGCGCGCGCCGACGGCCAGGCCATGCCATCCCAGCGCGCAGCAAGCCGGGCGGGCGGTCGCTGGCAGCATGCCGGATCCGGGCAGGACGACGTGCTGCGCTTGGTCGTCTCCCGGCCACGGAACCAGCGCGCGTCGTCGAACGGGACCCCGAGCGTGATCGCATATCCGCGCTCACTGCCCGGATCGACCGAGGCAAGGCACCAGTACGTGCCGGACGGCGTGTCGGAGTACTGGTAGTGCGGGCTGAACCGGTCAGCCGAGGAGAAGATCTGCCGGCCGGACCAGAACCGGCACATCCGCTGCCCTTCGATCGCCCCCGAGGCGTCGGCAGGGAAGACCACGCCGTCGTTCTCGTATGCCTTGTAGATCGTGCCGCCCTCGTCGTTCTTGACGAAGTGGCAGGAAATGCCCAGATGGTGAGTGGCCAGGTTAGTGAGCCTGTGAGCCGCCATCTCATAGGAGACGCTGAACACGTCCCGGACGTCCTCGACTGAGAGGTTCCTGGCGTCCTTGGCGTGCCGCAGGAAGCTGACCGCCGCGTGCTCGGGCACTAGAACCGCGGCTGCGAAGTAGTTGGCCTCCACCCGCTGCCGCAGGAAGTCGGGGAAGTCGCCGGGCGCGGCGTGGCCGAGCACGAAATGACCGAGCGTCTGCAGCAGCACCGCGCGCGGCGTGTGCATCCCGAGCGGCTCCTGCCGCAGGTAGATCCGCCGGTTCCGCAGGTCGGTCACGGACCGGGCTGATCGGGGCAGGTCTGGCGCGTAGCGGACCGAGAATCCGTGATGGCTGACCACCGACAGCAGCATGCCCTGCGACAGCGCGCCGCCGGTATAGCCAACCGGGGCCAGGGCCGCGGCGGCGGCGCGCTCGATGTCGGCGAAGTAATTCCCCCGGTCGCGCATCATCGCGCGCAGGCCAGCGTTGGCTGTCCTGGCTTCCTCGGGGGTCGCCGTGCGCTTTGCGCGCTGGTCGCGCAGCTCGCCGTAGAGCGCGACGACGTGCTCAAGCACGTCACTCGGTACCCGCGCGCCCGGCCGCAGGTACGGCAACTGGAGGCCGGCGTAGGCCGGATCGCGCTGGGCTTCCTCAATCGCGATCTCCAGCTGGGCTCTGCGGCTCGGTGCCTGCCGTCGCATCAGCTCGGCCGACGGCACGGACAGCGCACTGGCCAGTGCCTCGATCAGGGATAGTTTCGGCTCGCGGCGGCCGTTTTCCAGCAGGGAGAGCACCGAGGGAGCGCGGCCGACCCGGGCGCCGAGCTCGGCCAGGGTCAGCCCTCTGGCCCGCCGCAGATGCCGCAAGCGCTGACCGAAGAGAATCAGGTCAAGCTCGCCATCTGGCAAAGATGGAATTTTTTTCTCGACGAAAGAAGTCATATCTTCATATTACACAAATTTTTGAAGTTATTTAGGACCCTCGGCTCTACCTGTCTGCCAGTTTCGTCGGCAGACTGTTAGGTAACAGCCGGGTTCGGCTCGCATCAGGAGGTTCCAGTGACCAGTCGTCGCGCCGAAAGCACTCAGAACGGGCATAACGGGCAGCACGCGAACACCGGAACTAACGGCGCGAGCGGTTTCGACGGTCAGGTTGCCGAGCTGGAGCAGGTCTGGGCGACCAATCCGCGCTGGGCCGGAACCGAGCGGACCTTCTCGGCCGCTGACGTGATCCGGCTGCGTGGCTCGGTCCAGGAAGAGTGCACCCTGGCCAGGATCGGCGCCGAGCGGCTCTGGTCGCTGCTGAGCAGCCAGGACTACGTGAACGCGCTCGGCGCGGTGACCGGCAATCAGGCTGTCCAGCAGGTCAAGGCCGGACTGAAGGCTATCTACCTATCCGGCTGGCAGGTGGCGGCCGACGCTAACCTGGCCGCGCAGACGTACCCGGACCAGAGCCTGTACCCGGTCAACTCGGTCCCTCAGGTCGTGCGCAGGATCAATAACGCGCTCCTGCGGGCCGATCAGATCACCTGGGCCGAGTCGCGCAACTCCGGCGCCCCGCATTGGATGGCGCCGATCGTGGCGGACGCCGAGGCCGGCTTCGGTGGCGTGCTCAACGCGTTCGAGCTGATGAAGGCCATGATCGCGGCAGGTGCGGCGGGAGTGCACTGGGAGGATCAGCTAGCGTCCGAGAAGAAGTGCGGTCACCTGGGCGGCAAGGTGCTGATTCCGACCGGCCAGCACATCAAGACGCTGAACGCGGCCAGGCTCGCGGCCGATGTCTGCGGCGTGGCGTCGCTCGTCGTCGCCAGGACCGACGCTCAGGCCGCGACGCTGCTCACCAGCGACATCGACGAGCGGGACCAGCCGTTCGTGACCGGGGAGCGGACCGCTGAGGGGTTCTACCGGGTCCGCAACGGGATCGGTGCCTGCATTTCCCGCGGCCTGTCGTACGCTCCGCATGCCGATCTGCTCTGGATGGAGACCTCGACGCCTGACCTCTCGGTCGCCGCCGAGTTCGCTGACGCGATCCACTCCGTCTACCCGGACCAGATGCTGGCCTACAACTGCTCGCCGTCATTCAACTGGCGGGCCAACCTGGACGACGCGACTATCGCCAGATTCCAGACTGAGCTCGGCGCGATGGGATACAAGTTCCAGTTCATCACCCTGGCCGGCTTCCACGCGCTGAACCACTCGATGTACAGCCTGGCCCGCGGCTACGCCGAAGAGGGCATGCCGGCCTACGTGCGGCTGCAGGACGCCGAGTTCGCGTCCGAGGCCGACGGCTACACGGCCACCAGGCACCAGCGCGAGGTCGGCACCGGTTACTTCGACCTAGTCGCCTCCGCGATCAACCCGAACGCTTCCACCACGGCACTGGCCGGATCGACCGAATCTGACCAGTTCGCCGCCGCGGGCCACTAGGAGCGCGCGGTGCTCCCTCGTCCTGTGCTGGAACCCGCCAGATCTAGCGGGTTCCAGCCCAGCGATGAGCATCTGACTCGTGCGGAACCAGGCCAAGCTCGGCAGATACGTCGATGTCGTCGTCATCGAACTCGTCGCTGGCATACCTGCGCCGCCACCGTGACGGCAGCAGCAGCGGGACGATCATCGCCGCGCCGACCAGCGCTAGGGCGCCGCTGAGCAGCATGCTGGTGAAGCCGGCCGCGTAGTGGCTGCCCGGCAGCGGAACGAACGCCAGCGCGTACCTGCTGTGCGCGACTACCAGGGCCGACCAGCCGAGCAGGCCCAGGCCAGGCAGCCCGGCCGCGAGCGGTGAGACGCCAGGCGCGGCGAGCAGGATACCGAGCAGCAGGCCGGTGCCGACCACCGCGCCGACCGCGAGCAGGCCGGCAATGCTGGTCAGCAGTTGGCCGCCGCCGAGCAGATCCCCCGCCCGGTGCGCCGACGCGATCCGCCAGATGCCCCAGCCGCCGCCGAAGAACAGCGCTGCCGACATGGCCAGGGCAAGAATGAACCCAGTGAAGTGCCGCATTCGCCACAACCCTCCGGTGAGACATCGCTTCCGAGGACCTGGCTCTTGGCTCAGCCTCGAGCAACGTTACCCATTCGTTGCCTGGCGGAACGGGAAACCGTGAAAAAAATACTCGATAGGGGTTATTTACGGGTCATAAGTCTGTGGCGTCGGGTGGCCGGAGAGTAGAACGGCGCCCGCAGCCTATACCCCCATTATAACCCTATTGGTGTTATGGTGGGGGCATAGGTACTCGCCCGCGATCGCAGGGGTCTCGATGCCGAAGATCAACGTGTACCTGCCAGAAGGCCTCGCCGAAGCTGTCAAGGAGGCGGGCATCCCAGTGTCCGCGGTCTGCCAGCACGCGCTTGAGCTGGCCGTCCGCCGGATGGCAGCCGTACGCGAAACCGTCGCTGGCGGTCTGGACGCGGCTGCCGCGCACCGGGATGGTCCGCTCGTCTCGCTTACTCGCCGGGCCTACACGATCCTGCAGGACGCGCAGCAGCGCGCCCGCGCCGAGGGCAATGGCGCGATCCAGACCCAGCACGTGCTCAGCGCGATCCTGGCTGAAGGCGGGAACCTGGCGCTCCGGGTCCTGAGCACACTCGACATAACGCCCGCGCAGCTCCAGTATGAGCTCGACCACCTTGACCGCCGGGATCGGGGCGGCCGCGATCTCACTGGCTCGTCGCCAGCGGAGCACACCGAGGCGGTCGCTGGCCGCCAGCCGGCCGGAGCGCCGGAGTCCGCCGGAGCGCCGGAGTCAGCCGGACCTCCATTCGGCCCGCACAGCGCCGCCGCGCTTGAACTGGCGGCCAGCGAGGCGACCGGACTCGGCAACAACTACATCGGCACCGAGCACCTGCTGCTCGGCCTGATTGCCGAGCCGGATGGCGGCGCGGGACAGGCACTGCGCGGGCTAGGCGCCGAGCTGCGGGTCACCCGCCGCGCGGTCGCGGCCGCGCTGGCCGGCTATTACCACCATGGCCGGTCCGGTGACCATCAGGGCGGTTCCGAAGGCCTGGCCGAGGTGGTCAGTGCCGAGGTCGGCAGGCAGCTCGCCCCGATCCTCGCCCGGCTCGACTCACTGGAGCGGCCCGCTCCCGCCGCTGGCCCGGCCTGAGCCGCGCAGTGCGATCCGCAGCCGGTTCACCGGCTCGAGCACCTCGTAGGTGCAGTACGCGTCGCGCTCGATCAGCCGGAACTTCGCCCCGCGTGCACCCGGCCGATGCCGGTAACCGGCCGGCCGGTGCTCGATAAAGTCGGCATGCATCCGCCGGAAGAACGCCCGCCGCTCGCCCCTCGGCACTAGCCCCGGCCGCCCGATCCGGCCGAGCCCGAGCCCGCCGCTCTGCAGTACTGCCGTGTAGTGCCAGATCGCGCGCTCGAAGACCGCGACCTGGACAGCTGGTGTGGCAACCGGATCGGCGGCCGCGACCCGTTTGGCTAGAAGATCAAAAACTTCCGAATACGAGGCGAAAATGGCCGCGTGGCCGGTGCTCGTCGTAGCCATGAATGAACCCAGGCGGGATCTGCGATAGGAGTAGCAGACCGCCGCCAGTGCCGCCAGGCGGCCGGCCAGCAGCGCCGCGCAGGTCACCGGCACGTCTTCGTGTATTCCGTTGCGGAACGGCTCGTCCAGGCCGATCAGGAAGTCGCGGCGCAGCACCTTGCTCCACGAGGTCATGGTCAGCTCGATCAGCTCCGGCGCGTCGGCGAGCGTGAAGATCCTCCTCGGCGCCGCGCGCAGCAGCGCGCCACCGTAGCTCGGCCCGGTGCTGCCGTCGGGATAGAGATTCTGGTAGTCAAACAGCAGCACGTCCGGGCCATCAGCCGCCAGCGCGTCGCCAACCGCCGTGAGCGCGCCAGGCGCGAGCAGGTCATCGCCGTCGACGAACCAGACGTAGCGGCCCGCCGCACGGGCCAGGCCGACGTTCCGCGCGTTGCCAGGACCACCGGTCCGGTCCAGGTGCACGACGGTCAGCCGCTGGTCGGTCCTGGCCCGGTCATCAAGCAGCGCGCCGCAGCCATCGGGCGACGCATCGTCGACAGCGATCACCTCCATGCCGATGTCCGCGCCGTTACCCAGGATTGAGTCCAGGCAGTCAGCCAGGTACTGGCGGACGCCGTAGACCGGCAGGACCACGCTGATCAGCGGTGCGGCCTGCGGTACTGGCGGTTGCGCAGGAGAGGTCGGCATCGGCCTGCTTTTAGCCGGAATGGCCGGCCTGCGCCGCGATCGTGTCGGGCTCGCCGCTCGGCTGCGGCGGCTCCGCCTGATCGATGGTCAGCTTCGATGGCCACCAGTTCCACCTGCCAAGCAGGACCACGGTGGACGGCACCAGCAGCGTGCGGACCAGGAACGTGTCCATCAAGATGCCGACTGCCAGCCCGAGCCCGATATCGAGGATCTGGCTGCTGCCGCTGGATCCGGTGCCGCCTACGAGGGCGAGGACCAGGAAGGTGCCGGCCAGCACCAGGCCGGCGGAGGTGACGGTCGTGCCCGTGATGCCGACCGCGCGGGAGACAGCCTCCCGTAGCGGGAGCTTGCGCGCCTCCTCCCTGATCCTGGTCATCACCAGGATGTTGTAGTCCTCGCCGAGAGCCAGCAGGAAGATGAACATCAGGAAGGGCAGGAAGAACACCAGGCCGCCATTCCCGCCGATCTTGATGAACAGCAGCACCGACAGGCCGAGGGCAGCCAGGTAGGACAGCCCCACCGAGGCGATCAGGTACAGCGGTGCGACCAGGCTGCGCAGCACCAGCGCGAGCAGCAGTCCGATCACCAGGATCGCTACCGGGATGATCTTCTTGAGGTCGCTGCTGGAAATGCTGCTGATGTCATAGAGCGCGGGTGCCTGGCCGGCCACGCCAGAGGCGTTGGCGCGCGCGGCCCGTGCGACATTCGTGGTCTCCGCCCTGATCGCGGGCACGGCGTTCAAGGCCGGCGTGCTGCCGGGATCGCCAGCGGCCAGCCCGACAGAGAACTGCACGGTACGGCCGTCGGCGCTGACATAGTTCGCGGTGGCCCGGTACAGCTGGTAGGCGAGCGGCGGGATCCTGCCGCCCTTCGGCGGCACGGGAGACAGCGTGCTGGCCGAACCGAGCGCTCCGTGCAGCTCCGCGTACTGGGTCGGCGTCAGCAGCACGCCGACCGGGTTCAGCGGACCGGCCACCGTGGTGAACAGCTTGCTTGCCTTCAGCTCGGAGGTCGCTGTGCCCAGGACGGACGGGTCGTCCCAGACCGGGCGGCCGAACCGGAAGATCAGATCGGTCGGGTTCGCTGAGGACTGCGGGAAGTGCTTGGTCAGCAGTGCTTGCCCGGCAGCCGAGTCACTTCCGGCCGGCGCCGCGGTGTTGCCGCCGAAACCGGCGCCCTTGTAGCCGGTCACGCCGACCGCGAGCGCGCCGAAGCAGACGATGCCCGCGAGCAGGGTCGGCACCGGATAGCGCACGATCCGGCCGGCCACCTTGCCCCACAGGCCGGCCTTGCCTGAGCCCTGGATGCTCCACGGCGCGAGCTTCGGCCTGCCGAACCAGGTCTGGAATAGCGTCCGCTTGATCCCGAGCAGCGACAGCCTGATCGAGAGCAGGGCAGGCAGCAGGGTCAGCGCCGCCACCAGCGTCACCGCGATCGCGATCGCGAACGGTACGCCCAGGTCGGAGTAGAACGCGAAGCTGGCCAGCAGCAAGGTGAGCACCGCCGCGATCACGGTCATCGCCGAGAACGTGATCGACTCGCCGACCCTGGTGACGGCCGTGACGATCGCGGTACTGGCTGACTCGCGCGGCCGCCGCAGGTCACCGGCGAGCGCTCGGCCAAGGCCGGCCGTCGTGTGGGCCGGGCCGCCGTCGTGGCCAGCCACCCGCAGCTGCTCGCGGACCCTGAAGACCAGGAACAGGCCATAGTCGGTGCCGGCGCCCAGGACGAGGACAATCATCAGCAGCTGGGCGATCGGCGATACCTGCAGCCCGTGATGCGCGGCCTCGGCGACGAGCGGTCCTGAGATGAAGACGGACATCAGCGCCGGAATCAGCGTGGTCAGCGCCAGTGTCAGCGAGCGGAAGATCAGCACTAGCAGCAAGATGATGAACAGCGAAGACAGGTACTGCACCTTGCTGCCCTGGTTGCCGCTTGCCTTTTGCTGATCCACCAGGACCGCGACGCTGCCGGCCAGGTGAGCCTTCAGACCGGCCGGGAGCGCTGTGTGCGCGATCGTCGCGCGCATATCGTCGACCAGGGTGGTCACGGCGCTCTGGTTGCCCCCGACCTGTGGCACCAGGACGAGCAACTGGTCGGCCTGACCATCGGCGGAGCGTCCGAGGTCCAGGACGCGGCGCACGCTAGCTACGGACTTCAGCTTGCCCTGCAGCACGCCCAGTGCGGCGACATCGGCGGCGGTGAGCTGAGCGCCATTCCTGGCAGCGACGACCGGGACCGGAAGCAGGTTCGCGGTGCCGAACGGAGCGGCCAGGGCGGCGGCCTTCTCCACCGGCGCGCTGGCCGGCAGGAACTTGCTGTTGTCGCTCTGCGTCACGCTGGACAGCGACGGCAGGTAGATCACGGCTGCGAACGCCGCAACGATCCAGGCCAGCGTCATCAACCAGCGGAAGCGAACACTGAACCGACCGAGGGCGCCGAAAATCGCGTCAACACGCATGGCCGCGAGCCTAGTAGAACGGGCTGACTGCCACGGCCGCGCCCTGATCGGCCGATGGCCGGAGCTCGATTATCCGGGTTCGGCGGACCTGCGCAGGCGCAGGTGAATACTCTGCCGAGCAGTGCTGGCCATGGGCACGCCGCGACTGGCCAGGCGAATTGCGCTCAAGACCGGCGAATTTGGCAAGCTGATCCGGGACATGCCGGGGACGGTGCTAGCCAGCACGGTCCGGGCCAGACAGACTCATCCTCTGGGGAGGCCCGAGCCTCGCCTTGCGCGGCAAGGCCGCGGCCGGGCTGCGCGGCCGGCAGTGTGGAAGGGCAGCGCGGAAGGGACGCCAATGCAGGAGCTACGCCTCGTGGCTGTCAGCGAGGACGGTAGCTATGCGGTCCTGACGGTTCCGGGCCGGAGCGGGCGTTTCGCGCTGCCCATTGATGAGCGGCTCAGAACGGTGGCACGAGGCCAGTTCTCCCGGCTCGCCCAGTACGAGATCGAAGTGGAGAGTCCGTTGCGACCCAAGGAGATCCAGGACCGGATCCGCGCCGGTGAGACCGCCGAGGACATTGCTGACGCCGCTGGCCTGCCAATCGACCGGATCCGCAGATTCGAGGGCCCGGTTCTTGCCGAGCGGGAATTCCGGGCACAGGAGGCGCAGCGGGCCACGGTTCGGGGCCGGGGCGACTCAGGTCCAGGACCTCGTCTCGGCGAGGTGGTCGCGGACCGCCTCGCGATGGCGGGCGCGATCCCCGAGGAAGCGGAGTGGGACTCGCGCAAGCGCCAGGACGGCAACTGGCAGGTGCAGCTTGCCTACACCGTGGCGGGTCGGATGCAACTGGCCGAGTGGGTCTTCGATCCGCGGAGCAGGCATGTCACGCCTGACGATGATCAGGCTGTGCGGATGAGCATGCCCGAAGCCGACTGGCCAGCAGAACGTCCTGGCGCCAGAGGTCCGGTGACAGCGACTGTCACGCCGATCGGCTCGCGGACCAGCCCTGGTGGCCTGCACCAGGCAGACCAGCGCGGAGAATCTGATCGGTCCGTCGGCCGGGCGATCATGCACCCGTCCAGGCAGTTGCCGACGACAGTCGCTGCGGCAGCGGGATCGGGCGGCATCGGCGCAGGCCAGCCAACTGCACAGGGCCGTAAGCCCGGGCCTGCGCCCGCTGTGGAGTCGGCCGCGCCCAGGATAATGCCCGTGCCGGCAGCCGCACACGCCGTAGCAGGCCCGGATGCCGTGACAGCCCGGCTGGCCGGGGCTAGCCATGCCGCGGCTAGCCATGCCGCGGCTAGCCATGCCGCGGCT
>OCZU010001612.1_pt1 | contig 14703 bp, 7 predicted proteins | sample 1539001 | NCBI WGS metagenome assembly OCZU01 (sample SAMEA3539306, study PRJEB22396) | soil metagenome | biome: tundra; feature: field; material: soil | place: USA | collected 2010-05 | depth 0.15 m | reverse complement strand
TCGTTCGACACGATGTATTCCGCGCCGGTCTCTGCGGCGGAGGCGCATTTCACTTCACCCATCGCGGTGGAAATCATCGGAAACTTCACCGCGAACGTGCCGCCAAAACCGCAGCAGACTTCGTCTTTCATCTCGACGAGTTCGAGGTCGCGCACCTTGGCGAGCAAGACGCGAGGACCTTTCTTGATGCCGAGTTCACGAAGACCGTGGCAGCCGTCGTGAAACGTGACTTTGTGCGGAAACTTCGCGCCGAGATCGGTGACGCCGAGTTTCGTCACGAGAAAATCGGAAAATTCCCAGCACTTCGCCGAAAGTGTTTTCGCGGCGGCTTCGTGTTCGGTGCCGGCGAAGAGTTGCGGATAAAAAACCTTGATCATCGCGCCGCAGGAACCGGAGGCGATGACAATAGCCTCGGCGTTTTTCAATCGTTGCAGCACCGGCAGCGCGACCGCGCGCGCCTCCTCCCAGTAACCGGAATTGAACGCGGGCTGGCCGCAGCAGGCCAGTTCTTCGGGGTATTCAATTTTGTGGCCGAGCCGTTCAAGGATTTGCACGATGCTAATGCCGACGCGCGGGAACATCAAATCCACGAAGCACGGGATGAATAAAGTGACGGTCATTTCTTTTGCGTCAGCGAACTGATTGCAAAAGGGATGATAAAATCGGCGGCTGGCAAACCAAGCACAAAAGTCCGAACATTTGAAAACGGAGCGCGACTGTGTCCGGCGCAGCGCAGCGGGATCAGTCGCAGCGGCAACTTGACAGAGGACGCGGAGGAATTATCGATGGCGTTCGAGGTGTGGACATGCTGCGGCTGGTCCTCGGCGGACACAGCCGCGCTCCGGCGGCTAGTTTTCGCCCTTGGCGGCGAGGGAATTGGAGTCGTTGGCCATGACTTTGCGGATGGCGCCGCGAAAATCATGGAGCGAAAACGGCTTCGGCAAGCAGGGGCGGTTGCGCTCTTCAAAAAACTTCTGTGTCCGGTCGTTGACCACGTCGCCGGTGATGAAAATGAAACGCTCGGCTTGCGCGGGGCTTTGGGCGCGGATGCGTTCATAGACTTCGCGGCCATTGAGGCCGGGCATCTTCCAGTCGCAGAGCGTCACGTCGTAACGCTTCCGGCTCAAGTGTTCCAATCCGGATTCGCCGTCGGGCGCCAGGTCCACCTCGTAACCGCGCTGAACGAGCGCCTCGCGCACCATTTGCAGGATCGGTTCCTCGTCGTCAATCACAAGCACCTTTTTGCCGACGCCTTCGCGGAGATTGATGAATTCCGTTTCGTGCGAGGTATTTTCCCCGGCATCGTCCGCCGCTTCATGCGTGATCGGCAGTTCGATGATGAAGGTCGCGCCTTCGCCCGGTTTGCTGCGCGGTGTGATGGTGCCGCCATGCTCCTTGATGATGCCGTAGCACATGCTCAGCCCCAGCCCGGTGCCCTGGCCCACGTCCTTGGTCGTGAAAAAGGGATCGAAAATTTTCGAGAGGTTTTCGGGCGCGATGCCCGGCCCGCTGTCTTGAATGGCCACGCGGACAAAATGGCCGCGCGTTTCGGTGGTGACTTTGATCCAGCCCTTGGGCTGATGGGCCTCGACGGCCTGGCGGGCGTTGTTGATGATGTTGACGAACACCTGCTGGATCTGATGCGGGTCCACCATCGCCTGCGGAAGATGCGGATCCAGTTGCAGGATCAGCTCAATGTTGCTCGTGCGCAGCTGGTAGGTGAGGATTTCGGCGGCGGCCTCGATGAGGTCTTTCATGCAAACGACCTTGCGTTCGGGCGCGCGGCGACGGGCAAAGCTCAGCAACGCCTGCACGATTTTCTGGCAGCGCAACGCGCATTTGTGAATCATTTCGAGGTGCCGCTTGTGCTTCGGATCGGTGTCGGGGGCCATGCGCAGCAGTTCGGAAAATCCCATGACGGACGCCAGCGGATTGTTCAACTCATGGGCCACGCCGGCGATGAATTCGCCGATGCCGGAAAGTTTTTCGCTCTGGATCAACTGCGACTGCGTTGTCTTGAGCGTGTCCACGGTCATTTCGAGCTGCTCGCGGGATTGTTTCAAGTTCTCAGTCATTTGATTGAACACGCGCGCCAGTTCGCCGCATTCGTCCTCGGAGCGAATTTCAACGCGCCGCGAAAAATCACCTTTGCCCACGGCTTCGGCGCTGTCGCGCAGTTCGCGCAGCGGTTCGGTCACCTTGTTCACGAAAAACCAGACGATCACCCCGCCGATGAGGATGGCGAAAACGCTGAAGCCAAGCAGGAGTTGCTGCGTTTGGTGCAGCGCGCGCAAGGCCGGCTCGTAGGAACGCAGCAGCAGGAAGCCGAGCGAGTCGTCATGATTCAACGTGGCAAACCGTCCGCCGGAGAAAGAGTAACGCTCCCCGGCAATGGTGGCTTTGCCAGCATCGAAACTGAGGCTTTTGCCGGCCGCATCCGACAAGTCCTTGAACAAGCCGCGCAACCGCGCATCGGATTCACCGCCCGGCAGCGTGGAGGCGATGACTCGCCCTCCGGCCAGCAGCACGATCGGCCCGTGTGTGATGCCACTGAATTCCTGGGCCACTTTCCACCCGACTTCTTCGCCGTAGGTAAGAGCCCCGATCAGCGTGTCGCCCGTGCCATGAACAGGAACTGAAATGATGTCGTAAAGTTTTTCGCCGACGCGAATCGTGTCGGCCTGCACATCTCCGAGAAACGCCCGCGACACGGACTTGCCGGTGGCGGCGACAAACTCGCCGGGCGGGACCATTTGATCATGGTTCTGGAGCAACGGTTCGTCCCCCTCCACCGCCCCGTTGTTGGGCGAGAACAGGACGAAATCAATCTGCTCTTCCGTCATCGTCCCGAGAAGGTAGGCGCGGATGGTGGCGGAATCGGTTTTCAGCAGCGTGGTCGTGAAGCGCGGTTCTTTGGACAAGTTGCGAAAACGGACGAAAAGATTTCTGTCGCGGATGACGCGCGAATTTTTGAAGACCGCGTTGGCGGTCGCGAGAGATTCCCGGGCGTCGGCTTCAGCCTGCGTTGCGATGTGCTGATTGACCACCCACACGGTGACCGCCAGCAATAAAACCATCACCGCGATGACCGGCACGAGCACCTTGGCCCGGAAGCTCATGAAAAATTTCGCGCGCAGCTTTTCCATTGATAAACTTTCAGTCTAGTAACGCGGGAGTCCATTGATGCCGAGAACGAAGTCCATTTTCACCTCGCCGGATTCAGGCACGACGATTTCCCTGGTCTGGGCGGGAACACGCTCATGCCACGCCTTCAGTTTGTACGTGCCGGGCGGAACATTGGTGATGGAATAACGACCGCGATTGTCGGTGGAAGCGAAGTAGGGATTTTCAAGCACGAGCACGACGCAGTTCATGTTTGCGTGGATCGAGCAAAACACGTCCACGCGGCCGGCTTTGTCAAAAGTCACATTCTTGTCCGGCGGCAGACCCTTGTACAGGTCAAGGTCGAACGGCTTGGCATCGGAAATGGAAAACACATTGTGATAAATGCTGTCGTCATTCGGCCACTCGACCTTCGTGCCGACAACGAGAGGCAAAACGTGCGGCGAGAAGGCCGCGCCCTTCTGCTCAATGCGGCGCGTGTCCACCGTCAGTGGCTTCAACGGCGGCGCCGGCTTCGCGCCGACCGGCCCTTCGATGTAAACGACGAAATCATGCATCTCGTCGTAATTTACTCTTTCGGCGAATTTGTACTTGCGGCTGTCATAATTGCCACCTGTCGCCGCCCCTTCCGGCGCCGGTTTTCCCTCCGCGCGGACGGTTCCGGTGATGTTGCCAGCGTTCGCCATGCTCAGCCCGGAAAGCAAAATCAAAAGTATTTTTTTCATTAGAATCCAAACACCGCTTCGGTCGCAAACTGGTTTTCGTGGTTGCGCTGTTCACCGGTGGATTCGGTGCCCTGTTCAAAGGTGTATTCCGTTTTGAGAATGAGATGCGGACTAAAGCGATAGCCCAGTCCCAGGCTCAACCGCCAGATCTGGTCCGTGAGCGGGCCAAAAAGGTATTGGCCCATCTGGCCTTCGCCGACGATGGGAAAACCTCCCTTCGCAAAAATCTGGCTGAATTGCGCGGCGGCGTAAAAATTACGCGTGAAGTTATGCGTCCCTTCAATCGCGTAATAATAAACGTTGCGATGGTTGTTCTGGGTGGGATCGTTGTCGCCGTAGCTGATGTAACCGCCGAAAGTTTTTAAACTACCGCACGGCAGGCGCAATTCCACGTCGCCTTCCACGGCGTTCGCGTGAAACCTCGTTGTATTTGTCGAACCCAGCGAACGGAACCAGCCGCAGCCAAACCACATCGCGGAAAGTCCGTCATTGTTGGCGTCCAAGTCGCCGGTGCGCATGGCGCTCGCGCTCAAATGCAGCCAGGGGGTGGGATCGTAGCCCACGCGGCCCGTCACCGATTTGTCAGCCGTAAAATCGCTGGTGGTTGAAACGCCGCCGTTCTGCACCGCCGCGACGTAACTGAATTTTCCAAACGAACCATAAAACTCAATGCCCTCGTCCACCCCCCAAAAATCCGACAGCGAATGCGAGATGAGTGGATTGTCAATCGCGTTGCGCGTCGCATATTCTTCGCCAAAGGGAATGTAGAGGTTGCCCACCCGGATGTTCAACTGCCGGTCGCGATGCCACAGTTGCGAGACGCTTTCAAAATCGAGATAATATTCCGCCAGCCGCACATTCGAGTCGGAGGATTGGTGCGTGGCGAGATCCAACTCCGTGTACGCGTACACCTCGCCCCAGACCGGCGCTTCCACGAACAGCTTTGCTTCGTCCACACGAAACTCGGCGTTCGGAAACATTCCTTGATAACCCGATTCAAAAAATCCCACGCCGCCTTCGCCGCTGATCCGCACCTTGCCGAGACTAAAACCATTGGCCGATACCGGGGTCGTGTCCGGCTCCTTGACCTCCTCTTTGAGCTTGCTCACCTCGCCGTAGCGTACTGTTTCCGCCTTATGAATCTTCGCCACTTCGTGCGTCAACGTGTCAATCAACTCCTGCTGCTTTTGCATTTGCCCCCGCATCGCCGCATTGTCCAGCAAGAGCTGCTGCACCTGGACAGCAACGTTCGTCTCGGCGGCCCGCAACGTTACGCCGCAACCCGTCAAAAGCATCCCCAGGCAAATCCAAATTGTGAGCGTGGTGGTTTTCTGCTGCTGCACGCCTGGTAGCGGAGCAAACCACATGCCCTACCGAAACAATGATGCTCCCAGCCCTCGCTTCAACCTGGAAATCAGACCCATCACGACGAAAGCGCCTGGCCGCGCATAAATGCAGACGCTCTTGCCCAAGATTGAGGCAGGCCAGCCCGGAAAAATAAAAAAGAATTTCGAGGAAGCCCCGTCGGCGATTGAATTATTTGCCGTTCGTGTCCTCTTCCGGCGGTGGATTTTTTCCGGCGTCCGGTTTCTGTGCCGCGCGTTGTTCGGCAAAAAAATTCTTCAACAGCGCCCGACATTCGGCTTCACGCACTCCGCTGGTGATTTCGCAGCGGTGATTCAGCGTGGGGAACTGAAGCAGATTCAGCGCGCTGCCCGCCGCGCCGCCTTTCGGATCGGCCGCGCCAAAAACGACGCGCGCCAGCCGCACGTGGACGATCGCTCCCGCGCACATCGCGCACGGCTCCTTCGTCACGTAAAGCGTGCAGTCTGTCAGCCGCCAGTCGCCGGCGGCTTGCTCGGCCTGGGTCAGCGCGAGCATCTCCGCATGGGCCGTGGCGTCCTTGAGCAACTCCACCTGATTGAAGGCGCGGGCGATGATCCTCCCCTCGCGCACGACCACCGCGCCCACCGGCACTTCCTCACGCTCGTAAGCTTTCGCCGCCTGACGCAGCGCCTCGCCCATGAAGTAATGGTCGCTTTGCAGATCAATGATGGGTTCGTCGTTCATTTTTCAACATCCAACATCCAACATCGAACGCCCAACATCCAGTGAAACCGCCGGATGGATCTTCAACAGTGGATGTTCGCTGTTGGATGTTGGGTGTTGGATGTTCCCCCGGATGTTTCTTCCAACGTCCAATCGTTCCTCCCGTCGGCATGACAATGGCAATGCGCCGCAAAAAATACGCCGCGATGTTCCCAAAACCACGGCCAGATTTTTTCGCGATCCGTCCGCGGCAATTTCAGTTTCGCCAGCGCCGCGCGGGGGAAAAACTCGAACCGGCCCTCGCGATGCGCGGGCGGTGCGGCCGTCAATTTTGTCTTAACCTCAAACAAAAACATCAGCCAGTGAGCCTGACCTTCGTAACCCTGCTCGCTCACGACGCCGGTCAGATGCAAATCCGTCGGCGCGAGTTTCAGCCGGAGTTCCTCATCGGCCTCGCGGCACGCGCAGGCATGGGGAGATTCGCCGACCACCGTGTCCAATTTCCCGCCGCACGGACTCCACAAGCCGCGATTCGGCTCCTGCACCCGTTCGAGCAGCAGGATTTCGTCGCGCGTGTTGAAGCAGTAAAGCAGCGTCGCGATTTTGTAGGGCAACGGCAAAGGCATCGGCGCAATGTGCCGGTGAACCGAAAAGCGTGGCAAGATGTTTTCTGAATACAGATTTGATTTCGAAAGCGATTTGGGGTATTAACGTTGCGTTGTATGCAGCTCGGATTCCGCGAAGTAACGGCGAGGTCGCATGCCTCAAACATTTAAATCCAGTTTCAAATGATTCGCAGATTATTGACAGGTTTTTGTTGCATGCTGCTTTCGGCGTTCGTGTCGAACGCAACGCCCAGCATTTCAGGTTTTTCTCCCAATTACAGCTCGTCGAGCGATCCAAATAACATCACCATCAGCGGGAGCGGATTTCTCGGAGGGCCGTTGGTGGTGAAGTTTAACGGCGTCAACGCCTCCGCCGCCTCCGCAACGTTTGACAACACCATTATCGCTCACGTCGCCAACGGCACACCGAGGGGAACCGGTCCGGTTTTCGTTTCTGTCAGTGGCCAGCAGGCTCTCACCAACAATGGAATTTATTTCACGGTGATCGGCCCCAACGATCCCTACGTTACCGATTTTTCACCGACGGCAGGCTCTCCGGGCATAGCTGTGACCATCAACGGCACGCATTTCATCGGAACGACGGGAGTGAAATTCAATGGCGCCAATGCCAGTTTCAGCCCTATAACCTCGGACCTATTCATCACTGCCACCGTTCCAGCCAACGCCACGACCGGACCGATAAGCGTTGAAAAAACCGGCATCTTCACGAACACCACTTCCGTAAACTTTTTTGTGTCACCGGTGATCACCAACTTTTCACCCGGCTTTGGACGTGCCGGCACAAACGTTGTGATTCGCGGCAGCAGCTTCTCCAACGCCTTCGCGGTAAAGTTCAACAATATCAGCGCCCTGACGTTTAACGTGGATTCAAATTCTCAAATTACGGCAGTGGTTCCCAACAACCCCACGACCGGCCCGATTCGCGTCGAAGCACCCGGTGGCACGAACATCACCAGCAGCAGCTTCCTTGTGCAGCCGACCATTTTCAGTTTCACGCCCGGCTTTGGCGCTGCTGGCACCAATGTCACCGTCACCGGCGCGAATTTCAACGTCGGTACGCCGGCGGTGAAATTTGGCGGTGTCACCGCCGCGACGCCCACGGGCGTCACCTTCAGCCAGCTCCTCGTGGTCGTTCCGGCCGGCGCGACGAATGCGCCGATCACGGTCACGACCAGCGACGGCAGCGGCACGAGCGCGCAGATTTTTTATGTCCCTCCAAGGATTACCAGCTTCACGCCCACTAATAGTGCGCCGGGAACCACCGTCCGGCTCTCAGGCACGAATTTCACGGGAGCAACCGCGGTCAGTTTCAATGGCCAGCCCGCCGCGTCGTTCGTAGTAACCAACAACAACAACATCGGCGCGGTTGTTCCGAGCGGAGTCATCACGGGACCCATCAGCGTCGCCACACCCGCCGGCACGACGAACGGCGCGGGACTGTTCTACGGCGCGCCCGTCATCACCAGCTTCAATCCCACGCACGGCGCGCCGGGAACAAACGTGACGATTCTTGGAACCAACCTCCTCGGTGCCACCGCGGTTTTGTTCAATGCCATCAGCGCCAGTTTCACCGTCAACAACAACGGAGCCATCGCCGCGGTTGTGCCTGCGGGCGCGCAAACCGGCCCCCTTACCGTCGTCGCACCCGGAGGCACGAGCACCAGCGCGACCAGCTTCACGATTGATGTCGCCAGCAGCGACCTCAACATCAGCCTGGTTGACTCGCCCGATCCGGTTTTCGTCGGAAGCAATCTGGTCTATACCCTTACCGTCACAAACAACGGACCGAGCGCCGCGCTAACGGTCACACTGTCCGATGCGCTTCCGGCCTCGGTCAACCTCAAATCCGCATCCACGTCGCAAGGCACGCTCAACACGAACGGCAACCCGATCATCGGCAACCTCGGCACCCTGAACAACTCAGGAGTCGCGACCGTCACGCTTACCGTCGTCCCGCAAACCATCGGTCCGATCACCAACGTCGTATCCGTCGGCAACAATAATTTTGATCCCAACACTTCAGATAACAGCGCTACCGAAACGACCTTGGTCCTGCCATTTCCGTTTCTTTCGATTCAAAATTTTTCCGCCAGCCAGGTGAAGGTTTTCTGGCCCGCACCACTGAGCAACTTCACGCTCCTGTTCAAAAACAACCTCATGTCCAGTGTCTCTTGGAACACGGACATCACCGCCCGCGTCATTTCCGGCACCAACATCTCCGTGACCGAACCGAGTTCTGGAGCGCCTAAGTTTTTCCGGTTGAAACAATAGGCCACTCGCTACGTCTGAATCGGAGATAGCAACGACGGGGAATGGGTTTGTAATGAGGCGAAAATAGTCCCAGATGCGGGCTTAACTGACGGTTTGCTTGAGGCAAAACAGCCTCAGCAGATTCAGTCTCGAAGACGTTGGAGCCTTCGTGTTTTTCTTATTCATTTCTGCGCGCATTACCCACCTCCACGGATAAGGGAGTCGAAGTATGTGTCGAATTATGTTGCAATCTCGTCCTAGTTTTGAATAATCAAGACATGGGTCGTGTGAATAAAGGCATGGGCAGATCTGCGCTTGCCGGGATTCTGTTTGTTATAGTACAGCCTTCGTTACTTGGTGTCCAATTGGATCATTTTGCTTTCGCACCGATTCCCACGCCGCAAACTTCGGCGGTGCCTTTCTCAGTCTCTATCACAGCTTGTGATTCGAACGGGGTTATCCTCGCCAATTTCAGCAATGCGGCAATGCTAAGCGGCGCTGGCGATCATGGTGGTGTCTTACTGACACCTATCACAACAGCGCCATTCCAAAACGGGCAGTGGACAGGAGCGGTGATGATTGCAGCAGCAAATCCAGATACGAACATTCGCTTGGTGTGCAGTTCCAATGGGGTCACAGGCCTGAGCAATCCGTTCAACGCAGTTCCTATTGCGATTCAACAGTTCAATCTTACTGCGGCAGATCTGATTTATGATTCGTTTGCAAAACGCATTTATCTGACTGTTCCTTCCAGTGCCCCAACCTTCTCAAACAGCTTGGTGGTGATTGATCCATACATTGGACAAATAGAAACGTCTTATTACCTTGGCGACAACCCCGGAAGGATGGCATTGTCTGATGACGGCCAGTTTCTTTATTTGGGGTTTTACGGTTCAAACGTGTTTCGGCGCTTTAATTTGACATCGCATAAGGTTGATATCCAAGCGTCATTGGGAAGCCACACTTATTATACTTGGTTACAGTATTACGCAAGCGATATGGCTGTCTTACCGGGACACCCTCATTCGGTAGCGATTGCAGAGAACACGGGTTATGGTGCTGGGGCTCAAGTCGTCGTTTTCGATGATGGTGTTCCACGAACCAACCTACTGACGGGAGTGCTTGCCAGCTATTCAGGCACAGTAGTGGCTACTTCCTCCACGCGGCTTTATGCCGGCACACCGTTTACCCGCCTAAGTTTGGATGAATCAGGCGTTATTTCCTCAGACTCATACGATGGTTTGGTAGGTTTGTCAGATCTCATCAAGTACCAAGAAGGACTAGTGTTCACGCCAGGAGGAAATGTATTCAATCCGGAAACTCTCGTCGTTTTGGGCAATCTGCCTGCCTGCTCAATCGTAGAACCTGATTTAACAACAGGCAGAGTGTTTACAATGTCCTCCCAGCCAATCTTGGGCCAGCCCGCTGCGTGGACACTCAATGCATGTGATCCAATAAGTCTGCAAATCGTCGGCAGTTTGGCGATTCCTGGTGTCAATGACGGCGGCCCAACCGCCTTCGTGCGCTGGGGAACCAACGGCATCGCATTTTGCATTTCGAGTTGGTACCAAAACCAAGTTTTTCTTGTCAGAACTTCACTAGTTCCGTCTGGGCCGCCTGCGGAGCTTTCGATCTCCGCGGCGGCTGATCAATCTCCCGCAATTCTTTACAGCAACTTGACCTACTCCATCCAGATTACGAACAACGGTCTGAATAATGCCCAAACAACCACATTTCTCGACGTAATCCCCGCCGGTTCAACATTTGTGTCCGCGACTTCAACCTTAGGATCCTGTGTTTACTCCAATGCCATGATAACGTGCAATCTCGGGACTTTTGGTAATGGACTGGGGGCAACGATCACCTTAACCGTGACGCCGAACATTATCGGACCTTTGACAAACATGGCCGTTGTCAGTTCTCTTTCTCTGGACACCGTTATTTCCAACAACACCGCGATCACGGTGGTGACGTGTCAACATGCGCCATTCGCGGTGACACAACGGCCCTGGTTGTTAAACCAGACGAACATGACGCTTAACGGCATGGCTGTACCAAATGGTTTATCCAGCACGGCCTGGTTCGAGTGGGGAGTGGGTAGCAACTATGATCAAATGACATTCATGACCAACTTGGGAACAGGCAGTGCGGTGGTCAGGCTCAGCGCACCGATCGGCACTCTGACGAATGGAATAGTTTATCAGTTTCATCTCGTGGTCAGTAACGCGCTGGGTATCGTGTACGGTGGCACAAAACTATTCACAACCGGTCGGAAAATTACTGCATGGGGTGATAACAGTTCCGGTCAAACAGCCATACCCACTGGACTGAGTAATGTGCTATCGCTTGCGGCTGGCAGATACCATAGTCTGGCCTTGGGGACGGATGGAAAAGTGGTTGCTTGGGGCGCTAACACTTATGGCCAGACGAACGTGCCGATTAGCTTGCGTAACGCGGTCGCCATAGCAGCGGGTGATTCAGATGCATTGGCCTTAACGTCCGATGGAATAGTTGTGGCGTGGGGGCAAAGTTATGCCGGTCAAGCAAATATCCCCGGTGGTCTAAATGGCGTGGTTGCTGTATCGCAAGGCGTCGGCCACGATATTGCACTTAAGGCTGATGGCACAGTAACGTTATGGGGAGACAACGCTTTTGGCCAAAACTCACAACCACAAGGACTGAGCAACGTAGTAGCCATAGCGGCAGGACTCTACCATAGTGTTGCTTTAAGGGCGGATGGAATTGTTCTGTGCTGGGGGAACAACGCAAATGGTCAGACCAATGTTCCGGTTGGGTTGGGCCATGTAATTGACATCGCCGCCGGTTCAGGATACAGCATGGCGCTGAAAGCAGACGGAACGGCTGTAGCTTGGGGCTCAGTCGGTGTTGGCCAGGGAATAAGCAATATTGTGGCCATAGCCGCAAACAACTTCAACGGGCTTCTGCTAAAAAGCGACGGTACGGTTACGGACGTATCGGGCCAGGTGGCTGGCCCCGCGAATTTGAGCAATTCGTCTATCATCGCCGCAGGGGTTAGTCATAGCCTGGCCGATGGAAATAATATTCCGCCTCAAGCACAGTCGCAGATTGTTGAATCGCCTGCCAGCCAAGATTTGACCATTACGCTGAATGCCACTGATTCCAACGGGGATGCATTAAGTTATCGCTTTGCCGTGTTGCCATTGGCTGGAAAACTGTACCAGTTCACCAACGGCATCCGAGGACCAGCTATTGTCACGCCGGATACCGTGGTTAGTGATCCGGGACACCGGGCGATTTTTGCGCCCGATATTAACGGGTCAGGCAAACCGTATGCTAACTTTTCATTCTTGGTGAACGATGGAGAAGCAGATTCAGCCCTCGCGATGGTTATCTTAAACATCGGGAACACCTACGCTCATACGCAACCTGCCACACAGATTACTCAAACGAATGCCACTCTTGATGGAATGACCTTGGCAAACGGGCTGGCGAGCATGGCTTGGTTCGAATGGGGAGAGCGCGGAAGTTACAATAATACGACTTCCTTACTCAACGTTGGAGCAGGCAGCACGGTGGTGCGACTGAACCAGGGAATTGTCGGTCTTACGCCAGGTGGTGTTTATCAGTACCGGCTCGTAGTCAGCAACGTAGCCGGCGTAGTGTATGGCGCACCGAAGATTTTCACGACCGGGCGAAAGGTTACGGCTTGGGGGAACGCGCTCTATGGGTTGAATTCTGTGCCCGTAGGCTTAAGCAATGTAGTGGCTGTCGGAGCCGGAACGTACCACCAACTCGCTCTAAAATCAGACGGCAAAGTCGTGGCGTGGGGAGATACTGTGTCTGGTAAAACTACCGTGCCCGCAAGTGCGACCAATGTCATTGCAATAGCGGGCGGATCGGATCACAGCATTGCGTTGAAGGCGGATGGAACTGTAGTCGTCTGGGGGTCCAACAATTTTGGCCAGAGAAATATTCCGTCAGGCCTGAGCAACGTTGTTGGAATAGCTGCGGGACTCTTCCATAATCTGGCGTTGAAGTCGGATGGGACGGTAGTTGGGTGGGGATGGAATGTTTACGGTCAAGCAACGGTGCCCGCTGGCCTGAGCAATGTCGTCGCTGTGGCCGCCGGACAGACGCACAGTCTAGTGCTGCGCGCTGATGGATCAATATTGACGTGGGGCAACAGTTCCTATGGCCTGGCCAGTGCTCCTGCTGGCGCGACAAATGTGATAGCAATCGCAGCCGGTGACTTTCACAGTGTGGTCTTGAAGCAGGACGGGACAATTTTAGTGTGGGGCTCGGACGATCAAGGTCAGACTGATCTGCCTGCCAATCTGGGAACTGTCATAGGGATAAGCAGCGGAGTTTATCAGAGTTTCGCTCTTCAAGCTGATGGAAAGCTTATTGCGTGGGGGTTGAATAGTTCCGGCCAAACCACTGTGCCACTCGGCTTGAACAACGTTGTGTCGGCTGCTGGCACGGTTGGCGACAGCATCGTTGTGGGCGGCAATTTGCCGCCACAGGTGACCTCACAACTGCTGACCTGTCCAGCCAATCGGGATTTGGTCGCGATCTTGGGCGGGACGGATGCCAATGGCGACCGCTTAACTTTTCGAATTGCTTTGCCGCCCTTGGCAGGAACACTTTACCAGTATACAAATGGCACTCGCGGCCCGGCCATCGTCGCGGTTGACACATCAGTTAATGATACCAACCGCCGTGTAATATACGCGCCTGGCCTAAACGGCTTCGGGAGTCCATACACAACTTTCAACTTTGCCGCAAATGACGGCGAGACGGACTCAGCCGCCGCTCTGGTTACAGTTAATGTCGCACCTCCCATCGCCCCGGTTCTGACTGGCGTCATCCAGCAAACGAACGGTTCGTTTCAATTGAAATTTAGCGGTGACTCGAACACCGTCTACGCCGTGTGGGCCTCAACAAACCTCACAGACTGGATTTTGCTTGACCCTGCAAACTCAATGAGCAACGGCCTTTTTCAGTATGTGGATTTGAAAACTACAAATTGGTTTCAGCGGTTCTATAAGGCAGGTGCAGTTCAATGATGCGGATGGGTTAATCCCCGTTTCAGGTTCAATGAATAGTCGTTCTTGCATCGCTGCCCTTTGAAAAACGGCGGCAGCAGCGACTCCGAGGATATTTGCAATTTCTCGTAATGGCCAGAACAGACTCATCGAAGCTCTGACACAATAGAGAGTCCTTTGGCACTGAAGCAGAGCATCAATTGAGATGGGCTTCCCTGAAGAAGTTGTCAGGCTCGCGAAAGAAAGTGAAATGGCGGCGGTCCAAATCGTCAGTTTACTCAGCCATTGTCCAAGGACGCTGGCCGCAAGTTTCCGCATTCCGCACCTGAAATTATTTGGCATTTACTCACCGTAAATTGCCAATTTGAAATCCTGCTCTTGCCTTTGCCGGTCGCGTCAGGAAAACTTTCACAAGCTTTATGGCACATGTTAAACTGCACATTCCCGGGCCGGTCGAAGTCAGCGAAAAAACCTTCAAGGCTTTTTGTTCGCCGATGATCGGCCATCGCGGACAGGGCTTCAAAGACCTCTACGCGAAAATCCAGCCGCAACTCCAGCAACTGTTTTACACCCGGCAGCTCGTTTACCTTTCCACGTCCAGCGCCTGGGGCGTGATGGAAGGCGCGATCCGGAATCTCGTTTCCAAACGCGTTCTCAACTGCATGTGCGGCGCGTTCTCGGATAAATGGTTTGACGTGTCGAAAAAATGCGGCAAACAAGCCGAGGCGCTCCAAGTCGAATGGGGCTCGCCGATTCGCGCCGAACAAGTTGATGCGAAACTTGCCACCGGCCAGTTCGACGCGCTCACGTTGATTCACAACGAAACTTCGACCGGCGTGATGAGCCCACTCGCGGAAATCGCCGCGCTCAAGAAAAAATATCCCGACGTGATGTTCATCGTGG
>OCZU010001611.1_pt1 | contig 14704 bp, 15 predicted proteins | sample 1539001 | NCBI WGS metagenome assembly OCZU01 (sample SAMEA3539306, study PRJEB22396) | soil metagenome | biome: tundra; feature: field; material: soil | place: USA | collected 2010-05 | depth 0.15 m | reverse complement strand
ATCGCCCAGAAGAAGCTCGGCGCAGTCAGCCAGTTCGAGACAGAAGTGCTTTGGAAGCCCCCCTGGGCGCCAAGAGTGAGCGACGGAAAATATGCGGCTCGCGCGACCCCGATATTCGCATTCGCCGCAATCATGCGCCGCTGCGCCGCTGCAATATCCGGCCGGCGCTGCAGCAACTCGGTGGGGATGCCGCTCGGAATCTGCGGAATCTTGATGACGACGATCGCTGGCTGAATCGAGAACGTCGAAGCCGACACGCCGAGCAGTGCTGCGATCGCATGTTCCATGAGCGCGCGCTGCGCGAGTGTCTGCGCCGCCTGGGAGCGTGCCGTATTGAGCTGGGTCAGTGCCTGCGCGACGTCGAGGCCAGGTGCGATGCCGGCATCATGGCGCTGCTTGGTCAGGGTGACAGCGCGCGTATAGGCTTTGACGGTCTCGTCGAGAATCGCGCTGTCGCGGTCGAGGCTGCGCAGCTGAACGTAATCGTCGACCAACTGCGCGATCAACGAGAGGCGAGCATTCTCAAGATCCGCTGCCGCGGCGGCGGCATTGGCCTGACCGGCGGCGACCTCATTGCGAATCTGACCCCACAGGTCGAGTTCGTAGCTGACGCTGCCGCCTGCTGTGAAATCATTGTAGTAGGTCGGCGTGGTGGGACCCCTGAGCGGCGCGTTGACGGAATAGCGATCGCGCTCCGCGCCGCTGCTCAAGTCCAGCGAGGGATAGAGCCCTGCGCGCGCCTGATCGCTGAGCGCCCTCGCCGCCGCGAAATTAGCAAGCGCCGCGGCCAGGGTCGGGTTCCCGGCGATCAGCCGCGTCTGCAGCCCGTCGAGTTCCGCGTTGTCGTAGAGCATCCACCAGCGATCGCGCGGGAGCCGATCGCTCGGCTGCGCCTGCGTCCACGGTCCGATTTCCTTGTAGGCGACCGCCGTAGGAATATCCGGGGTTGCAAGCGGCGGCGTCAAAGAGCAGGCGCTGAGCAGTAACGCGAGCGCCGCCCCGCCCCACAATATGCGGTTAAGCCTTATCATTTTTGTGCTTCCCTTGGCCAGCACTGCCGACCGCCGCCGCGCCGGCAAGTCGCACGGTGGCGCCGGTGCCGATTCCATCGGGCGGGTTTTCAATGACACGGTCGTTCGGCGCGAGGCCCGATGCGAGCTCGACGACCGTACCCAGGTCGCGTGCGATCGACACGGGCTTGACCAGCACGCGGTTATCGGCGTCCACGGTCGCGATCGACAACCCCTTGGCGTCGAAGATCAGCGCGCTCGACGGCACGCGCAGCGCAATGGTACCGTCGGCAATTTGCAAATGGATGCTCGCGTAATCGCCCGGCATCATCTCGCTGGCGCTATTGTCGACGATGAGCTGCATCAAGGTCGTGCCGGTGCTCGGGTTGACCGCTTGGGCCGATGCCTCGACGGTCCCACTATAGGTTCGGTCGGGATGTTCGGGCACGCGGATCGTGGCCTTGGTGCCTGGGGGCACGCTCGGAACGTAATTCTGCGGCACGTTGACGTAGACGCGCAGCTTGCGGGTCTCGGAGATCACGAACAGCTCCGCGCCCCCGGCGGCCCCGACATTGATCAGAGCGCCGATGTCTGTATCGCGCGCAGTGACGACACCATTGAATGGCGCGATCAGGTGTTTAAAACCCTGCTCGGCGACCAGACGGTTGACGTTCGCCCGTGCCGCTTTGACCTGGGCGATATTGGCGTTCAGCGTGAATGTGCGCTGATCGACGTCCTGCTGGGCGACGGCATCGGTGCTCGCGAGCGACTGCCACCGCTCCGCGCTGATTTGCGCGAGTTTTGCGTTCGCCTCGGCGACGCTCAAGTCGGCGCGCGCCTGAGCGAGCTGCTGGTCGAGATCCGGTGTATCGATTTCGGCTAGCACGTCGCCAGCCTTCACTTGGTCGCCGATATCGTGCCGCCAACTCTTCAAGTAGCCGGGGACGCGTGCATAGATTGGGGCACGAATATAGGCTTCCAGGCGACCGGGCAGATCTAGGCTCGCGTGATCCTGCGCTGTGATCGGCGCAACGATCGCCACGGTCGGCACGGCCTGCGCTTCGGTCAACTCGCGCAGACGCGAGTTCTGCGACGCGCGCGACACCATACCGTAGGCGACGAGGCCCACCGAGAACAGCAAGAAAGCGCCGCCGAATAAGCGCAGCCGGTGCAGCCCGGGGCGGCCGGTATTTCGATTAGGCTCGGACATAAGTTTCTCCAAGATTGGCTTGCGGCGTCGCCTTGAGGCCGTAGCGCCGGTGAACGAGGCTGAACACCACGGGGACGAAGAACAGCGTGGAGACGGTCGCGAACAGCAGGCCGCCGATCACTGCCCGGCCCAAGGGCGCGTTCTGCTCGCCGCCTTCGCCCAAACCCAGCGCCATCGGCAGCATACCGATGACCATCGCGAGCGCCGTCATGAGCACCGGGCGCAGGCGCACGAATCCCGCCTCGAGCGCTGCTTGCGTCGAATCGCCGAGTTCGCCCAGCTTCTCGCGCGCGAAGCTGATCACGAGCACGCTGTTCGCGGTCGCGACCCCCATGCACATGATCGCGCCCGTGAGCGCCGGCACCGAGAGCGTCGTGTGCGTCGCAAACAGCATCCAGATGATGCCGGCGAGCGCCGCGGGCAGCGCCGTGATGATCACGAAGGGATCGCTCCACGACTGGAAGTTGATGACGATCAGCAGATAGACCAGCACGATTGCGCCTAGCAGGCCAAACAGCAATCCGGAGTAGGCGCTGTTCATGGTTGCCGTCTGGCCGACCAAGGCTACGATCGCGCCTTTCGGTTTATCTTTGTCGTTCTGGGCGACGATCTTTTGAATATCGCTCGAGATGGCGCCGAGATCACGCCCTTGGGCCGTCGCGTAGATTTCCACCATTGAAGCGATGTCGTACTGCGAGACGACCGCATCGCCCTGGCTGCGACTGATGTCGGCGATGCCGCCGAGCACCGTGGTGGGTGCTCCGCTCGCATTGATCGGCAGATTCCCCAGCCCCGCCAGCGTGTCGATCTGATATTGCGGCGTCTGCAACGCGATCGGATACGTCACTCCGTTCCTCTCATTGAGCCAGTAGGTGGGCGCCACCTGAATGGAACTCGCCAGATTGACGACTAGGCTGTTGGTCACGTCGGCGGCGGTCACTCCGGTATATTGCGCCCGAGTCCGGTCGAGGTTGACATCGATTGTCGGCAGTGCAGCGGACTGCTGGATGCGCGCATCGGCGACGCCCGTGACAAGGCGAATCTGGGCGAGCAGCTTGTTCGCGTAAGCGTAGTCCGCCGCAAGATCGTTGCCGCGAACTTGCAGATCGATCGGCGCCGGCGCACCGAAATTCAAAATCTGGCTCACGATATCGGCGGGCAAAAAAGAAAACGTCATGCCGGGGAAGCGGCGCGGCAGGTCCCGGCGCAGCCGATCAACGTACTCGGCGGTCGGCGCGTGGCCCGCCTTGAGTGAAATCTGAATATCGCCGTCCGACTCACCGATCGTGCCGGTGTTGTTGTAGATCGTGTTGATCGCCGATATATAAGTGCCGATATTGTCCGCGACCGTCCCGACCTCCGACGGTGGGATCACCTCGCGAATCGCTTTCTCCACATCGGCGAAGCGCGCGGCGGTCTCCTCGATCCGCAGGCCGACCGGCGCACGAACATGCAGCAGAATCTGGCCGCCGTCGACCTGCGGGAAGAAATTGCGGCCGAGAAGCGGCGTGAGCAGAAACGAGACGGCGACAAATGCGAGAAAGCTCGCGAGGAACCGGCCGCGATGCGCGATCGCAAGCGCCAGCAGATCGTGATACCCGGCACGTAAGCGATTGAAACCGGCTTCGAAGCCGTGCTGCAAGCGCACCAGCGGATTCCGCGACGGCGGCGACTCGTGGACACCACTGTGCTCGCCGGCCGGTCCGGCCTGCCGGCGCAATAAATATTTCGCCATCGTCGGCACCAGGGTGCGCGATAGCAAGAACGAGAAAACCATCGCAAACATCACGCTCTCGGCCATGGGAACGAACAAAAAGCGCGCCACGCCGTCGAGGAAAAACATTGGAATGAACACGATGCAGATACACAGCAAGGAAACAAATGCCGGAACGACGATCTGCGAGGCGCCGTCAAGGATCGCGGTTTCCACCTCTTTGCCCTGTTCGAGATGGTAGTTGATGCTCTCGATCGTGACCGTCGCCTCGTCGACGAGAATTCCCACGGCCAGCGCGAGCCCTCCTAAGGTCATGATATTGAGCGTCTCGCCAATCGCCGAAAGTGCCGCGATCGCGCCGAGGATCGCCAATGGAATCGAGGTGGTCACGATCAGCGTCGAACGCACACTGCCGAGGAACAGCAAAATCATCAAGCTCGTGAGCGCCGCGGCGATCACCCCCTCACGGACCACGCCGCTGATCGCCGCGCGCACGAAGATTGACTGATCGCCGATCGGCTTGATCTGGAGCGCATCCGGGAGCGAGGGCTTGATGGTTGCCAACATCTTCTTGATGCCGCTGACGATGTCGAGCGTCGAGGTCGTACCGTTCTTGAACACGCTCAGCAGCACCGAGCGATTCCCATCCACGTGGACGATATTGGTCTGCACCGCACTGCCCTCGTGAACGTTGGCCACATCGTGCATGTAAACCATCGCGCCGCCCACGCTCTTGATCGGCAGATCCCCGAGCTCCGCAATTTTCGACGGCGCGCTATTGAGGTTGACGTTGTACTCGTAATCGCCAATTTTTTCCGAGCCCGCTGGGGTGAGAAGGTTCTGTGCGGCCAGCGCATTCGCGACGTCGAGACCAGTCAAGCCGCGCGACTGCAGCGCGGCTGTGTCGAGGTCGAACATCACCTGCGGCGTCTTGCCGCCGAACGGCCAGGGGATGCCCGCGCCCTGCACGGTGATGAGGCGTGGACGTACGAAGTTCATGCCGAGATCCACGAGATTTTGTTCGGTCAGTCCATTACCCGAGAGCGCGAGCTGAATGATCGGCACCGTCGAGGCGCTATAGTTGAGGATCAGCGGCGGCGTCGTGCCGGCCGGCATTTGCTTGAGCAAGGTCTGCGAAATCGCGGTGACCTGTGCGTTCGCGGTGGCGATATTGACGGTCGGGTGAAAGTAGATCTTGACGATCCCAAAAGTTGTATAGGAATTCGCCTCGAAATGCTCGATGTCGTTGACCGTCGTCGTGAGCGCGCGCTCAAATGGGGTGATGATGCGCCCCGCCATCTGGTCGGGCGGCAAGCCCTGGTACTGAAACGCCACGGCGATGATCGGAATCCTGATGCTCGGAAAGATATCGACGGGCATGCGCAGCGCTGCGAGCGTGCCGAGCAGCAGTATGAGCAAGGCCGACACGACGAAGGTGTAGGGCCGGCTGAGCGCAATACGAACTATGGCGAGCATTTGGGCATCCCGATGTGCTTTGGATTCTTACGAGGGACCGGCGCCGGCTCTTCCCTTGCTGGGGTTGAATACCGTGACCTCATGTCCGGCCTTGACCAGATTCGCCGCCATCGAGGCTCCCATGTGGCCTAATCCGATGAATCCAATCTTCATGTCGTGATCTCCTTGGTTCTTGGCGATTGAGAACGTTCGAGCGGCGCCATGAACTCAGGCCCCACCGGATCGACGACCGTCGTGTTCACGATCTTGTCGATCTGGTCCCTATCGGCGGCATCGAGCGACCAGTCGGCAACGCCCAGTGCCGCCTCGAGTTGCTCGGGACGTCGGCCGCCCCAGAGTGCGGCGCTGATGCCTTGATCGAGCATCCAGCGCACCGCCAGATGGATTACGCGCCGGTGAAAGCGGCGCTGTGCGAGCTCATCGAGCTGCCGAACGGCCTCGAGATACTGGGCAAAGCGCGGCGCCTGAAATTTGGGATCGATGCGTCGCAGATCGTCGCCCTCGAACGTGGTGTCCGGGCGCATGCGCCCGCTCAGCAAGCCGCGACACAGCGCCCCGTAGCCGAATGTCGTGATGCCGTTGGCGCGGCAGTAAGGAAGAATTTCCGATTCGATGGCCCGCTCGAACAAGTTGTAGGGTGGCTCCAATACGTGCAGCGGAGCGACCTTGCGGAATTGCTCCATCTGCTCGACCGAGAAATTACTGACCCCGATCGCGCGGATCTTTCCCTGTTCGTAGAGCGAGCGCATCGCCTCGGCGGTTTCCTCGACTGGTACGAGCGGATCGGGCCAATGCACGAGATAAATGTCGATGTAATCGGTGCGCAGCCGGCGCAGGGAATCATCGACCTCCTGAAGAATGCGAGCGCGGCTCGCGTTGCGGTAAATCTTGCCGTCGCGCCATTCCAGTCCCGTCTTGGTCGTGATCACGGCCTGCTTGCGCATACCCGCGAGAGCCGTGCCGACGATCTCCTCGGATACGCCAAAACCGTAGGCCGGCGCGGTATCGATGAGGTTGATGCCTTGCCGCAAGGAGGCCCGGATCGTGGCAACCGCGTCGCGTTGGTCGGTTCCTCCCCACATCCAGCCGCCCATGGCCCAAGTTCCGAGTGCGACCCGTGAGATGCGAAGTTCCGTACCCGGGATCTCCACCAATTCAGGTTCTACGACTGGCATCTGGATCTGCGTTGACTGGCTCATGACAGGTGCTCCGTTTGGATCGATGGAACTACTTTGGACGCTGCGGGTCGGGGGAAGCTAATAATTGAGGGACGTGCCGTAGGCGATCGTGAGGAAGAAGAACGCCGTGATCAGCGCCGCGGAAAAAAAAGCGATGAGTCGATGGGAATGCATGGCTGGCTCCTCGAGTCGAGTTAAGTGGGACTCTCGCGAGCAATGTATCGAGGGTGGGTAGAGACCGTGTTTCCGACGCGCGCGCCAATATTTCAGGTGAAATATGCGTCGGTCCAGAGCCTGGTTTGTTCAGCTCGGGGTTATTGCGATCGGCGCAAGCGGATCGCGGGTGCACGCGTCCTACGGAGCGTTGCCCGGATTTCCCTTGCCGGCGTCCATTACGCGCTGCGCCGTTGCGCTTAAAGGGTATTCACCGCGATGATCGGTGGCTCAAACCCCAAACATAGGCCGCGAGCGCCGACACCTGATCGGCGCTCAGTTGGGCTCCGCCCATCGGCGGCATCGGTGAGCGAAATTGTTTGGGTTACGCAACACCCGCCGTGATCGTCGTCGCGATCGCGCCGTAGCTGCCGTCACCCCAAAGCCATTGTGCATTGCTGAGATCGGGTCCGAGAGCCGTGGCGGCGCCGATGCCGGGATGCCGCCGGAATAGATTCATGGTTCAACCTCTCAATAGACGACTTCAACCGGAGAGCTGAAGATGTAGCCCGCACCGCGCTCCGTGACAATGAACTTGGGCTGCGCGGGATCGGGTTCGATTTTGCGGCGCAGCCGCAATACCTGGATGTCGATCGCGCGATCGTAAACTTCATTGTCGTAGACGCGGCTCGCCTCGAGCAGCTGATCGCGCGTCAGAATGCGCTGCGGCGCGCCGAGCAAGGCGGCCAGCAAATTGAATTCGCCATTGGTCAACACGATATTTTGACCGTCGCGGCGTTTGAGGCGCCGCGTACGCAGGTTGAGTTCGAAATCGCCGAATCGGTAGGCGCGAATCTGCCCCTGCCGCGCCGAATCCGGTGCATTGCTCTTCGTGCGGCGAAGCACGGTGCGAATGCGCGCGAGCAATTCCCGGGGGCTGAACGGTTTGGTCAGATAATCGTCGGCACCGAGCTCGAGTCCCATGACGCGGTCGGCCTCGTCGCGTACGCCGGTGAGCATGACGATGGGTATCGCCGATTGTTCCCGCAAGTTTCGGGCGATCGCCATGCCGTCCTCGCCCGCGAGGCGCAAATCCAGCACGACGAGATCGATGGCTTCGTCGGCGAGTATCTGCGACATCTCCTTGCCGGTTGCAGCGACGCTCACGCGCAGGTCATTCTCCGCAAGATACTCCTCCAATAGTGCGCGGATTTGTGGATCATCGTCGATGACTAAAATGTGCGTTTGTATAGTTTCGGGCATGGCTCCAACCTCGAAGGATTCAATGCGGGGATCCGAATACGTGTGCAAGCGATTCGGCAAGATCGCGCCGAAGCAGCGGCTTGCGCAGCACCTCGTTGATGCCGAGTTCTGCCGCCCGGGTCGTGAGCTGCGCTCCGCCATATCCGCTCATCAGAATGATCGGAATCGCAGCACGAATCTGCCGGATCCCGTGCGCAAGCGCAGTGCCGATGAGCTCCGGCATCGACTCATCAGTGAGGATCGCATCGAAGCGCTGCGGCTGGTCGAGAAATGCCGCGAGCGCCGCGGCGCTCGAATCGAAGCCCACGGGCTCATAGCCGAGTTCGGCAATGATCTCCTCGGCCAGCGCGAGCAACGGCCGCTCATCATCAACGATCATCACGGTTTCGCCGTTTCCGCGCGGCAGCGTTCGAGCCGCCGCAACGGCCGGTACCTCCGTTTCACCGGCGACGGGCAGCCAGATTTCGAACCGCGTCCCTTCACTCGCAACGCTCGCTACATCGATCGCCCCACCCAGATCGGCAACAATCCCATGCACGAGCGAGAGTCCGAGGCCCGTGCCCGCGCCGACCACCTTGGTCGTGAAGAACGGATCGAAGATCCGCTCGAGCACCCCCGGCGGAATACCGCTGCCGGTATCGCTGACGACGAGCCGCACATACGGGCCCGGAGCTAGAGTGCCGCGCGAGAGCATCCGGCGCGCATGCAACTCGGCACGGTCGAGACTCACACGCAGTACTCCCCCGCCTAGCATCGCCTGTATCGCGTTGGTGCAGAGGTTCATGACCACTTGGTGCAAATCGGTCGAATCGCCGATCACCGCCGCATTGCCCGACTCGATTCGGCTCTCGAGACGAATCCCCACCGGCAGCGATGCCTCGAGCAGTTCGAGAGTCTCTTCGACGACGGACTGAATGTTGACCGGCATTCGGTCGCCGAGCCCGCTGCGGCTGAATCCGAGAATGCGTTCGACCAAGCTCTTGGCGCGTTCGGCCGCGTGCATGACGTTGTCGAGGTAGCGCCGCAAGGGGCTGCCCGCAGCGGATTGCTGTTGGGCAAGTTCGCCGTATCCGAGGATTGCCCCGAGTATGTTGTTGAAGTCATGCGCGATGCCGCCCGCCAAAGTGCCGATCGCCTCCATCTTCTGCGATTGTCTCAGTTGCGCTTCGAGTTGCTCCTTGTCGGCTTGCGCCTGCCGCTGCGCGGTCACGTCGCTCGACGAACCTACTAATCTCAGAGACCTGCCCGAGGAGTCACGCAGAAGCCGGCCGCGTGCGGCCAGCCAATGCCAGTCGCCGTTTGGTTGGCGCACGCGATATTCGCATTCATAGCGGGCCGTGCGTCCTTCGAGGTGGTCAGTGAGTGCGGCGTCGAAGCGCGCAGCGTCGTCGGGATGGATCACTATTTTCGCCCGCCATTCATCCCGCGTTTCGATCCGGTCATCCGCGCTAAGTCCATACAGCATTTTCATCTTTCGCGACAGAAACAGACTCCGGGTCGCTAAGTCCCAGTCCCAATGGCCTTCGTTCGCCCCTTCCATGGCAAGGGCATAGCGCTGTTCGCTTTCGCGCAGAGCCTGCTCACCCGCTGCGACCCTGCGAATTTGTCGCAGCAGCGCCGCAACGATGATCGCACCGAGCAACGTGAGCACGAGCGTGCGCACACCGACCCGGATCGTCTCGTCCCGCCAAGGGCGCAGCGCCACGCCCTCGTCGCGCGTAACCACGAGCATCAGCGAAGTGTCCCGCACGTGCGCGACCGCAATAAAGCTCGACTTTCCGTCGATCGGACTGACAATTCGATCGGCCGGCGCGGCCGTGAGTGCGAGAAACTTCTGACCTACGGAGCCAGACGTCGGCGGATTGCGCGCGAGGAGCGTACCGTCATCGCGCACGAGCTGAATGGCGCTGTTCATGCCGAGGTTGACCGCACGATAGAGCTGCGTGAGATCGTTGAGATCGACGTTCGCCGCGACGACGCCGGCAAAATTTCCCGTGTCGTCATCGAGCCGGCGCGAAAGTACGATGGCGTCCCGGCCTTCGGAGCGTGTCACGAGCGGCTCGCTCATATACAGCCCGCTCGCGCTGCCGTCCCGGTGAGCGGTGAAGTATGAGCGGTCCGCGACATTAAGATCAGGCGTCGCGGATCCGATCGAATCGTAGCGCTCAATGCCCAGCGCGTCGACGATCACGACTCGGCGCACCTGCGCCAGCCGCGGCGTGCGGCTCTGCAAAACTGCGCTGAGACGCTCCGGTGGCATCACGTGACTGTCGCCGCGATACCACCGCGCAGTATCGAGCAGTACAAGGTCCACGGACAGCAAACTCCAAGCGGTTTGCTCGGCGAGTGCGCTGGCCACATTGTTGATTTCGCGATCGATCGCTACGACGGCGTGGCGATAGGATCGATACGCATCATAGGCGGTCGACCCGCCGAAGGCCACGATAATGAGAATGCCGAGCACGACCACGCCGAACTGCAGGCGCGTGAACCGAGTGGTATCGGCTTTAGGTGACGCATGATTGCCCGCTGCGGACATGGTGTCCCCCGTATGTATTAGGCCGTCTTGCCGATCATCGCGCGCACCGCCTCCAGCAGTTCGCTTCGGACCAGCGGCTTAGCAATGACCTTCTGCAAGCCCAGAGTCTGCGCGATCGCGCCGGCCGCCGATAGACCCGAGTGAAACTGGCCCGAAATTGCAATCACCGGCGTTCCGGGATGTGCCGCCCGTATCATACCGACGCAACGCGCGCCGGCAAGTTTGGGCATATAGAGACTTACGATCACAAGATCCACCGAAGAAATTGGGGGCGCGGCGCACATGACCCCCGTGCGGACACGATATCCGGCCTCGTTGAGCCATTCACGCAGCAGTGTGCGCGTCAGGTGATCCTCCTCGTAGATCATGATGTCGAGGCGGGTTCCGACTCCAACGCACGGTTCCGTGCCGACCGCTCGCTGTGTCGGCACTTGATTCGCGTCCGGCCCCAATGTGTCGGCGGGCATGCTGGGGCCTCGGCTACGGAACCGGCGTGCCGAGAGGCTGTCCTCGGGTCTTCAAGATCAAGGTGCCTCTCTGAACGAAACCGATTTCATCGCCGGGATGGGTATGAAATCCGATCGCGGTGCCCGGCGGCAAGCTCACCGTGCCGAGCACGATCTCCTTGTCCGGCACTCCCGATTGCTCTTGGCGCTGCAAAATGCCTCGTTGCGGCTGCGCCGCCGGGTCGTCCGCCGCGGCGCCGCGCGCAAGGGCCAAGATCGCGAGCAAAGAGATTCGAGATAGGGTCGACATGTTCCAGCCCTCGCGCTGATCAGCGAAACGATTGAACGGGGTTCACCATGTCCAGCAGCATCGCGACCCGGCGTGTCGAACCGATTTCAGGGCCCAAGGCGTCGATTACGAATGAAATATGGCGCGGATCCTCTGAGGTTCACCGTTTCGCCTGAAACGCGCGTCGCGCGCCTCGAAATCGGTCCGTAACCTCCCCTCCCCAACCTGGACATCGACCGGACGGAATTGGTCCGAGGTCGTAATGCAGTCCACGTAGGTATTCAACAATCAATCAGCTAGGAGCTCCCCATGAACAGAGTCAATACTTTTTACGCACCGATAGTCATGCTCATCACGGCCGGCGTTCTTGCCGGATGCGCGACCGACCCGGTATCCGGACCAGGCGGTGGTTCCGGCGATGCAACGATCACGCAAAATATCGAGGCGCAATTCGACAAGCAGCCGGATTTGGGTCCGCCGCAGGAAATCGAAGTGCAAACGAAGAAACACGTGGTGTATCTGTCCGGTCTCGTCGACTCGGGTGTAGCGGTCGCGGACGCCGAGTCGGTGGCCCGTCAAGCCAAGGGCGTATCGGACGTCGTCAACATGATTGCGGTTGAACAGTAGGTCCCTTGGGACGCCGTCATGCGGCTCCAGTCGTACCCAGCCCCCCTCCATTCGCTTGGAGGGGACCGCTGGGGGAGGACGCACCGTTTGCGGGAGAGGACACATGCACGGATTCGCTCGTTATTCGTTCGCGGCCACTGCTGGCTTGTGCCTGTTCTCATTTTCCGGCGCCATCGGCCAAGCGCTTAAAGGCGAGGCAGCAGGTTACGATGCAGCCAACGGCCGAGCCTTATACACAGCCCACTGCTCAGCCTGTCATCAGGCGAGTGGTGAAGGCCTGCCCGGCGCGTTCCCGCCCCTCAAGGGCAGTGGTGTCGTCAATAAAGACGATGCAAGCAAACACCTACACGTGGTGCTCGCGGGAATGCAGGGCGGAAAAGCGGGGGGCGTGGTGTACTTTAGTGCCATGCCGCCATTCGCCGCTGTGCTCAGCGATGCCGATATCGCCGACATCGTCGACTATGAGCGCAGCTCATGGGGCAATCACGGCAACCCGGTGACGGCGGCACAAGTGGCTGCCGAACGTGCCAATTCCAAAGGAACTGAACACCAGTAAAGCGGAGCTCGCCGCGGCCGCATCATCACGGTCGCCGGTCTCCCTGTCAATTCGACTGCTCGCGGCAAAGCGCTGCGCATCGTGCATTTCATCCGTAACCGAAACGGCTCCCCCGGAAACGCCCAAGACACGATCCCCACGCAATCTAGGCACGCTGGACCATTGGACAAGAGCCGCAAACTCGCGGCGCCGCATTTGAAACTCACAGGAGACTCAAGATTATGAACGCTCGAGAATCAGAACATCGAAGGCTTGAAGCAGCGCAGGTGCCGGCTGGATTTGAACCCCAGGCGGTCGCAAGAATTTCCGCCGCATTGACGGTCACCCTCGCCGACCTGTTCGCCCTTTACGTTAAGACGAAGAATTTCCATTGGCATATATCGGGCCCGCACTTTCGAGACTACCACCTGCTGCTCGATGAGCAGAGCGAGCAGATATTCGCTGCGACCGATGAGATTGCGGAGCGTGTCAGGAAAATCGGCGGGACGACATTGCATTCGATCGGCCACATCGCGCGGCTTCAGCGCGTTGCCGATAATGACAACGAGTTTGTTGCTGCCGAGGACATGCTCGCGGAGCTCTGCGAGGACAACCGACAATTGGCGGTCAACCTTAGAAGCGCGCACTCTTTATGTGACGAATATGGCGATGTCGCCTCCGCAAGCCTCATCGAGAATTGGATCGACGAGGCTGAGCGTCGCACGTGGTTCCTCTTCGAGGCCACTCGTTGATCATCCAAAACGCGTTGAGCGCGCTTTTGCGTGCTCAACGCGTGCGCGCCGGTGCCGCAAAGGCAGTGACCGAGCCAAGCGCTCGACCGTCGACACCCGGGACGCCGTATCGGCTACGCAGGAAACAGGGTGCCGAGTAGCCGAAATGGCAACTGCAGCAGCCGCTCCGCCTGGGCACTGCGGCCGACACCGGTGAGAGACCAGTTGCAGAAGTGCTCACAATTATTGGTCAGCAGCCGATAATCGTTCTCGCCGAGACGCGAGCGGGCGCGCCGAACAATCTCTTCAGGCGAATAATGCGGCTCGAAGTGATCGACAATCCGCACCGGATGCCCGTTGACAAATCGAGCCAGAGACACCTCCTCGACCGGTCCGCACTGCCAAAAACCCGAGATGCCCGAGTAATGCACGACTCGACCCCGGCCAACGTATACACCATGATGATTGTATCCACGGCGCGATGTGGTCAGGTGTGCTCCCAGAGGAGGTTCCTCGCCGAGTCCCCAAAGCCTGCCCGGCTGATGATCCAGATTGCGATCTGACACCGTTGGCACGTCGTCCATTGGCGCTTCTGTGCGATCCGCCGTCGCACGCAAGCTGGCGGCGGTACCAGTCCTGGCGACGAACGTGAGCATTCGAATCGTATCCATGAGCGTCTCTTCTATTTGGGCTCAGGATTAATCTACCGAGGGCAACGCACATGGGTATTTCTGTCTGGAAGCGCAGCATTTCAGGTGTAACTCGCTCCTTGACCGCCCAAGTTAATTCACGCGCAGCCGTTTGATCCGGTGGGGCATGCTCAAGGCGCAATTGCAGTACAAGGGCCAGCAGGCCGGCAGAAGCGTTCGAATCGTCAGCGAGAGAAACACCACGCGAGCATGCAGCAGCTGCGGAGCCCTCACGGGACCCACAGGTCTGGACATGCTCGCTGTAAGGACCTGGACGTGTCGTGACTGTGGTGACACTCACGATCGGGACGTGAATGCGGCCCGCAACATCCTGTCCGCAGGGAGGTGTCCCCTGTCCGTCCGCGGAAACGAGTCATCGCCGTCAGCTGCGCCACCGAGCCAGGCATCTCGCCGATGCGAGGCTTAGGACCAGCGCGCTGACGGCGTTGGCATGAGCACCGGAGCGACCTAGGGTATCCGGGCCGAGTTGGGAACTTGGCTCACTTGACTTAGAGTCCGGTCGCGATTTGGCGCATCGATGAGGCCGCCGGCCGCAAGCAGCAGCTTCACCGCATCCACATAGCGCTGGCTCGACGCCTGCACGACACCCAATTGTGCCTGCTGATGCAGACGCTGCGCGTCCAGCACCTGCAAGTATCCGGCGTTACCCGCCGCATAGCCTTGTCTCGTCAGATCGAGCGATGCGCTCGCAGAATCGAGTGCTTGCCGCTGCGTGCGCAATGAGTCGGCGTCGTTGCCGAGCGCCTGCAAGGTATCGGCGACTTGACCGAACGCGTTGAGCACGGTTTGCTGATAAGTGGCCAGTGCCGCTTGGTATTCATCT
>OCZU010001610.1_pt1 | contig 14711 bp, 15 predicted proteins | sample 1539001 | NCBI WGS metagenome assembly OCZU01 (sample SAMEA3539306, study PRJEB22396) | soil metagenome | biome: tundra; feature: field; material: soil | place: USA | collected 2010-05 | depth 0.15 m | reverse complement strand
CTACCTGGACGCGGTCGTCTGCGGCTTCTTTGTCCTGCTGGTGCTCGCGATGTGTGTGTTTGCGGCAAAGATCTGCCTGCAGGCGTTGAAGCAAGCGAACCCGACAGCACACGAAATACCGCCGCTTGCACCTGCACAGGGAGTGATGGCATGAAGGCCTTGGAGTTGGACAGACTGACGGCGGACCAGAGTGGAGCCACAAGCACGGAGGCCGACGTTGGCGTGCCGAAGCGAACCGTGTTCGAAAGGGTGCGCGACATTCGCCAGATTTGCCGGCAGATGTTCGGCATTCCGGATTACGAGCGTTACCTTACGCACGCAGCGGCGCGCCATCCGGATGCGCCAGTTCTCTCGCGGCGCGATTTTTGCGCGCAGACTATCGAGCGCAAGTACGGGAAAAGCGGGCCGCGCTGCTGTTAGAACTACGTTCTGGCCAGACAGCGGCGCGCGCAGGATTTCCGTCCCAATGCGGGCAACTTCCTGGCCTGCAAACACGACATCACCGATGTGCAGCGTCGTCGAGAACTCTCCCTCGCAGGACGAGTACACGTATCGGCCTCAGCCGTGGCCCGCTATCACCGGCTCGCCTGCGAAATCTCGCGCGGAAGGTTAGGCGCACTGATCCCGGGGTGTCAAACCAGGTGTCAAACGCATACATCTTATTGATTTATAACAAAGTGCAGCGGCCTGCAAAGCCGTGTACGCCGGTTCGATTCCGACCCCCGCCTCCCATAGCTTTCGCTATAGCGGTGACCCGATGATGTCACCGGAAGCTAGAAGCGGCAGCTGGCGACGCGCCCGCGGCGCCGATGTCCTGACCTGTGCGATGTATCCTTGGTATCGGCAGTTCGCTGAGGGTTAAGTATGCGGACGACTTGGAGGCATTGTTGCGGTTTGATTACCACCACCAGCTCAATCCGAGAAAGGTAGCCCGACGTAGTTTTCCGCTAGCGACGTTAGCGCCGCGACTGAGTGCACAAGATAGTCGAGCTCGGCTTCCTGAACCTTTTGGTCGAACCCGCCGGTGGTGGGAAACCGGTGCAATAGCATGGTCATCCACCAAGAGAAGCGCTCAGCCTTCCAGATGCGGCGAAGGCAGAGTTCCGAATAGGTGTCGATGCCATGACTGCTGCCGGCGTAGAACTCGACGAGCGCGCGGGACAGATATCGCACATCGGATGCGGCGAGATTGAGGCCCTTGGCGCCGGTCGGCGGCACGATGTGTGCCGCATCGCCAGCCAAGAACAGCCGCCCGAAGCGCATCGGCTCTGCCACGAAGCTTCGCAGCGGCGCGATGCTCTTTTCGATCGACGGACCGGTTACCAGTGATTCGACGGCCTCCGGATCAACGCGGCGTCGCAGTTCGTCCCAGAACAACTCGTCGGACCACTGCTCCACGCTATCGGCGAGAGAACATTGCAGGTAGTGGCGACTACGGGTGCGCGAGCGCATGCTGCAGAGCGCGAAGCCACGCGGGTGATTGGTATAAATTAACTCCTCGCCCACGGGCGGCGTGTCTGACAACAGGCCCAACCAGCCGAACGGATAGATGCGTTCGTAAGTGCGGAGGACGTCTTGCGGCGCGCTGGCGCGACACACACCGTGAAAGCCGTCGCAGCCAGCGATGAAATCGCAGCCGACGTAGTGCGCAGCGCCGTTTTTCATGTAGCGGACCCGAGGGTGATCGCTGTCAAAGTCATCGACACTGACATTGCGCGCCTCGTAGACGACTTCCAGGCCCGCCGCGGCGCGGGCATCCATGAGATCCTTGGTAAGCTCAGTCTGGCCATACACCATCACCTGCTTGCCGCCCGTCAATTTCTGCATGTCGATGCGGTAGCGGACGCCGCCGAAACTCAACTCGATGCCGGAGTGAACCAGACCCTCGGCGTGCATACGCTTGCCCACGCCGGCTTCGTCCAAAAGGTCGACCGCAACTTGCTCGAGGACACCGGCTCGTATGCGTCCTAGAACATATTCCGGGCTGCGCTGTTCGATCACGATCGCATCGATACCCGCACGGTGCAGCAACTGCCCCAGCAGAAGGCCCGATGGACCGGCGCCAACAATGGCTACTTGGACTCGCATGCCATTTCCTCATTAGGTATGAAGGTTCAGTCAGCCGGGAACCGGAGTCCTGATCTGCAGGCCCCCCACAAGAGCCGCCGTGGGCTCACTTCCATGGCCGGTCATTGTGCCATGCTGGGCACCGATATACGCCAAGGTGGCCAACGGTGTCGACAATTCGCGGACAACATCCATCGGCGTCAGCGCGGAGGATCTGCGCGAACTTGCCCGTCGCAAGGTTTCGCGCGTTTTCTTCGAATACGCTGATTCCGGCTCCTATTTCAGGAAATGTTGCGCGCGAACCGCACGGACCTCGAACAAATAAGCCCCGCCAGCGAGTGATGGTGGATGTCTCGTCGCGAGACACGTCCACAGCCGTGATTGGCGAGAAGGTCTCCTTTCCGCTGGCGTTGGCGCCCGTAGGAAGAATGGGCTTGTGCGGTCAGGCTTGCCGAGAGGTAACGGCACGCGGCAGCTTCCGAGTCGCGTCGACCTACGCCGCTTCGGCCCGCAATGGCCCGGATTGCTGTTCGCAATAGTGAAAATACCCGTGCGCCACCTCGTCATGGATGTGCGCGAGGTCGCTCTGGACCGCGTCGAGGTACTCGTGGCGCAGGGTAGGGGACAGGCTGTCCAAATTCATGCCGTCGATACGACGCTGCGTTCTGCGCAGCGCCCGCAGCGAGGTCGCGTTGTGCGGCAGTTCGGACAGGTGCGACTCGAGCTTGTCCAGGCAATAGCGAACAGAGCGCGGAAAATGCGCGTCCTTGACCAGGAAGTTCACCACTCCGGCACTTGTGACCTGAACGTTGCCGTGGCGCCGGTACATCTGGAACGCAGACAGCGACCTCAACACGCCGACCCAAAGCAGCGCGACGGTAGGATCCTCGGGGACCTGCTGGCGCGGGACGAGGACGGCGGCATGGATGTCGACGATGCGCGTCGTCATGTCCGCGCGCTCGAGGTGTTCGCCGAGGCGGATGAACTGGTAGGCGATGTCGTGGCTCATGCATTCCGACAGCAGTCCGTCAATGCCCTGCCGGCGCATGATCAGCTCCTCCAGCATGCCGTTGCGATCGCTCCGGCCGGTGATGCGCGCCGCATCCGCCAGTGCCTTGAGATACATGGCGTTGATGCTCTCCCAGCAGGCGCGCGGCAGCACATCGCGCAGACGGCGGCTGTTCTCCCTCGCGGCCTGGATGCAGGAGAGTATCGAATACGGATTGCCGAGGTCGGCAACCAGGAAGCGCATGATGTTGCCCTCGTCGTGCGACGAGTAGGCCTCGTCGAACACCCTGTCGTGGCCCACGACGCGCACGAGTACGTCCCAGCCGAACGACGCGCCGCGCGGTAAGTCGAGCAGGACCCGCGAGGTGGCGTTGATAAGGCGCGCCGTGCCCTCGGCGCGCTCGAGGTACCTCGCCATCCAATACAAGTATTCCGCGACCCTTGAAAGCATCAGTCCTTCCCCTCGACGATCCACGTGTCTTTGCTGCCCCCGCCCTGCGAGGAGTTGACCACAAGCGAGCCCTCGCGCATCGCCACCCGAGTGAGCCCGCCGGTCGTCACGCATATGTCGGACGATTGAAGCACAAACGGCCGCAGGTCGAGGTGGCGTGGCGCCCAACCGTCACCGACCAGCGTCGGCGCCGTCGACAGCGCGAGCGTGGGTTGCGCCATGTAGTTGCGCGGGTCGGCGCGCACGCGTTCCGCGCATCGCGCCCGCTCGAGTGGCGAGGCGTGCGGCCCGACCAGCATGCCGTAGCCGCCGGACTCGTTGGCCGGCTTCACCACGAGCTTGTCGAGGTTGGCGAGCACGTATTCGCGCTCAGCGTCGTTCATGCAAAGAAAGCTCGGCACGTTTGGGATGATGGGGTCCTCGCCGAGATAGTAGCGGATCAGCCCCGGGACGAAGGTGTAGACGACCTTGTCGTCGGCTACGCCTGCGCCCGGCGCGTTGGCGATGCCCACCTTGCGTCGGCGCCAAGCACGCATCAGCCCGCGGACTCCGAGCACCGAATCCGGCCTGAAGGTGTCCGGATCCAGGAAGTCATCGTCGATGCGTCGGTAGATAACATCCACGCGACGCAAGCCGTCGATGGTCTTCGTGTAGACACAGTCATCGACGCCCACCACCAAGTCCGCCCCCTCGACGAGATCGGCACCCATCTGCTGCGCGAGGTAGCTATGCTCGAAATACGCGGAGTTGTACACCCCGGGGGTGAGGACCGCGATCACAGGGCGCTCGTCCTGCCGGGGAGAAAGCGCAGCGAGCATGTCGTACAACTGCGCCGTGTACGCGTCGATTGGCAGAATGGGGCATGCCTCGAAAAGCTCCGGAAGAAAGCTTTTCATCAGGAGGCGGTTCTCGAGCATGTAGGAAACGCCAGAGGGCACCCGGAGATTGTCCTCCAGAACGTAAACCGTTCCGTCGCGGTCGCGCACCAGATCGGTGCCGCAGACATGCGCCCAGACACCAAAACGGGGCGTGACACCGGTGCATTCCTTTCGGAAGTTCCGTGAACTGGCGAGGACCTCCGCCGGAAACACCTTGTCCCGAACCACCCGCTGCGCGTTGTAGAGATCGTCGATAAAGAGGTTGAGCGCGGTCAGCCGCTGCTTGAGGCCACGCTCAATGCGCCGCCACTCCGTTCCCGTCATGATCCGGGGAATCGGGTCGAACGGCCAGGCGCGGTCGATGTTCTCTCCATCGCTGTAAATGGTGAAGGTGATTCCCATGGTGACGATGGCCGCATCCACGGCGGCGCGCCGCGCTTGCAGCTGTTCATCGCCGAGCTTCTGGAGATATTCGAGCAGGACCCGCGCAGCCGGCCGCGGAACATGATCCTTGTCGACCAGTTCGTCGTAGGCTTCTGCCAGCTGATAACGTTGCAGATTCAGGCTCATGGCTGTCAGGCTAATCAATCAACGACGCAAGAACCGTGCAAGCACGGAACCACATCGGGATCAGGGGCGAGCAGCGAGGCTGGCACCAGCGCGAGGCAGCGTCGCGAAAACTCGATGTGGCGCTCGAGGTCGCCGACATTCGGCACGCTATTCGTGACGCGCGCGAATCGCCTTTGATCGCCAGACAAGTTGATTCGGTGAATGTCTGCTTCCAAGAACACCCGGTGACTGGTCCGAAGTCGGTCATCGACGGAATGTGATTCAGACGTGAACGGAAATGGTTTGTAGGATCACGTCAAGACAGCTCAACCACGCCTCCTCGCGTTGCATTGCGGACGGCCGCGTATCGCGAATGCGATCGATGAATTTTGCATTCCTGCGAGCGAAGTTGCGGCAATTGCATAGCGCTGGATCGAGCCATGACGTACGCGAGCAAGCACGTGCGTAGTGACGGGCCCGGGTGTCAAACCGGGTGTCAAACGCACGCATCTTATTGATTTATAATACTGTGCAGCGGCCTGCAAAGCCGTGTACGCCGGTTCGATTCCGACCCCCGCCTCCAAGACGTTATCTGTCCCTTCGGACGATCCGTAATCGTCGATGGTGGCCTAAAGACGTCCGTATGGTCAAAATGTTGGTCCGGCTCTCCCAGCTACTCACGCAGCTGTTTGATGGTAATAGCGGAGGGCCCCTCCGCCGGCCAGCCGGTTGAGCAGCGCCACGGCTGCGATGACCTTGAGCACGCGCCCACGGAGCGCCGCGCTTGCCCGCATCGGCTACTGCACCTTGATGCGCACTAGCTCCTCGCCGTCCGGATCGACGACGTGGACTGCGCAGGCCAGGCACGGATCGAAGCTGTGGATCGTGCGCAGGATCTCGAGCGGTTGCATGGGATCGTGCAGTCGGTGTCCTTTCAACGCGGCCTCATAGGGACCTTCTTTGCCGGCAGCATCGCGCGGTCCTGCGTTCCAGGTGCTCGGCACGACCGCCTGGTAGTTAGAAATGCGCCCGTCGTCGATCACGATCCAGTGCGCCAGTGCGCCGCGCGGCGCTTCGGTGAAGCCGACACCCTGGGCATGCTTCGGCCAGGTCGAAGGCTCCCACAGCGCCTCGTTGAACGTGCGCACGTCACCGGCTTTGATGTTCGCCATTAGTTTTTCGTACCACGACGACATTGCGTCCGCGAAAAGCTTGCACTCGAGCGCGCGCGCTGCGGTGCGGCCCATGGTTGAGTACAACGCCTCCAGCGGCAAATCGAGTTGCTTCAGCGTCGTGGTTGCCAGCTCCCGCGTCGGTTCGTGTCCGCTCGCATAGAGCATCAGTACGCGCGCCAACGGTCCGACCTCCATCGGGTGGCCCTTCCAACGCGGCGACTTGAGCCAGGAATAGCTGGCCGATGTGTCCAGGTGCTCGTACGGCGGCTTCGGCCCGGAATAGTGCAGCTGAGTTTCGCCGCGATAAGGATGCAGCCCGTCCTCCTTGCCGCTGCTGTAGTCGTACCAGGAATGTGCTACGAACTCCTGGATATCCTCTTCCTTGTTGAGATCGATTTCGTAAATCTGACTAAGGTCCCGGTTGAGGATTGCACCGCGTGGAATCAGGAACGTCTTCAAATCCGCCGTTCCGTCGGCCGGGAAATCACCATAGGTCAGGAAGTTGCCGATGCCCTCGCCGTAGCCGGGCTTGAACCAGTCCTTGTAGAACGAGGCGATCGCCAAGGTGTCCGGCACATAGACCTGCTCAACGAATGTACGCATCTGTTCGATGATTTCTGCGACCTTTTGCAGCCCCACCGCGTTGACCGCAGTGGTGCCCGTGCCGGCACCCGAGTGCACGCTGATGGCCGATGGACTGCCGCCGACCAGGAAATTCGGGTGCGGGCTCTTGCCGCCGAAAATGGTGTGCAGCTGCGCGACTTGGCGCTGCCAGGCCAGCGCGTCCAGGTAATGCGCCACCGCCATCAGGTTCGCCTCCGGCGGCAGTGCGTACCCTGGATGCCCCCAATAGGCGTTGGCGAAAATTCCAAGCTGCCCCGATTCAACCAGTTTCTTGACACGGGCCTGCACATCGGCGAAGTAACCCGGCGAGGAGCGCGGATAGCTGGAGATGGATTGGGCCAGCGTAGACGTGGCCTTGGGGTCGGCCTTCAGCGCCGACACTACATCCACCCAATCCAGCGCGTGGAGGTGATAGAAATGCATAACGTGGTCGTGCACGAACTGCGCGGCGATCATCAGGTTGCGGATCAACTGCGCGTTGACCGGGATCGCGTACTTCAGTGCATCCTCGACCGCCCGTACGGAGGCGATGCCATGAACCAGCGTGCAGACGCCGCAGATGCGCTGCGCGAACGCCCAGGCGTCACGCGGGTCGCGGCCACGCAGGATGATTTCGATGCCGCGCACCATGGTGCCGGAGCTGGAAGCCCGGGTGATGACGTTGCCGTCGGTCTCCGCCTCGATCCGCAGGTGCCCTTCGATCCGCGTGACCGGATCAACGACGACGGTCTGCGTGCTCATGCTCCACTCCGCTCGGTTCCAACCAAATTATCGGCGATCAGTTCCAGCAGGCTGTGCGGCGTCTTCTCCCAGCTGAAGTGGCTGCGGGCGTCGTCGAAAGTGCGCCGGCAGTCCGAACAGCTGGTGAGGAAGGTCTGCGCGCCGGTTTGGTCGACCTCGCGAAGCTTGTTCTCCATTGCTCGGTAGCGCAGCGGAGCGGCACGCTGAATGTCCAGAACCCCGCCGCCACCGCCGCAGCAGAAACTGAACCCACCGTGATTCTTCATTTCGTGCAGCTCCACACCCATTGCTTTCATCAGCGCACGTGGCGCGTCGGTGACGCCGCCCTTGCGCACCAGCTGGCAGGGATCGTGGAACGCGGTCGGACCGGTTTTGGCTGTTTGTAGCTTCAACTTGCCGAGCTGCAGCTGTTCGGCCAGGAATTCGGTGATGTGGCGCACCTTGAACGGAAGCGGCTTGCCATACAGGTCCGCCGCCTCCCAGCGCAGTGCGGTATAGGCATGCCCGCACTCGGGCACGATCACGAGCTTGGCTTTGCAGGCTATGCCCTGGTCGATCAATCGCAGACTGATCTGGCGTTGCCATTCCTTGCCACCGGCAAAGTAGCCGTAGTTCTCCGCCACCAGGCCGTCGCTGCGAAACGTGCAGGAAACACCCAGATGCCGCATGACGCGCGCCAGCGCCGCGACCGCCATCGGATAATGCTCGATATCGGTACGCGGCACGGTCAGCATCACGTCCGCCTCAGACTCGTCCAGCGGGATTTCCACACCGTACTCCCGCCCAATCGCAAGCAACTTGTCGCGATACGGCTCCGCGCTGTCCTCCGGCTGCCCGGTCTGTTTCTGATGCGCTGCCTTCTCGTACAGCTCTTTCGGCGCCAGGCCGGCCTCGAACATCGCGTGCCGCGCCTGTCCGATCAGCGCAGAGACGTCGATGCCCATCGGACAGATCAGGCTGCATCGGCCGCACATGTTGCAGCTGTCGTAGAGCAGGTGCTGCCACTCGTCCAACTTGTCGGCGGTGACTTTGGGTTTCAGGCCGAACAGCCGGAATACCGGAGCGAACGCGCTGGCTTCACGCTTGTAGGCCTGCTTGAAGGGTTCGACTTTCCAGATCGGCGTGTACTTCGGGTCTTCGGTGGCGATATAGAAGTGACAGGCGTCGGCACACATGCCGCAGTGAATGCAGGACTCGAGCTGGAACGCGCTGAGCGCGCCGATCTCCCGCGCGAAGCCGCGCATCGCCCCGATCACGCGCGCTTCGGGCGCACGCGCTTCCGCGGGCGAGAGGCTGGCCGAAGGGGTCGCCGGATTGCTGCTCATGCTCATGACGCCGCTCCTTTGCGCGACAACAAAGTACCGTTGATCGCGCGCGACGGGAAGATGTAGAAGGCGTGCATCAGTTTGCCGCACGGGAACCAGATCACCAGCGCGTCGAAGCTCAGGATATGCAGTCCGAGAATAGTCTGATAGGAACCGCCGATATGGGCCGTGGCCATCAGTCCGGTGACAATCACCAGCGTAGTGATGAACCAGCTGAAATAGTCGTCGAAGTTGGATAGCAGGCGCAGCACCCGATGGGTCACTCGCCGGAACAGCACCGCCAGCAGCAAGCCGAACGTGAGCACCGAAACGATGGTGATGACGCTGCTCGGCAATGCCGGCCAGGTGACGCCGAACAAGCTGCCGAGGAAGACAATATGCGGCGCGAACAACAGCACCACGATGAACAAACCGATGTGGTAACTGTAGCCGAGCGCCTCACCTGCGCCAGTGCGTCCAATGAATTCTGGGTGCGGCCAGGAACGCGAGCCGGTCGCGACCACACCACCCATCACCGCCTTGCCGAGCGAATTGCGCGGCTCATTGAAATCGCGGCGGATGCGCAACAAGGCGAAGGCCACGATACGCCAAACGACGCCCACGCAGAAAACTGCTAGCGCCACTGCAAGTGCAGGCCCACGGGCAAAACTCAGCAGATCCATGGATCAGCCCCCCTTGGTTTCGTCATCTGCGGTCAATTTCTCGTTGCGGCGCTGACGTATTCGGCCGAGTCCGGCGGAAGCGGCACCGAGGGCGGCGCCGGCTGCGACCGCGACGCCGGCGGCTTTCAATACCTCGCGAGGCGATACTTCGCCCGCGCTGCCCCATAACGGCGCCGACACGGCCGAGTAGAAACTGCCCTTGTCCCAGAAGTTCGGCTCGGAGCACCCAATGCAGGGATGTCCGGATTGGATCGGGAAGCTGGTACCACCGTTCCATTTGGTGGTTGCACAGGCGTTGTAGGTGGTCGGTCCCTTGCAGCCGAGTTCGAACAGGCACCAGCCATTGCGTGCGCCTTCATCGTCAAAGGATTTGGCGAACTTGCCTTGGTCGTAGAACGGACGACGATAGCAGCGGTCGTGAATGGTATTGCCAAAAAACACTGTAGGTCGGCCATGTTCGTCGAGATCAGGTACGGTGCCGGTCGACACAAATTGCAGCAACGTCCCGGTGATCACCTCGGGAATCGGTGGGCAACCGGAGACGTTAATGATCGGCTTGTTACGGATCAGGTTGGACACCGGCTGCGCGCCGGTTGGATTTGGATTGGCGAACGGGATGCCGCCGAACGACGAGCAGGTGCCGACGCAGATGATGGCCGCCGCGCCCTCGGCCGCCTCGGTCAGGATGTCGACCGCGGTGCGGCCGGCAGCGCAGTCGTACACGCCGCCGTCCGCGGTCGGCACCGAGCCGTCGACGACGACGATGTACTTGCCGTAGTTGTCCTTCATCGCCTTGTCGCGGGCCGCTTCGGCCTGGCCGCCAGCGGCCGCCATCAGAGTATCGTCGTAGTCCAGCGAGATGACGTCGAAGATCAGGTTCTCGATCGAGGGCGAGAACGAACGGGTCAGCGACTCCAGGCAGCCGGTGCACTCCTGGAAGGACAGATAGATCACCGAAGGTCGTCGCGCTGCGCGCAGTTGTTCGGCCATCGCCCGCCCCGCCAGCGGCGGCAGAGCCAGCACCGATGCCATCGCGGTGCAGTATTTGATGAAGGTCCGCCGGCTGACGCCATGCCGCTCCAGCATCTCGCCGATGGTAGGCTCGTCGCGATAGTCGGCCATCTGTCCCCCTCAGTTCCCGCGCGGCTGCGCCGCGCCAGCGATTCCGGCCCGCAGCTGCTGCGCGCCACGCCGCAGCTCGTCGAGCTCCACCGGAAGAATCGTCGGCACCCGGGCGATTTCGATGAACGCAGCGATCACCGCACCGCCGCGATCGCGGAATTCGCTCCACCACACGCCCAGCACCCCGGTCTCGCGGATCGTCGACTCGCCGTCGGCCTGCAGCGTGATGGTGACCTCGCCCGGCCCCAGCGCCTCGAGCAACTGCTCGCGATCGGCCGGACTCATCGGCAGGCTGCGCAAGTCGATGGCGCCCGGCTCACCGCCGTCGGCGAGCCGGTCGAGTTGAGTGGCAATCTCGATCAGAATCGCCGTCACACCGCCGCCGATGGTGCCGGTGGACGCAGCCGAGTCCTGTGGCTCGACCCGAATCGGGATTTCAGCGAGCCGGCTCATTGTCCGCGCCAGTTCCGCAGCACGCTACCGGCTCGCGCCGCGGCTGCGTCGAACGCGGCTGCGACGGCAGGAGAAAGCGCTTCACCCCAAGCGATGGTGCACGGTTGAATGCACAGCAAGGCGCGGCGCCTCGGCACACAGTCAAGCAGTCTTGCCATGTCGAGCAGATCGCACAAACCGACTTCATGTACGCTGCGGCGCCGGGGACTGGCGAGGAAGCGGTCCATCGCCTCGTCTTCGAAAACGCACACGGTGCCCGGTGCCTCGCCAAGCTCGGCGGCGTCGGCCACGAGCATGGCGTCGGCGGTTTCGATAAACCCAAGGAGGCTGAAACTGAGCGTGCCGCCATCAATAAAGGTCGCCGCTCCGATCGCAGTCTCGGTTCGCAGCCGTTCGACCAGCTTGATGCCGACGCCATCATCACTAAGCAAGACATTGCCCATGCCAAGCATCAGTACGTTCGCTGCTGCGCGATCTTTCCGATCGTCCTGTGCAACTGGGACCGCCATCGTGCCCCTTCGTCGGATACACAGGCAGTTAACTACATCCAGCCAGCGACTATATTGACCTGCATCAATACGTGGTTGACGCAACTTCATATCATGAATCACAACAAACTGTATCCGGTTGCGCCTGTTCTCAAATGCACGAACTGTCGGTCTGCCAGGCTCTCCTGACGCAAGTCAAGGAAATCGCGCGGACGCACGGTGCGAGCAGTGTGAAACAGATCATCGTGGCGGTGGGCCCGCTATCGGGTATCGAGCCTGCGCTGCTCGCCCGGGCTTTCCAGCTGGCGCGCGTCAGCACTTGTGCCGCGCAGGCCGAGTTGAGGTTCGAGCCGGCCCCGGTGAGAGTACGCTGCACGGAGTGCGACGCCGAATCGGCATGCGCGGCGAACCGCTTGCTTTGCGCCGCATGCGGCGGGTACCGTACCCGGGTGATCAGCGGCGATGAATTGTTCCTGCTGCGTGTCGAATTGTCATCTGCAGACGAGCAATGTCAGGCATCGTGTCACATGAATTGAAGAGGGATCAGCCATGTGCCAAACCTGCGGCTGTAACGTCACCCCCGGGAATGTTCATCTGACCCGTGATGAGCACGGACAAGGTGGCCAGGTCGTCGAAGTGCTGCAGGGTCTGCTGGCCGCGAACGACCAGGCGGCGGCGCACAACCGCGCGCACCTCGATGACCACGGCATTCTCGCCCTCAACTTGATGTCCTCGCCCGGTGCTGGCAAGACCGCCTTATTGGAAGCTACCATCGACGCTCTCGGCAGCGAATACCGGATCGCTGTTATTGAAGGCGACCTCGAAACCGAGAATGATGCGGCCCGCATCCGGGCGCGCGGTGTGCCGGCGGTGCAGATCACGACCGGCAGCGCCTGTCATCTGGACGCGCACTTGGTACATCGCGCCCTCCATGAGTTGACGCTGCACGGCCTCGACCTGCTGTTCATCGAAAACGTCGGCAACCTGGTGTGCCCCGCCAGCTTCGATCTCGGCCAGCACCGCAACGTCGTGCTGCTATCGGTCACCGAGGGCGACGACAAGCCGGCAAAATATCCAGTCATGTTCCGCGCCGCGGACCTGGTCGTGCTGAGCAAGACGGATCTGCTGGAAGTGCTCGACGATTTCGATCCGCTGCGCGCCGAAGCGGCGCTGCGCGCGCTCGGCCGCGACACGCCGTTGATCCATGTCGCCGCACGACGCACTCCGGCTCTGCAGCCCTGGCTGGACTGGCTGCGCGGCGCGCTGGAACGACACCGCGCCGCCCGCGGTCGGTTTCGCGCGCACACGGCTGCGTTTACCGGTGCCGTGCTGGGGCATCGGGCGCGCGCCGTCGTCGGGGATTGAGCGATGTGCTTGGCGATTCCAGTCCGTGTCGCGGCACTGCTCGACGACCAGCAGGCGGAGATCGAGGTCGGTGGCGTGCACAATCGTATCTCGTTGGCATTGCTCGATGGAATCGCGGTTGGCGACTTCGTCATCGTCCACGCCGGCTACGCTATCGCGCAGCTCGACGTTGCGGAAGCGGAGAAGACGTTGGCGCTGTTCGACGAGATTGCGGCGCAGATCGGAGTGCCGGCCGATGCGATACATCCGCGGTTTTCGTGACGGCGCTGCGGCGCGGGCACTGGCACGGCTGATTGCCGCGGCGGTCAAGCCCGCCCGCGAATACCACCTGATGGAATTCTGCGGCGGTCACACGCATGCGATTTTCCGCTACGGCGTGCAGGACCTGCTGCCGGCGAACGTCAAGCTGGTGCATGGCCCGGGCTGCCCGGTATGCGTTTTGGCGATGCCGCGCCTCGACGGCGCGATCGAACTGGCGCGGCGGCCGGAGGTGACGCTGGTCAGCTACGGCGACATGCTGCGCGTCCCCGCCTCGCGCCGGCGCAGCCTGCTCAAGGCGCGCGCCGAAGGCGCCGACGTGCGCATGGTCTATTCCGCCGCCGAGTCGCTGGATATCGCCGCTGCCCATCCGGAGCGTCAAGTCGTGTTCTTTGCGATCGGCTTCGAGACGACCACACCGGCGACGGCGCACGTGATCGTCGAAGCACAGCGCCGCGGGCTGCGCAACTTCAGCGTCTACTGCAACCACGTGCTGACGCCGTCGGCGATCCAGAGCATCCTCGATGCACCGGAGGTGCGCGAGCTCGGCCGCGTGCGCGTCGACGGCTTCATCGGCCCCTCGCACGTCAGCACCGTGATCGGCAGCCGCCCTTACGAATATTTCGCCGAAGAATACCAGCGACCGGTGGTGATCGCCGGCTTCGAGCCGCTCGACGTGATGCAGGCGATCCGGATGCTGGTGCAGCAGATCAACGACGGCCGCGCCTGCGTCGAGAACCAATTCACCCGCGGCGTCACGCGCGACGGCAACCACAAGGCGCAGGCACTGGTGGCGGAGGTGTTCGAAATGCGGCCGAGCTTCGAATGGCGCGGGCTCGGAGACCTGCCCTACAGCGGTTTGCGCATCAAGTCTGCCTACGCGGACTTCGATGCCGAACGGCGCTTCAAGATCGAAGTGCAGTCGGCGCCCGAAAACAAGGCCTGCCAGTGTCCGTCGATCATCCGCGGCATCAAGAAACCGACCGACTGCACAATCTTCGGCACCGTGTGCACGCCGCGCAACCCGATCGGCTCGTGCATGGTGTCCGCCGAAGGCGCCTGCGCCGCGTATTACAAGTACCGGCGCGGCAAGGTTTCGGCAGCCGGCTGATGCGTATCCTGCTGCTGGTGCACGGCTTCAACAGCCTGTCGCAGCGCCTCTACGTCGAACTGCAGCGCGACGGCCACGAGTTGTCGGTGGAATTCGACATCCACGACGACGTCACGCGCGAAGCAGTCGAGCTGTTCCGGCCCGACTTGGTGCTGGCGCCGTTCCTGAAACGCGCAATTCCGGCCTCGGTGTGGCAGCGCCTGCCCTGTCTGATCGTGCATCCGGGACCGCCCGGCGACCGTGGGCCGGCGGCGCTGGACTGGGCGATCCTGCGCGGCGCCGACAGGTGGGGCGTCACCGTGCTGCAGGCGGAAGCCGCGATGGACGCCGGCCCGGTGTGGGCCAGCGAAGAATTCACGATGCGCACGGCGCGCAAGAGCAGTCTGTATCGCAACGAGGTCACCGAGGCCGCAGTGAGCGCGGTGCACCGCGCC
>OCZU010001609.1_pt1 | contig 14712 bp, 7 predicted proteins | sample 1539001 | NCBI WGS metagenome assembly OCZU01 (sample SAMEA3539306, study PRJEB22396) | soil metagenome | biome: tundra; feature: field; material: soil | place: USA | collected 2010-05 | depth 0.15 m | reverse complement strand
CGTCGAGCGGGAGTTTTAATTGTCGTCGACCCGGAGATCTAATTGTCGCCGATCAATTGGCGGCCGAAAACCAGATTGACAGTCTGACAGAATCTACGTTACAAATAGCTTAGGTAGACTTCCGTTTTGCCGGCAAGTTTGCCGGCGAATATGATTATATTCAGAAATGAAGGCTTAGGTCCGGTCGCGAACCCGGACCTTGGCTTCCGATTCGGCGACAAAGGCACGCATACCAGCCGCACCATCATGCTGGCCGAACTCAGGGCTGTGTTGGGAGCAGTTTCTGCGAGCGGTTCCCGGCAGGACTACGTGGAAGCTGTGGTCGAAGGGAATTGCCTGAGCAAACCAACCACTTCCACGCGCCGGCTGACGCTGCAACGCCTCACCGAGCTGTACGGACTGGACCCTGCGATCGCCATCTTCCGCGTCCTTCGGCGGCTCTGGAACACCGATCCGGACTCCCGCCCTCTCCTTGCCCTATTGGCTGCACTCGCCCGCGATCCTCTACTGGTGGCGACCGCCCAAGCGATCTTGCCACTGACTGAGGGAATCGAGATGCCGCGGAGGTCGATGGCTGAGCAGCTCCGGACGGCGGTTGGAGAGCGGCTGAGTGATGCCACCCTCGACAAGGTAATCCGGAATGCGGCCAGCTCCTGGAGCCAAGCCGGCCATCTGAGCGGCCGGACCTTTAAAGTTCGCCGCCGGATTAGCGCCACGCCGGCGGCTGTCGCCTTTGCCCTCTACCTCGGCACCGCACTTGGTTTCCGTGGCGACGAACTCCTCACATCCGGGTGGATCAAAGTGTTGGACTGCGTCCCCTCCCAGGCACTCGATCTTGCTATCGAAGCGAAACGGCTCGGGCTGCTGGACCTCCGGGTCGCCGGCGATGTTTTCGATCTCAACCTTGACCGACTCGATCCTCGGTCCGCGGGAGGTGCCCGATGAGCCGTATTCAACAACTGGCGAAGACCTACGGCCAGCACATTGCGACCGCCTGGCAGCGGACCGTCGCGGATTCTCAGCGCGTCATCATGATTGTCTACGACAAGGAACTCGAGCGCGATATCCTCGCCCACAAAGGCGAGTTTGAGATCGCCACCAAGCAGGCGAATCATGACTGGCTCGAAGTCAACGTCGCGCCGGCCTTCGCTGAGTGGATCGCAGCCGCTGAATACCGGGACGCCTACTTCGAATCGCCCGACGACCTGCAGCTCAAGCTCGAATCGGAATTCACAGGGTTCGTCGCGGACAAGATCCGCGCCGCGCTGAATCGCGAGGACGTTTCCGACAGCTCTGTCGTCGCGGTTTTTGGCGTCGCCGCACTTTTCGCTTTCACCCGGGTTTCCCAGGTTCTGAAACTGGTGGAGCCCTCGATTCGCGGCCGCCTGGTCATTTTCTTCCCTGGCCAATACGAGCAGAACAACTACCGGTTGCTCGACGCCCGCGACGGCTGGAACTACCTGGCAGTGCCAATCACGCTCGATAGCGCAGGAGTTGCCTAAATGCTGTTGAAAGACGTTCTTCTTCGTGATCCATCCAAAAATCCGTTAGCGAACAACGGCCAGGCTCGCATCCAGAACGAGGCTGCGGATGAAAAGATGCTGCTCCAATTGCGTGGCGAACTGTCGAGCTTCGTCTGCAAGGGCCAGTACGGGGACGGCATGGCGCGAATCCTCGACTCGTTCCTGCGCGGGCGGTCCCAGCCCAGCCAGAAGGCAGCCTGGGTGAGCGGCTTCTATGGCAGCGGTAAATCGCATTTCGAAAAGATGCTCTGCCATCTTTGGGCGGATACCGTTTTCCCGGACGGCGCGACGGCACGGAGCCTTGTTCCGGATTTACCTCAAGATGTCCGCAGCGCTCTCCGCGAACTCGATATTGCCGGACGTAAGTCGGGGGGCCTGCTGGCCGCCGCCGGCACACTGCCTTCCGGGACGTCGGATCTGGTTCGTCAGTCCGTTCTGGCCATTCTGTTTCGAGCAGTCGACCTCCCGGACCAGTACCCGCTCGCGCAGTTCCATCTGTGGCTGGAGGAGCAGGGCTTCCTAGCGACGGTTCAGAGCGCGGTCGAGGCGGCAGGCAAGCCGTGGCAGAAGGAATTGGGCGACCTTTATGTCAGCCCGATCATTCGAGAGGCGCTGCTCAAGTGCGATCCTAACTTTGCATCCACCAAAGCGCAGGTTGGCGAAACGCTGCGAAAACAGTTCCCTCCGCGCACCGCGGACTTGACTTCGTCCGAATTCCTCTCGGCCTTCCAACGCGTTCTCAAGCGCGCCGGCAAGGGTGGCAAGCTGCCCTGCACGGTCTTCATCCTGGACGAAGTGCAGCAGTACATCGGGACATCGGTCGACCGGTCCGTCACCATCACCGAGATCGCCGAAGTCCTCTCCAAGCAACTCGACAGCCAGGTGATGCTTGTGGCGGCAGGTCAATCCGCGCTCACCGGCCAGGAACTGTTGGCTAAGATGCTGGACCGTTTCCTGATCCGTGTCCAGCTCTCGGACACCGATGTCGAAGTGGTTACACGCGAAGTGCTGCTCCAGAAGCAGCCGACGGCGCGCTCCGAAGTGGAGAAGCTACTGAGTCGCCACGCCGGCGAAGTCTCCCGGCAACTACAGAACACCAAAATCGGGCAGCGAACCAACGACCAGGACATCATTGTTGACGACTACCCACTCCTGCCAGTACGCCGACGTTTCTGGGAGGAGTGCTTTCGTCAAGTGGATGCGGCTGGCACGCAGAGCCAGTTGCGTTCGCAGCTCGGCATTATCCATGAATCGCTGGAACACCTGGCGGAATGCCCTCTAGGAACAGTCATTCCCGCCGATCAACTCTACTCCCTCCTTGCTTCGAAGCTTATCGGCACAGGGGTGTTGCCCCGCGGAATCTATGACCGCATCTCCGCCCTGCTGGACTCACTGGCCCGGCGCGTGTGCGGCCTGGTCTTCCTGATTGGGCAACTCAAGACTGAGGCAGGCGCCGACATTGGCGTTCGGGCGACTGCCGAGCATATTGGCGACCTTCTGGTCGAGGACCTCACCGCCGACAACGGGAAGCTGCGGTCCGACGTTGGCGCGCAACTCAACAAGCTAGCGGACGACGGCGTCCTCATGCGGGTGGGCAACGAGTATCGCATCCAGACTGAGGAAGGCCGTGCGTGGGACGACGAATTCCGGAAGCGCGAAACCAAGTTCAAAAACAACGCCGCCGATTTTGATGAGCAACGAGATCAACTGCTCGCGGCGGAAGTCGACCAGGCGTTGAAGGGGATCAAGCTGATCCAAGGCCAAGCGAAGGTCAGCCGGTCCCTCCTCACACATCGCGGGCAAGATGCCCCCCAGGTCACTGGCGACTCGATTCCCGTCTGGATTCGCGACGGCTTCTCCTCTACGGAGAAGGCGATGACCGATGCCGCAATCGCCGCCGGGATCGATTCGCCGATCATTTATGTATTCATCCCCAAGAAATCCCGAGAGGACTTGTTGGGCGCGATTGCCACATACGAGGCGGCGCATCACACGATCCAGGCGAAGGGAGCGCCGGCAACCCAAGAGGGCGAGTTGGCCAAGAGCGCCATGGAGAGTCGCAAGAAACTCTCCGAAACCACGCGGAACAACCTGATCAACGAGATCGTGGGCGCAGCCAAGGTGTTCCGTGGCGGCGGTAGCGAGGTATTTGGACTCACGCTCGACGCGAAGCTCAAATCGGCCGCCGAAGACTCGCTCATTCGACTCTTCCCGCAATTCAACAAGGCTGACGCGCCGGCAGCCGCGTGGGAGAACTGCATCAAGCGAGCCCGCGCGGCTCACGAGCAGCCGTTCCAACCTCTTAAGTACGAAGGCCCGATCGAACAGCATCCCGTGTGCCAGCAGGTGCGCCAGACGATCGGCTCTGGCAAAACCGGCACGCAGGTCCGCAAAGAGCTTGAAGCGGCGCCTTTCGGGTGGCCTCGTGACGCGGTGGATGCGGCGTTAATTGCACTTCACAGTTGCCAGCAAGTCATTGTCACGCTGAACGGCGCGCCGGTTGATCGGGGGCAACTTGACCAAAACCGAATCCCCAAGGCGGAGTTCCGCCTCGAGAAGACGAACGTATCTCTTGATGATCGGCTTAAGCTGCGCAAGCTCTTCCAGGCGCTGGAGATCACCTGCAAAGCCGGTGAGGAGAGCGATAAAGCCCCTGACTTCATCCGGGCGGCACTGGCCCTGGCCGGAGAGGCAGGAGGGGACGCTCCTCTTCCACCACAGCCATCGGTCGCGGACCTGCAAGATATCCAGAACAAGGTTGGGAATGATCGGCTCGCTGGTCTCCGTGATATCTCCGACGCCCTCACCACGCGGATTTCAGATTGGAAGAAAACCAAAGGACTGATTACTCAACGACACCCGGCTTGGCAGATCGTGGAACGACTGTCATCGCATGCCGCAGCACTTGGTAACGCGGACGTTGCCCGGAACCAGGTGGAGGCCATCCGCACCCAGCGGCTTCTGGTCGACCCCACTGACCCCGTTCCCGCATTGAGGTCAGCGCTCACAGACCTGTTGCGGCGGGCCCTCAATGATGCTTACTCAGCACACGAAGGGGCCTACAGCGGGGGCGTGGCGCTGCTCGCGACAAACCCGACTTGGCAGAAGCTAACGAAGCCGCAACAAGATAAAATCCTCCAGAATGTCGGCCTTGCCGCCCCTGCGAAGCCCGACACTGCCTCTGACAGCACGATCCTCGTTGCACTTGATGCTCGAAACCTCGCCACGCGAAAGGCAGAGGCAGATGCCGTCCCTGGTCGAGTGGCGAACGCCCTCCAAGCGGCGGCCATCCTTCTCGAACCCCAGGTGCGCCCCATCGCAGTGGAGAAATCGCTTTTGAGAACAACGGATGATGTCCGGCAATGGACCGAACGACAGCAGAAGGCCCTGCTCGAAGCCGTCGAGAAAGGGCCTGTTCAGGTTCAATAGCTATGCCAAGTCTCTCCAGAGATCTCCGCCGCCAGCTAGAGAGGATTATCGCTGGCGAGAATGGCGCGCGCCGGATCGCGGAAGAAGGTGCCGAGCAATCGTTACGACGTTTGGCGGTCGATGCTCCTCGCGCGCACGATTTACTGACAGAAGCGGAAAAAAGATTCAGGGTTGATCTGCGAAGGCATGCGCAGCAACGAGGGGACCGTTTGAATGAGCGGCCCATCCGCCTGATACAAGAGGCCGCCTACGAACACTGGCACCGAATGCTCTTTGCCCGTTTTCTCGCCGAGAACGATCTTCTGCTCCACCCTGATCATAGCGTCGCACTCTCTCTGGACGAAGTTAAGGAGCTGGCGCTTGGTCTGAAGCGGGACTGGATCGAGATTGCGGCGGAATATGCGCAGCACATGCTACTCCGTGAGGTTTTCCGGCCGGGCGATCCAGCGTTGCGGGTGCCGCTCCCGCCCGAGAAGCGGTTGGAATTGGAAGGGAGACTCAACCTTCTCCCCCGAGAGATCTTCCTGGCGGACGACAGCCTGGGCTGGGTGTACCAATACTGGCAGAAGGACGCGAAAAATGAAGTGAATCGATCCGAGGTGAAGATTGGTGCGGACGAACTGCCACCTGTTACACAGCTCTTCACGGAGGACTACATGGTCCTCTTCCTCCTTGAAAACACGCTCGGCGCTTGGTGGACGGCGCGCCGGAGCGCGCCGGATCTGCCCGGCTACACATGGACCTATCTTCGATTGACCGAGGATGGCTATCCGTCCGCTGGAACGTTTGATCAGTGGCCGAACAGCGCGAAGGACCTGAAAGTCCTCGACCCCTGCATGGGTAGTGGCCACTTTCTGACCTTCGCGCTACCCATCCTTGCGCGGATGCGTGTGGCCGAAGAGGGCTTGTCCTTGTCAGAAGCAATTGCCGCGGTGTTGCGCGACAACATCTTTGGATTAGAACTCGATCCGCGCTGCAGCCAAATTGCGGCGTTCAACCTCGCTTTGACTGCTTGGAAGCTGGCTGGGCGACACTTCGAGTTACCGCGGCTGAATCTCGCGTGTTCCGGCCTAGGAATCAATGCGGCGGAAGAGGATTGGGCGAGGTTAGCGGGTGAGGACGGGCGGAAGCAGGACCTAATGCGGTGGCTCTATTCCATGTTTCGCCACGCGCCCACGCTAGGGAGTCTGATCGACCCACAGTGCGTCGGCAAGCCGATCGTGGACAACGAAATCTCCGACTTGTTTCCAATGCTCGAGGACGCTCTTTCCGCTGAACGCGCAACTGATGACACACGGGAGCTCGTCATTGCGGCACAGGGGCTTGTGGCTGCCGCCCGTGTTCTGACAGGGCAGTTCACCCTCATCGCGACGAACGTACCCTACCTTGCACGCGGCAAACAGGACGATGTTTTGAGAAAGCACTGCGAGACCTTCCACCACGACGCAAGAGCCGATTTGGCAACCTGCTTTGTGGACCGTGCATTGCGAATGTGCGCACCGGGTGGGAGCATCGCTGTGGTAACACCACAAAACTGGTGGTTTCTTGGCAGTTATCAAGGTTTCCGACGCTCACTGCTGACGGACTCGCAGCTTCACTGTGTCGTAGCGCTTGGGGAGGAGGCATGGCAAACGTTCGGTGACCGCGGTCCAGTCGCGGCTCTTCTGATTGCGGGGCGCCTTCGACCCACCCAAGGACACCGGTTCGTTGGAATTGACGCTCTTGCGTGCCCCGCGATTGCGGAGAAAGTCCGGCAAATCCAATCCGGAGAAATCCATCTTTTAAATCAAGCTGACCAATACGAGAATCCGGACCAACGAATCACAACAGATCAAACAGCCAAGGGCCCGTTGCTCCAGAACTTCGCCGACTCGTTTCAAGGCGTTTCACCGGCTGATTATCCACACTTTGGTCGTGAGTTTTGGGAAGTGTCAGTCCACCAAAAGTGGAGGTTCTGGCAGAGTGCCGTTGAAGAGACCAAGCCCTACGGCGGGCGATCCCTCGTGCTTTGGTGGAACCAAGACCTGATGAGTGCCATTGAGTCAGGTCAGGCCTTTATACGCGGGGAGAAAGCGTGGGGCAAGCTAGGAGTAGCTTGTCGACAAATGAGAGTCCTTTCCTGCTGTCTTTATACCGGCGAGGCGTTCGACACAAACACAGCGGTAATTGTTCCTCATAATCCCGAACACCTGCCGGCTATTTGGTTGTTTTGCTCTTCGCCCGAATACGCGCTGGCGGTGCGACGCATCGATAAAACGATTAAAGTAACAAACGCCAACATGGTTAAGGTTCCTTTCGACCTCGAACATTGGCAATCTGTTGCAACCCTGAAATGTCCCCAAGGCATCCCCAAGCCCCACTCTTCCGAACCCACCCAATGGCTCTTTAATGGTCACCCTAAAGGCTCCGATCACCCACTTCACGTCGCAGTTGCACGACTGCTCGGTTACCGGTGGCCCCGCCAAGCAGGCTCGAGTTTCCCGGATTGTCCGCCGCTTGGTTCCGATGGCCTCGAAATGCACGCCAGCGACGGCATAGTGTGCCTCACGGCAGTCGCCGGCGAAGACGGCGCCCCCGCCCGCTTGCGCGCACTACTTCAAGCAGCATACGGTGCACACTATAACCTAGCTGGTCTGCTCGAAGGCAAGAAGGCAGCAACGCTCGAGAACTGGTTGCGTGACGAGTTCTTTGCCGAGCACTGTGAGCTTTTCCAACAGCGGCCCTTCGTTTGGCAGATCTGGGACGGCCTGAAGGACGGCTTCCACGCTCTCGTGAACTACCACAAGCTTGACCGCAAGAACCTCGAGAAGCTGATCTACTCTTTTCTCGGCGATTGGCTGACACGTCAACGCCAGAACGTCGTAAGCGGTGTGGAGGGTGCCGACAGGCGTCTGGTCGCGGCAGAACACTTGCAACGAGAGTTAGAAAAGATTCTAGAAGGTGAAGCTCCGTACGACATCTTCGTCCGTTGGAAGGGAATCAGAGAACAACCGATTGGCTGGGAGCCAGATCTTGACGACGGAGTCCGCATGAACATCCGACCGTGGATCACAGCGGCACGGCTGTATAAGGCAACGAGGGCGGGGATTCTCCGTATCACGCCGAATATCAAGTACACAAAGGACCGTGGTGCAGAGGCCGCACACGATCCAAAAGAGTTCCCCTGGTTCGAGGGATCGACTGACCGAATCAACGATTATCACCTGTCGCTGGAAGAGAAGCGGCGGGCGCGAGGACTCTGATGAAGCTACTCGACAGGCTTCGGCAATCAATCGCAAGGACCCTCCGGGTTCCAGAGGGCCAGGCCGCCCCGGCCGCGATCATATGGACCGACGCAACCGGGGAATGGTCGCCCTTGGCTCCCATGCTGCGCGTGCTGGTGCCGGAGTTCTTCACTATCGGCGAGTATCGCCCGGAAGAACGAATGGGGCCGGCAATCTGGCTCAAATGCATTGTTGATGGGACGGTGCCGGAAGCCCCTGGACCGGGCATCACGCCACTGCTTTACTTGCCCAACGTGAGCCGGCAGATTCTCAGGGCGGCGGCGGACTGCCCGGCACAGTGGGCCCCGCTAATTGAGTTGCAGTATCGCGGCCGAGTCTGGCACCAGTCAAACGGGCGGGACTGGACGGTGATGGCGTTCCTGGTGTCGGCGGAGGGATTGTCGCTCGATGTCGCCCAGGACCGGCGCACCGAGGAGGCGCTTAGCCGCGCACTGCCGCTCCTGGCTGACATAGATCTCAGCCACCTCGCGGGTCGGAGGCTGGACGCGGATGACTTCGATCGTCTCTCGGTGGCCGATCCGGTGCGGGACCTGCTGCAGTGGCTGAACGCGCCCGAGCGCTTCGAGCAGACGCAGGCGGGCCGATGGGTGGCCTTTAGAAATCGCTGCGAGTCTGAATTCCTCATCGATCCTGCTGACGGACCCGACGTCGCGATCAGAGCGCTCGCCGAGGGCCACCAGGCGTTGGACCCGGTTTGGTTCCGGTTCTGCGAGTCTCCAGCCGCGTATCCAGGCGTCGCCAAACTTCTTCGTTCGCCAGACACTCTCGCGATCGACGCATCGCGGAACCCGGCCATCAACGAGTCCGATGAGGCGGAGTTGAAGAAGGCACTTGAAGGCATCGCGGGATTAGATCAGGCGGCCGCCTCGGCCAAGATCCTGGCTCTGGAAGCCCAGCATGGAGCGCGGCGGACGTGGGTTTGGGCTCGCATGGGGCAGAGCCCGTGGGCCATGGGCTTGGAGCCTCTGGCAACACTCGCGAAGCTGAGCAAGTCGCCGGTCGGCGGAGCAACGGTGGCTGCGGCCGCCGCCGCGTACTCGACCGATGGCTATCGTTGCGACGAGGCTGCCCTTGACGCACTGTCCCGCTTCCGCGAGACAACGTCCGATGCGGTGATCATGAAGCGCGCCACCCGCGCCTTGTATGAACCATGGCTGGACGCTTCCGCGCGGCATTTTCAGGATTTGGTACGGAAGGCGGGCAAGCTGGCCTCTGCGCCCGTCGCCAGCGAGCGTGACGTGTGCGTCCTGTTTGTCGATGGCCTGCGGTTCGACGTCGGCGCCGCATTGGCAGGGGAGTTGGAGCAGCGAGGGCTGATTGCGAAGCTCGGCTTTCGGCTTTCTACTCTGCCGACGGTCACCGCGACCGCAAAGCCGGCGGTCATGAAGATTCCAGGTGAATTGCACGGCGCCTCAGGTGAGGACTTCACGCCGTTTCTGGGCATCAAGCCAGCCACGGCGCCGGTTCTGCGGGACGCCATGTCCCAGACGGGGGTGGAGGTCCTCGAAGGTGGTGAGACGCGGTTCCCGAGCGGCGGCGACGCCGGGGGCTGGGCCGAGTTCGGCCAGATCGACGCTTACGGCCACGCGCATCCAGACGATCTGCCGGCGCGAGTCCGGACCGAGGTTATGAACGCCGCCGATCGGATTATGCAGTTACTGGAAGCCGGCTGGAAGAAGGTAAGAGTAGTAACGGACCACGGTTGGCTGTTGATGCCCGAAGGTCTGCCTAAAGTCGAGCTTCCCGCTTACTTGGCGGCGACAAAGTGGTCCAGATGCGCCGTAGTGAAGGGCGATGCTGCCGTGCCCTCGTATCGATGGCACTGGAACGTAGACATCCGAATCGCCTCGCCGCCCGGAATTGCAAGCTTCCGGTCGGGTGAGAAGTACGCCCACGGAGGCGTGAGTTTGCAGGAGTGTGTTGTGCCGGAGATCGTTGTCGAGCAGGGCGTCGAGGCTGTCCGCGCTTCGATCATCTCCGTGGACTGGCGGGGGATGAGATGCAAGGTGAAAGTCGATTCGAACGATCCTGCGGTGCGAGTTGACTTGCGAACGAATTGGAAGCAGGCTGGGTCGACCATCGTGGCGGCCGTGAAGGAAGTCGGCCGTAGCGGTGAGGTAAACCTTGTTGTTGCGGATGACCGACACGAAGGGACCGCCGCGGTTGTTGTAGTAATCGATTCCGGCGGCGCGGTCCTGACCCAGAAAACGACATCCGTTGGGGAGAAATCATGAGCCTGGAATTGGACGCGCTCGATCGGTTGGCAGCGTCGGTTTACGACGGCTACCTGGTCCGGAAGGATCTCGTGCGCAAGTACTCGCGGCAGTATCCCGTTCCGACCTACGTCGTTGAGTTCCTGTTGGGCCGGTACTGCGCCAGCATCGATGAGCTGGAGATCCGCGAAGGTCTCGCCATTGTCGAAAAGCAGCTCCAGGACCGAACCGTTCGCACCGGCGAGGAGGAGCTCTTCAAGGCGCGGGCGCGGGACACTGGCCCCGTCAAACTCATTGACATTATCAAGGCCCGCCTGGACACCAAGAACGACTGCTACATCGCCGAGTTGCCAAGCCTTGGCCTCCGCGACGTCCGGATTGGCGATGACCTGGTGCGTGACAACGAGCGAATGCTTACGGATGGCTTCTATGCCGAGGTGGTCCTCTCCTACGACGGCATCGTCGCCCAAGAGACCAGTGGCCGGCCATTCCGAATCGAGAGCTTACGACCGATCCAGATGTCGAAGTCGGACGTGCTTGATGTGATGGCCGCCGGTCGTGAGAAGTTCACGACAGAGGAGTGGAAGAACCTCCTAATTCGGTCCATCGGGCTGGAGCCGGCAGCCCTCAATGAGCGGGCGAAGCGCGTGGCGTTATTGCGGATGGTTGCGTTTGTCGAGCGGAATTACAACCTCGTGGAACTCGGCCCGCGCGGAACCGGCAAGAGCCATCTGTTTCAGCAGATCTCCCCATATGCTCATTTGATTTCTGGTGGCAAGGCGACGGTGGCGAAAATGTTCGTCAACAACGCGAACGGACAGCGCGGCCTGGTATGCCAGTACGACGTGGTCTGCTTCGACGAAATCTCAGGGATTTCGTTCGACCAGAAGGACGGCGTGAACATCATGAAGGGCTACATGGCGTCTGGCCAGTTCAGCCGAGGGAAGGAGAACATCCGGGCTGAGGGCGGAATCGTCATGGTTGGCAATTTCGACGTCGATGTAGAGCAGCAGCAACGTGTGGGACATCTGCTGAGTCCGCTGCCCCCGGAAATGCGAAACGATACCGCGTTCATGGATCGGCTGCACGCGTTCGCTCCCGGTTGGGACTTTCCGAAGGTGAGCCCCGAAGATCTGACGGATCACTTCGGTATGGTCAGTGACTTTCTCAGCGAGTGCTGGTCGAAGCTAAGGTCGCACAACCGTGGCAACGTGATCCAGGGTCGAGTGTATCTGGGTGGCGCGCTCAGCGGCCGCGACATCGAGGCCGTCACGAAGACGATCAGCGGGTTGGTTAAGCTTCTGTTCCCTGCGCCCGACATGCCGATCTCAGATGAAGATCTGGAATGGGTCGTTCGGCTGGCACTCGAAGCCCGCCGGCGCGTGAAGGAGCAGCAGAAGCGGTGTTTCAAGAGCGAGTTCCGGAACACCCATTTCAGCTTCACGATGGGAACCGAAGGGGTCGAGCAGTTCGTCTCCACGCCGGAGTTGCACAGCGACGAGGCAATCGAAAGCGATCCGCTTCCGCCCGGCCAGGTCTGGGCGGCGAGCATGGGCACACCGGAGTCCGGACCAGGCCTTTACAGAATTGAGGTCACCTCGGGTCCCGGTGGCGGTGTCAAGATTCTGAACCAACCACCGCCGCAGGCGTTCCGTGAGAGCGTGAAGGTTGGGGAACAGAATCTGTACCAACGTGCAAAGGAGGTCGTCGGCGAACGCGACCCGCGCGAGCACGAGTTCTCGATTCAGATGCGGGCCATGGACGCTGACAAGACCGGCGTCGGCCTGGGCCTCCCCGTGCTGGTGGCCCTGTGCGGTTCGCTCCTCGGCAAGAATACACGCGGCGGGACGATCCTCGTGGGCAGCCTGAACCTGGGTGGTTCCATCGACATGATCCCGAACGCCATCCGAATCGCGGAACTCGCGATCGACAAGCAGGCGCAGACCCTGCTGATGCCCGTCTCCGCGCGCCGGCAACTGAACGATCTGCCGGACGACCTCTGGACCCGCATCAGTATCGAGTTTTACAAAGACGGCGCCGACGCAGTATTCAAGGCGCTAGTAGAATGACACGGTCCGCGCCACCAAGAAGGCGGGCCACAAGAACATGCCAGCTACCCTGCCTGCCAGAAGCCCTCACGTCCCCTATGGAGAAAGCTCAATGACCACTTTTGACTCAACGAAAACCGAACTCGTCAAGCTCCTCGATCAGGTCGTCGAGGGAAAAATACAGTTGCCAGACTTCCAGCGGGGCTGGGTCTGGGATGACGAACACATACGATCGCTCCTGGTAAGCATCGCCCGCTCGTTCCCGATTGGGGCTGTCATGCTGCTGGAAACCGGAGGCGAAGCGCAGTTTCAGGTGCGTCCGGTGGAAGGTGTTTTCCTGCCGGGAGCGAAACAAGCGGAACGCCTCATTCTCGATGGCCAGCAGCGCCTGACGTCGCTCACTCAGGTTCTGAAATCACCGGCGCCAGTCACTACGCGCGATGAGAAGAAGCGCGAGATCAAACGCCATTATTATTTCAACGTCCCCAAGGCGATGAACGGGGGGCCGACGCTGGACGACGCGATTATCGCCGTGGGCGAGGATCGTATGCTCCGCGAGAACTTCGGCCGTGACGTGGTATTGGACCTCAGTACGCCCGAAAAGGAGTACGACTCGTTCCATTTTCCCTGCAACCAAATTCCAAATTCGGACGCCTGGGAAGAGGGGCTCTTCAAGGCCCATCCCCAACGATTCACAGAGTACATGCAGTTCCGGACACAGATCCTCAATGCCTTCCGCTCTTATCTGGTGCCAGTAATTGAACTAAAGAAAGAAACCAGTAAGGAAGCCGTCTGTCTGGTGTTTGAGAAGGTGAACACTGGGGGCGTCCAGCTCTCGGTGTTCGAACTCGTCACCGCTACCTATGCCGCTGAGAACTTTAACCTGCGCAGGGATTGGTACGGCGAAGGTAGCGTTAAGGGACGGCGTGCAATTTTCTCACGCAAGCCCCTGCTTCGGGACTTGGCTGCTACCGAGTTTCTTCAGGGCGTTTGCCTTCTGTACACGTACGAACGCCAGCAAGCAGATCTCAGCGCTGGCAAAGCTGGGAAGGACGTGACGGGCGTCAGTGCCAAGCGCGAACACATCCTGACTATGCCGCTGTCCGCCTACAAGAACTGGGCCGAACGTTTGGTTACAGGCTTCCTCGAAGCGGAACAGTTTCTGCGGCACCTCGGGTTTCATGATCCGAAGTACCTGCCATACCGCGCGCAGATGATTCCCCTCGCAGCTACGCTGGCCCTCATTGGCGAGCGCTGGCTAGAGCCACAGGTGCAAGATAAGCTCTCCCGATGGTACTGGTGCGGCGTCTTCGGGGAACTCTATGGCAGCGCCTCTGAGACTCGAATAGCCCTCGACTTGCAGCACTTAATGGGGTGGATCAAGGACGCCGGAGCGCCCTTGCCCGCCACTGTCGCCGCCGCCGGCTTTCAGTCCACACGGCTGGATACGATGCGCAGCCGCCTTTCGGCTGCGTACCGCGGTCTCTATGTGCTTCTCCAGAAGGAGGGTTCCCAGGACTTCTTCTGGAAGGCGCGATTGGTTGAACTCGACTTGAACGAAAAGGCCATCGATATCCATCACGTCTTCCCCCGCAAGTGGTGCGAAGACAAGGGCATTCCACCGAGTGTGTTCAATTCTATCGTCAACAAGACGGCAATTTCGTACAAGGCTAACCGGAAGATCGGCGGCAGTGCGCCGTCGGTCTATTTGGGGCAATTAGAACACGATCCGGCTGTGCAGCTATCGCCCTCAGCCATGGATGCGATTCTGCGTACGCACCTCATTACGCCCAGCTACCTTCGTGCCGACGATTTCGACAGGTTCTTTCGGGACCGCAGGGCTGCCTTGCTGAGCCTCGTGGAACAGGCGATGGGCAAACAGGCCGTCATAACGAGCGAGTCTGTCGCCGAGGATGCAGTGGATGCAGAAGAAGACGTCTGAGGCACGATCCGTGGACTGTACCGTCTGGCGCCTGCTGGGACCATATAAGCTAGGCACGTTCCCGGCTCTTCCAAAACGTGATGGTTTCCGAAGGCGCCGGATGGCTCGGCGAAGTCCTTTTGAATCGCCTTTTTCGAAGGGGTCTATGCTGGAGCCTTTTGGAAGGCGCCCGCCGTGACCGGATGGGCCGGATGAAGCGGAGCACGGCGCCCGGTCGAAGATGCGCTTTGGCCGACTGATGGCGTTGCAGATCTTCGTGCTGCCCGGCGCTCG
>OCZU010001607.1_pt1 | contig 14720 bp, 10 predicted proteins | sample 1539001 | NCBI WGS metagenome assembly OCZU01 (sample SAMEA3539306, study PRJEB22396) | soil metagenome | biome: tundra; feature: field; material: soil | place: USA | collected 2010-05 | depth 0.15 m | reverse complement strand
GCGATGCCGCCCTGGCGTGCGCCTCCGGCATGGCGGCGCTGCACACCGCCATCCTTAGCGCGCTCACCGACCGCCGGCGCTCCATCGTGGCCGCCAACGCCATGTACGGCCAGACCGTCAGCCTCCTGATGGACGTCTTCGAGCCCGCTGGCGTCAGCGTCCGCTTCGCCGACGTCTGCGATCTCGCCGGCTTGCGCGCCGCGGTGGCCGATGCCGGGCCGGGGTGCATCGTGATGGAGAGCATTTCCAATCCATTGCTGCGCGTCGGCGAAATCGATCGCATCGCCGCGATCGCTAACGATGCCGGCGCGGCGCTGGTGGTAGACAACACCTTCGCCACGCCGCTACTCGCGCGGCCCCTGGAATTGGGCGCGCACTTCAGCGTCCACAGCGTCTCCAAGTACCTGGCCGGCCACGGCGACGTGCTGGGCGGCGTGGTGGTGACCCTGCGCAGGCACGCCGATGCGCTGCGCGCCCTCGGCCGCACCATCGGTCCCGTGCTCGGGCCCTTCGAATGCTACCTGACCATGCGCGGCATCAAGACCTTCCCGCTGCGCATGGAGCGCCAGTGCGCCAACGCCTGCCAAGTGGCCACCTGGCTGGCCGGGCATCCGCGCGTGGAGCGGGTCTACTTCACCGGCGATCCCCGGCATCCCGATGAGGCCGCCATCCGCCGCCTGTTCCCCGCGGGGCTCTACGGCGCCGTGGTCAGCTTCGAGATTCGCCATGCCGGCAGGGAAGAGGTGTTCCGCTTCATGGACCGCCTCCAGACCATTGTGCGCGCCACCTCCCTGGGAGACGTCCACAGCATGATGCTCTATCCGGTGATGAGCTCCCACCGCGAACTCTCCCCGAAGCACCGCCAGCGCATGGGCATTGGCGACAATCTGGTGCGCCTCTCCGTGGGCATCGAGGCGCCGGAAGACATTATCGAGGATCTGGAACAGGCGCTCGTGGGGCAGGCGCTTCCGCCTGCCAACCTCCGGGCTTGATCGAAGAGTTGGCAGGCGAAAACGCCTGCCCCACCTATGCATCCAGGATCCGCCCGATCTGCTCGATGTGGCGCTCATCGTGTCCGACCATGTGAAGCGCCAGTTCCGCCACCGTGAACCGTCCGCGCTCGGCGTGCACGCCGTGGCGCTGCCACTCCTCCGCCGTCAGCCCGGCCAACAGACGCAGGTTGGCTTGGCGCAGCAGGCGGAACATCTCGAGGGCCTCCCCCGGATCCCATGAAGCGTAATCGCCGCGCCGCGCCCACTCCTCCTGATCGAAGCTGGCCAACGCCGTGCCCGGCTGTTCGAGCATCTGGCGGTAGCGCCAACTGCTGCTCAGTTCGTCCTCGGCCAGATGGGCTAGAATCGCCACCACACTCCACTTGCCGGGCGCGGGCGCTTGACTGAGCGCTGCGTCCGGCGCGGTGACGATGAGGCGGGCCAGCGCGTCCGGCGCCTGGCGTTGTCTGGCAAGGATGGTTTCGGTTGGTTCCGGCATGTGAATATTATGCCGCGCTGCTACAATTTCCGCATGGTGCGGTTCGCGCTTATGCTGTTCGCTCTTCCTCTTTTCGGGCAGACCTACGATCTCGTGATCGCCAACGGGAGGGTGCTGGACCCGGCCAGCAACCTCGACGCCGTGCGCCACATCGGTATCCGTGGCGGCAAGATCGCGGCCCTCTCCGCCACGCCACTGGCCGCGCGCACCACCATCGACGCCAAGGGCCTGGTGGTGGCCCCGGGCTTCATCGACCTGCATTCCCACGGGCAGACTCCGGAGAACTACCGCTTCAAAGCGCGCGACGGCGTCACCACGGCGCTGGAGCTGGAAGTCGGCGCCCACCCCGTCGCCGCATGGTACGCGCAGCGCGAGGGGCGCGCCCTGATCAATTACGGCGCCTCTAGCGGCGATCTCCCGGCGCGCATCGCCGTCATGCACGATAGCGGCGCCTTTCTGCCGCGCGACCGCGCCGTGGAGCGCGCCGCCACCCCCGAAGAATTCCGCCAGATCCTGGACCGCGTCTCCCGCGGCCTCGACGAAGGCGCCCCGGGCATCGGACTCGGCATCCAGTATCTACCCCACGAATCGCGCGCCGAAGTGCTCAGCCTGTTCCGCCTGGCCGCCGCCCGCAAGGTCCCGCTCTTCGTTCACATGCGCAGCAGCGGACCGCTGGAACCGGGGGTCATCGACGCCCTTCAGGAAATCATCGCCGATGCCGCCGCCACGGGCGCTTCGGTCCATGTGGTGCACATCACCAGCACCGCGTTGCGCGAGACCGCGCTATGCCTGGAGATGATCCAGGGGGCGCGCGCCCGCGGGCTGGATGTCACCACGGAGGCCTACCCCTACACCGCCGGCATGACGGACCTGGCCAGCGCCATCTTCGCCGAGGGCTGGCAGCAGCGGCAGGGCGGTATCACCTTCGGCGACCTGCAATGGGCGTTGACCGGCGAGCGCCTCACCGCCGAGAGCTTCGCGCGCTACCGCCGGCAGGGCGGCTTCGTCGCCATACACTCCATCCCGGAGGAAATCGTCCGCCTCGCCCTCTCCAACCCGCTGGTGATGGTGGCGAGCGACGGCCTGCTGGAGGAAGGCAAGGGCCATCCGCGCGCCGCCGGCACGTTCGCCCGCGTGCTGGGCCGCTACGTCCGCGAACAGCGCGCCCTCAGCCTGATGGACGCCGTCCGCAAAATGACCGTCATGCCTGCCGACCGCCTGGGGCTCCCCGGCAAAGGACGCATCCGTGTGGGCGCCGACGCCGATCTGGCCATCTTCGACGCCGCTCGCGTCACCGACCGCGCCACCTTCGAGAATCCGGCGCAATATTCCGAAGGCATTCCCTACGTGATCGTGAATGGCACGCTCGTCGTCAACCGCGGCGAACTGGTTCCCGGCGTCATGCCCGGCCGCGGCATCCGCCGCTAACCACCAGGCCCGCTCTGCTTCCCTCCGCGCCCTCCGCCAACTTCCGCGGAAGGCCGATAGTGCCAGCCCATCTTCCTCCGCGTCCGCGCGTCAAATCGACCCTTTCCCTGGCAAAGCCCGCTGCCGGCCGCGCGCTATCATGGAGCAGTCCATGACCACGCTGCGGGCCCTGCTGCGCCAGAACCGTAATTACCGCTACACGTGGATGGCCCAAGTGGTCAGCGAGATCGGCGACTACTTCAACAACATCGCCGTGTTCGCGCTGGTCATGGAGAAATCCGGCTCCGGCCTGGTGGTCACCGGCGTCATGCTGTCGCGGGCCATTCCGGCGGTGCTGGCGGGACCGGTGGCCGGCGTCCTGCTGGACCGCCTCGACCGCCGGCGGATCATGATAGCCAGCGACCTCGTGCGCGCCCTGATCGCGCTCGGCTTCGTGCTGACCATTCATCAGCCGCGGCCCTGGCTGCTCTACCTGCTCAGCGCCGGCCTGATGTTCGCATCGCCGTTTTTCACCGCGGGGCGCGCCGCCATTCTGCCCACCATCGCCACCCAGGACGAACTGCACTCCGCCAACTCGCTGACCCAGACCACGCAGTGGGCCACGCTCACCGTGGGAACCCTGCTGGCCGGGTACAGCGCAGCCTGGCTGGGATACCACTGGGCGTTCGTCCTCAATGCGCTGTCCTTTGTGTTTTCCGCGTGGGCCATCTGGCAGATCTCCGTGCCGGGCGGCTTCCGCGTCAGGCGCCGGGCCACCGCCCCAGCCACGCGCCCGTGGCACGAGTACCGCGCCGGCCTTGCCTACATGCGCAGCGTCCCGCTGATGATGGGCATGGCGATGATCTCGGTGGGCTGGAGCCTCGGTGGAGGCGCGGCGCAGATTCTGTTCGCCCTCTTCGGCGAGCAGGTTTTCCACCGCGGCCCGGGCGGCATCGGTTCCATCTGGGGGTTCGCTGGAATCGGCCTGTTGATCGGCGGCGCCATCGGGCACCTCGCCGGCCGTCGGGTCACCTTCGCCGGATACAAGCGCACCGTCACCCTGTCGTACCTCTTGCACGGCGCGGCGTACATGCTCTTCAGTCAGGTGGAATCCTACATGGCGGCCCTCGTGTTTATGATGTTTTCGCGCGTCGGCATGGCGGTGACCAGCGTGCTCAACAACGCGCAACTGCTGCGCCATACGCCCGACGAGTTCCGCGGACGCGTGTTCAGCACCATGGAATCCATCCGCTGGAGCGTCATGATTGTGTCCATGGCGGCGGCGGGAATCGCATCGCAGTATGTGGGACCCCGGACCATCGGGCTCGTGGCGGGGGCCTTCGGGTCCCTGACGGCGATCGTCTGGGCGTGGATGGATTACAGCGGCCGCCTCCCGGAGCCGTAGCCCCCCTGCCTTTGGTGGGACAGGCTTCAGCCTGTCAATCCGAGCCAAGCCCTGAGCCCGGACTCTTCTTCCTCCGCTTTCCCACCCCATGCCCCGTCTCTCTCCCCGCCTTTTCGGCCCCTGCCATTGAAGTTTCCGCTCCGCCAACCGATATGAGCATTCGGAGGAACACATTGACCACCAGCTCCGCCGACCAGGCTATCCAACCGCTCGCATCGGCTCCCTCCGCGCCCCCCATGCGCGTCCTGGCCGCGGAAGACAACCCCGTGTTTCAATCCATGCTCCGGACCATGCTCACCAAGTGGGGGTATCAGGCCGTGATCGCCCGCAGCGGCACCGAAGCCTGGAACATCCTGCAGTCCGAGGATGCCCCGCGCCTGGCCGTGCTGGATTGGATGATGCCGGGGATGGACGGCCTGGAAATCTGCCGGCGCATCCGCAGCGCCCGCCAAGAACCCTATATCTACATTCTGCTGCTCACCGCGCGCACCGAGTCGCAGGACCTGATCGAGGGCATGGACGCCGGCGCCGACGATTACCTCACCAAGCCCTTCAACGCTCACGAACTGCGCGTCCGCCTGCGCGCCGGCCGCCGCATTCTCGACCTCCAGGAGGAACTGCTCAAAGCCCGGGAAGCGCTCCGCGATCAGGCCACTCACGATGGCCTTACCGGGCTGCTCAACCGCGCCACCATCCTCGAAAAGCTGGACGACGAACTCTCCCGCGCGGCGCGCGCCGGCAACCCCGTCTCCGTCCTCATGGCCGACCTGGACCGCTTCAAATCGATCAACGACAGCCTCGGACATCTGGCCGGCGACGCCGTGCTCCGCGAAGCCGCCCGCCGCCTCAAATCCACCGCGCGCCGCTACGATTCGGTCGGCCGTTACGGCGGCGAGGAATTCCTCATCCTGCTCCCCGGCTGCGATGCCGCCGACGCCGCCCTGCAAGCCGAACGCATGCGCGACGCCATCGGCGCCACGCCCTTCGTCACGCCCTCCCGGCCCGTCACCGTCACCGCCTCGCTAGGCGTCGCCTGCTCCTCCCACTGTCCCCGGGAAGCCCTCGTCCGCGACGCCGACGACGCCCTCTATGAGGCCAAGGGAAATGGCCGCAACCGCGTCGCAGTGCATTCCGTGGCGTGGGGCCACGCCGGATGCGCCGTCACCTGATAAGCTCAACCCGTGGGGCGGACCCCCTGGTCCGCGCGGGTCCCCCTGGACCCGCTTCCCGCCAACGCAATCAACTTCATTCGGTGGCATGACCAATCCCCGGTGCCTCCCGCGCCCCTTTCACGCCAAATTGCACCCTCGCCAAATTGTCAAATTGGCGTTCCCTCCGCCGCACGCGCTATACTCACTACTTCATCCCTGTACGACATGCCATCATCCAAGGCTTCACCGGCGGAAACCATCCTGATCGACCTGGTCCACGATCTTCGCCAACATCTCGGAAATATCGAGACCAGCGTCTACTGCCTCGGCCTGCTGGGCGATTCCGCACCGCCTCGCGCCCACGCCTACCTCCGCACCATCGAGCAGCAGGTGGCGCGCGCCGAGAGCCGGCTCTCCCAGGCCGGCGCGGAGTTGAACCGCCTGCGCGCTCAACGCGCCGAGGCCACGGAGATTTTGGCCTTGACGAACTCCAGCACTTCCGCCGTTACGTAACGCGGCGGCGTCACCGGGAATCGCGGCTTGCCATCCCACATCCCCCGTGGCACCTCTTCGGGGAGCGGCGCATCGATGCCGCGTTCGATCACCACGAACCCATCGGCGCGGTCCATCCAACGCAAGCTCGAAGCCTTGAAGTCTTGCCGGGAAAAATCCCACAGCATCAGGAAGACATCCGGTACCACCAGTTCCACCACGCTGTTGGATTCCACTATCGCGTTCTCGCCCTGCGCCAGAACCTTCCGGACCATCCCCGCCGCGCGCGGCAGTTCCCCCGCCGGCACGCGCAGCCAGAACGAGCGCTCCGCTCCCGCGGCCAGAAACCGCCCGGAGTCCGTGCCCCCCGCTTCGTATTCCTCCGAGAGCGCGAACTCCTCGCCCGCCGCCGGCCGGCACCCGCACGCCGCCGTCTCCACGTGGTTGGCGCATACCCCATTGCCGTACTGCGTGATCTTCAGCGCCGTCCAACGGCGCTCCCGCAGTGGGCGGATCAACCCCGCTACCACACTGGTCTTGCCGATGTTCCGCGCGTGCCCGCCCACCACCACCAGCATCAGTCCTGCCTCTCCAACTCCGCCAGGCGGCGCTTGATGTCCACCAGCTCCTTGCGCATCTCCGATACGTGCGCCATGTTGGCCAGTTGCTCCAGGTGCTGCTTCAGCGGACGCGCCGGCGTCCCCCAGACTGTCTGCCCGCTGCGCACAATCTTCGACGGCAGCACGCCGCACCCCGAACCCAGCACCGCCCGCGTTTCGATCCGCGCCTTGTCCCCAATCCCCACCTGCCCGCCGATCACCGCGTAATCCTCCACCACCACGCCCCCCGAAAACCCCGTCTGCGCCGCCACTACAACGTGCTTCCCGATGCGGCAGTTGTGTCCCACGTGCACCATGTTGTCCAGTTTGGTCCCCTCGCCGATCGACGTCACGCCCAGCGCGGCGCGGTCCACGCACGAGTTCGCCCCAATCTCCACGAAGTCCGCGATCTCCACCCGCCCCACCTGCGGAAACTTGTGCCACCGCTCGTTTTCCATCACGTAGCCGAACCCGTCCGCCCCGATCACGCACCCCGAGTGCAGCACGCTCCCGCGGCCGATATCCACGTTGTCGTATACCGTCACATTAGGATGCAGCACGCTGCCTTCGCCCAGCGACACCCGCTTGCCCACCACGCAGCCCGCGTGGATCGCCGCCGCCACGCCGATGCGCGTCGCGTCGCCCACCACCGCGTGCGGCCCGATGTACACCATGGCCCCCATCTCGACATCCTTGCCCACCACCGCCGTGGCGTGCACACCGGGCTTGAGTTCCACCGTCGGATAGAAGCGGTTCATGGCGCGCGCGAACGCCGTCCGCGGCTCCATCGCGCGGATCACCGTGTGGTAGCAAGGCGAAGGCCACTCCATCGGTACGATCAGGCACCCTGCCGGCGAAGATTCTGCCGCGGCCGCCGCCTTGCGCGTGCCCACGAACGCCACATCGCCCGCTCCCGCCGATTCCAGCGGCGCCACCGCCGTCAGTTCCTTCTCACCGTCGCCTTCGTAGGTGGCGCCCAGCCACTCCGCCAATTCGCGCACTCGCATGCCATTAATGATAGCTCCGCGTCCGTGACCGCAAGATTCGTTGCTGCCCCGGAATCGTCCGTGCCCCGGCCGTAGCGTAGCCTTTCAGGCTGCCATGCCCCCTATTCCTGGGCATCCTTTGGTGGGGCGGGCTTTAGCCTGCCAACCCGAGCGAAGCTCGGGCACTTTCTTCTTCCGCGCCTCAACCCGCCCAGTCCATCATGGGAGCGCTGTAAGGGACTTCCCTGTTTGATTCCGCCTGGTTAGGGAGCGGTTGCCCTCGCGCAGCCGAGTGGCCCTTTCGCGCGTTCGCCCTAATCCGAAACCAACTATCTGCCGATTAGTGGCCTATGGATTGTGAGGCCGGAACTACTGCGCGAAGATTCCGCCTCAAGCGCGCTGTGCGAAGCGGCCCGCCGCGATGAACAACTGTATGCAAACCCGCATGCTTCTCGCTTTCCTCATCCTCTGGGCCGGGGCGGGGAGGCTTCATGCCGATGACCGGTTCCTGTGGCGCTCCTGGGGTGTGCGCGATGGCTTCTCGGAGACCTACTCGTATGCCGTGAGCGTGATGCCGGACGGCAACGCCTACATCCGCCACGGCTCGGTGCCCTCCATGAGCCTGTTCGACGGCTACGAGGTTACCCGCATACCGGACCCTCGCGGCAACCAGCAACCCGACTGGCCGTCCACCAGGCGGGTGTATGCCGGCGCGGGCGGTGTCCTGTGGACAACTTCCTTAGACGGTCTCCAGGAATTCCGGGACGGAAAATGGACGGTGCGGTATCGGCCGCCCGCGGGCCGCCAAGTGCTGGCCGCGGTGCCCGCCGGACGCCATGTCATGGTGCTCCTGGAAGACAGCCTGCGGGAGTTCGACCCGGACCACCAAACCTGGCGCGAAATCCGCACGGCGCGGAACTCCGGAATCGCCCCTTTCCGCGATATGTGTCCGGGACCCGCCGGCGAACTGTACCTTACCGGTGAACACGGCTTGGCCAAGCTGCACATTTTGGCCGGAGGCGGTCCTTTCGAATGGCTGGAAGTCAATAGCGGCGCGCAGCGCCTCTCCCACTTCGTCTACCCCCTGCCGGGAACCGGCGAGTTGTTCGCCCAGGGAACCTCCTCGCGCGGCCAGCGGCGCGTCATCGTGCGCTGGTCGGGCGCCGGGCTCGAATCGCTGTACTCCGCGGCGGCGGACAATCTGCGCGGCTGGCGCGGCGGCGATGGCAATGTGTGGATTGTGGAAGGCGCCGGCATTTTCCGGCTGCGCGCAGCGCGCAAATACCCCGTGGAAAGGGCCGGGGTTCTCAGCGGCACCATCTTCGACGTGTATTCGGAGGCCGGCAACGCGTTTTGGGTGGCCACCTCGGAAGGCATCACGCGCTACACTCCGCCTTTGTGGCGGCAGCCGGCCGGTACGGAGGAGTTCGACCTGCCGGTCCATTCGATCGCCGAAGATAGCCAGGGGCGCCTATGGATGAGCGCCACGGATTACGTGCTGGAACTCGATGGCGACACGTGGACGCGCCACCCCTTGCCCGCCGGTCTCCAGACCCACTTGGTGCAGACCAATAGCGTGGCGCCCCTTCCCGATGGCAGGGTTCTGGTCAAAGCGATGCGCGTGGACCGCACGGATGCGGCGTTGGTGCTGGATCCCAAGAGCGGCCGCTTCACCGCGTTGTCGCACCCCGATGGCCGCGTGATCACGCTTTTCGCGCAGCGCCCGCGTGGCGGGGTCTGGGTCGGCAGCGAGGTGAAGGGCAAGCCGGGATTCCGCCTGGAAGCCTACGACGGCGCCAATTTCCGCCCGGTCCTGGAACTGGGCAGCGAATGGAAGGGATCGAACGTGCGGGCAGTCCTGGAGCGTGCACCGGGAGAGATCTGGCTGGGCGGTTCCGCCGGGGGCGGCCTCTATAAAGACGGCCGCTTTTCGGATCCGTTCCAGCCCGCCCATGGCTACTCGGAGGCCGGTGTCTTCGTTCTGGGCTGCCTGCCCACCGGCGAACTGGTGGCGGGCGGCCGCGACCGGATTTTGCAATACGACGGCAAATCCTGGACCTTGATGCGCGGCGGGCTGGATCGCCTCCGCCAGTTGACCACCACGCGCGACGGCGCTCTGTGGGTGGCTTCCGCCTCGGGCGTGCACCGCTTCAAGGATGGGAACTGGATCAACCATCAGACCGAAGAGGGCCTGCCCACCGTCATTGCCTACACCGTGTTTCTGGACCACACAGGCCGGCTCTGGGCGGGAACCACCCGCGGCCTGGCCCTATACCATCCACAGGCCGACGCGGATGGTCCGCGGACGATTCTGGATCCGGCCGCCAATCTGCGCGAAGTCCCCCCCTCGGGCGAGGCGCGCATCACCTTCGCCGGGATCGACCGATGGAGCCACACGCCCGCCGACCGCCTGCTCTTTTCGTATCGGCTCGATGGAGGACCCTGGTCGCTGTTCCAGGGCAGCGCGCGGGCCCCCTACCATCGCCTGCCTGCCGGGCTGCACCGCTTCGAGGTGCGCTCCATGGATCGCAGCGGCCATATCGATCCGGCCGGCCAGTCGCTGGAGTTTAATGTGCTGCTGCCCTGGTATCGGCAACTCGGGTTTCTGGCGTTGCTGGCGGCGGGATGGTGCGCCATCTTCGTTCTCGCCTGGATCGCGGTTTCGCAGTACCGGCGCCGCGGCAGCCTGATCGTCCAACTCCATCACGCCAAGGAACAGGCCGAAGCCGCCAGCCGCCACAAAACCGAATTCCTGGCCAATATGAGCCATGAGATTCGCACGCCGATGAATGGCGTGATCGGCATGACCGGCCTGCTGCTCGACACGGAACTCTCCCCGGAGCAGCGCGAGTATGCCAATACCGTGCGCAGTTCGGGGGAGGGGCTGCTCACGGTCATCAACGACATCCTCGACTTCTCCAAAGTCGAGGCCGGCAAACTGGCCATCGAGGCCATCTCTTTCGACCTGCGCCTCACTATCGAAGACGTCAATGAAATGCTGGCCCCGAAGATCGGGGACCGGACGCTCGACCTGGTGCTGCAATACCCCGCCGAAGTTCCCCGCCACTTCGTGGGGGATGCCGGGCGGATTCGCCAGGTGATGACCAACCTGGTGGGCAACGCCATCAAGTTCACCCCGAGCGGAAGCATCGTGATCGACGTGCAATGCCAGTCGCGGGACGCCGCGCGGGCCACCATCCAGGTCTCCGTGCACGACACGGGACCGGGCATTCCCGCCGAAAAACTCGATTCCGTGTTCGAGAAGTTCAACCAGGCGGACGGTTCCACCACCAGAAAGTACGGGGGCACCGGCCTGGGCCTGACCATTTCCAAACAGCTCGTGAACCTCATGGGAGGCTCCATCACGGTGAGCAGCCGGCTCGGAGAAGGTACCACATTTTCGTTCACTCTGCCCTTGGATCTCGATGTCAACCCCCTCGCGGCGCCCGTCCCGGTCGACGATCTGCGCAATCTTCGCGCCCTCATCGTGGACGATAACGAAGTGAACCGGCGCGTGCTGCACGAGCAGATCGCCAGTTGGGGAATGCGTAACGGCAGTTTTGCGGGCGGCGAAGAGGCGCTTCAGGCGCTGCGCGAGGCCCAGGCCGGCGGCGACCCCTACCATTTCGCGATCGTCGATTACCAGATGCCGGGGATGGATGGCGCCGAGCTGGCGCGCGCCATCAAGGCGGATCCCCAACTCCGCGAAACGGTGGTGGTGCTGCTGACTTCCGTCAGTCACTGGATCGCCATCCGCCAAAAGGAAAGCGGCACCATTGACGCGTCGCTGGTCAAGCCCGTGAGACAGTCGCAGTTGTGGAATACGCTCTCCACGGCGTGGTCCAGGAAGCATCGGCCTTCGCTCCCGGATCGCGTCATGGCGAATCGCCCGTTCGAAGACATGCGCGCCGCGCTGGCCGTTCAATTCGGTGGCTTGCCCGTTCGCGTGCTGGTGGTCGAGGACAATATCGTGAACCAGAAGGTGGCCGCGCGCATGCTCGAGAAGCTCGGCACGCGTCCGGACCTGGCGGCGGATGGCCGGGAGGCGGTGGAGATGTTCGGCCTCCTGCCCTACGACTTGATCTTCATGGATTGCCAGATGCCGGAGATGGATGGATACGCCGCCACGCGCGAAATCCGGCGCAGGGAAGGCTCCCATCGGCACGTTCCGATTGTGGCGATGACCGCCGAGGTTCTGGCGGGTTGCCGCGAGCAGTGTCTGGCGGCGGGCATGGACGACCACCTCCCCAAGCCGGTCAAGTTGGAATTCCTCTTCGACGCCCTGCGCAAATGGATCCCCGCCAAGCCGGCCGCCGAAACTCCCGTGGGAACCAACAGCCACGCCGGGATATCGGAGCCGCGTCCGTAGTATCTTTCCTCCGCCCGCTCCTCTCCCTCCGCGCCCGCCCCGGCGAAAACGCCAATCCTTCGCCTGACCTCCAGCTTGTTTTTACTTCTCTGCGCTTCTCTCTGCGTTCTTTGCGTCTCTGCGTTGAACCCGTCTTCCCGTTTGCTTCCACCTTCGCTTATCATACGAATTCATGCCCATCGATCCATCGGCGGTCGTCGCCCCCACCGCCGTCGTCTCGCCCGATGCCGTCATTGGCCCCGGTGTGCGAATCGGCGAATTCTGCCTCATCGAGTCCGATGTCGTCATAGGCCCTCTCTGCGTCCTCGATCCCTACGTCTATATCAAGCGCTGGACCACCCTCGGCGAGCGCAACGAGATTGGCGCCGGCACCGTGCTCGGCACCGACCCGCTCGACCGGAACTTCGCCGGCGGCCGCAGCTATCTCCGCATCGGCAACGGCAACAAGATCCGCGAGCACTTCACTATCTCGCGTGGCACGCCGCCCGAATCCGTCACTGAAGTCGGCGACGGCAACTTCATCATGACCAGCGGCCACATCGCGCACAACTGCAAAATCGGCAACCTTACAGTGATCGCCAGTTGCGTCCTGCTGGGCGGCTACGTGGAGATCGAAGATCGGGCGTTCCTCTCCGGCGGCGTGCTGGTGCATCAATATTCCAAGGTCGGCCGCCTCGCCATGGTGAGCGGCAATACGCGGGTGAACCTGGATGCGCCGCCGTTTTTCACCTACTCCGGGTTCGCCATCGAGCCGCGCGGCCTGAATCTCGTCGGCCTCAAACGCGCCGGATACAAGGCGCCCGAGGTCAGCATCCTCAAGCAGGCCTACCGCTATCTCTACCGTTCCAGCTTGAAGCTGGAAGAAGCGCTGGCGCGCATCGAAGGCGAAATTCCCACGCCGGAGACCCTGCATCTGGTCGCCTTTATCCGCGCCAGCAACCGCGGCATCGCCCGCGAGTGAACCCGATCCACGAAGTGTCTCCCGGAAACCTCGCGGCCACCGTAGCGCAGCCTGGCAGGCTGGGCCACTCTCATTCGCAGGGGAATGCTTTGGTGGGACAGGCTGGGCCGCTCTCATTCGCAGGGGAATGCTCTGGTGGAGCAGGCTTCAGGTGCTACAGCCACTTTAGATCGGCGTAGCGCTCCCCCGTCAGATGCAGGAAGAGCGGCTCCAGCGCGCGGAACTCCTGGCCGTTGCAGACTACCGCCCCGTCGTTCGCCAGCGCCGTGATGTCGCCCTGCCACACCAGTTTGCCGGGCCGTGTGATGATGGCCACTTCCTGGCAGACGCGCTCCACCGTTTCCAGCACGTGGCTGGTGATGAACACCGTGCGGCCCTGCTCGGTAAACCGGCGCAGCCACTGCTTCATCAGGGAGACGCCAGCCGGGTCGATGCTTTCGAACGGCTCGTCGAGGAACAGCACCTCCGGCGAATGGATCACCGCGGCCGCGAAGGCCACGCGCTTGCGCATCCCGGTGGAGTACTCGGAGAGCGTCTTCGAAGTGTCGGTGAGTTCCAGCGCTTCCAACAATTCGGTGACGCGCCGGCGCGTGGTGGCCTCGTCCAGGCCGAACATGCGCGCTACGAACGCCAGGAACTCGTGGGCGTAGAGCGGTTCGAACAGACCGAGCGTTTCCGGCATCACGCCGATGCGCCGCTTGATCCCGGCGTTATCCGCGGTGAAGCGCTGGCCGAGCAGTTCGATCTCGCCGGAGGTGGCATCCAGCAGGCCGGTCATGCAACCGATGGTGGTGCTCTTGCCCGAGCCGTTGGGGCCCAGGAAGCCGAACATGGTGCCGGCCGGCACGGCAAGCGAGAGGTTCTCGACGGCCAGTTCTTGGCCGTACTTCTTCACCAGGTTGGTCGTGCGAATGGCGTCCATCGGTTAGTCTCTTCCTTCCACAACGGCGAGCAGTTTCTCGCGGCGGGTCACAAACACGGGTCCGGCGGATTTCAAGGTTGCCAGGTAAAATGCGAGCGCCAACACGGGCAGCGGCGCCCACATCCACCAGGATTCCGGCGATACCATGGCCGGCTGCAGCTTGTACAACAGGCGCGGCAGGAACATCGCCACCAGCATGCCGCCGATCAGCAGGATGTTGCCGCCCAGCGGAAGATCGTTGCCGAAGTTGCTCGAGTAGTTGCCTTTGCGCGGGTTGAACAGCGTCACCCAGATGCCGAGCGCGTTCAGCACGAACAGCCCCGTTAACCCGGAACACAGCAGCATCACGGGCATGCGCGCGTCGAACGGATACGGCGCGAAGACGATCCACAGCAACAGGGCAACTGGTAGCAGCGATCCGCCGATGGTGACGGCCGCGTAGCTGGCGGCGCGCAGCGTGGCGGCGGGGTCGATGGGCAGCAGGAAGTAGCGGCGGAAGGCGCCTCCGACGTAGCCGAATTGGTTCACGGCGATGCGCGAGGTTCCCAGGAAAGCGACCATCGGGAAAGTGCCCAGCGCGGCGAGGAACAGGCCGTGCGGCGCCTTCGACTGGCGGCCGAGCTGAAAGGTGACGAAGGCGAGCAGCGGCAGCGAGATCAGGGAGAGCGTCCGGATCCGGCTGTTGCGGCCGTAAAAGCGCAGCCAGTGGCCCACCAGCGGACCCATTCGCGGCCCGAAGAGTGCGCCCACACGGTCTAACGGGCTGTCCCAGGCGATCTTGACGGATTCCGTAACCTGGCGCCGCGGCGGACGTTTTTCAAGCCAAACCAAGAGCGCGGCCAATCCGAGAATCCAGGCCGCTATCGTCGCCAGTCCGTATGCGCCCGCCAAGCCTGAGTGGATCATCGCGGCGGCCGCGCCGAACGGCGGCGTGAAC
>OCZU010001603.1_pt1 | contig 14752 bp, 15 predicted proteins | sample 1539001 | NCBI WGS metagenome assembly OCZU01 (sample SAMEA3539306, study PRJEB22396) | soil metagenome | biome: tundra; feature: field; material: soil | place: USA | collected 2010-05 | depth 0.15 m | reverse complement strand
CGATCACGCCGCCGAACGCGGAGACCGGATCGCAGGCGTGCGCCTTGCGGTGCGCCTGGGCAACGTCGGCGGCGACCGCGATGCCGCACGGGTTGGAATGCTTGACGATCGACACGCACGGCTCGGCGAACTCACCCACCGCCCGCCAGGCAGCATCGGCGTCCACGTAGTTGTTGTACGACATCGCCTTGCCGTGCAGCTGCCGCGCTGCCGCCACCCCGCCGACTCGCCCGTCCTGGCCGCCCGCCGGAACGTACAGCGCGGCGCGCTGATGCGGATTCTCGCCGTAGCGCAGCACCTCCCGCCGGCCCCACACGGCCGCCGCCACCTGCGGCCAGCCGGTCTCCCGAGCGGTCTCGTCCGGCGCGTACGAGGCCGCGAACCAGGCCGCGACCGCGGCATCGTAACTAGCCGTATGCGCGTAAGCTCGCCCGGCCAGCTGTCGCCGCTGCTCCAGCGTGAACCCGCCGACCACGAGCGCCGCGTCGACCTCGTCATAGGCCGCCGGGCTGGTGATGACGGCGACGTTGGCATGGTTTTTCGCGGCCGCGCGGACCATGGCCGGGCCGCCGATATCGATCTGCTGCACGCACTCCTGCGGCGTTCCGCCGGCGGCCACGGCGGCTGAGAACGGGTAGAGATTAGACACCAGCAGCTGAAACGGCTTGATTCTCAGCCGGTCAAGCTCGGCAACGTGACCAGGATCGGTGAGATCAGCGAGCAGGCCTGCGTGCACCGCCGGGTGCAGTGTCTTGACCCGGCCACCGAGGCATTCGGGGAATCCGGTGACCGCTTCGACCGGCGTGACCGGGAGACCGGCGGCCACGATCGCCGCCGCGGTGCTGCCGGTCGAGACGATCTCCACTCCGGCCGCGTGCAGCGCCCTGGCCAGCCGGTCAAGCCCGGTCTTGTCGTACACGCTGACGATCGCCCGGGTGATGGCTACCTTGCTCACTGCGGGATCCTCCCTGGCTGCCCAATCCGGACCAGCCGACCGTCGACCGACCAGCCGCCGGTAGCCATCGCGCGGACCGTTTCGGTCAGCAAGGCCCGCTCGGCGACCTTGACCCGCTCGGTGAGCGTCGCCTCGTCGTCGTCCTCATGGACCGGCACCGCCGCCTGGGCGATCACCGGCCCGCTGTCCAGCCCGGCGTCAACGAGGAAGACGGTGCAGCCGGTCACCTTCACGCCATAGGCCAGCGCGTCCCGCACGCCGTGCAGGCCGGGGAACGACGGCAGCAGCGCCGGATGGGAGTTGATGCAGCGGCCGGAGAACTCGCCGAGGAACAGCGGCCCGAGCAGTTTCAGGAAACCGGCCGACACCACCAGGTCCGGACTGAAGCTGGCGCAGGCGTCAGTCAGCGCCCGGTCCCAGTAGTCCCGATCCGGGTAGTCGCCGACCCGGCAGGTGAACGTCTCGATCCCGGCGGCCTGAGCGCGGCAGACGGCCTGAGTGCCGTCGCGATCTGCCCCGACGGCCACGATCTGCGCCCCGAGCAGGCCAGCTTGCCCCGCATCGATCAGCTGCTGGAGCAGCGTGCCCTCGCCGGAGGCCAGGACGACCAGGCGATAGGACATGCGGCTCACGATAGCGGCGGCCCAGTGGCGGTCGCATCCGAGCGGGCATTCCACCGTGCGCGGACCACGCCGGCGACGTCGCTGGCGTTGATCAAGCCAAGCTGCCGGGAGTCAAGACCTTCGGCCGCGTCGCTGCGCACCAGCAGTTGCCCGGCCGGCACGACACCGGCCCCGACCTGGTCGGCGAGATCGGCGGGCACCGGATCACCGGCGACGGCTACAGCTCGCTTCACCAGCCATTCGACGTCCAGGCAGAGGTGGCCGGGAGCGCGGAACATGATGACATCCCCAGCGCCGTAGCTACGGCGGCGCATGATCAGCAGCCGTTCGCCGTCCCGGTAGGTCGGCATCATGCTGTGACCGCGGACCGTCATCGCCAGCAGGCCTCTGCGGACCAGCACCAGCCCGAGGAGGACCGCGCCGACGCCGCATGCGGCGACGGCGATGGCCAGCCGCGCATCGCTCATGGCGTCCGCACCAGCTGGGCCAGGTCGTCCCAGCGGATCAGGACCAGGGCGGCCAGCAGAGCCAGTCCGACCGCGAGCACCAGCCGGGCCGCGCCGACGCCGCCATGACTGACGGGCTCAACCGCCAGCCCAGCGATGGCGAGCGCGAGCAGCATGCCGTTGCGGGCGATCTGGACCGGGCCGATCCGATCGGCGCCGGCCCCGAAGCACCGGCACCGGACCCGATGGCCGCGGGCCGCCTGGATCGCGGTCACCGCCGTGAAGGTGGCGAGCAGCGCAGCGCCGGCCCCGAAGCCCCACCATGCCGTCGACGGCAGCGCCAGCAGCGTCACCACGGCCGCTTCCAGGACCGGAACGGCCAGCGCCGCGGCCGATCTCAGCCGACCGCGGAGCCAGCCGATATCGCCCAGTGCAGCGCCGAATTCGGTGAACGCCGCGCGGGAGCGCGCCTTCGAGACGAAGGCCACGCCGAAGACGACGGCCAGCACGGTGCGCAGCGCGACCTCCAGCGCAGTCATTGGTGCCTCCTGCCGGTCAGCTTGATTGCGGGACGAGTGGACGGAGCCGGTCGTCCTGGTAGCCGGCGGCCTGCAGCGTGAACATGCGCGCGTAGCTGCCGCCCGCCGCCATCAGCTGGTCATGAGTTCCCTGCTCAGCGATCCGGCCGACGTCGAGCACGAGAATGTGGTCAGCTTCGCGGACCGCGCTGAGCCGGTGCGAGACCAGCAAGCTGGTGCGCCCCCCGCGGTGCTGCTGGAGGCGCTGGTGGATCCGGTGCTCTGCCTCGGCGTCCAGGCCCGAGCTCGGCTCATCGAGCACCAGCAGGTCGGCGTCATCGCGCATCAGCGTCCTGGCCAGCACCAGCCGCTGATTCTGCCCGCCGGACAGCTGCGCGCCCTGATCGCCGCCCTCGCCCAGGAAGGTCGCGCTGAGCATGCTGTCGTAGCCGCCCGGCAGGCTGGCGATCGAATCGTCCAGATCGACGAGCCGGGCGGCGGCAGTAATCCGCTGCCGGTCACCGCAGGCGGCCAGGTTCCCGATGCCGATGTTCTCGGCCACGGTCAGGTCGTAGGTCAGGAAGTCCTGGAACGTGACCGCGAGCCGCCGGCGCAGCTCGGCCGGGTCGAGGTCGCGCAGGTCGGCGCCATCCCACAAGATCGCGCCGCGCTGCGGATCATACAGTCGGCACAGCAGCCTGATCAGCGTGCTCTTCCCCGCGCCGTTGCGGCCGACCAGGCCCACCGCCTGACCGAACGGCAGCTCAGCGTCCACCCCGCGCAGCACCCAGTCGCCTGCGTCATACCGGAACCAGACGTCGCGCAGTTCGACGCCCCGCCACAGCGGCGGCACCGGCCTGCGCAGCTGCCGAGCGGGAACGGGCAGGTCGTCCTGAACGTCAAGCACGGCCACATAGTGGCGCAGCAGCCGAACCGAGGTTCCGATCGAGATGGACTGGTTTACGGTGCCGATCAGCGCGCTCTGGACGCCGCCGACCGCGGCCAGGAACATGACGAAGTCGCCGACCCCGAGCCGCCCGTTTGCGGCCCGAACGGCGACCACGGCCGCGCCGCCGGCGGTGATCGCGCCGCCGAGCACGGACAGGCCGCTCTGGGCCCACGCGATCCGCCGCCGCACCTCATACTCGCCGCTGGTGGCTTCACGCAGCGCCCGCACCAGCCGGGAGCGGAAGAACTCCCCGAGCCCGAGCAGCCGGACTTCCATGACCGCCTTCGGATCCGACAGCAGCCCGCGGATCAGGAACCACCTCCGGTACCGGCTCATCATCGCCTGGCTGGTCTGCGTGCTGCGCCGCATCATCAACAGCTGCGCCACCCCGGTCGGCAGGCAGGCAGCGATCAGCAGCAGCACCATCGGCGACCAGGTGGCGATCAGGATCCCGGCAAACCCAGCGATCGTCGCGGCGCCCTGCAGCACGTCAGCGAGCACGGCGGTCAGCCCGACCGGGGTCTCCTCGGCGGCCCGCTCGGCCAGCCGCAGATCATCCTGGAAGCCGGGCCGCTCGAACGGGCTCAGTCCCTGGATACGGTTCACTGCCGCGTAGAGATCCCCGGCCACGGCTACCGAGATCGTGCGCTGGCACGCCGCCGCCGCAAGCGAGGACAGGCTGCCGAGGCCGAGGCTGAGCCCGCCAAGCAGGACGGCAGTCATAGCGAGCGCCACCACCAGCCCCACGGCAGGTCCGGGCCTGGTGAGATGGTCGATGAGCTCCTTGAGCACCCAGGCAGATACCGGCGAGACGGTCCCTGACACCAGCGCGAGCATGATCGTGCCGACCCAGACCGGGCCGCCGGCCCGCCAGGCCATGGCCACAGCGACCGAGGCCACCGGGGTCCGGCGGCGGCCGACCGCCGTCATCACTGGCTCACGAGATCCAGCTGGCTCACTCGCAGCCCGACGGCGCGGACGAGGCCGTCATCGGTGATCAGCGCGGTCGGGAATCCGGTGACGCCGAAAGCGTCGGTGGCGGCATCGCCAAGCAGGACCGTGCCGACGTGCGCTCCGGCCGGCAGGTCGGCTATCAGGGCGCTGAGATCGCTGTCCTGCTCGGTGCCCATGACCAGCACGTACAAGGGCGTCGCCAGCGGGATGGGCAGCGCCCGCAGCTCGGCGAAAGCCTCCTCGCACGGCTCGCACGAGGGCATCAGGAACGTCACCATCGCCCGCGCATCAGCCAGATCGGCCTGGCTGAATTCCCCGCCGGTCACCAGCTTCATCCGGAACTCACCAACCCGATGACCGACCGCCGGCGAAAGACCAGCCGCCGCGCCTAGCGCCAGGCCACCGGACTCCAGGGCGATCAGCCGCCGGATCACTGCGAAGCTCAGCAGCAGGTCGGCCGCGGCCACGATGCCGACTACGACCACGACCGCCATCAGAATCCCGATCATCGCGCTCCTCATCCTTCGCACCGGGCCATGCCGCGACGGCATCGCCATCAGCCCGAAATGATCCGGGACGCCGGTGGCGTCCCGGTGGCGCGCCAGCCCGCCCGCAGGTGGCCCGTCGCTCCTGGCAGGTGCGGGGTGGCCGCCTTCATGGCCTGGCGGCCTGCCGCGCGCCACCGCCGCGCCACGGCTCGGAGCCATGCTCGAAAGCGTTCAACCAACGGCGTGCTCCGCACGCACGCACAAGGAGGCAAAGATGAAAGCAACAGCAGCCAGGCTGGGCGACGCGATGCTGAGCCGCGTCCTGCGCCGGGCCGACGCGGGCGCCTGCATCACTGGCACCGGCTCCCCCTGCAAGTGCGCCGCCCCGTGCGGCGCCACTTGGTGTACGCAGTACCGCATCTCCTGCTTCGGGCAGTGCCTCTCGGCAGGGACGCGCTGCTGAGTCCGAATCGGGTAGGCGATGCCGGGGGCGCCTGGCCAGGCGCCCCTGGCGTTGTCCGCAGAGCGCCCCGCCGTGCTGGCCTGACGCCAGGTCCGGCCGGGCCACCAGCCCGTAACTCTACGAGTTCCAGAGCCGCCCGGCTTCGGGCAGGCTGGTAGCCGGGCGAAGTTCACCAGATGTGGCTCTTCCTCAGCAGGGAGCGACGAGGTGGCGGAGATCACGTTCGGCCTGATCGGACCACTCGACATCCGCTGCTGCGGCCAGCCGATCGTGGTGCCGGCCGCGCGGCAGCGGAGCCTCCTGGCCGCACTGCTGGTCCGGGCCAATCAGCCGGTGGCTAAGCACAGCCTCTGCGAGGCGATCTGGACCGGGCGCAGGTCGGACCGGGCGGAGACGACGCTGCGCAGCTACGTCATGCGCTTGCGGCGCGTTCTTGGCCCGGCGCTGGCCAGTCGGCTCAGCTTCAGACCGCCGGGCTATCTACTCCGGCTAGAACAAGATGATGAGTTCGACCTGCTGCAATTCCAGGGCTGCCTCAAGCGGGGGAAGTCCGCCGCGCGGCGGGCGGACTGGGATCAGTCCATGCGCGAGTTCCACCAGGGCCTGGCCCTGTGGCGGGGCGAGCCGCTCTGCGACGTGCCATCGGATTACCTGCGCCTCAGCGTCGTTCCGGTGCTGACCGAGCTGCGAGCTCAGGCTTGGGAGGGCCTGTACGCGGCGGCGCTGCATCAGGGCCGCGCCGCCGAGTTCGTCATCCCGCTGCAGCGCCTGACCGAAGAAGACCCGCTGAGCGAGCGGTTCTCCACATTATTCATGTCAGCGCTGGCCGGCTGCAGCCGCCGGATCGACGCGCTCGCGGAGTTCCGCCGGTTGCGCCGGGCTCTGGTCGATGAGCAAGGCGTCGAGCCGAGCCGGGTCATCCGCGAGTTGCATCAGCGGCTGCTGAGCGACGATGCTGAGCCGGCTGCCGCCACGCCTGGCCGGAGGCAGACAGCGACGACCGCCGGGGCAATCCCGGTGCCCCGGCAGCTCCCGCTGGGCACCGCGACCTTTACCGGCCGTGCGCACGAGGTCGGCGAGCTGGTCAGTTACCTGTCCCGCCGGCCGGACGCCGCCGGCACGGCCACCGTCGCGGCGGTCACTGGTTTCCCCGGCATCGGCAAGTCAGAGCTGGCTATCGCGGTGGCACACAGCGTCGCCGATCACTACCCCGATGGCCAGCTTTACGCGGACCTGCGCGGCAGCCGGGCCGACCCGATCGCACCGGGCAAGATCACCGCGCGGTTCCTGCGCGCGCTCGGCGTTGTCCCGGCTGCCGTCGCCAGTGACGCAGCCGAGCGAACGTCGCAGTACCGAAGCCTGCTGGCCACCCGGCGGGTGCTTATTGTGCTCGACGACGCGCTGGATGCCGACCAGGTGCGACCGCTGCTGGCCGGCTCCGGATCAGCCGGGATCCTGGTGACCGCCCGACGGTGCCTGCCCCATCTAGCGCAGGCTCGCCGCACCGTCCTTGCGGAGATGACCGATGCCGACGCCCGTCACCTGCTGCGCGCCATCCTGGGGCCAGAGCGGGTGTCGAGGGAGCCAGCGGCGGTCGCCTCGATCGTGGCAGCGTGCGCCGGGGTGCCACTCGCGCTGTGCATCGTCGGCGCCCGGCTAGCCGCGCGGCCCAGCTGGCCGATCGAGCACCTCGCGCGTCTTCTTGCTGACGAGCGGCACCGGCTGGACGAACTGGCATACGATCGCGCCTCGGTCCGGACCAGGCTCGAAGCGGCCTACCAGGCGGTCGCCAGCGCCGAGACCTGCGCGCAGAACCGCGCACAGACGACTGCAATCCGTGCTTTCCGGTTGCTCGGACTACGGCAGTCGGCGGCTATCACGGCCGCCGAGGCCGCCGTCCTGTTCGATCAGTCGCTGGCGGAAGCGACCGCCGCGCTGGAGACGCTGGTAGATGGGTGCCTGCTGGCTTCGCCTGCGCCGGGAAGCTACCGACTGCACGACCTGACCCGCATCTTCGCGATCGAATGCGCTGCCCGCGCACATTCACCCGGCTAGCGGGCCGCCGGGCGTAACCTAGGCGAGCCAGGTTCTGGACCGGCAGGGGCCCGAACTGGTGATGGAATAGGGATCGACCGCACGTCGCACAACCAGTCGCACATCCATAGGACCGGAGGAACGGCACTGCCCGCCGAAATCATCCCGCCGTCCGCGCCGGGGACTTCAGACCGGCCGGGCGACTTCGGCCAGCCCGGCAGCTCGCAGCAGCCGGGCGGCGCACATCAGCCGGGCTCAAGCCAGCCGGGCTCAGGCCAGCCCGACGGCTCAGATCGACCTGGCGCACCGGAACCGGGTAGCAGGCTGCCCGGACTGCCGCGACTGTACTTCCCTGACCAGCCGAATTTCCCTGACCAGCCGAAGCAACCGGACTTCCCCGAGCGGCCTGATCTGCCGCATGCGCCACCGAGCCGGCCCTATGGCGAGCCGGGCGCCACCGGCCAGCCGGGCATGCCCGGCCAGGATGGCGCTCCTGGCCAGCTAGGTGCCCCTGGCCGGCTGGGCGGCCCAGGCCAGTCCGGCGTTCCCGGGCAGCAGGGGCAGCCCGGCGGCGGGAGGTTCCAGCGCCGTACGGGCCCGCAGGCATCCGGACAGCGACCAGCCCGGCAGCGATCGAGTCAGCCACCTGACCGTGAGCTACGGCACCGCGCCATCGCCGCGCTGGTCTTCGGCGCGTTGAGCCTGATCGCCCTGCTGTCCACGCTCCGCCTCGGCGGCGACCTGCAGCGCGGGGTCTACCTGCTGTTCTTCAGCACGGTCATCGGGGTGGCCGCTTGCGTGATCGGGATAACCGCGCTGCGCAAGGCCCGGCGAACCGGGTCTTACCGGCCGCGCGGCGCGGTCGGCGGCATCATTCTCGGCGCCCTGGGCGTGCTGATCTCGATCCCGATCCTGGTGGCGTACCTGGCCTACCCGACCCAGGTGAACAACTATGTGCGGTGCCTGAGCCAAGCGCAGTCGTCCAGTGAGCAACAGGCCTGCATGAACCAGTTCTACAACTCGATCCACCTCAGGACCTCGGGATCTGGCCAGCTGCTTGAGCACAGCACAGTCGTGGCATGGGCGCCGACCGAACGCGCGCGATCAAGCCGGGCCGCGGTCACCCGTCACGCCGACCAGTGGCGGCCGAGCAGCAGCTAAGGCAGCACCGAGGGTCCGCCAGAGCGTCGGGGAGGGGAGTTCGCGGCCTTGTCGCCCGCCCACCGGTCCAGGTAGATAGTGTGCGGGCTGTCCTTGCCGGGGCCTGGCTGCTGTGGCGCCAGGTCATGACCTCGATCCGCGCCGTCGGGCCGACCGTCGGGGTCGCCGAATCGAGACGTTTCCACGGCGGGCCAGTGGACTCGGACATATCGCCAGTTGGCCAGGCCGGCCGTGACGGCCGCGGCAATCCCGATCTCCAGCGCGGCGACCACGGTCACCTGCCAGGCCGATGGTCCGACGGCAGCCATCCGGCCGTCGCCGAGCGGGCCGCCGGCGAAGGCGGCGAGCACGCCGAGCACGACCCCGGCCAGCGCCCCTGAGCAGAAACCCCGGATCGGGGCGGCCTCAAGCACCATCGTCGGCGCGATCCGCACGACCAGCAATCCGCCGACCGCGCCCGCCAGGTAGGGCGCGGCGAGCAGCAGGACGGTCAGCCAGGCCGGTCCGGAGCCATGCGGTCCTTGCGGCAGCGCCGCGAGCAGCGGGAAGGCAGGCAGCGGGCCAAGCGCCGAGCCGGTCGGGGCGACGATCGTCCCGGCGCCGACCGCGAAGCCGGGTCCGAGCAGGTAGGCGATTGCCCAGATGATCGCGTTCGGCAGGTAGGCCAGTTCGGCGAGGAAGAGCAGCCCAGCCCCGACGACGCCCGGCGCCAGCAGCCCGTTGACGGAACCGAAATCTCGCACATGGCTGGCCAGCGCCATGGCCGTCAGCAGGGCTGCGGCAGCGGCTACCAGGGCAAGCGAGCCGGCTGCGCCGATCAGCACCGAGCGCAACCGGGGCGACATCAGGGCCCCGACCTGCGACCATGGCGCGAGCGCGCGGGTCGCGCCGAAACCGGCCGCGACGAGAGCGACGAAAAATCCGGCCGCTACGGCTTGCAGGACTGACGGGGCAGCCAGCATCGTCCGGCTTCCCGCTGCCAGCAGGCCAGCCAGCAGCGCGTACGGCACGGCGATGGTCAGCGCGGCCGCGGCCGCATGGCCTGGTCTGACGATGCCGTGGGCGCGAACCAGCCAGCGGCCTGCGCGCCATAGCAGCGTGCCGGGCAGCAGCACCAGCCCAAGCGGCAGCATCCCGATCCGGCCCGCGCCGGCCACCTGTACCCCGACATGGTGAGCGACCAGCCAGAGCACGGCGGCGGTGCGCAGCACGCCGACCAGGCCGAGCCCGGGATGCGGCGCGGCAATCCAGCCGATGAGCACCAGGATGGTGAGCACCGCCAGGCCGACTCCGGCCGCGGCGCCGGCCGCCAGCGCTCCGGCGATCAGCAGCGGCCTGGTCTTGACGGCCGTCGGATCGCCGCTAGGGCCATCGTGGCCGGGACCGGCCGATCGGGCACCTAGGGCAGAAGTCGTCACAAGACCCAACCCTGGCAATTTCACGTCCGCAGCAGGTGGAGGCGCGCCGACGCCTAGGCCAGCGGACTCGGAATCGAAGCGCCGACGGCAACGGCCAGGAGCGGCAGGCAGGCCCGCTCGACGTCCGGCCGACCCGATGCCAGCGAGCCCGAATCAGCCGGCGGCCTGGAGTCCGCTAGCCCGCTCCTAGTGAGCCTGCATCAGGTCCCGGACCAGCCTGGCAGTCTCGCTTGGCGTGCGGCCGACCCGGACCCCGGCCTTTTCCAGGGCTTCCTTCTTGCCCTGCGCCGTGCCCGCCGAGCCGGAGATGATCGCGCCCGCGTGTCCCATGGTCTTGCCCTCTGGCGCGGTGAACCCGGCGACGTAGGCGACTACCGGCTTGGTCACGTTCGCGGCGATGAACGCGGCGGCGCGCTCTTCGGCGTCGCCGCCGATCTCGCCGATCATCACGATCGCATCGGTCTCCGGATCGTCCTGGAACGCCTGCAGGCAGTCGATGTGCGTGGTCCCGATGATCGGATCGCCGCCGATCCCGACCGCGCTGGAGAAGCCGATATCGCGCAGCTCGTACATCATCTGGTAGGTCAGCGTGCCGGACTTGGAGACCAGCCCGATCCGGCCCTCGCTGCTGATGTCGGCCGGGATGATCCCGGCATTGGACTTCGCTGGCGACGCCACGCCCGGACAGTTCGGGCCGACGATGCGGGTGGCGTTCCCGGTGGCGCACGCGTGCGCCCAGAAGGCGGCTGTGTCGTGCACGGGGATGCCCTCGGTGATCACGATGACCAGGCCGATCGCCGCGTCGATCGCCTCGATCACGGCGGCCTTGGCGCCGGCTGGCGGCACGAACACGACCGAAACGTCCGCCCCGGTCGCCGCCATCGCGTCGCCGACCGTCCCGAACACCGGCACGTCAGCGCCACCAAGCTCGACGCTCTGGCCGGCCTTGCGCGGGTTGGTGCCGCCGACCACGTTCGTGCCGGCCGCGACCATCCTGGCTCCGTGCTTGCGGCCCTCGGAGCCGGTGATGCCCTGGACAATGATCCGGCTATCGGCGGTCAGGAAGATCGCCATCTCATGCTCCCGTCGCGGCCAGGCTGGCCAGCTCGGCGGCGCGCCGCGCCGCGTCGTCCATGGTCGCTACCTGCTCCACTACGGCGATGCCTGCCTCGTCCAGGATCCGGCGCCCTTCGGCCGCGTTGTTGCCGTCCAGCCGCACCACGATCGGGTGCCGGACCGGCTCGCCGCGCTCGGCCAGCAGCGCGATCGCGGCCACAATCCCGTTCGCGACCGCGTCACACGAAGTGATCCCGCCGAAGACATTGACCAGGACACTGCGTACTGATGGATCGGACAGCACGATCTCCAGGCCATTGGCCATCACCTCGGCCGAAGCCCCGCCGCCGATATCGAGGAAGTTAGCCGGCTGCACGCCGCCGAATGCCTCGCCCGCGTAGGCGACTACGTCCAGGGTCGACATCACCAGGCCCGCGCCGTTACCGATAATGCCGACTGCGCCGTCGAGCTTGACATAGTTGAGGTGCTTCGCCTTGGCCCGAGCCTCGATCGGATCAGCCGATCCTGGATCGGCGAACCGGTCATGCTGCTGGCGGAAGGCAGCGCTGTCGTCCAGCGTCACCTTGCCGTCCAGCGCGACGACCCGGCCGTCGGTGGTCAGGATCATCGGATTGACTTCGACCAGCGTGGCTTCCTCATCGGCGAAAACGGCCCACAGCCGCTCAGCCAGCTCGGCCGCCCCGGCGATGGCCTCGGGCGGCAGGCCGCCCGCAGTCACGATCTCGGTGGCCGCGGCCAGGTCCACCCCGGTCAGCGGGTTGATCTGGATGCGGGCGACTGCGTCCGGGTTGGTGTGGGCGACCTCCTCGATCTCCACCCCGCCCTGCACCGAGCAGATCGACATGAACTGCCTACCGGCCCGGTCCAGCAGGAACGACAGGTAGTACTCCTGCGCGATGTCGCTGGCCTCCTCGACCAGGACTTTGTGCACCGTGTGGCCCTTGATGTCCATGCCGAGGATCTGGGTCGCCTCGGTCATGGCGTCGTCTGGTCCATCGGCCACCTTGACGCCGCCGGCTTTGCCCCGGCCGCCGGTCTTCACCTGGGCCTTGACGACGACCTTCGGGTGGCCGGACGCGGCGAACTCGGTCGCTGTCGCGAACGCGTCGTCCGCCGTATCGGCAATTTCGCCGCGAGGCACCGGAACGCCGTACTCGGCAAAGAGCTCTTTTGCTTGATGTTCGAACAGGTCCACGTTCTTGGGTCCGTCCTGACTAATCCTCAGCCGGAGAATACGTTCGTCCCGCGCAGGCGGCAGGTCCGCCCAGGCAGCCTAGCGGGCCGCCGATCCTGGGCGGGTCAGCTGGCCCGAGTTTGCGCCAGCGGGCCAAGCGTGCCCCGCACCCATTCGACGATCTCCTGCGTGGTCGCGCCTGGCGTGAAGATCTTAGCCACGCCCATTCGCTCTAGGTCGACGATGTCAGCCGATGGGATGATCCCGCCGCCGAACACGGTGATGTCGTTGGCGTCGGCTTCCTTAAGCAGCTCAAGCACCCGGCTGAACTGGGTCATGTGCGCGCCGGACAAGATGGATAGCCCGATCGCGTCGGCGTCTTCCTGCAGCGCGGCGGCGACGATCTGCTCGGCGCTCTGATGCAGCCCGGTGTAGATCACCTCGACGCCGGCGTCGCGCAGCGCCCTGGCCACGACCTTGGCCCCTCGATCGTGCCCGTCCAGGCCCGGCTTGGCGATGATGACCCGGATGCTGCTCACAAAACGCCTCTCCCCGAACGGACGGGTGTGACAACCGCAGCGTAGCCCGGCTAGCTCAGGACGCCAGCTTCCAGCCCCTGCCGTTCCAGCACAACGCCGTCGGCGGCAGGTCTCGGCTGGGGCGCCCGTGTGGTCCGGCGTTCAGCCCATCCAACGGCCGGCATGCGAGCATAGAGAGCACTTGGAGAGGTGGTGAACATGGCAACGCTGGTCATTCGCAATCTCAGCGACGATTTGCTCAGGCGACTGGAGATCAGGGCGGCCAGGAATGGCCGGTCGATCGAAGCGGAGGCTCGCACGATCCTGGAGGCAGCGGTGGCTGAACCTCGCGAAACTTCCGCCCACAGCCGCACTTGTCGCACCAGCGTCCCCGCATCGAGGTCCACCACGGACAGTCAGCGCGGATAGATCTCAGAGTCTGGCACTGAGATCTATCCGCGCAGATCAGGGTGACAGGCTGCCGCCCTTATGCCGACTTCCAGGACGCGGCGTTCTCAGTGGATAGCACTGAAACCACCGCGTGATCATGGACGGGCGGCGGGGAGCGAGTCTAGGTAGGCGGCCACGTCGGCGCAGGTTGGGTTGTTTGTGACGGTTATGGCTACTCGCGCCCAGCCGGCTGGGGTGTGGTGGTGCTCGGGGTCCCGCGCTTGCACGTCGGCGCCGACCTCGACGAGCCGGCGCGCCATCCGCAGGTCGCCTTCCCAGGCCGCCGAGTGCAGCGCCGAGCCGCGGGATCCCACGGCCGAGCGCGCGTTCGGGTCGGCGCCGCGGGCGAGCAACGAGCGGACCAGGTCGTGGTGCCCGAAGTCGACCGCGCCCATCAGCACCGCCTCGGATCGGACGACGGCCGGGTCGTGGTCGGCTAGCACGGCGAGGGTGGCCTGGTCGCCGAGTCGCGCGTACTGTCGCCGAGCCGCGCGTACTCTTGCGGCTCGGCCGGTATCCCGCGGGCAAGCAGGTGCCGGACCAGCGGCTGGCCCGGCGGGCCGAGCCTGCTCATCGCCTCGACCGCGCTGGCGCCCCAGCGGTCCCTTTGATGGCGGTCGACGCCCAGCTCGAGCAATCGGTCGATGGCGGTGGTGGTCCGGGCGAAGGCAAGCATCGAGCCGCCGTTGGGCCTGATCGCCGGAAGCGCGGAGCACCCGGCTCGCAGGAGTTGCTCGACAGCCGCGTCGTCGCCAAGCAGCAGAGCTTCGAGCAGCCCGACCCGGGCTCCGGCGTCGAGCAGCGTGCGCTGCATGTCCGGCTGGTCCCGGTCGATCGCCAGCGCGAGCGGCGACCAGTGCTCGTAGTCGCCGTTGCGCCCATCGACATCCGCCCCGGAGGCCAGCAGCAGGTCGAACATCTCGCGCCGCCGGGCTTCGACCGCCACGTGCAGCGCTTGCGGCCGGCCGCCCCAGAACGGGTGCGGGCCGACCGCGTTGACGATGTCAGGGTCGGCCGCGATCGCGGCGCGCACAGCGTCGAGATCCACCACGTCGACGCCTCGCCGGACGCCGACCTGACCACCTCCACCCGGAACCGGTCCCCCGCCCGGTCCGGGCCGATCGCCACCTCGAACACGCCCATCGATAGCTCCCGCCCAGACCCCGCCCGACCCGGTCATCCGGGCACACCAGAAATAGTCCCACTACGGGGAATGGGCGCACGGCGCACTAGCCGTTAAGCCAAACCGAACACCGGCAGCGCCGGGCGATTCCGTGCTGGCACGCCGGGCACTGGCGGCGGCATTTTCGCCGGTACCGGGCTGTCAGCGTGGATAGATGTCAGCGCCGGGCTCTGAGTGCTATCCGCGTTGATCCGGCTGTCCGCTCAGGTCAGGTCGAATTCGCCGGCTTTCACGGCGGCGGTGAACGCATGCCACTCGTGCGGCGGGACGGCCAGGCTCGGGCCGGCTGGGTTCTTGGAGTCGCGGATGGCGACGAGGCCGGGCAGGTGGCCGGCCACCTC
>OCZU010001602.1_pt1 | contig 14757 bp, 14 predicted proteins | sample 1539001 | NCBI WGS metagenome assembly OCZU01 (sample SAMEA3539306, study PRJEB22396) | soil metagenome | biome: tundra; feature: field; material: soil | place: USA | collected 2010-05 | depth 0.15 m | reverse complement strand
GTGACGGATGTGCCCGTAAGGTCGTTTATGGTAATATTGTCCGCGCCACCGAGGGCATTAAAATCAACGGTCTGCACCCCGTTCACGTCCATGGTTATATTGGCCACGTCGCGGGTGAATCGCAAACGCGGGCCATTGGCCGATATGCTGATGTTCTCGTTGACGTTCGCGCCATTGAAAACCAGGGTGTTGTTTCCGCCCGAACCTTCGATCACATCACTTCCGTCGCCTGGATTCCAAACGACGGTGTCACCGCCGTCGGGGTAGATGAGATCACCGCCCCGGCCGCCAATCAACGTGTCAGCTCCGGGCCCGCCGACAAGCATGTCGTTGCCAGACCCGCCAATGAGCGTGTCGTTACCTTCGGCGCCAAACAGGTGCGCGGGTGGAAGCGAGTTCCCAATGGTGATCTGATCGTCACCCGGCGACCCGAGAACCTGGATAAGGACCGTGTTGGTGACCGTTGGCACGCCGCCTGTGATCGGAATCGCGCCACCGTTGACGATGATATTTCCGAAGCCATCGTTAGCAACGGTGATTACGGTGTGCGCGTTGTCGCCGACGACGGTCAGCAGACCTGTCAGGGGATCGAAAGAAGCGGTTCCAGGAGCGGCTGGAAACAACCTTTTAACACGGAAAAAGTCCTGGCTTTGGCCGACTACAGAAATCGTGAACGAGCCGCTGCCGGTCATGACCGGACTGATGTTCGTCCAGTCCGTCAACGTGGAGCTCGCTTCGACTTGATACGGCACCACGCTCACGCCGCCCCAGCTCAAGGTGACACTTTGGTTGCTGCGAGTAAGACTGACATTCAAGCTGGGATCCGTGGCGCTCAATGCAGTGCCGGCTGGTTGAAAGGCGGCGGCAGCGGCAAGTAACCACCCCAAATGCCTGATCCCGATTGGTTCAATGGTTTTCATCGAAGCAGTTTTTCCCGACACATTGCGAAGCCGCAATGGGACTTTCGGTCCAGCGGGATCGCTGACAACCGAGTGGCAATCTCCACTGAAGAACATGATTCTTCAAGGGCCGACGTTCGCATTCCGGATTTCGGGCTCTCCTGACCCGCTTGGCAATGAAAATGCGCGACGAAGTCCTAAATGAGATTGGCGCTCCCGCACGCGGGATCAGGATTCGTCTAGCGAATAAGTCCTGACGCCCCGGCACAAAGATCTCGAAGCCGGCACTTGGACCCAGGCTCTTTCGTCGCGCGCTACGGTTGTCGCGCCGAATCGGAAAACTTTCAAGCAAAAGTTATTCACAGGCTGCAGCTCGACGTTGCTCGCAACGAATGATGCAATCCACAAACTTTAAAATCAACTTTGTCGATCCGACAAAACATCAAACCAAACAGGGAGAATTTTTATGAAAACACGATCCAGGCAAGGCCTCCGCCGATTTCAGCTAAAGGTACTCTCCTATGGCTACTCCTATTACATTGAACGAATCGCTCAATTGGAATCGGCACTCGCCAAGAAACCGCGCCGACTGCAAATTGACATGGTCGGCACCGGAGAAATTCCAGCGGACCCGGCGCTGCTGATCCGTTCCGTCTTGATGGGCCGTTCGCCGAAGACGCGCATCATCACCGCCGCGCGCTCCAGTTTGCAAGGCGGCGCCGTGATGGTCTGGCTCTTGGGCGACAGCCGGATTATCCGCGATGACGCCAAGCTGTATTTCCGGCATGCCAATCTGACCGAAAACCAGGAGGCAAAACCAGACGAAGTCTGGAAAGTCGAGGAGCCAAATCCCTGGACTTCGTCTTCCGAAGTTGACCCGGAGGAAGGCGACTACGCCAGAGTGCTGGAAGTCATCAATGAGTTCCTTCCCGTCCGGGAACTGGCGAGCCGTCTCATTGGCGTGCCAGTGCTGCGGCAATTCGGCCTGGTGGAAAATGAAAAGGTGGACACTTTCCTGGCCACCGCTTTCGCCAGGAAACGCGAGCCTGATGATGAGCCGCCGAACAGTCCGAAACAAAAACGCAATCGGAGCGATGCCGAAGTCTCTCGGAAACGACAGGTCAGGAAATAGTCCTTGGTTCAAAGACACCAAGAGACAAACAATGCGGGCGGAGGTGAAAACTTCCGCCTGCAATTTGAAAGTATTTTTGATACAATGAAATCCCCAGAATTGCCAAGGCCGTCTTTTTTAATTTTTATGGTGCTCTTGATAAAAAAGTGTCACATCACCAATACCAAGCGATATAAAAAAGCTAGAAATTGTTCCAAATTGTCCGATATTCAATTCGATATGACTGTTTTAGAAATCATTGCCGAACAAAGACTTGGCATCAAGAATTTGACCAGACATCCCCGATTGAGGTTAGCCCTACAGCGAGTTGACGACTTGGCTCGCCGAAATGACAAGGATGAAGATGGGAAGACACGTGTCGCGTCAATTGTGGAACTATGTTTTGCCTACGACCGTGAAACCGATGTTGAAGAAAAGGCAAACATTCTGCGAACCTTAGACGAAATCAGCAGCAACGAAGTGTTGGAACTGCCTGCGGAGACTGTCGAGGAGTGGGAAGGAAGACTAACAAAAGATCCAGAGTTTTCAAAAGCCAAAGACAAACTCAACTATCGTCATCAGAAATTTCAGAGAAAGTATTTTTCATTGCGGGCCAGAGCTGGACTACAGACGCAAGAGGCGGTTGCGAAAAAGGCTGGCCTGCGGCGGAGCTATGTTGCTGTTATCGAGTCTGGGTTGGATTTTCCACAGCAAAAAACTCTCCAAAAACTGGCAAAGGCTTTTGATGTGGATGTTACCGAGCTACTCTGACTTCCAAGGGTGGCCACCTGCGAAAAGAAGGAGCTTCAATTGACGTATTCGGTGGTTGATGCGATGCAGATCAGCGAGGCTGACTTTGTTTGTCTTTTTCCAGAATAAATCGACGATGTAAATGGTCTTGTGCCGGTCATCAACAAAGAATCCGCTGGCCGTCTTCTGCCTGATGTTGGCCGTTGTCCTTTGCGTCGCCGGTAGCGTCAGTGCCTCAGGGCAGACGAATAACTCATTCGTCAACTACACACTCGATTACGACGCGCTGATCAATCCGTCGCTGCAAGTGAGGTTGGAAAAGATTGACGCCGACTTGCGCGGCAAATACGGCATGACGACGGCACAGACGGCGGTGGGCGTCCTGGATTTGAACACGCTGCGGCTGGCGATGATTCATCCCGACCGTGGCGAATACGCAGCGAGCGTTCCGAAGGTTGGAATTTTGCTGGCTTACTTTCAAATGCATCCCGAAGCGGCCACAAACTTGAACGCGCAGACACGCCACGAACTCGGCTTGATGGCCAAGGTTTCCAACAACGAGATGGCGGCGAAGTTTTCGCGGGAACTGGGGTTGAAACAGATTCAAGCGGTGCTCAACTCGTATCATTTCTACGACACGAATCACGGCGGCGGGATTTGGGTGGGCAAACATTACGGCCAGGGCGACGAGCGTTACGGTGATCCCATCGGCGATAATTCCCACGCAGCGACCGTGCGCCAGTTGCTCCGTTATTTCCTGATGCTGGAGCGGGGCAAACTGGTATCACCCGCCGCGTCGAAGACGATGCGTGAGATTTTTGCATCGCCGGATATTCCGCACGACGACATCAAGTTTGTCAAAGGGCTTGAGGGTCGCGACGTGCAGATCATCCGCAAGTGGGGTTCGTGGGAGGATTGGTTCCATGACACGGCGGTCGTCACCGGCGGCGGACGGCATTACATCCTTGTCGGGTTGACCAAACATCCGAAGGGCGATGAATATCTCGTTGACCTCGCGAAGGCTGTGGATGATTTGATGGTTGGTAACGGCTCAAAGAATTGACCACTCCAAATCCGGCCAGCGACTTTGGTAATCAGAGGGGACGTTTTGATTTCCTCAATTCTGCGAGCAGGTCCGGCAAAATCATCCCCGCCGCGCCAGCGAGGGCGAAGTGCGCCTGTGCCGTGAACGGTGTCGGCTCCGGATTGATTTCCACAACGGTCGCACTGCTGCGCAGCGCCTCGGATGGCAATGAGGCTGCGGGATAAACGACGGTTGAAGTTCCGATCGAAAGGAAGAGATCGCAATTTCGGCTCGCGATGAACGCGCGGGCGGTTTCTTCCTCCGGCATCGCTTCTTCAAACCAGACCACATCCGGACGCAACAGCCCGCCGCAGTTCGGACAGTTGGGCGGAACATGGCCGGTGTCTTTCCAGGTCGAGACGATTGTGCCTTCATCGAAACACTTTGTGCGGGTGATGTTGCCGTGTAGTTCGATGACATTCCGGCTGCCGGCGCGCTGGTGCAAGCCGTCCACGTTTTGGGTGATGAGATGGAATTGCGGGAGGAGTTTCTCCATTTCCACCAGCGCGAGGTGAGCGGGATTCGGCCTGGCAGCGGCCACCAGGGTTCGCCGCCACGCATACCATTCCCAGACGAGACGCGGGTTGCGGCGGAAGGCGCGCGGCGTGGCGAGTTCTTCCGGCTTGAACTTTGACCAAAGCCCGGTCTGCGCATCGCGAAACGTGGGCACGCCGCTTTCCGCCGACACACCCGCACCTGTCAACACGGTCACGCGCTGTGCCGTGGTCAAGAGCTCGGTCAACTGATCGGGAATCGTCATGGCTTCTATTTACCACAGCTTTGGTCCGCAGAAAAATCGCATTGAATCCTTCATTGCGCCGGGCGTCCTTTGAGTCGTATCGTCTGCCATCAAAATTCCCGCCAGATCGGATGTCATGATGATGGCAAACTGCTGTGTCCGGCTTGCCGAGGGCAGTCTGTTCCGGCGCGTGAAAGGATAAATATGAAGACTATTAAAACGACTTTTGGTGCCGCGTTGCTTTGCGCGGTGTTGGGATTGAATCCAGTTTCTGCCGCCGACGGTGACGCAACGCCCAAGCCGGCCCCCGTCAACTCGAACGCGGCGGTTCCTGGGGCAGAAACCGACGGGGATTTTACTATCGGGCCGAATTACACCAATGCCCCGGAGTTGACGATCAAGGAAGGTGTGCCGAAGGGAACCATCCATGAGTTCACGATGGACTCAGCGGACAGCAAGATTTATCCCGGCCTCAAGGGGCCATATCAGCGCGGAGTATGGGTCTATGTGCCGAGTCAATATGTCGCCGGAACACCTGCTCCTTTCATCGTAGTCCAGGACGGCAAGGGCTACACGAACCGGCTTGCTGTCGTCCTCGACAACCTGATTCATGATCATCGCCTGCCCGTTATGATTGCGGTCATGATCAACAGCGGCGGCGGCGATGGAAAGGGTAGTGAACGCGGTCTCGAATACGACACGGTGTCGGACAAATACACGACGTTCATCGAGACGGAGGTGCTGCCCAGGATCGCCAAGGATTACAACGTGAAGTTCACCACTGATCCAGAAGGCCGCGCGACCATGGGCGGCAGTTCGGGTGCGGCCTGCGCGTTCACGATGGCGTGGTTCCGGCCGGACCTTTATCGGCGCGTGCTGAGTTACTCCGGCACATACGTGGACCAGCAATCGCCGATGAATCCGGAATCACCGCACGGCGCATGGGAATATCACGAGCACCTGATTCCGCAGAACGATGCGAAACCGTTGCGCGTGTGGTTGCAGGTCGGCGACAAGGACAACGGCTACCAACGCGACGAAGCTTCGTTGCACAACTGGGTGCTCGCCAACCAGCGCATGGCTGCCACCTTGAAAGCAAAAGGGTATCACTACCAATACATTTTCTGCGAAGGCGCGGGGCACGTTGACCGCAAGGCCGTCGGGCAAACACTGCCGCAAGCTTTGCTTTGGCTCTGGCATGGATACCAGATCAAGTAATCTCTTCCATGACGGAGCGGCTGCCCGGGCAGCCGCTCCTGATGCTATCGCTTGCTATGCGGCTTTCGCTGTTTGTTGTTTTAACATAACACCCAGTAAACCGTCCACGAGTCCGCTGCCAGCGCCGCTGCCATTAACGGCCACGTCGGGCACGATGCGCACGTTGCGTTCGCCCACGATCTGCATGAGTTGCATGACGGTGTAGCCCTGCGCGCCCAGCGATTCAACGCCAGCGCGATAGGCTTCCGCTTTGGCCTGGCCGGTGGCACGGATGGCTTCGGCTTCACCCAAGGCGCGCAACCGCACGGACTCAGCGTCGCCGGTGGCCTGCTTGATGTGCGCGTGGGCCTGTAGTTCCGCGATGTTCACGCCTTGTTCCGCGCCGACAACTTGCTGTTGGATGTCCGCGAGTGATGTCTGGCGCACGAGTTGTTGGCGCTGTTTCTGCGCGGCTTCCTGCACTTCGTAGGTCTTGCGCTGCTCTTCGGCAATCTTCCGGTCGGTCTGCGTTTGCATGAGTTGGGCCGGCGGGTTGATGTCGCCGATGAGCGTGTCAATGGCCTGCACGTCGTAAGCTCCAAGCGCGGTGCGGATGTGTTCGGCGGCTTCCCGCTGGCGATCGCTGCGCGCGCTGAGGAAGTCGAGCACGGTGTAGTTCTGCGCCGAGTTGCGGAAGTAATTTCCGACCGTCGGTTGCAGGACGTGGTCCACGAGGTTTTGCATCGAACCAACCCGCGAGATGACTTTCGGCGCATCGAGCGCGCCGACGTGGATGATCTGCGCCACGTCGAGGCTGAACGCGAAGCCGTCCTTCGAACGCACCGTGATGGACGAAAGTTTTTCGTCAAAATGGTGCGCCTCGGTGCGCGTCGCCCAGTTGAGGACAATGTTGGTCGTGGGCACCAGTTCGACTTTCATCACGCGGGTATTGGCCGGATGTTTGCCGGGATAAAGCGGCGTCACCCAGACACCTTTGTGGCCGGCGTCCACGAGATCGCCGTGCTTGAACTCCACGCCGCTGACATCCACGTGCGCCATGCCGACGTAGGAGATCACCACGCCGATGTAGCCGATGGGGATTTGCACCATTGGCACCTGCTCGACCTGGGCGAACCACGGATTCAAGTTCCACGTGCCGGACAACAGGATTTGTTCCTGCAAACCACGACGTCCGCCGCCATCGAGAAAGGCCTGGGCATTTTGGAAATTCTCGTGGCCGGCGATGACCGGTCCCGCGATTTCGCCCGCGTCAATCGGCCGCCCGTCGAGCGCAGTAATTATTCCCACCTGATCCGGCTCCACGCGTGGGATCTGGAGTTGTTGCTGGTACATGCCCTGCACTTCCGCGTTGTTGCTGGTGATGACCGTGAACAGCGCCGTGTTGATGCGATAGGTGCCGGCGGTGAGAATGCCGAGTTGCCGGCCCTTCTCGCCACCATTCGCCAGAAACTTGCGCGCGTCCTGAAAGTTATCGCACTCGACGACTTTGCCAAGGATGCGCTCGGTGGGAATGGATTCGCCAGCCGCCGCCACGACGAGAGCAATCTCGCCCTGCGGCACAACCGTCACCGGCATCTTGAGAATGCGATACTGCCAGCGCCAGTAACCGAAGTGGAGTCCGGGCGGCAACGTGTCGGCTTGATAACCTGACTCACCAGCCAGTGCAATCAACTGTCCGGGAGGCAAGGAACGCGAGCCGAATTTTTTCACCACCACACCCACCTGACGCTCGCGGATGAAAACCGCGCCGAGCACCAGCGGCCCAACGAGTATCAATCCGAGTATTGTAATGACCGATACAATAAGAAGAGGCGGAATTCCGCCCAGCATGAACATAGTCGTCATAACCCGTCTCCGATGTGGTTGCACACCGCGACGGTTTATCGCCGTGCGATGGCGCAACGCATTTTTATCGGGGAGACCGTGGATGTTCCGCCGCGCGGAACCCAGAGGATCGCCCTTCCAAATGCCGACGAGGTTAGCTGACGGGCTTGGTCTTGAAAGTGACCTTGGCCACGGTTGCCCGCGGCCTTGCGCCCCATCCCCGAATGCTTTGTTGCCAAAGACTCCGGGGAATCTGGTTCCCCCGCGCTGGCTTGCAGGAAGGCAGGCCGGCTTAGGCTGCATACTGACAAAGGACTCATCCCATACCTGCGGGAATAGTCAAAGGAACACGGCGCAAATGGCTTTACCTGAGCCAAATATAATTTTCCGCGACGCGAACACCGGTGCCGGTCAAGGCTAATTTTTGTTGCGTCATGAATCGCTTGGTCCGATAAGCAGTGTGTGCAGAAGGGTTTTGTAGAACAACTCGGCGATTTCGCCGGCGAAGAAACGCTCATGTTAATCGTCTCCAGTATGCTTTGCGTGGCCGGCATCCTATTCTTCGGCAAGCAAACGATGGTTTCAAAACTCGGCGGTATTCGGGGCCGCGAACTTCCGTTCTATGCGGTGTTCGCATGCAGTTTCGCGCTGATGTTTGTTGCGGTGCGTTTTTGGGCGGAGAAAGAAGTGCGCAACAACAGTGCCTATCTGTTGCTCGTGATGTTGATGGGTGGAGCGTTTCTGGCACTCACCGGATTTCTGTTCCGATGGTTGGGCGTCAGCCTGCGCGAAGACGCGTTTGAGCGGCGAAATTTTGCCGCCGTGATCGCTCTCTGTGGCGCAATTGTGGGCGCGCTGTTGATCTACACGGGCGCGAACCTGGGCGCGGGGCCTTCCTTCTGGAACAACATATTTGGTTCAGTTCTCGGTAGTGCGGCGTGGTTCGGCTTGTGGCTGGCAGTCGAACTCGGCGGCCGCGTCTCAGCTTCAATTACGGAAGAGCGCGACCTGGCTTCTGGCGCGCGGCTGGCTGGTTTTCTGGCGGCAACGGGTTTGATCTGCGGCCGCGCGCTTGCGGGGGACTGGCACTCGGTCGAAGGCACGGCACACGACTTTGTCCGTGATGGGTGGCCGGCAATCTTGCTGGTGCTTGCCGCCATTATTGAGGAACTGGTCCTGCGGCCGAATGTGTCCCGGCCATTTCCGTCGTGGAAGAAAAATGGACTTGCTCCGGCATTGCTCTATCTGCTGTTCGCGCTGGGATGGGTGTGGCACCTCGGTTGGTGGGAGGGAGCGTCATGACAAAGTCCGAAACTTTGGAAGCTTCCGGCACGGCCAATATGAATTGCGAAAACCTGCTCTGCAGTGAACAGGAAGTGGTGGCGCAGTCTTCAAGTTTATCTTGCCAATGCCCTCTGCGCGCAGGCGCTCTTCTGGAGGGATCGTTGTATTCCATGTTGCGACGCCGCATGGTGCTTGAGGGATGCAAGTGGGACCCGCAGGTCGGGGATGTAAACACGCTTGCCCGGTTTCCTCTGTTCATGCGAGACACCGAATGGCGTGAAGTCGCGTCTGCTTCCGAGCAGTTGGCTGCGGAAACTGTGGCGGCGGAATCAGAAATCGTTGGCCAGCCAAGGTTGCTTCGCAAACTCGGCCTTCCGCGCGCATTATGCCATGCCCTCACCGGCAATGCGGCGCTGACGCCGGCGGCGGTGCGGGTTATGCGTTTTGATTTTCATTGGACGACGGATGGATGGCAGCTTTCGGAAGTGAACAGCGATGTCCCGGGCGGTTTCACGGAGGCGTCGTACTTCACGAGGCTCATGACTGAGCATTACCCCGGCGCGCGTCCTGCGGGCGATCCGGTGGCGGAGTGGGCTGAGGCGTTGACGCAAACTGCCGGCGAAGACGGAGTGGTAGGCCTGCTGGCTGCGACCGGTTACATGGAAGACCAGCAGATTATGGCTTTTCTGGCCGCGCGTCTGCGCGAACGCGGCCTTCGCGCGCACCTGGCAAATCCAACCCAGCTCATATGGCGCGACGGATGGGCGCACCTGGATGCCGCCTGGTTTTGCGGGCGGTTGGATGCTGTGGTCCGATTTTATCAGGGTGAATGGCTTGCGCGCCTGCCGCGGCGTTTCGGCTGGCAGAATTTTTTTCGCGCAGGACAAACGCCCGTGGGCAACCCGGGCGTGGGTGTGATTGCAGAAAGCAAACGTTTCCCGCTGGTGTGGGATGAACTCACAACGCGGCTGATCGCGTGGCGAAGATTTCTTCCGGAAAGCCGCGATCCGCGCGACGCGCCGTGGAGGACTGATGACGGCTGGCTCGTAAAATCAGCGATGTCGAACACGGGCGACGACGTTTGTATTCGCCCATTGCTGAACGAACACGAATGGAGGAGGGCTTGCTGGGAAGTGCGGTTGTCGCCGGGGCGCTGGGTGGCCCAGCGCCGTTTCGAGTCCGTGCCGATCGAGACACCGGACGGATGGCGGCATGCGTGCATCGGTGTTTATACGATCAACGGACGGGCCGCAGGCGTGTATACGCGCCTTGCGCCACGTCCATGGATTGACTTCGCGGCGGTGGACGCAGCGTTGCTGGTTACGGAGGCATCCAAACCGATGCAACGCGACGAATACTTTCATGGATCAAAACACTAAAGAATTCATTTACCAAGTGTGGGCGCCTGACGGTGGCCGCTGGTCGCCATGGGTCAAGCCCGTGTTGTTTGCTGCCATGGACGAAACACCGTTAAGCGCGTCGTCTCTGACAACCTCCTGGGATGTGAGTTGGGCACCGGCGCATGACGAAAAAGTTGCGCTGATCCTGGACCTGGCGGGCGCGGACGGGGTGGGTGCCGGGTTGGCGTTGGCGGAACGCGGGTATCGGCCGGTACCTCTTTACAACGCTATTCCAGCGCCAGGTTTCATACAAGACCCAGGCTCGTTCATGGCCGGGGCGGCGATCAACGTGAGGCCGATCATGGCAGCGCTTTATTCTGGAACTCTGCGGTTGCAGGAAACGCAACTCCCCACCGAAGCACCGCCGGCGTTTTTGCTCGACGCGAAACGCGCAGGCATAGGATCGATGCCGCCTGCTCCCGGTTCGTTTGATAATCGTTCGGTTTCGTTCGCAACCGATTTTCCGTCCGCGAATTTCCTGCTGGCTCACGGCATACGACGCTTCGTAATTGCGCAAAGTTCCGGGGACCAACCGCAGAAGGACCTCGCACACACACTGCGCCGGTGGCAGGACGGCGGATTAAGAGCCGAATTGAAACGGCTATGCGACCCGGGACCACCCGTACCTTGCCGCATCGAAAAGCCGCTGTTGTTCCGATGGGTGTTGCAGCGTGCGTTGGCTGCGCTGGGCTTTCATCGGGGCAGTCAGGGTGGTTTCGGAGGAGAGGTGCCAGAGCCGACGGGTTCCGGAGGATAGGCTGCCATTTCCGTGCCTTCAACCTACCGCCGGTCGCGCCAATCATTGACGGTGATCAGCCTGGCCTTCTTCGCGGCAGCATGGGTGTCGAAATAAAGCAGGGCGGAACCTTTCGCGTGACGGTTGAGCGCCACCCGCCGGGCAGTATTTCCGGCTCCGTTCCGGGGGCTTTCTGTTCCGTTCGAAAGATAGGGAAGGTGGCCTGGAGTCCAGATGTCGTAGTAATCCGAGTTTGAGGTCGGGTCTATCGCCGTGATGGGGCCGTAGTCGGTGCCATCCTCACGGTCGGCCAGATAAATCGTGTCAACCGGGCGTTGAATCGTGGTCATCTTCGCCAAGCCGGGAAGCTCCATACCCGTTGGGTCTGTCGGACTCGCGAATGTCCATCCATTCACTACATAACAGACCAACTGCTTCTGGCCCGGAAAACGTGGATCTGGATCCGGGTAACTTGGGCAGGCCAGGAGTTTGATCTTTTTGAAGTCATTGGTGGTCCGACCGCCGAGATTCGGAGCCAACACCTGCCAATAATGCGGAGCATTGGCACGCGCAGCCAGCCCATTGTTGTCGTCGGCATACATGATCAGAGCCACTCCCATTTGATGTAGATTATTCAGGCATTGCGCCCTTTGCGCGGTCGCCTTGGCTTTGCCTAACGCGGGCAACAGCATCGCCGCCAGAATGGCAATGATCGCGATGACAACCAGGAGTTCAATCAACGTGAACCCCCGGGACCGGTCGTTTCTAATTCGCGTTCGCATAAAGAATCCCGCTTTGGCAAATCCCTACGTTGGCGACTGCCGGCAGCCGGGGGTTGGCCCTCTCCATCCGCCCGGAATAACGGCAGTTCGTGGTGATGCTCGGTTGGCTGGCGTTGGGTATGCTGCCGACCCTATCACGGTTTGGATTTAATACAACCACTTTTTGCGGCGAGGTGGAGAATAAAACTTGGCGGATGGCTGAAGCCGGACGCAGCGCGCAATCCTCCGTCGTCCATCTTCCATCCTCGTAGCCAACATTAGGCGTGGAATTCAAAGAGAAGTGGTGGCCCACCGCAAGATGCGCCTTATAGACAGAATCTGACCAGAGGAATGCCCGGGCCGGAAGCGTTACCTGACACGCCGACCATAATTGAACAGGAAGCAACAGAGAGAACAGAGGTATGGGCAGCATGGAATTCCTGAAGGAGTGGTTGTCCAACTCAGTTGGATTTTGGTGACTGCACCGGCGGAACTTGGTTCCAGGGTAAAACCTGGCAACGTTCCGCCCAATCTTGATACAGCGCCGCCAACTCCTTGACCTTTTCGGGTTGTTTGCCGGCAAGATTATTCAATTCGGTGCGATCGGATTCTACGTCGTAAAGCTCCCAATCATTCGGGTAACGGGCTACCAGTTTCCATTTTCCGAGTCGCACGGCGCGATTGCCTTCGTGTTCCCAGAAAATGGGCCGCTCCTCGCGCTCTGCGCCGTGAAAAATTTGAATCAGGCTCCGGCCCTCCATCGGCAAAATTTGATGGCCGTGATAAGATGCCGGATAGGTCGCCCCCGCCGCGTCCAGACAGGTGGCCATGATATCAGTGACGTGCGCCAGTTGTCTGGTAATTTTCCCGTGATCTTGAATGGCAGCAGGCCAATAAGCGATGAAGGGCGAAGCAATGCCTCCTTCATGCGCAAAATGTTTGTAGAGACGGAATGGCGTGTCACTCACATTGGCCCACGGCACGCCATAACTCTGCCAGACATCGTCAGGGCCGGGGAGCACGGAAGGATTATTGCCCACGTGAACCGGACGTCCATCCCGGGTCTTGCCCGGTACATCATACCAATCCGGTTGAATGACTTCGTCACAAGCGCCGTTGTCCGAGAGGAAGATCACCAGGGTGTTCTGTTCGACCTTCATTTCCTTGAGCCTGGCGAGAATTCTTCCGATGCCCTGATCCATCCGTTCGACCATTGCGGCATAGGTGGCCATGCGCTGAACCTGCCATGCTTTGTTAGGCGCGTCCGACCAGGCCGGCACACGCGAATCGCGGGGCGACAACGGCCAACGGGAATCAATGATGCCCAGCTCGATCATGCGGTGATAGCGTTTCGTCCGGATCGAATCCCACCCGGCAAGATATTTTGATTTGCAGCGGGCAATGTCCTCAGCCGGCGCTTGCATGGGCCAGTGCGGCGCGGTGTAAGCCACATAAAGAAAAAACGGCTTGTCCTCCCCGGCATGTTTCTGGATGTCAGCCGCGGCATTGTCGCTGATCGCATCGGTGTAGTAAAAATCTTTCCCCGCCGGCTTGAGGGGCGTGTTATCCCGCACGAGGGAAAACGGATCGTAGTAGCTGCTGACGCCGTGAATCGTGCCAAAATATTCTTCAAAGCCACGTTGCAGCGGCCAGCCCGCCTGATTTTCCCAGAACGGTTTGTCCGACTCAAAGTTCAACTGGCGTTTGCCGTCAAAGCGAATATGGGTGACGTGCCACTTGCCCACCATCAGGGTATGGTAACCGGCGGGCTGTAGCGCCTCGGCAATCGTCACGCATTGATTATTGAGTTCGCCGCGATAACCCGGCGCGCCGTGATCCTCCATCATGTGGCCGATGCCGGCCTGATGAGGATAGAGTCCGGTCAACAATGCGGCGCGGGACGGACAGCAGCGCGGCGTGGTGTAAAATTGAGTGAATTGTAGACCCGCCTTCGCCAGCCGGTTCAGATTCGGCGTCGCGATTTCTGATCCGTAACAACCGAGATCCGAATATCCCAGGTCATCCGCCAGGATGACAACGATGTTGGGGCGGGCAAGTGACAGCGCCGCTGCCGCAGGCAGCGCAACCAGCGTCCCGTGGATGACAAGGCTTACGGTCAATCCTTGGAAAACCATGGACAAGCCCCGAATCAACCATTTGCGCTTCATAAGATTTTGCTTCGGAGAGTAGCTCGCAACTTTTGGCTGGGCAATCAAACAGAGCGCCCAGCCTCAAAGTCGGTTTCTCAATTTATGATGACCGGTTTGACTCCGACGTTCCTGGTGCAATTCCAGGCGAGGCAGCCAATTTTCGGCGCTGGAAACAAAACGCCCCTCGCTGTCGAGCAACGAGGGGCGTTCCGTAAAACGAAAAACTATTTCCCGACCTGACCGGTCAGCCCTGCCTTCTGCAATGCGGTCATGGCTTCCTTGTCATTGAAGTCGCCGGTGATTTCAAATGACTTGGCGCCCTTCGTCGCGGTGTTGGCCTTCACGCCGGAAACCGTGCCGAGCGTCTCATTCACCGTCTTGACGCATTTGCCGCAGCATAGATGAAGTCCTTCAATTTTCAACGACTGCACCTTCTCGCCTTTGGCGCCGGTGCTGTCGTTGATTTTGATGCTGGCATCGCTGCTCTTCCCGAAGTAGCCGGCCGCCACCAACGCATCCGCGGCTTTCTGCACGGTCGCCTTGTCCGGCCCCATCAGGCTCACCGTGCCCTCGTCCTTGTCCACGGTCGCGGTCGCGCCCGGGACTTTCCCAACGGCGGCTTTTGCGCCTTTGACGCAGCTATCGCAGCAAAGATGAACGTCGGTGATTTTTACGGAAACATCGTCGGCGCGAACCGAAAGGGCCAGCGCGAACGCCATGGTCATGGAAACAAGAATGGTTTTCATAGATTAAGTTTTAAAATGCGAACTGGTTTAAGGAACCGTGATCACCCGTATTAAA
>OCZU010001601.1_pt1 | contig 14763 bp, 8 predicted proteins | sample 1539001 | NCBI WGS metagenome assembly OCZU01 (sample SAMEA3539306, study PRJEB22396) | soil metagenome | biome: tundra; feature: field; material: soil | place: USA | collected 2010-05 | depth 0.15 m | reverse complement strand
ATCCGGGCGCCGACACCCGGGCTGACCACATGATTGTCATCCACGACGTGGGCTATGCCCGCCGCAGGTTCGATGAGACAAGACACCTCTCGCCGATGGGCCCGCAATCGTATGGCTGAAGCCCATCAGGGATTCGTGGCCGACATCACGAACAAGCGGTAGGACAAAGGAATCAGGTCTGGCAATTCCAGCGACCTGTGGGTGTCATAGCATGCGGAGGTCGCATGCCGGATCTACTTCAAGATCAAACCGCACCGAGCGCCTTAAAGGCAGCCATTTTTGGATCACCATAGAAAATAGGATCGACGTGCTCAACGATATCTGAGGCAACTTCGAGGAAGTTGCGCCGGTTCTCGATCGGGATGAGCGCGCGCTTGGCACCATTGTCCATCCCTACCTGAAGAGGCTCGACTAGGGACCGAGTCGGCTTGAGGTTCCCCTGGATACTCATGTCCCCAAGGACTAGCAATGCAGGCGCGAGCGGGGCCGAACGCAATGCGGAAAACGCCGCGACGAAGAACCCGACTCCGATGTCTGCCTCTACCCGGTTCGCGAGCAAATCGATTACTTCTACGTGAAGGTCGGAAATGTCGAGGTCGCGGCCGATTCCGAGGTCGGCTTTCCTTGACTGCATGTAGCCAAAAGCCCGTTGGATCGATTCCCGTATCGCACCATGGACGCCGCCGGCCGCCTTGAGTTTCCCTGTCCCACCCGCAATCGACACCTCGATTCGGAACATCCCGACCGTCCCGTCGGCGTCGACCCCGGCCGCGTACGCTGAGCCTGGCGCCAAGGGATCGAGGGAGATAAGGTCGCGTCCTCCTTGCTCCGGCACGCCGACGAACCGCTCCTCGCCTGTCGCCTCGATCGTGTAGCTAAATGAGGTCTGATAATACTCGAAGGAGCCCATCTTCTTGAGTTGCTCTTTCACCCGACGCCGACCTTCGATCGCGAGCTCGAGCAACTCGGCAAGGTCGTGATCGCTCGGGTCGCCGTGCGGGTGGATGATCTTCGCCAGTCCGGAGACGGTCCGCCGAACCGCCTTGCGGTCCCTCGCGTTCAGATGTGAACCGAGAGAGAAGTGCCTATCGATGATCTCGGTGAAGTTGTGCCTCCGGAGTTCGCGGAATGCTTCAGCGAGGTAGTCGACTACGAAACCATAGTGGTCCGTAAAGAGCTCGGTCCGCATCTTCGGTACTTCCCAGCCGGGAAGGTAGAAGTGGAGTCTGTCGATAAACGCCATGTCGTTGCGGATGATGTCAGGCATTGGCTCGAACAGGTGCCCGGATTGCACCATCACTTCAATCGGCTGATTGGTGTTTCCGAACATGGCAATGCTTGCGTCACCGGACGCCGCTTCCGTGCCCCGCTGGTAGGTACCTGACTCGCAATAGGTCTTCATCGTCGTGAGGACCTCTTTGGGCATTTTCTGGAGATCTGCGACTTCGTCGAAACCGACGACGTCCCATATCTGCACCATCCCCTTCTGGCGGCCGTTCATGTGACCGAAGAGATTGGCGACCGTCGTCGGGCCGGTCAGGAGCGATGCGTAGGGCGAAATCTCTTGGACTGCGTAGCTCTTGCCGGTTCCCCTCGGCCCGAGCTCGACGAGGTTGAAGTTGCGCTCTGCCAGCGGAACAAGTCGCGTCAGAATCAGCAACTTAAGGCGGCGGTCCATCTCCGTCGACTCGTAGCCCATACTCCGGATCAGGAAATCGATCCACTCGTCAGTAGTGAAAGCTTGGCGGCCAGTCCGGTACTCCTCCAAGTCGAACGTGGCGATCTGGATCGGTTCTATCTTCGTAATCCAGAACGAACGCCTTCCTTTCGACTCGTCATCGTACTCATGTTTGACTTCGACCTGTGCCCACACGCCGCCAGTCAGGAGGCGGTCATATTCACGGGCATAGTGGCTGGGGACATGCAAGTACCGGTCGCCGAAGTTGACAGCTTCCGCCCAACGCTCCGAGTCGGCCACTCGGACTTTGACCTTGTCGATGAAAGTGTGACTGCCTTGATCGATAACGAGACTCTGCGCCTTCATTGACTCGTCTGGCCGAATGTAGTTCTTAGCTAGCGTGTCGTTGACGACCTGCAGCCCCATTTCGATCGCGACGGGATCTGAAGAGGCGCAGTATTTGCCGAGCAGGAACTCAAGCACGAAGACCGGTACATTGGCCCCGACCTTAACTTTTCCGGACCAAGTCCTTGCGAACGACTTTCCCGGCGAAGGCGCCGTTGACCTTATCATCAAGCTCGTCTCGCAACGGTGCGCCCAGCGGCGAAGTGGCCATCAGGAGACCCCAAGCCGAACGGGCAGCGCCGTCGGCGAGCGGTAAAGTTCTGCGTCGGTAGCCGGGTCGAGGACGACTAGCTTGACGGAGCCGACCTTGTCATCGTCGAGCACGAAGCCCACGATCGCTTCGGTTCCAGGTGCCAATAGGACGATGCCCGTCGAGCGATCGAACTCCGCACCGACCGCCATCCCCGCTGCGCCTACCTGCGAATCGTCAGAGATGAGAACTGGCCGGACCGGCACCGTGTCGGATGCCAAAGACGCTAGCGATAGCTTCACGCTGAAGATCCGGTTAGTGATCTCCGCGGGAGCGTCGATCACGGACAATGTGGCACCATGACCCGTCTCGGCATCGGCACGACCTGATCGGACCGTGATGACCGGCACGACCAGCTCCTGGAGGGACGGACCGCCATGGTGAAAGGCGAGGTCGCCGCCGGCGCGAAAGACTCCTACGCCGACCGGAAATACGAAGTCGAGGTCCGTGTCGTTGCCGAGACTGCGCGCTGGGACCCGTACGCATGAGGCGGGTGTTGCTCCCCCGCGGCCGATCCAGCAGCGTCTGTGCAAGTCGATAGTCTCACCTCCAGGAGCGTCGATCCGCATGGACTCGTCGCGGTTCTCCGAAGAGTACAGATGGCCGTGATCAGCAGTGATGACGCCGCGCTCAATTCCAACCGCTCCAAGCTTGCGAACCGCTCGAGCGAGGTTCTCGATCACGGTGTCCATCACCGCTCTGGCCTGGAAGCCGCCCTCGCCAAAAAAGTCGATCTCTTGTGACCGAACGACGACACGCTCAGCTGTGCCGATCTTCTTTGCCAGCTTCGCCTTGCTGAGTGTCTGCACCTCGCTGAGTTCCAGATCGACCGATGATGGCACATTGGCCGCGAAGTACTTCTTGCGCGCCTTCAGATCGGGCAACGTCGTGTCACCAATACGCGCCATGAGCTTCCCGCCGCTCTCACCCACGTTGTAGTCGCCCGAGGCTCCCGGCATCAGCGCCGCCATCCCCGTGGGAGTGATGCTCGGCAATACACCCAGCGCCGGTCGGATCGTGACCTCACCATGGCTAGCGAGCCGCTCCGCAAGCTCTGCACCCATCTCGTAGCGCATCGCATCGACGAGGAAATACGCCACCCGACCTCGGGTTGGCCGCACGATGTCGTCGTAGATCGAGGTCTGCCGGAATTGCCCGTCGACCGCCCACTTCGAGATCTGAAGCGTTGCGACGAACCCAATAGCCAGCTTCGTTACGACTGCGTCGTAACGCTCGCGAACGGCGAAGACCGCGCGCTCGTCAGGGTCGTCTTCCAACTTCGGGAGCCAGGCTTCGAGGTGCCGCTGCGCTCGATCGAGGGCGCACCAACCCGAGGCGTAGCGCTCGACCCATGAGGCAACATCGGTCGGCAGGCAAGAGAGGCCAGACTCGACATTTTCGGCGGCGGCACCGAGCTCCGCCGCAAGCCGGATCGCCTCCCACTGCGCCTGGCGCTCGATGGTCTCGCGTAGCCAGAAGCTGCCAGACCTCGCGGCCGCGATCTCTACGACATGTGCAAAGTCGCCGTCCGCAACCAGTGCTGCGCATCGCGAGAGCAGAGCTCGCTCCTCAAAGCGGAACGTGTCGATCGCACCAAGGTGGACCGGAGTGACCGAGGCCGAGCTGAGGTCTAGTTCACGTCCAGCACGATCAGCAAGATCAGGATATCTATTCGGATAGCTATCCCTAAGAATGCGGGCAATCGAACTTGCGTTGCGCTCGACATCCGAGCTCACAGTACCGAGGTAATCGAGCTGCGGAGGTGGATTCCCGAGGAGGTCACTACGGAACTCGGTAGCGAGAACGAAGCGAGCAGTGATCGCTCGCCACTTCGGGAGATCGCCATCGGGTAGCTCGAATCCGAGCCGTGCAGTGACCAGCTTGGCGAGCTCCGTGGAAGCCTCCTTCTCCACGATCGCGGCGTCAAGGTCGACGTTGGCCAGCCATGACGCAAGCTGTGCCTCGCTTGTTGCTCCGCGCAGAAGCGGCTTAAGGACAGATGGTGGCGCAGCATCATCCGCTGCTGACGCGGCCACAAGGTCCTCATAGGTAACTCGTTCGCGATCGAAGAGTTCGTCGATTACGCCGTCGGTGTACCGCTGCCGCAACGCGTTGCGCGCGAGGTGCCTTAGCTGTGGCTCCCAGCGCTTCCCTGCCAGTTCGAGCTCCATGAGCACGGAACCGTGCTGATCTCGACTAACCCCTGGTAGATACAGAACTACCGCCTGTGGTTCGTCCACACCCACGAGCGGTTCCGTCCGCGAACGCAGTGAGTACAGCGAGCCGTCGTGGGTCGCCAACGCGGTCGCCACCCCTCCGATGATGGCTTGGAGAAGGCCGTCATCGAGAGGTGTCGCGCCGAGTTCGGAGACGAAAGGCTCGAACTCTGAATGAGGGTCGTACCACACCACGACCCGGTGGTTGTTCAAGTGCCGGGCTAGCTGCTCGGCGATATAAGTGTGGAGTAGGTGCGTCACGTGCTAACCCGTTGGACTGCAGCGATGGTAGCGGGACTGTGGCGTTGGGCAATTAGCTCCTTGATGGGCCTGGCGGGGATCTCGCGAGGAATCCACTTGTCTTCGTTGCCTGGATCCTGCACCCAGAACACATCCTCGAGACCGTGAGCGATGGCCAAGCTGCGGTCGATGACGCACTTCGGCACGACCCGGTCGGGCCACAAGCGCATTGCCAGCTGCGCCCAGTCATAGTCACCCGTGGCCAGCTTGACCCAGTGCTTCTTCAGCTCCCTGGACCAGGCGCGGTGGTGCGCAAACAGCCGCCACAATGGTGCCAGCACGATCACTATCCCGTCGTTCAGGTCTGGCGCCCACAGCGGCGCGACCGCCTCCAGCTCCTCGCGGAGCTCCCGCAGTTCGCCAACGAACCGCTCCTGCGTGTCCATCACTTTACGCTGCGACGCTGTCGGATCCGGCCCGACGTCCTGGCGCTGCTGGGTCATTTCACGCTCTTCTACCCGCTGTTTCCGAGCGACGATGTCGTTGAGAATCTGGAACAACGAATCGGATGACACCTGGTGCGCATACAGCCAAACAGCATAGGACCCGGTCCTTGTCCCGATCGGCCATAGGATCGGGGCCTTGCGTCGCGACCTCGAGTACATCTTCAGGTGATGGTCGAAGAAGCCTCTGGCCAGCCAGCCGCCGACTTCGCCGCTTTTCGCGCCGAGCGCCATCCCGACATCAGCCCACCACCTGTCGGCGTCCTGCCCAAATACGGCATCGAATACCGAGCGTACCCGAACTGTGATGTCTAGCCGATGACCGGGATCGTCCACCAGCACCGGCGACACATCAATCCCGTATTCGGGCGGCGCCTTAACAAGAGGCAGTCCGTCCTCGCCGGTTAGCATGCCCGGTGAACACATCGGCAACGGATCAAACGGATCCGGCTCATCAGGCCAAGGTCGCTGATCCGTCGCCAGCCGCAGATCGAACCGGCCTACCGCCACGCCGACCGCCCACGACACCAACCCGGCAGCGAGCACGGCCGGAACGGGCTCGATTATCTCGCCATTATCATCATCGGTATCCTCGGCGCCGCGCCTGATCCCCTCTTCCTCGCCGTCTACACCAAATCCTTCGACGATCACCCGCTGATCTGGTTCCGAGATTCCATACAACTCGAAACACAATTCATCGATCGTAGATTGCAAGCGCGCCATCTCAACCTCAATGCCAGCTACTTGATCGGCCCACACAGTCACGCGTGTATCAAACGATCTGCCACTGACCTGCAACAATGCAGGGAGCGTAAAAGCGTGAGATACCTCAACAGCCGTATCCAGCGAACGGCGATAGGTCCAGCCGTTGCGAGCCAGTTCCTGTAGCCTGCATAGATCCCGGTCTTGGAGCACAGGAACTGGCAGAGTGGGCACCACGCCCACGAGAAATTCAGGAAAGCTGAATCGGCCGAGCGACACCTTAAATAGAAAGTCGACTACGCTAGAATTGAGCAAGGCGCAGTAGGAAAGAAGAACGCTCCGGTCCGCAAACAAGCAGTATCCGCGATGGGAGAAGACCGTCCCGCTGGGTAGCGCTGAGGGGGCAAAACGCGCGGATCGCACCGACCAGGTTAGTCCTGGGCGCTCGTAAAAATCGGCGCCCCTACCAAATCGGCCTGTCACTTTCAGGGCTTCTTGGTGGCCGCGATCGTACCCTATGAGCTGTTGCACATCTCCATAAAAAGGTGATAGTTTTCCACCGTTGGCGAAGGGCCACCAATGACCACTCGAACCCGCATCAAACAATTCCCACCAGAGTCTGATATGCCTAAAGTTGTCCCCGGTGGCAAGTCCTTGTTTAGCCACGCAACCTGTCGAGCTGACGTTTGGCAGCTCTTCGTATATCTCTCTGAGCTCTTCACTAAGCCAGTATGCAAGTGGAGTCTTTGGCAGGCGTCGAAATTCGCTAAGTTGTACGTCAAAGCACGCAGGGGAGCTCGAATCAGCAGCGACACGCAGAAGCAGTTCTCCCTTGTCGTCGACTTCAAGGGCACGGATAAAGAGCGTCATTAGACCGCTTCCAGACAGTAGGCAGCCACTTCGACCATCGCATCCAAAACGCCCTGACCCAGATCCGCGAGCAGCAGCAGCGGCGCCTCCTCCAGGATGATCTCCTCTCGCCACCTCTGGAAGCTCGACAGGAAGAATCCCGTCCGGGAGGTGATGGCGCCCAGCATGCCTCGAGGAACCAATAGCTGAATGCCTCGTTCGACAAAGGCAGCGTACAAGTCGTTCTTGGTCCTCGGATATGACAATTCGAAGGTCCGTTTAGCCTGTAGGCTTTCGGCGCCGAATGGCGGATTCATGAGTACTACGTCGTAGCGCTGACGAAGAAGTTCTAGTAGCGCGACGCCCTGACCTGCATCTTCGACAAACATTCGACGTCGTGCCGCCTGAGCTCCCGCGCTGCGTGCTGCGTACTCATGCAGCGCATCGATCAAACGTTGCTCGGCCTCAATGAAGAAAGTGTCGTCGTCAATCCCTGAGAGATCGAGTTCGCCTTGCTTAACTAGGTCTTCAAAGCCGGGCAGGACCTGAGACGGTACGCGCTGGCTGATGAACTCGGCTCGCGCCCTTCCGATCTCGTGGCCGAGCTCCACCTCAGGGCGAAGCAATGTGCCCATCTCGCCAGCGAGCGACATACTCGCCACCATATGGCGGAAGAGGTTCCTTAGTAGTGGTGGGTCGAGTCTAGCGGTGAATTCGAACAGCATGTCAACATCGCCGGGCATCGGCTCGGCGATGACGATGCCCGTCCGGTTGATGGCGGGTCGGTCAGCAGCTTCGATCCTAGCTTCCCGCCATGCCCGCTGCGCTCGGAGCCAGAGGGCGAGGGCGGCGATTTGTGCCGCGCGTGGATCGATGTCCACACCGTGCAGATTGTTCTCGATTATCAGCGTTGGCAGTGCGCGATCAAGTTCTTCCTGGGTCGCGAACATGTCACGTAGCGATCCTTCTGTCCGACTCGCTGCTGTCAGCGAATGCTCCCAGGCATCACGGTACATCTGCTCGAGAATGTCAAACGAATAGAGAAGGAAGTGTCCCGATCCGCATGCGGGGTCAAGGATCCGGAAGTCCCGGGGATCTTTCAGCACTCGCGAGGGGCGCTCGTCGTCGAGTTCAACGAGGTACTGGCACATCGATACGAGCTTCGTTTCGCTGAACATCTCGACCCATGCCCGGCCGAGCGTATTGTCGACTAGGAATTGGACGACGTAGCGAGGCGTGAAGAACTGGTTCCGGACGGCGAGCTCTCGGCTATTGCGTGGCGCTTGGCTCTCGTCTCGCATTGTCTGCCGTTCTTCCTTGCTATTGAAAAATTGATAAAACCAGCCAATCGTCTCGTCGTCGGCCCACGCGTTGGCTAGTTCGGTACGGTTCAGTTCGGTAAGCAGGCTTTCGAAGGTGTTGTAGCGCGGCCAGATAAGGCTGGCCGCATCACGTCGGTCGAAGAGAACCTTCACTTCGGTGCTAAGTTCGTCGAAGAGCGACTCGAGATAGAGTCGGTATCCCGCCCTCGCAGGCAGGGACGCTACGCCTGGAGCGAGACCGGCGAACTCGCGGTAGCCGACCGAATCGGGGCCGGCGCTCACACATTGCTGAACTAGCTCGCGGGCTTCGAGCATCTTGAGCGCTACGAACCGGTTCAGGGTGGTGAAGGCTGCATCGCGAACGAACCTCGCGACCGCCTCGGCGTAATTGAGCCCAGAGGAGCGGTGGTACTGGAGCGCCGCGAGGATCTTCGAGCGGATTAGTCGCTCCGGGGGCGACAAATGAGCGCCCGGAACTTCCGCGATCGTGCCGTCCCGGTGCACATCGAACACACCCTCAAGCTGCTCGAAGTACTCGTCCTCGAGTGTCTTCCGAAGGTTCTGGGCCGCGATTCCGATCGCGTTGCGAAGATGCTTTTCCATGGCGTTATCTGACCACGATCTTCTTGCCGTCCGCGATCAAGCGCTCGCACGCCTCGCGGAGACCGGCCAGCGCTGCGTCGAGTTGGTCGATCTCCTCGACTCCGCCGCGGAAGAAGGGCTGAACTTCCACTGTCACCATGCGATCACCGTCGACGAGGTCATGGATCTTCTTGATCGCCGCTCGGAGCCGGGGGTCACAGGCATCGCGATCGGATCGCAGCTGGGAGATTTGCGGTGCGCTTGTCCCATCGTCCTTGGCGTGATCCCGGAGAGGGGCAGCGATCTCATCTCTCGTGGACTCGGCAAGGTCGGACCACCCAGGCTCGTCGAGCAGCTCGGTAAGCGCATTGTGGTAGACCGTGACCTTCTCTGCCAGGGCTTCATCGAACCTCCGATCGTATTCGGCACTGATAAGCGAAGTCCAATGCTCGATATCAGCCAGATCGCGGAAGAACGTCTCTCGTTGGACTGCATCAGTAAGGCGTTCCGCAGCATCGCGGATAGTGAGATCAATGTCAGGCTCTGTGTCGAGTGCCCGCCATTGGGTGAGCAACGTGCGACGCGCGGCATCCATCGCGGCAAGCGCAGTCGGTGTCAGCGCTCTGTCGATCTCTGCCGCCCGCCGGATCCCGTCCTTGAGCGTCTGGTGCGATGCGTTGAACTCGGCAATGGCCGTGTTCTCGGTGCTGTGCTGAATCGTCCTTGCCTGCGCAAGCGCATCATTCAGCACCGCTGTTCCCGGCAGCCCGTCCAGTACGAGCTGATCACGTGCTGTCTGGAGATCGTCCTGACTTCCTACAAGGGCGGTGCGTATCTCTGTAACGATAGGCGCGAGCGCCAGTTCTTTGGCCGCCGCCCCGAAGGTGGACTTGAAGTGTTCAGCGGCCTTCGCTATAGCTGCGAAGCCGACGCCCTCCTTTGGCTGGAACGATGCGGCGCGAAAGTGATTGTTGTTTGTCAGCGCGTCCCTGGCGGCGATCGAGGTTGTCGACTCGATCGTCTGGGCCTTGTGGGTCATCTGGATCGCGCCCGCGCGGAGCAAGGCGGTCACTAGGAGCCGCACGACCTCGAAGTCCCACCCGAACTCCGGTCGACCGAACTGCTCAGTGAGCGACTTCCCTGTAGCCTTCGTTCCCTCCGCCGCGGCGCGCTTAATCTCCTGGAGCACTTCACTCAGCGGGGTTACAGCCGTATCGAATACCGTCTTGCCTCCTTCGTCACGTAGGAGGGTGAGCGCTGTAAAGACAGACGGCAAGCCCTGCAGATCGTGGGCTGTCAGCAGCGCATCGAGACCTCGCTTGACCTCAGGAGACTTCGCAGCCGCTTCGCCAAACCGCGTGTAAACATCGGGCAGGACCTGGGCAAGCATCGCTGTTGCTGCCTTTGCCAGGTCGGTGGCCCGGTCGTCCGGACTCCTATCGTTGCCCCGGAAGTACGCAGAACCTGAAAGGCAGGCCGTTCGCAACAGGCGCTGTAGCTGTGTCTGGTGCCGACGCTCCCGAGCGCGTTCTTCTGTTATCAGTGACGTCTCGGCCGCGGTTCGGGCTTCGCGGCCTTTCCGGGACTCCATCTCCCGCGAGCGGAACAACTCGACGCTCTCATGATCGATCGCGTCGCTGAGCGGCACTGCCCAATAGATTGCGTCCCGCTCCGATTGGCTTCGTGTCCGGAGCTCCTGTGCTAGCGCTGAGAACTCTTGGCCCTCCTCTGCCAGCATCATGTGGACGGCCAGGTCACCCTTCGCCTCTTCACGGCCGTCTATCGCCAGGCCCGCCTTGAATGGCTTCACGTCGAGCAAGGTGTACGTCGGCTGAGGACTCCAGAAGCCGGTCAGGATCTCGCGGTGGAGGCGTTTTACGTCGCTTGGCTTCGGGCTGGTGGCGTTGCGGATTCTCTCCCAGTCGTCCTCAGCCGGTGTCGGAATCCGATAGCCGTCATCACCAGTCCGAACAAGTTGCGCGCCCTCAAGGGCTCGTAGCGCTTCCTTGACCTGTTCCAGTAGTGAGGGTGCACCGACCGCCGGATAGAGCGCGGCCGCGATGTTCTCCGCGGTCCTGTGCACACTCTTGACGAACTGGAGCAGGCAGATCACCTTCGCTACGGGCTGGGCCATCGCGTGATCGAGCTGCTTGGTGATCTGGTTGATCTTGCTCCGCACCTCGGATGCGATGTTCGACTGCACTAGGTCGTAGATTTGGTCGAGCCGGGCGAGCTGTCCGACTTCCTGATCGCCAAGCGCGACCTCAGGATGAATCAGGAGCTGCTGCGCAAGTTTGATAATCGTGCGATTCGCGCCGCCGACATGCCTGCTTGCTCCACCCTGCGTTCGAAGGCCGGACACGACCTGGATGATCAGGTCGATCTGATAGGGAAGGAGTGGATACAAGTCAATGAACGAGGTGCGGCCAAGCTCTGGAAGCACAATCTCCGCACTGAGCCGCGTGTGGTCAGCGAGCTGGCCACGATGCGCGTCATAGAGGTTGCCGAGTTGCTTCTGTGCTGACGAGTTCTTTGCTAGTACGCGTTTACTCGTCACCTCTGAGATATCCGATGGTTCGAGATGAACCTGCGATTTAAAGCGGTCCATCAATCTGGTGTGTTCGACCCTCACATCGCCGAGACCGCTAACAAGCTCGCCGAGCTTCTCTTGCGAGGTGACGGCCAGCCAGTGTTTGCCGTGGCCATGGATCCCGAGCTGCTGCACGATCGCCTGCAGATCGAGCATCTTGTTGACATCACGTGCCACGAACTGGCCGACCTCGTCGACTACAAACAGGACGTTGTGCCCTGGTTTGCGCCTCTGAATTAGCTCGGAGACCCGCATCGCGAGTAGCCGCGGTGTGATGTCGGCCTTCCCTTTGTTCGCGTTAGCCCATGAGTCGTTGTCGGCGTAAATGTTCGGCTCGATCGCGCACATGGCCGCACTTGCTTCACTCAAGGCAAACGCGACGACCCCTTTGCGCGAATCCCACCGTCTGCCTCCCGTGACCTCCTCGAAGGCGCTCATAAATCTGTCGAGTCGATGCTCCGATTCAAGACTTATTTCTAGCTCGGCGAGATCGAGATCCTTTGGGTACCCAAGGCTCTCTAGGAAGAGCCGGTACATAATTTCGGTCAGCGTCTGGTTCCCACTTCGGATCCCCCGATCGGTGGAGACGTCGAATATGACCGCATGGGTAGGGATATGTTCAGCGATCTGTCGCATATGGACGTGGATCTGGCGGTTATTCGTCCTTGCGACAAATCGTTCACCTGCGGGCTCGTGGACAATGTCGCGGTTCTCGATGGCTAGGCCAAGCATCTTGGCGAAGCTGGACTTACCTGAGCCAAAGAAGCCCGATATCCAAATAGCGATGCCTTCGCTGGGCTTATTGCGTGCCGCGTCGTAGCGCTCGAGTATCTCCACATAGTGATCAGCGATTGCGTCGGTGACGATGTACTCATCAATCTCCGACCGAATGACTTCCGCATCGGTCTGATCGACCTTGATAACTTCCTCGATCTCACGCGTGATGTCGCTGGCGAAGAGGTTTCGGATTTGAGAATTCGTCATGTCTGCCTGTCAGAAGATCTTTGGGCGGTAGTTGTGCTCGGCTTCGAGCACTCCCATGAAGCGCAGGCCAGCCGCCCCATCGAGAGTGCCGGGGTAGAAGAGCACGCCAGGGACGGACACCCGACCCTTGAGCTGCTCCAACAAGGAGAAGGTGCGGTAGACAGGGAACAGCGAGCCCGTGCGGCTGATAAGCACCACATCCTGCATCGGGTCAGGGTCAGCGGGCATTCGCTTCGCAACGAGTTCGACAAGCGGAGAGTACTCTGCGAGCACGGCATTAATCGTGTCGACGACCGTTGCAACACCGTGCGCTCGCTCAGCCTCGAACCAGTCCGCCAACGGCTGGACAGACATCATCGCTTCTTTGAGGCATTCCACCAGTGAGATACGGAGAACCCGCTTTCCGCCCTGCTCGAGTCGGATCTGAAGCATCGTGACCTGTCGGCGCAGTTCGAACTCCTCCTGCGGGTCGTAGCGGAACAGGGCGTAAGGCATGTTGTGGTATGCGCTGATACCGGGTCGTGGATCTGGCGATGCAAGAACAGGCTCAAGCTGGCTAGTAAGACGTTGCACCATGTCGCTCATGCGACCATCTTTTCAGCGTAGGCGCCCGGGCTGTCACAGGGAAGGGTGATCTGTACGAGGCTCCCGGCGACCTGATAGTCGAGGCTACGGAACTGGTGGAGACGGAGGACAGCAGTTTCAAGATCCGCGGTCCGCATCAGATACATATGCCATTCCGGTGATGCGAGCATTCGGCCCGGACTGCCTCGCTCCTGTTCTAGGACGGCATGTAGCAAGTAGATGAGGCTTCGCTCCGGTAGATGATAGTTCGCGAACTCCTTGTAGACAGAGCCCGTCAGGAGCCCGAAGTCGGCGCCAATTTTCAGGAGGCCGGCCGCCACCCGGGCCGATGTGGCATAAGTCCATGCATGCTCAGTCTGGCCGCCGCGCAGACTGAGAGTTCTGAGATAGTCATGAAGATCGTCAGGTCGGAGCCGAAAGGCGCCGTCTTCGTATGCGTCGAACAGCCAATTCACAAGGAAGTCTCGAACCAGGAACTCGTCACGGGTGAGGTGCCATAGCAGGATCGGTTTCCACTCATCAATCGGACAATTTCCGCGGGCAAGGGTGACAAGCGCACGGTCGCGGCCGCTGGGATCGAGCCTGCGGTTCAGCACCTTCGCCACGTCTCGAAGCCAGGTTGCACTTTGAGCACCGATGAAGTTCTCCTGCCTCAGGCGATCCAGGTTTTGCTTCTTAGAGATGCTCAGGTCCCAGCAGGCCAGCGTCCTGTAGGTCTCTGAGATCATCGCTCCCTTGATGATCGTGAACGACGAAACGACCTTCGTACGAGACTCCGTCGTCACGAAGCGCCGCCCCAAGATTGGTATGGCACCGCGAGGCTCGCAACCTCTCCCCGGGCGAATGCGAGCGCGAGCGCGGTCACGTCATCGGTCGAGCCTGAGAACACTCCAGGCACTGGGACGGCTCGTTGTTCGGCGGAGCGCCGCAGCTTCCGCACATGCTCCGCGTCGACGTCCGTGACGAGCTGAAATCGCAGGAGCTCCGCCTCGAGATCAGCCGAACACGACTCGAGCTGCTCAAAGAAACCAGCCCATGCGAACGCATCGTTGAGCCACTCCTCAAACCGGAGCTCGAACTCGTCCTCCATCTCTGCGGGAAGACTCCAGAGCGTCACACTACCTGGCCGGTCGTACACCTCGCGGCACCGATGGGCCGCCACAGCAAAGACGGATCGTGCCTGAGCGAAGTGGTAGGTGCGACGGAAGCCACGCCGCAATACCGAGGCACCGACGGGCCCGAGTTGGCCGTTCGTGTTCCACCAGCGGGCCAGATCCATCTCTCCCACGCGCGCGACGACTAGGCGCACCTTCAGGAGATGCTCAGGTTGGCACTTCACGACCGTTGAGTCTGCCCTGCTCTTGGGTGCCATGGAACATCAAACAACAGAAGATCTTTCGCCGTCCGTTGGTTGGGACCAGTTACAGCACGTTACGTGTTCTTAACATAACACTAAGCACACCGAGCATCGCTCCAGCGGTGAGCTCAAGTTGCGCTTTGACCGCTGCACACCAGCGACAACTCGGAACAAGCGCTGCGCTTCGTCACTCTCCGTGGCCTACGAGGCGGCCATATGCTGTGAACCGGGTGGTGCGGGTGCGGTCGTCACGGCTGTGTTCGGTTCCTTCAGGTGCAGCCGTGTCGGGGTGTGTCGGCGAACTTGCCGGCCGCAACTCGTCGATGCTTTATACCTTTTCGCCTGTTTTGTACATTCAGTTAGGAAGCCTTTTGTGATCGTCAGGCGCACCACCCGCAACTTCCCTCCTGTGGCCGGAGCTGGGCAGCTAAAGCGGCATGGTAGATCGCCGAAAGTGCTAAGCGATAGGGTACGAAGATCCCTCGAAGAAAATCTGTCCT
>OCZU010001600.1_pt1 | contig 14766 bp, 9 predicted proteins | sample 1539001 | NCBI WGS metagenome assembly OCZU01 (sample SAMEA3539306, study PRJEB22396) | soil metagenome | biome: tundra; feature: field; material: soil | place: USA | collected 2010-05 | depth 0.15 m | reverse complement strand
AGCGCGATGCGGGCTCGCCGCCGCGCCTCCGGCGCGCGGTAGGCCAGGCTCGCCGCAGCCCGGGCCGGCCCGTCCACCGCCACGCCGATCGTGCGGATCCGGTCCGGCGCGATCAGCTCCCGCCGGGCTACCTCGGCAGCCACGCCGACGCCCACGCACAGCGCCACATCGGTGAACCGGCCGAGCCGCCGCTCGATCGACAGGTAGATCCGCCGCCGCGCCGCGGACTGGAACTGGTGGAACGGCAGGCCGTGGAAGGTGTGCACGATCCTCGGCACCCCTGCGCGGCCGGCAGCGAGGCGCCCTGTCGCACCGGCCTTCGCGCAGTGAGTGTGCACAACGTCAAAGTTCCGCTCACGGAACAGCAGCTCCAGCCGCCGGAGCGCGCGCAGGTCGCTGGGCGGGACGACCGGAGCCCGCAGCGATGGTTCAAGCACGACTTCCAGGCCGGACGCGGCAGCGGCATCGAGTAGCCCGTTCCCGCTGCCGGCCACGATCGTCACCTCAACGGCCGCCGGGTCCATGGCCTGCGCCCCGCGCAGGGCGAGCACGCCGGCGCCGCCCTCCAGCCGGGTGATAACCACCGCGACTCGCAGTGGCCGGCCGCCGCGGCACGCCGCTTGTTGCGCCTGGCCGGAGCTGCCCTGGCCGGAGCTGCCCTGGCCGGAGCCGTCCTGGCCGCAGATCATCGCCGGCCCCAGCCCGCCGACAGGGCTCCCAGCGTCCCCGGGCGAGCACCCATCGCCGCCGCAAGCTCCCTGGGCCGCGGGCCGACGGCCCGCGCGATGCGGACTGCTTCCAGCCGGCTATGCACGTGCAGCTTGCTGAAGATGCCGCGAGTATGGGTCCGGACCGTGTGGGTCGAGATCAGCAGCGCCTCGGCGATCTGCCGGGGCTCCTTTCCTTCCACCATGCACGCGAGGACGTCTCGCTCACGCGGGCTGAGTACATCGAGCGGATCGTTTTCTTCCCTGGCCTGCCGAACGTCATCACGCAGCTGGCGCAGGATCTCACCGAGCATCTCCGGCGGAAACCAGGAATGGCCGGCGCATACTCCGCGGAGCACTATCTCGAGCTCGTCAGCGCCCTGCTTCTTCGACACCCACGCGTCCGCCCCTGCCCTGGCCGCGTCAACCGCGTGCGCGACGTCGCTGTCGCCGCTGACCACAACCACGTGCGTCTTCGGCCAGGCGGCCCTAAGCCGCCGCACGACTTCCTCAACGGCGAAGCCGAGCGGCTCCACCTCGATCAGGATGACGTCAGGGCGCAGCCAGCGGACGATCTCGGGCAGCTTGGGGTCACTGGTGCTGCAGGATCCGCCGATCCAGAAGTCCGGCGAGGTAGCGAGCCTGGCCGCGAGCGCCTCGGTGACCATCTGGTACTCATCCACGAGGAGCAGCCGCACAACGTCCACGGGACCACTGTGCGACTGTAGCCCCCACTTTGTCCTCATCCAGTTGAACGAGGAGCCCTCGCCCCGATAGACGGGGAGGCACTGCCTGGACAATTACCCAAAGCGCACGGTAGCTAACGCTGCGAACAGCCGGGAGGCGAGCGCTTCGGTGATCAGCTTGTGTCGCCTACTATAAGTAGTCGCAAAACGTCCACCTGACCACTGTGCAAGGTCTAGTCGCTTTCGTCTAGCCGCTTCCGTCCGCACACAGATGCATGGCACCCTCTCCCCGAATAGACGGGCAGGTCACATGCGGCCTATGGCCAGAGCGCGGATGCTGCAGCCGACGAGAAGGTACCGGTTCGGCGGCCACGTGTTCGGGTTCGCGAAGATCGACGATCGTGACCGCTACACGCCGGCCACGCTGGACTGCAGGTTGCTCGGGAAGCTCGAGCTCGATCCGGAAATCGCTGCGGCCACCCGCCATTTCGGTGAGCTGGTTCGTGCATACCCCGGTGAGCTAGTGCTGTTCGACGGGCCCCGGCTGGTGATCAGTGCGGCGCCGCGGCTTGACAAAGCGGCGGCGGGCAGCGGGGTCCTGCGGCTTCGCTTCCGGCAGACGAGCTACTTCACGGCCGCCTTGTGCAGGGGCGTGATCAACGGGGCGCTGGCGGATTACCTGGCGGGGGCCTGGAACCATGCATTTCCCGATACCGGCCAGATCCGTGCCGCCCTGAAGGCCCGCGGGGGTTTCCACCCGCTGGAGCATCCGGGCGTGGGCGTGGGCATCTGCCCAATCGCTTTCGACAACGCCGGTCAGCCGTGGACTGTCCTGCATCAGCGGGGCCCATCGGTCGCTGTCAACCCTGGCATGTGGTCGACCGCCGTTCATGAGTCCTTCAGCATGGCCGACGTTACCGTTAGTGGTGCCGGTGCCGCCGAACGCAGCGTAGATCCGTGGGCGACGGCCAGGCGCGGAGCGCGCGAGGAACTTGGTGTCGACCTGCTGCGCGTTGAGCTCTTCGGCTTCGGGCTGGATCCCGCCGAGGACACAGCCGGACGCCCGTCAACCGGCGGGGGCTTCACCTTCGTCGGCTGGGGCGAGGTCGGCGTGCCCGCCCAGCGATTGCCGTCGCTCCGTCTTCATGGAAGCGATGCCTTCGAGGCCCAGCGCAGCCTTGCGGTCGAGCTTTCAGCCGACGGGGTCGCGGCGGCCCTGGCCGGGATTCGGCCGGAACAGATCTTCGGCCCGTCGGTATGCGCCCTGATCGGAACGCTCGAGCGGTTTTACCCCGGATCGGCTCCGGTAGCGCAGCGGCGCCTTGCTCGCGCGTGGGCACTGCACACCCTCTTCCCGTGACGCTAATTTCCTGCGATCGGTGCTTCGATAGTTGCAATCAATAACTCCGTGTAATCAATAACTAATTGCAAGCAAGCTAAACCCGACAGTTCCTCGAACTTCGATCCCGGATCTGCTGTGAGTGCTAGCCGGCCAGTACTCGATCCGCCAGGAAGTTGCGCTCTAGATGGCAAACGCGGAGAATTCGTTGTATGCGGTCAACGACACGTGACACCAGGGCGCAGGAGGGCCGGCCTCGTGGTCGCGTGGCTCGTCATGTGGATCCGCAGCGCAAGTTGCATGTCCGGGCACTGCTGGTCGGCGTGGCGCTGGCGCTCGTCGCGGCTGCCGTTCTCACGGTGGTGATCGTAATGCAAAGGCAACCGTTGCTGGTGGATAACTTCAGCGGATCCAACGGCCTGGTTACGAACGAGTTCGCGTACTTCAACCAGCACAGTCCGGCAGCTGTGCGCTCACCGACCTGGATTGTGACGAGTGGCTCGCTTTTCGTGCATGACAACGCGGGCTGGACAGGTGTGCCGGACCGCGGACTGCCTGGGCCGAGGTCTGCGAGCACGACCGACTCGTCGGTTTTCCGAGCTGTTACCCGACGCTCCGATTTCCAGAACGTAACGGTGTCGTTCGGCTTGCTCGTGCAGCGCTTCGTACCCGCGCCGAATGGGCAGACGCCCGGGTGGCAAGGGGTGCATGTATTTCTCCGTTACCAGAGCCCAAGCCTGCTGTACGTGGTGAGCGTTGATCGCTACGACGGTGTTATCGTGATCAAGAAGAAAGTGCCCGGTGGACCGGTAGACGGAGGGACTTACTACACGCTCGCCACCGTCAACGGCACTAGCGTCGCCGGGAAATGGGAGCAGGTACGAGTCAGTGCCGTGAACAAGGGCGATAGCGTCGACATCATGCTGTGGCTGGACGGCCGGCTGCGGCTGCAGGCAATCGACAGTGGTGCCGGCGACACGCCGCCCATCACTGCGCCGGGCAAGGTTGGCATTCGCGGTGACTATACGGAATTTGAGTTCAATCACTTCACTGTCAGCAAGGCCTGAACCGCGGCCTGGCAGCTCCCGCGGTCAGTGCGGCTGAACTGGACAGCAGAGTCGCGATGCGCTCCCGTGGCGTGCGCGACCGCCGGTGCCCCTCATCCGGTGGCCGCTGCCGTGGTCGCCGAGGTGACACTCATCCGCAGCCGCCGGTAGGTGGTAGTTCGCCTGTGTCTGGGCGACACGAGTCCCGCGGCGATCACCCCGTGATCGATGGCCGGGCTTACGTGCGCCTGGGCGGTCACGCTGCCAACCCGGACCTGAAGAAGCGAGCCTGTCAGGCGCAGCGTGACCGGCAGCGCACCCGTGCGGAGGAATGACATCGTTGCGCCATCCGGCGCGACTGGCTGGTGCGCCGCAATCGTGCGCAGCACCGACCAGTGCTCGCCCACCAGCTGCTTAACGCTGACCCCGCTGCGGCCGATCGCGACCTCAATACGCCCGGCGGCGCTGAGGCGCAGCTCAATGATCGCGGTCAGATTCGCAGACTTCGCGAATCTGAGGTCTAGGCGAAGCTCGTAGTTTCGCCACTGGCTGCCGTCGGCGTCCACGGTACATAGCTCGAAACCGTGCCCGCGCAGCTTGAGGGCCCGGCCATCACGCACGCACCTGCCGCCCGCTGAGGTCCAGGGCAGCGTGAGCGGATCGGGTGGCGGAGGACTGGGAACGCCGGTACGAATACTAGTGGACAGCGCGTGCAGGGTGGTGGCAGCGGTTATTTCCAGGCGTGGCAACGGCCGGCCAGCCGAGCGGGCAGTGACGAAGGTCGCAGTTCCGCTGGCAGGGCGCCCGAACACGATGCTGAACTGCCGTTTGAGGACCGGGTATAGCACCTGCGGCGCCTCCCGATCGCTGACGCCTGGGGTAAGCGCCACCGGCCACGCGTAGGTAGTAACCGGGCTACCGACTATGTCCTCGAGCTCGCTCCGCTTCTTGGCCGCGTCGGCGGCACTGCGCTCGCGCCACTCGGTGAGCGTTTCGAGGGCGGGTGTCTGCGAGGGCAAGCCGGCTGCCCGGCGCTCAGCGGGCGACATCGGCAGCCGCTGGTCGGAGAGCTGCAGGCCGACCTCCCAGCGTCCCGAGGCGGCCATCGCGCTGAGCTCCTCACTCGTCAGGAAATACGAAGGACTCTTGAGCGCCACGTCGTCCGGGTCAATGAAGACCTCCGCGGTGAAGCCGTACTGCCGGAGTATCGGGTCGACCGTCGTCCAGTCGGTTGCCAGGCCGTCGTCGAAGGTCAGCATGATGGGGCGGCCCGGGAGCGCGACGTGCCGCCCGGCCGCGAGCGCGGCAAGCGTGCCCGGACGAATGCTCCGGAACCCGTCCCGGCGGAGCGCCGCCAGCTGGTCGGCAAAGTGCATGGGCGTCGTGACCAGAAGGCCCGGGCGGCGCGAGACGTCCCGCCAGGTGAGCACCGGCACCCCGCGGATCCCGCCTGGGTAAACGGCAAAGCTCGCGATGTCCTGAGCCGTGAGCCTGACCCGAGGCGGCGGAAGCTGCGGAGTGTGGTACGGCAGCGATTTGAGCACGAACTCGTACCCGGCAGCGGCGAGCAGGCACACGATCCCCGCTGCGACAGCGATTGCGACAGTCCGCCGGCGCCAGCGCGCGATGGCGCTCTGTTCCGGCGCAGTCCGCTGCCGCCCGGCCATCCGCCTAGTTGTCTGTCATTGTGTAGTCGCCGGTGGTCAGCGAGCCAACCGCGCCGAGGCCCACGCCGAAGCTCAGGGCGGTGGCGCCGGCCGGCACCGCCGGCGTTGTAAAGCTGGCCTGCGCCCAGCTGCTGGCGGCGGCAATGGCCTTGCTCTGGGTCCAGTAGACCCAGTTGCCGCTGGAGTTCAGGTAGTAGACGATGATGTTCGTCGCCGCCGTCGACTTATACCCGGCGCCGAGGGTATAGGTCTGGCCCGCAGTGACCCGGGGTGAGCAGGCGCTGGTGTCCTGAGTAGGGGTCAGTATCCGGTCGCCGCTGGTGTAGGAGCTGATCGCCACGGTCTCGGCGTCCCCCCCGGCCGGAGGGCCGTTACTGGTGTTATAGGTCCACGCGTATGTGTTCGTCCCGGTGCCGCCCTCATGCCAGCAGTTCGGCGTGGAACCGCCGCCGGTATTGGTCTCCAGCAGGGAGTTGGCGAGCATGTTGCCGCCCTGGTTGGGCGCGTTGGAGACCGTGTCCGCCTGCCCCGCCGTGGTCACCTGATTGCCGGCGGCGTCGGTCACTCTGGCCGTCACCGTCACCGGGCCGTCGCTCACGCTGGTGGAATTCCATGTCGCCGTGTACGGTGCCGAGGTGCTGGTCGCCACCACCACGCCATCCACCAGGAAGGCCACGCTCGCCACGCCGAGCTGCGACGAGGCGTTCGCGGTGAACGTCACCTGCCCGCTCAGCGTCGCGCCAGCCGCCGGGCCGGTCAGCGCGACGGTCGGCGACGCGGGCGCGCCCGCCAGCATCGTATAGTCACCGGTGGTCAGCGAGCCGACAGCATTGAGGTCGAGTCCGAAGCTCAGCGCGGTGGCGCCCGCCGGCACCGCCGGCGTCGTCCAGCCAGCCTGCGCCCAGCCGCTGGATGCGGCGAATGCGGGGCTCTGCGCCCAGTACACCCAGTTGCCGCTGGAGTTCAGGTACCAGGCGAGAATATTCGTCGCCGCCGTCGACTCATACCAGGCGCCGAGGGTGTATTTCTGGCCGGCAGTGACCCCGGGCGCGCACGCGCTGGTGTTCTGGATCACGTCCATGACCGCGTCGCCGCTGGTGTAGGAGCTGATCGCCACGGTCTCTGAGTCCCCGCCGCCTGGCGGGCCGTTACTGGTGTTGTAGCTCCACGTCGGCGTGAACGTGCCGGTCCCGCCGACATGCCAGCAGTTAGGCGTCGAGCCACCGCCGGTATTGGTCTCCAGCAGGCCGTTGGCGATCAGGCTGCCGCCCCGGCTGGCCGCGTTGGAGGTCGTGTCTGCCTGCCCCGCCGTGGTCGTCTGGTCGCCGGCAATATCGACGGCCTGTGCCGTCACCGTCACCGGCCCGTCGCCCACGGTCGCGGAATTCCACGTCGCCGTGTACGGCGCCGACGTGCTGGTCGCCACCACCACGCCATCGACGAGGAAGTTCACCGCTGAGATCCCGACCGCCGACGACGCGTTCGCGGTGAAGGTAACCTGGCCGCTGAGCGCCGCGCCCGAGGCAGGCGCCGTCAGGGACACCGTCGGGTACGCCGGCGGGCCGCCGGTATCGACAAGCGAGTAGTCGTCGGTCGTCAGGGTTCCATTGGCGGCGATATTCAGCCCGAAGCTGGCTGCCAGGGCACCCGCTGGTATCGCCGGCGTGGGCCAGGTCGCCTGCGTCCAGTTACTAGACGCAGGAAAGGTAGGGCTCTGTGTCCAGTAGTGCCAGCCGCCGTTCGCGTCCTGGTAGTAGATGACGAAGCGGGTCGGTGTCGTGCTCTGGTACCAGGCCGAGGCCAGATACTGGTCCCCTGGCACGACGCTCGGCGCGCACTGCCCGAGATCCTGTTTGATGAGCAGCTTCGCGTCGCCGCTTGCGTAATTGCTCATCGTGATGGTCTCGGCCGTGGACCCGGTATGCGCGTTGCTCGTCTCCGCAAAGGTGGCAGTGTTGGTCCCGCTGCCGGCCGTGGTCCAGCACTGGGGGACGCCGGCGTTGTAGGGGTCGGGCGTCTCGAGTGAAGGGTTGCTGACGCCGTTGGTGCCCGGCGGGGCCGGCGGCACCGATGGCGCGCTCACCGGCGGGTTGACCGGCCCGCCCATCACCTGGTTGACCGTCTCGACCGACACTGGCTGGGTCTGCAGCCAGGCGAGGAACGCGCCAAAATTTTCCGGGGTGACCGAGTACGGGTCGCAGGCGTTCTCGCACACGTGATGGAAGATGATCGGCTGCCATCCTCCGGCGGCCTCGGCCTCGGTCACCAGGCTCTCGATGTCAGCGAGCGACCAGGTGTCCTGGACGGAATCAGGGGCCCCGATGGCGTACGGGTCGGCGGGCGGTATCGTGTCCGCGTTCGCGCAGTTGGTCAGGCACCCGTACGGCGAGGTGTTGGTGCTGTCCGACCTGGCCGAGTCGTAGCCGCACTGCTGCACGATGTTCTCGATCGCGGGAGTCGATGCGCCGTACGGGTAGGCGAAATCGGTGACGGGGAAGCCCCAGTTGAGCAGGGTGTTGCGGGAATCGCAGATCTCGCGGGTCGCCTCCGCGGTGTTCACCTGCGTGAGGTTTTCATGCAGCACGGTGTGGCCCGCGATTTCGTCGCCGTCGCCATTGATGGTCTGTAGCTGCGGCAGCGTCATGTTGCCGGAATTCACCCCGACATACCCGGTGATCACGTAGAACGTGGCGTTGAACCCGTACTGCTGCAGGAGCGGGAGCGCGTTCGTGTACTGGTCCTCATTGCTGTCGTCGAACGTGAGCGAGATGACGGTGCTCGGCGCCCCCACCGGCGGGGTGCTCGCGTGCGCCACCGGCACAAACAGGCGGGGGAACAGCAGGACCGCGATGGCAAGCCCGCAGGCAATGACGGCACGGCAGGTGGTTCGCCCAATGCGCATGTTCATGAACGCTTACTCCTCACGAGCCGCCTCCGGCCGGTTCAGCTGCCGCGATGCCGCGCGTTCCCCAGGATGTGTCCCGGATACGCACGGCTGCCCAGATGAGCTGCGGCGAGAAAGAGATAAAGAAAAAGGTTCCGATGATGGCCCATTTCCACAGGCCGTCGTTGCGCTGGGACCGGTAGAGCAGTCCGTAAGTGCATGCCACGAGGTACAGCGCGATCCCGTACAGCGCTGGCGGAACGCCGGTGGCGTAGGTGTGCCAGCCGAGGTTGTAGATCAGGATAAACGGGCTCAGCAGGCCGGCCAGCGTCTGGATGAACACGGCGGGAAAGGCCAGCGGGCGGGTCCGCCAGATGTGCGACATCAGGATCGGGCCCTCCCGCAGCCAGGACTTCTTCCAGCGCAGCTGCTGGCGGAAGAATTTATGGTAGGTCTCGGGCACCTCGGTCCACGCCGCCGCGCCCGAGTGGTAGCGGCTGATCCAGCCCTTGCGCAGCACCATGTTGGTCAGGGCGCGATCGTCGCCGAATGTGCACGGCACGCCGAGAAAGCGCTGATTCTCCCAGCGCTCCAGCACCGGGAGCACGGCACTGCGGCGATAAGCAGAAAAGCAGCCCGGATTGCACGCCACCGCGCCCACCACCGACTCGGCGCTTTTCAGCAGCTGGAAGGAAACGTAGTAGCGCGCCTGCTGGATCCGGGTCAGCGCGTTCTTGCTGGCATTGCGGACATAGGTTATCCCGGAGGCCGCTCCCACCTTCGGGTCGGCGAAGGTCTGCACGAGCAGCCGCACTCCATCCGCGGCCGGCATCGAATCGGAGTCGACGAAGACCATGATCTCAGCCTTCGTGGCTCGCACGCCTGCCGCCATGGCGGCGCGCTTGCCCTGGTTGGAGCCGAGGTCGATGCAGCGCACCTCGTCCGGGGGATGGCGGCCCGCGGCCTGGAGCATGTACTGCCAGGTCTCATCGGTAGAGCCGTCATTTATCACGACGAGCTCGAGCTTCTCCCGCGGGTAATCGACCCTGAGGCAGGAATCGATGGTGCGAGTCACCGCAAGCCCCTCGTTGAAGGCAGGGACGATAATCGCGACATCCGGTTCCAGGCCGGCGCCGCGAGGCTTCCGGTACAGCGCGGCCAGGCCGTAACGCGACAGCACGTAGCTGCTGACGACCACCGTGTAGACGACACCGAAGCCGGTGAGGCCGCGGGCCTTGAGGCCGATGTGCCAGGCGATCAGCCCGAGAACGCAGAGTAGCGCGAGGAGGGCGAGCGCGCGCATCAGCGCATCTGCAATGTCGGTGGCTGACGCCGCCGGCGCAGATACGGTCTCGGCACGGGTGGTCATCGATTGCGCTCACTCACTGCTTCCAGGGCGGGCCGCCAGGCCAGCGGGAGTGACACCCGGCGTGCGGCCGGCAGACGCGGCGCGCGCAACGCCCGGCGCTGGTGGTGCCGGTGTGGCGCCGTCGCTGGTTCTTGCCCGGCGCCGGTGGCGGGTCACCTGGCGCTCGTAGAGGTCGTCGATGCGCGCCGAGACTGCCTCAATGCCGTAGTGCTCCTGCACTTCCGGCGCGGGCTCGCGCGGTCCGGGCGGCATGCGCATTGTCGCCGCCATTTCGGCGCGCAGCGCATCCACCGTCCCTGCCACCTTGCGCGCGCCCGCCGTCGGCACATCGTCCAGGGCGGGACACGTGGTGTACAGCGCCGGCAGGCCGTTGGCGAGCGCCTCGAGCACGGAGAGCCCGAAGGTCTCCTGTGAGGATGCGGCGACGAACAGATCGAGCGCTGAGAGCATCGCGCCGACGTCATGCCGTTCTCCCGCGAATATCACCTCGTCCCTGACGCCGCAGCTGCGTGCGACCTCCTCCAGGTGCGTGCGCTGGTCGCCGTCTCCCACCACGAGCAGCTTGTGCTCGGCGTCCAGCAGCGGGGCCGCTGCCTCGATGACCAGGTCGTAACGCTTGATCGGGTCAAGCCGGCCGAGCACGCCCAGGACGAACGCGGCGGGCGGGATGCCAAGCTCCCTGCGCACCCGGGTGCCTGCCTCCAGGTCGAAGGCGACCCGGCCGAAGTCCACGCCGTTCGGGATGACGGTGATCTTCCTGGCCGGCACGCCCCACTTCACGAGCCGTTCGCGCACGGCGTCGGACACCGCGATGGTCGCGTCCGAGAACAGGTAGTCGGTGCTCAGGTACAGCGCGCGCACCCCGGATGTCATCTTGCGCCGCTCGATATGCGTCTCGCCGATCGAGTGCTCGGTCGTCACGACGGCGGGCGTGCGCGCCAGCCACGCCGCCGGGCGGGCGTAGATCTGCGCCCGGTACAGGTGCGCGTGTACGACGTCGTATCTCCCGTCGCGGATAATCTTGCGAAGCCTCGGCAGCGCAGTCAGCTGCGTATTGCGCTGCATCCCGAGGTCGCGAACGTGCACGCCGTCGCCGGACAGCCGCTCGGCGACGGGGCCTGGGTTATAGAGCGTCACGACATCCGCCTCATGGCGGGAGTGCCGAAGCACCGACCACAGCTGCAGTTCCGCCCCGCCGACGCCGAGCCCCGTGATTACGTGCAGCACTCTCACTGACGTCCTCCGCATCGTGCGATGGCGCCCCGGTACGGGCACCGCCGGCCTGCCGCTGACGTGCTGGCGCTAACCAAGGAGTGGTCGCTGGCCATCAGAGCACTGGACATCAGACGACCGCGCGACGGCGGCCGCCGTCGAACTGGTAGGTGGCATCGAGCACCCGCGGGCAGTCCTTGGCCCACGAGTAGTCGACACCGGGATGCAGCGTGTGAATCAGGGCGAGGTCCCAGTCCTCGCCGCGGGGAGCCCGCTCGCTACTGATCAGCCGCCCGTCATCCAGCCGGATACCTGGCAGCAGCGGATCGTAGTAGTGAACATCGGCACCATGCCCGATGAGCCCGGCGATGATCGGCAGCGCAGGAGACTCCCGCAGGTCCTGCACGCCTGCCTTGTAGCTGACGCCCACGACGATCACGCTCGAGGTGCGCAGTTCCCTGCCGGTTTCCGCGAGCACTTCGCCGGCCCGTTCGACTACTCGCTCCGGGCGCAGGCAGATCGATCTCATTGCCTGCTCGATGAGCGGCGCAGGCTGGTTCCTTTTTCCCAGCTGCCATAGCAGGTAGTAGGGATCGCACGGGATGCAGTGGCCTCCGACGCCTGGCCCCGGGAAGGCGCCAAGGAAGCCGTAGGGCTTCGTCCCGGCCGCCAGGGTCACCTCTATCGGATCCAGCTGCAACTCGCCGCAGGCGTCGGCGAACTCGTTGGCGAGCGCAAGGCTGACCGCGCGGAAGATGTTCTCATAGAGCTTGGTCGCCTCGGCGGCGTCCGGCGAGCTGACAAGGTAGACGACCTCGGTGAGGTGCCGGATTACCCAGGCCGCTCGTGCGCTGCACTCCTGCGTCGCACCGCCCAGCACCCGGGGAGTCTCCTCCTGACGGTGATCCGGGTTGCCCGGGTCGATCCGCTCCGGGCTGAACGCCACGAACACATCTGCCCCTGCACGCAAGCCCCGCTGCCGGAGCGGATCGACGAGCAGTTCCCGCGTCGTCCCGACGAAGCTCGTTGACGTCAGGATGATGGTCTGGCCCTTGCGTGCGTTCGCAACGACCGCCGAGCAGGCGCTTCGAAGCGCTGACAGGTCCGGAACGTGGTCGGCATCGACCGGGGTGGGGACGCAGATGATGACCGCGTCCGCGCCAGCAGCCGCCGCCGGGTCGCTGGTGAGCTGCATGCTGCCATCCGCCAGCGCGGCCGCCAGGCGGGGACGGTAGGACTCGGCCAGGTCGGCCTGACCCGTGGATATGTCATCCAGTCGCTGCTGGCTGATGTCGATCCCGATGATCCGCGGGCACCGGCCGTGCAACGCCAGCGCGGTCGGCAGCCCGACGTAGCCGAGGCCTACTATCGCCGCCGACCATGCCTTTACCTGGGGTCCCCCGCCATTGCCGTTGCCAGGCTGCGCAACGGGCATCTCGAAGGCGACCAGCCTGCGGTGCAGTTCGCGCTCACGGCCGTTGATGGCCAGCGAAAGCCGGTGATCGAGCACTATGCCGCCGCCCCCTTTGACGATGTAATGGCACGAAAGGACCGTGTCAGTACCCCTTGAGAGGACTGTGCCAGCCCGATGCCGCCAGATCCTCCGTCATCACGGTGAGGCGGCCTACCCCGAGTGGCTGAACCTGCCGGCCAGTACGCCGGGATTCGCCGTATTAGTCCGCGTTGGCTCCTCATGGACGGCTCCGTCTGGCGGCGATGCGGCGCCGGTAGAGGAGCCGCTTCACTGCCATCCGGGCGGCGCCGTCCCGTTGCCCTGCGTAGATCCTGGGCAGCGCCATCGGCCCGATGTCGGCCACTGGCGTCTGCACCGCGCATGCGTACGCATAGCCGGCCTTGCGAACCGCACGCCGCGCAGCGGCATCCATCGACCCGTACGGATACGCGAAACCCCGGACTTCGGCGCCGAGTAGCGCGGCGAGGCTCGCCCTGCTCGCGGCCACCTCTGCCGTCAGCTGATCCGTGGCCAGGCCGGCCAGCCGGATGTGCGTGGCGCTGTGCGAGCCGATCTCGATGCCTGCGGCGGCGAGCTCGCGGACTCCGTCGGCTCCGAGCAGAGGCCAGGCTGGGCCCTCATCCCATTCGTTGGTCCCGCTGAGCCGGTCGGAGATGATGAAAGCCGTGGCGCCGAAGCCCCGGCGCTGCAGCTCGGGCAGCGCGGCTTCGAGCACATTGGTGTAGCCGTCGTCGAAGGTAATGCCGACCAGCCTGCGCTGGCGGCCCGTACTTATCGCATCCAGGAGCACACCCACGCCTACTCCCTGCAGGCCGCGCCGGTCCAGCCAGGCGAGCTGCTCAGCGAACCGGCGAGGCGATACGCAGAGCTGGTTCGGGTCATCCGCAACGTCCGCGATGCCGTGGTACATCAAGATCATGGGCACGTTCCGCAGGCTCAGCTGACCGGCACGGAGCGGGGAGCGGGTCATGCCCGGGGCGGTCATCGCCGGCTTCCCCGGCCGGGGGCGATGGAGGCCGCGAAGGTCCGCGCCAGGATCACCAGGTCCAGCCACGGCGACCAGTACTCGATGTACTGGTTATCGAAACGTGCACGCTCGTCGATGGACGTGTCGCCGTGCAGGCCGTGTACCTGCGCCCATCCGGTTATCCCGGCCGGCATCCGGTGCCGGTCGTCATATCGCGGAATCTCGTGGCTGAAGCGCTCGGCGAAGTAGGGTCGCTCCGGCCGAGGCCCTACCAGGGACATCTCCCCGCGCAGCACGTTCACCAACTGCGGCAGCTCGTCCAGGTGCGCGGCACGCAGCCACTGGCTCAGCGGGCCGCATTGGCGCGCCGGTACCGACCAGCGCGTATCAGAGTCGCTGTGCTCATCGAGCGTGCGCAACTTCATGATCGGCGCGATCCGATCCTCGCCAGTGATCCGGACCTGGCGGAAGATGGCGGGCCTGCCGGAACTCAGCCGGATCACGGCCACGAGGACGAGCAGCACCGGCGATGCCGCGCAGAGCAGGATGGCGGCGACAAGCACGTCGAAGGCCCGCTTCGCGAGCATGCCCGCGGGCACCTGGATGCCACGCCGCAACGGGATCAGCGGGATTCCCCATACCTCGTCAAGGCATGCCCTGGGAACGGCGGCGCCCAGCTCCTGCAGCCGTGGTAGCAGGCATATGTCGACGTGCAGCGGCTGGCAGGCCCGTAGCACGGGAACCAGGTCCCGGTCACGGTCTGCCGGGAAGCACACGATCACCCGCCGTACGCGGAACCGGCGGATCACCGCCGGCAGATCGGCGGCGGCGCCAAGGACAGGCAGGGGCAGATCGTTCGGCGCCGGGCAGGCGTCAAGGAAGCCGACCGGCCTGAGGCCGAGCTCGGGGTGCTGGGCCAGCAGGCCGGCCACCAGCACGCCCATCTCGCCCGCGCCGACCACCAAGGCCGGCTCGATCAGCAGGCCGCGGCGGTGCGCCGCGCGCAGAGCGCAGCAGGCAAGGCTGCGCGCCACCATGACGGAGATGGCTGATGACAGCGCGAGGCGCCAGGCCAGGCCGGCGGACAGCCACGGGAGCAGAAGGGGCAGTGGCAGCGCGGCCGCCGTCAGGATGCGCCCCACCTGGTCGGACACGCGCAGGCAGATCCGCAGTCGGTGCTGACCGCCGAGGGCGAGCACGGCGAGCGCAATTCCGGCATAAACCGCCTCCGGCAAGCCGATCCGGCCGGTCACGATGACAGCTGCCGCAAGCCCGAGCAGGTCAGCAAGCGGCAGCGCCACGGTGGCAGCGACCCTGCCGTCGCCCGTTGCGGCCAGCGGCTGGCGCCACCTGGGCCGCCGGCTCGGCTGCCGGGAGGCGGGCAGCTCCGGCAACGCCTGCATACCGCCGTGCCC
>OCZU010001599.1_pt1 | contig 14771 bp, 15 predicted proteins | sample 1539001 | NCBI WGS metagenome assembly OCZU01 (sample SAMEA3539306, study PRJEB22396) | soil metagenome | biome: tundra; feature: field; material: soil | place: USA | collected 2010-05 | depth 0.15 m | reverse complement strand
GGAGCAGATGCTCGCCGGTCTCCTCGGGGACCTGCTCGTCCAGCCGGCCCGCCATCCGCAGCGCCGGCGCGAAGCCGAGCGGGATGGTCATCTCAGCCACGATGTCCAGGATCTGCGAGCGCAGGCTGAGCAGCCTGGCGTCGCCCCTGGAATGCAGTGCGAAGATCGCCGAGCGGATCTGCTTGATCGTCTCATCGAGCGCGTCCACGGCCTTGCTGACCCGGCTCGCGGCCTCGGGCTCGGTCAGCAGCGCCGCGGTGCCCTCCAGCGACATGCCGGTCGCGTAGAGCCGCTGGATGACCAGGTCGTGCAGGTCCCGGGCGATCCGGTCGCGGTCCTCGAACACCGCGAAGCGCTCGACGTCCCGGCGGTGCTCGGCTAGCTCGAGGGCGATGCCGGCCTGGGCCGCGAACGTGATGACCATGTCGACCGCGGCGGGCGCGAGCGACATCGCGCCGCGGCGGCGCCCGGCGGTCAGGACGCCCCGGACGTTGCCCGGCGCGCCCAGCGGAACGATCACCGTAGGTCCGAGCCGCATATGCTGGCGCGCCACCTCGGCGACCCGGTCGTCACCGGCGAAGTCCTGCAGGGTCTTGGGCTCTCCGGTATCCATGACCAGGCCGGACACCGAATTCCCGGCCGGCAGCACCAGGCCCAGCGCCTCGGCCGCGCCTTCGCCGCTGGCGTGCTCGATCACCAGATGCTGCCGGCGGCTCTCCGGCAGCGCCAGCGCCACCAGGTCCGCGCCGGATATCTCCAGGGCCCGCTGGGTAACCAGCGCGAGAACCTCGTCCGGCTCGGACCCGGACAGCAGCCGCTGGGTAACCTCCGCGCTGGCCCGCAGCCAGCGCTGCTGCCTGCGCGCTTCCTCATAGAGCCGCGCATTGTCGATCGCCACGCCTGCCGCCGCGGCCAGCGCGACCAGCAGCGCTTCGTCCTCCTCGTCGAACTGGCCGCCGCCCTGCTTCTCGGTCAGGTAGAGGTTGCCGTACACATCGTCGCGGATCCGCACGGGCACGCCGAGGAAGGAGCGCATCGGCGGGTGGCCATCGGGGAAGCCGTACGACCGCGGGTGCGCGGCGATGTCCGGCAGCCGCAGGGTGCGCGGGTTGGTGATCAGCTCGCCCAGCAGGCCGCGGCCTTCGGGCCAGTGATGAATCTGGCCGATCTCCGCTTCATCCAGCCCGACCGGGACGAACTCAGCGAGCCGGCCCCCTTCGCCGATGACGCCCAGCGCGCCGTACCTGGCGTTGACCAGGGTCACGGCCGCCTCAACGATCTGCCGGAGCGCGATCTCAAGTTCCAGGTTGCCGCCGACCGCCATGACCGCCTCGAGCAGCGCATGCGTGCGGTCCCTGGTGGCCAGCACCGCCTGCAGCCGGACTTGCAGCTCGGCGAGCAATTCGTCGAGCCGCACGTGCGGCACTACCGCGTGGCCCTCTGGTGCCTCCACCGGCGACTCCCTGCAAGTCGTTGCGGCAACGTCCTGATCGTACGTGAGCTGCCGCGGGCCAGCTAAGCGCGGGGCCGAGGCCGGACCAGGGGCCGTGAGCCGGACTAAGGGCCCGCGTCCGTGCCGCGATCGTCCTGCCGCGCGGTGACTGAGGTCCGGTGAAGGCGGGACCGCCGGCCCTGCCGGCCGCCTGGGGGTCGGCGAGATGCTCTGACGCAAAAGCGGTTAGCCGGGCCAGGTCGGCTCGGCCAAGCAAGGAGGCATTCAGATGCGCAGGAAGACCTTTGACGCCCTCGCCACGGTGGCCGGGCTCGTTCTCGCGGTCGTACTGCTGGTCGCCGGCGGGTTGATGCTGTGGGGTCACTCGGTCGTGGACAGCCAGGTTCACAGCCAGCTGGCCGCCCAGAAGATCGTGTTCCCCGCCAGCAACAGCCCCGCGATCAAGGCCCCTGAGTTCGCGGCCATGCACCAGTACGCAGGACAGCTCATGACCACCGGTGCCCAGGCAGAGGTCTATGCTGACCACTTCATCGCCAACCACCTGCTGGCCATTGGCGGCGGCAAGACGTATTCACAGCTATCAGAGCTTTCGCTGGCCCAGCCCAAGAATGCGGCGCTGGCCGCCCAGGTGCAGCTGATGTTCCGCGGTACCACCCTGCGGAGCATGCTGCTGACTGCATACGGATTCTGGCAGATCGGCCAGATCGCCTTGATCGGCGCGATCGTCTCCTTCGTTGGCGCCGTGTTCCTGCTGATCCTGTCCGGGCTTGGCCTGGCGCACCTGCGCCGGACCGTTCCCGAGGCCGAGGTCTTCCCGAAGATCGCTAAGCCCGCCACGGCGGCCACGGTCTGACGGCCCCCGCACCTGCCCCCCGCCGTATACCCAGCGGCGGGGGGCATCTGCATGTCCGGGCGCCCCGCGATCGAGTTCTCGAAGGACAAAGGTCCCGAAACATAGGGGCCTGGGTCCCTTTGTCAGGGCCGCGGGCGCGTGGCACGTTGCGGGATGGTGGCCGTCGCCGGGGATCAGGGAAGCGGTCATGGCCCGGTTTCGGCGGGCGGTGCCTGCACGCGCGCCGCAGGGTATGTACGCGGTTAATCCCGGGTGGGCGCAGTCATTGCGTCCGCGCCGAGGGGACCAGCCCAGGGACCAAAGGCCCGGATCACGATGACCGAGATCCCGGTCCCGCCTTGGCGGGCGGGATGCTTAACTGATCCATAGTTCCGCCTGGCGGATTTCCCGCAGCCGAGGAGCACGCTAATGAGTGTCCATACGATGGCCGTCGGCCCTGTTGCCATAGATCTCAACCAGCCCGGCAGCTACCTGCATTGGTCCATTTTTTATGTGTCCGCCGCAAACCTGGTGCTCATCGCCGTGATGGTGGTGATTTTCGGCGCTGCGCTGCTGCTGCCCTTCCCGAAGGGCCACCGCGAGGAGGCGCCCGGGGCCCCTGCGCTCGCACCGCAGGACGATGCGGGCACGGCGAGCACTACAGCGGTACCGGACGACGGTACTTCGCGGATGTGGACTTCGCGGGTCCGGCGGTTCGGGCTGCGCACCCTCCCGCCCGACAAGCTGCTGCCTGACCGGCAGCCGGCTTATGTGGCGTCCTGGGTGTACATCTTCGGCGTCGCGTCCCTCGCCGCATTCGGCATAGCCATCGTGTCCGGGTTCGCCATCGCGCTCGGCGGTCCCGACTGGTGGCACTACAACGGGCTCGGCCACTTCTTCAACAGCCTGCACCTGTGGAGCGTCGAGCTGTTCATGGCCCTGCTGGTCATCCACCTGTGGGGCAAGTTCTGGATGGCCGCGTGGCGCGGCCGCCGGGCCATGACCTGGATCACCGGGGTGATCGCGTTCCTGGCGTCGATCGTGGAGTGCTTCACCGGCTACGTGTCCCAGCAGAACTTCGACTCGCAGTGGATCGCTACCAACGGCAAGGACGCGCTCAACGCGGTCGGCGTCGGCGCCTTCTTCAACGTGCTGAACTTCGGCCAGATGTTGTTGTGGCACGTGGTGCTCATTCCGATCGTCCTGGTCGCGCTCATCGGGGCGCACATTCTGCTGGTCCGGGTGCGTGGCGTTAGCCACCCGCTGCCGGCCAGGCGGGTGTCCTGGCGTGACCGCGCCGCCCGCAAGGCCGCGGCCACCGCGGACGCGGGCCCCTGGCGGGGGCCGGACCGCAGGTACGACATCCTGAAAGAGGGCACGATCGCGGTACTGATCACCACCTTCCTCGTCGTGCTGATGGCCGCCCTGCTCTCGTCGCCCGACGTGCCTCCGGTCAGCGTGCAGACCTGGGCCAGGGTCGATCCGGTCGGATTTGTCAACACTGCGGCCACCGAGCTGGACGGGACCGGCGGAGCCGCCAGCTATGGGCCGCCCTATAACAACCAGTCCGGTTCGGTGCAGCAGGTCGGCCCGGTCAACTGGCAGAAGCTGTTTGGCGTCACTCAGCCGGTGGACGCCGCGAAGGACTTCGTGATCAGCCCGCTGTCCAAGCTCGGAGCAACGTCGCCCGCCCTGGCCGCCGCGCTCAGCACATATAACAGCGCATCGCCGGCCCAGCAGCAGAAGTGGGCGACCGCTTATGACACGGCCACGGCCGCGGGCGCGCACAAGGTGCCCTTCAACAACGGGAACCTGAACCTTCCTGCCGCGGGGCCTGTTCCGGTGATGATGTCCTCCGAGCTGGCCATGGCCAAGAGCGGGGCGCTCGACTCGGACCTGCTGGCGCAACGGCAGTTCTACGGCACCGACTTCACCAAGCCGCTGCTGTTCATCGCAGACGGCGGCTATTACGCCACCAAGGCGACGAACATGAACCTCACCGGTGATACGTGGGGCGTCATGAACGAGACCGGCAGCTACCCGGGCCAGCCGTGGCTCTGGCTCTTCCAGCTCTGGTACCACGTGAAGCCGTTCAGTAGCTCAGACAGCGTGGACATCTGGGCCGTCTACCTGACTGGCCTGGCCACCGTGCTGCTCCTCGCGATCCCGTTCATCCCCGGATTGCGCGACGTGCCGGAGGTAATCCCGGTGCACCGGCTGATCTGGCGGTCGTGGAACCGGCGGCCGAAGCAGGCTGCCGAGAACGCTGGCCCGGTCGACAGTGCGACTGCGGGCCGGCCGCAGTAGCGGCCCGCGCGGTTAAGTGCCCGCACCGTGCCCGGACGAAAGCCCGGGCACGGTGCAGGCCGGCCCGCTGAACAAAGGCCTGGACCGCTGAACATCTGGACCTTGGTCCCTACCGCCCTCCTAGCCCGGAAGCTAACGTCCGGATTGCCACCCGAGTGATTCTCGAGCGGTGGCGAGTAAACCCTGGGGAGGGGTCATGAGCAAGACAATTCTGCTGGCTGTGGACGCGGCGCGACATGTCCCCGAGAGCCACGTCGCCACGGCCGTAGCGATGACCCGCGAGCTGAGCCGTGATACCGGTGATCAGGTCATTGTGGTGCACGTGCATGAATTTGCGGTCGGCAGGTTCGGCCGGCTGCAGGTGGATTGCGCGGAAGGTCAGGGCGAGAGCCTGGTCGCAGAGATTGTCGCCGATCTGCGATCGGTTGGCATTGCCGCGGAAGGGACCGTTCGCGAGGCCGATTTCGGGCACGTGGCCAGGAAAATCCTGGCCGTTGGCGACGAATACGATGCGCGAATGGTCGTGCTCGGTTCCAGCGGGCGAACTGATATGCCGCATCTTCCCTTTGGCAGCGTTTCGCACCGGCTGATGCACCTGGCCGCGCGGCCGGTTCTGATCGTGCCCAGGCAGGCGCATATCGCCGAAGCCGCCGACCAGGCCGCCACCGCGGCTGCGACCAGCTAGCCCGGCCGCGGCCGCTGGCCGGCCCTGCCGCGGTCAGTCGTCGCTGATCATGATGCCCATGGTCTGCGCCAGCAGCGGGGCCAGGTAGCCGAGCTGCGCGGTGCTGATAATGGCGCCGCGCAGCGAGTCCGGCCCGATGATGATGCCGAGTTCCGCGTCCCGAAGATCGGTCGTGGCCATCCGCGCCCGGCTGAAATCTGTCCGGGTCAGCCGGGAATCAGGGAACGCCACCCGGGTCAGCGTCGCACCCGCGAAGTCCACGTCGCTCAGCTCGCAGTGCTCGAAGGTCACCTCGGTCAGGACGGCATCGCGGAAGTTCACCGAGTCGAGCTTGCAGCCGCGAAAGGTCACCCTGCGCAGTTGCGCCCCGAACGCCTCGACGCCCGCGGCCAGGCACCCCGCGAAGGTCACATCCGCCCACTCCGTCTGGGCCAGGCCGGTGGTGATCAGCCGCACATCCCGCAGCCAAATGTCGCTGAACCTGGCCCGCTGTAGCCGGCCGCCCTGGACGGACACTCCGGTGAACGCGCACTCGATGAACCTGCTGGAAGCGGCCTGCGGTTCATCGAAGCTGCACTGGTCGAAATGCACGCCGTCATACTCCGCGCTCGGGGCCAGCCCGTCCCGGCCCGGCGTGAGGACCGCGGCGAAGGGAAGGTCGGCGAGTTCCCGCCAGTCCGTTCGGTTGCCCATGGCACTAGCGTGCCAGCCGCCCGCGGGCCAGCCCGCGGTGGCCGGTTGCCCGGGCGTAACCTGATCGCATGCGGGCGTGGGTGGTCCATCAGCCGGGGCCGATGGCGTCGGCGCCCTTGCGGCTGGCCGAGCGCCCGAAGCCGGAGCCTGGCGACGGCCAGCTGCTGATCAGGGTGGTGTGCTGCGGTGTCTGCCGCACCGACCTGCATCTGGCCGAAGGCGACCTCGATCCCAAGGCGCCTGACGTCACCCCAGGTCACGAGGTCGTCGGAGTGGTGGAGGCGGCCGGGCCCGGCGTCGCGCGGTTCGGGGCCGGCGACCGGGTCGGAGTCGCGTGGCTGGCCGGAACCGATGGCGCATGCCGGTACTGCCGCCGCGGCCAGGAGAACCTCTGCCCGCGTTCGGTCTACACCGGCTGGGATATCAACGGCGGCTATGCGGAGTACCTGGTGGCCGCGGACGCCTATGTGCACCCGCTGCCCGCCGGGTTCAGCGATGCCGAGCTGGCCCCGCTGCTCTGCGCGGGGATCATCGGATATCGGGCATTCCGCCGGGCCGAGCTGCCGCCGGGCGGCAGGCTCGGCATCTACGGGTTCGGCGGGTCCGCGCACCTGACCGCGCAGATCGCGCTGGCTCAGGGCGCCACCGTGCACGTCTTCACGCGCGCCGCCGCCGCCCGTGAGCTGGCTCTTGAGCTCGGCGCCGCGTCGGTTCAGGACTCCTACGATCCCTCCCCGGAGCCGCTCGACGCGGGGATCATCTTCGCGCCGGTCGGCGACATCGTGCCGGCCGCGCTGGCGGCCCTCGATCGCGGCGGCACCCTCGCGATAGCCGGGATCCATCTCACCGACATTCCGTCGCTCAACTATGACGCGGACCTCTTCCAGGAGCGGACGCTGCGCAGCGTTACCTCGAACACCCGCGGTGATGCGGATGAGTTCCTCCGTCTCGCGCAGCAGCTGCGGCTGAAGGTCACCGTCACGCCGTATCCCTTCAGCGAAGCGGACCTGGCGCTCGCCGACCTGGCCGCCGACCGGGTCACCGGCGCCGCGGTGCTCTCCATGTGACCTGGCGCGGACGGACCACGAGCCAGCCCGGGGCTTTGGGCCCGGCCGCCACCGAGGAACGTCCCTACCGGCGGCGCCTGCGCGCATGTCACGCTGCGGCTATGTTCCCGGGATACTCAGCCCTCACCCGACGCGCCACGTCATCTGGCGCCGTGCGGAACCAGCCGCAGGCGCCCGCCGATCCGGAAAAGTGGATCAAGAATCTGATCACCGCCGAGCGCGCCTGCTGCTGCTCGGCCAAGCCGACCACGGTGGCCGTCCTGCCATCGCGGCCCGGCCGGCCCGAGCCGGTCGACCTGTTGCTCTGCAACCACCACTACCGGGAGGCGAAGGCCGCCCTGGCGGCGGCCGACGCGGAGATTCACCAGGCCCCCTGGTAACGGGGAACGCGGGCCCAGCCCGGTTCACCAGCAGGGAGCCCGGCTCAGCCGGGGAGCAAGTAGGGGCGGACCGGCCGCCAGAGGTCATCGGGACCATGCGGGCGCACCGCTTCCATTGCCCGGCGCACCGGCCCGGCCACACCCGCCAGCTCGCCGCCGGCCTCGGTGATCGGCTCGTCTTCGCTGGCGTCGATGACCACCGCTTCGGGCCAGGGCTCCGCCGCCGCCGCCATCTGGGCGGCTACCGCGGGATAGGCGTCAGACACGCCATCGGTCCTGTGGCTCATCCGCTGCGCCGTCAACCGCGCGGGGCGCGTAGATCCCGCTGCCGTAGCACTGCCGTTAGGCCCTCCCAGGCTCGCGGGCGGCGGAGTCCAGGCCCGGCCGCTCGAGGATCTCCTCGATCGGCCGCCGCGGCGTCTGGGCGGCGGGCGGCCCGTAGCCGAGCCGGAGAATGAGCTGCGGGTGCTCGGGCCACGGCCACCAGTCTTGGGCGCCGTCCATGTCGTGCAGTTCCATCGGCTGGTACAGGAACGATGCCGCGAGCCCGTGCCGGGTGGCGGCCAGCAGCACCCGCTGCAGCGCCTGCCCGGCCCGCAGCCAGTCGGCAGGCTCATCGCGTGCCGTGGACAGCACCGCAAGCTGCGGTGTCCGCTCGAAGCCGGCCGTCGGGCGCGGGATGCCTGGCGCGGCGTACGACAGATCGCGGACCGGCGGCGGGCTGTGCTCAGGCTGGGCGCCCAGTGCGGCCGCCGGGATTCCGTCGGTCGGGCTGCCGCCCAGCCATTTCGCCAGTTCGACCCGGTGATCGAAGTCCTCGGCCAGTTCCTGGCTGGCCGCGTCCGCTATCTCCAGGACGATGCTGGTGTCCCTGGCGCTGAGCATCCTCAGGACGGCGTACTCGAAACCGGCTTCCTGCTCGAGGTCAACCAGCACCGAGTCGCCGACGAGCCGCTCGGAGAACGGCTCCCGGTTGGTATGCCGCAGTCCGATCGCTTCGAACATCTCATGTTCGTGCACGCTCGCCTGGCGCCCCTCGGCCACCTGCACCGACGCCAGCAGGGTCGGCTCGCCGCGCGGATCAGGCAGTGGCCAGATCAGCGCCTTGCCGCCGGACATCCGGATCGCCAGCCTCATGTTGAACAGCGCGGTGCCGCAGCTCAGGTGCAGGGCGCGGCCATGCGGGTCGGCGACCCACAGCATCCGGTCCGGATCACCGTGCATCTCGATGATGTCATCGCTGACGACCTTGATCCGCCATGGCTGCGTGTTGTGGATCGATGGCGCAGCGCCGGCTGCGCCGATGATCCGGCGCAGGATCCCGTCGTCTGCCAGGGGCCGGTACACGTCTGCACCTCCTGATGTTGCTGACCCGCGCGGCGGGCCAGCGGCCTATAGCTGCGCGCCGACGATCGCGGTGAGGTCCGCGAGGCGGCAGGTGTACCCCCACTCGTTGTCGTACCAGCCGAAGATCTTGGCCAGGCTGCCGGACGCCTGGGTCAGGCCCGAGTCGAAAATGCACGACGCCGGGTCGCCGACGATGTCGCGGGAGACCAGCGGATCGGTGCTATAGCGCAGCACGCCTGCCAGCGGGCCCGAAGCGCCGGCCTGCTCGAAGGCGCTGTTGAGCTCTTCGGCGGTGACGTCCCGGCCCAGCACCGCGGTCAGGTCGGTCAGCGACCCGTCCGGCACCGGCACCCGCAGCGCCACCCCGTCCAGGCGGCCGGCCAGCTCGGTGATGACCGCACCCGTGGTGCGGGCCGCCCCGGTGGAGGTAGGCACGATGCTGATCGCGGCGCTGCGCGCGCGGCGCAGGTCCTTGTGCGGAGCATCCAGCAGCATCTGGTCGCCCGTGTACGCGTGCACCGTGGTCATCAGCCCCCTGACCAGGCCGAAGTTATCATTCAGCACCTTGGCCATGGGGGCCACGCAGTTGGTGGTGCAGGACGCGTTCGAGATGACGTCGTGCTTGCGCGGGTCGTAGTCGCCATCGTTGACGCCGACCACGACGGTCAGGTCCGGGTTCTTGCCCGGAGCCGAGATCAGCACCTTGCGGGCGCCGCCCTTCAGGTGGATCGCCGCGTCGTCCCGGGAGCCGAAGCGCCCGGTGGACTCGATGACGATGTCGGCACCGAGCTGGCCCCAGTCGATCCCGGCCGGGTCCTGGCACGAGGACACCGCGATCGGATTGCCGTCGACGATGATCGAGTCGCCCGCGTACTCGACGCTCGCAGCCATCCGGCCGTAGGTCGAGTCGAAGTCAAGCAGGTGCGCGAGCGCGCGCGCATCGGTGATGTCGTTAATCGCGACAACCTGGATGTCGCCGCGCTCCACGGCCCGGCGCACGAAAGTCCGGCCGATCCGGCCGAAACCATTGATACCAACTCGGGTGGTCATCTGCTATCCTTCCTCGGCTCCCGGGCAGGGACCCAGGGGCTGCTGCGCTGCCGGGCTGGCGCCCGGGGCGGTCACGGGCGGTCTCGCCGCCATATCACCATGATCGCTAACAGCCGTCCGGCCAGCCATGGGCATTGGGCACCAGCTGGCGGGTCCTTCGGCCCTGTCCGCAGGCCAGCTGGCACGATCAGTTCGGAGCGGGAGCCGCGGAGGTGATGGAGGCTAGGTGGAATGTCCGGACCCGACCGCCTTCTGGCGCGACCGCCGGACCGCCACGCGCCACGGGCCCCGGGCTGGCCGACAGCCAGCCCGGGGCCCGTACTGCCGCTACCGCGGTACGCGGTCGGCAATGCGCGGTTTACGCGGTTAGGCTTGCGCGGAAACGACGACGACCGGGGACTTCGCGTGATGCACCACCTGGGTGCTGGTCGACCCGAGCATGAGCTCGCCGAATCCGCCGCCGCCTCGCCTGCCGACCACCACCAGATCGGCGTCCTGCGAGGCGCTAATGAGTTCCTGGGCCGGGATGCCGTTGACCGCGCGCACCGTCACCGAGGCTGGCTTCGGCTCGCCGGCCGCCTCGACTGCCTTGGCCACTACCGCCTCGGCCGCCTGCTGGGCCTTGTCCCGCTCGGACTCGTCGGCCGGCACGGTCATCGCGTGACCGGTCCAATGGTTGGAAGCGACCTCATGAACGGTCAGCACGGTCAGCGGCGCACGCCGGAGGCCCGCCTCTTTCACCGCCCAGTCAAGCGCAGGCTGGGCGTGTTGTGAGCCGTCCACGCCTACCGTAATTCCAGGCATCGCCCTCACTCCTTCTGGTAGGGCCACTGCTGGCGGCCCGGGAATATCCAGAAACAGTATCGCGGTGGGGAGTGAGGGAAACCAGAGGCATTGGGGTAGCCGGGGTAGAGCCGTTGGTCCCCCGGGCCGTGACATGCTTGCCGCCTGCACCCTGCGCAGGCTGCTGCACTGCGGGGAATGGATCGGCAGCCACGCGCTGCACATCTCTATGCTGCACGCGCCCGACTTCCTCGGCTATCCGGGCGTGGTCGAGATGGCCAGCGACCACCGGGAAATCGTGGAGCGCGGCCTGTCCCTGGGCGACGCCGTCGGGCTGGCCCGCGCGCTCGCCGCGGCGGTGCTGGCCGATGTAACAGCCGGCGCATCAGCCGGGCACTGAGCCGGGCCGGAAGTCCCACGGCAACGACCCGATGGCCCCTGTCCGGCCGCCCGGCTCTGTGATCGGCTGAGACGGTCGCTAATACCTGGGACGCAAGCAAACAGGGAGCGAACATGAGCCGCCGCGAAGAACACCTGGACGCGATGCTCCGTCGCCTGGGAGCTACCTACTATCAGACGCTGTACGGCCAGGCGACCGCTGCGGATGTGGCCAAGGCGGTCGAGTCGGTCACCGCGCAGGAGGAGTCCGACGGCACCAGCCAGCCGCCGGCCGCCGGAAGCCGGGCCGCAGGCAGCGCGACTCCGGCCCGCGAGCGCCTCCGTCCGCGTACCGGCCGGTGGCGGGTCCGCGACGTGATGATGACCGAGGTTGTCACCGCCCAGAAGGATGACACCTACAAGCGGATCGCGAGCCTGATGAGCGAGCACCGGGTGAGCGAGATACCGGTGCTCGGCCGGGACCGCCACGTGGTCGGCGTCGTGTCCGAGGCCGATCTGATCCGCAAGCAGGAGCGGCACTACCGGCGCGCCGGGACCGGCCTGCGCGGGCGAACCCGGCATGAGCGTGCCCAGGCCGAGGGCCGCAGCGCCGCCGAGCTGATGACCGCGCCGGCGATCACGATTCACCCCGACGCCCCGATCGGAGCGGCGGCCAGGCTGATGAACGGGCATCACATCAAGCTGCTGCCTGTCGTCGACCCGGTGGGCAAGCTGATCGGCGTCGTGACCCGCGGCCACCTGCTGAGCGTTTTCCTCCGGCCGGACACCGAGATCGCCGACGAAGTGCGCGCCGTGCTCGGCAATGTCCTACTGGACGACGCCGACGCGGTGACGGTGACCGCGCACGATGCCGCGATCACACTGGCCGGCACCTTGCCGCCGGACCTGATCCAGGCGGCGGTCCGGCTGGCTGGCGACGTGGACGGCGTGGTGACCGTGGTCAATAGCCTGACCGCAGGCGTGGCGGCCAGCGAGGCTTCGCCGGGGTAGCCGCGGGCTAGCCGGGCTCGGTCGCCGGATCGGCTGTGGGATCAGCTGGCTGGCTGGCCGGCGGCCTGCGGTTCCTGAGGTGGCGCACGCGCCGATCTTGATCAGTGTTCGCGACTGCTCGCGGATCCGCAGGATGCGCAGCGCGTCTTCGGCCGTGGTGACCGAGCCCTCCACCAGCGAGACGTCGTAGGGCCCGGCCACGTCCGCGCTGGAAGCCTCGGTGAAGTGCGCGATCTCCACTTCGCCCGCCAGGGTGAGCAGCTCGTCCGACCACCGGACCATCCCGGCACAGCAGCAGCGGCCGAGCTGGCAGTGCCCGCGCTCGGCCAGCCCGCAGCGCATGTTGCGTTCCAGCGATACCAGGACCTGGCCGGGCGCGACCCTCCGGGCACACAAGGCCTGCGCGGACAACCGCATCAGCTCGGGACCGCAGACCATCGCGGTGGTCCGCGCCGCGGTCCCGCCAGCTGTCGAGCTCGGGGACCCGCGGCGCAGCTGACCAGGGGGGCGCGGAACCGGGCCGGAGATGCCGGGCTGCGCGCCGGTAGGGACCAATGGCCCTGTGGGGGTCCGCCAGGCCGCGGCCCAAGGTCCCCCGACAGATGGCCGTTGGACCCTGCCCGCCGCGGCCAGGCCCGTGTGTGATCAATGTGACGGGAAGGACCCGTAGCGAAAGACGCGGGGCTGCGGGGCGCCAGTCCGCACACCGCGCAATCGGGATCCGCGAGAAGCCGGATGGGTCCTTCCCGTCACTTTTTCGTCTCAGCGGGGGGCTGATTGATGTTCGATGTCCGGATCCATGGGCGCAACGGTGCTGAGGTCGCCGGCACGGCAGAACTGCTGGCCGCCGCCGCAGCAGCCATGGGCCGGGCGGCCGAGGTGCTTGCCGAGCCGGACTTGGGGGCCGGTCCTGGCCGGACCAGCGCGGCCGTGGCGCACTGCCTGGTCAATAACGGACCGCCCGATGGCCTGGCCGAAGGCACGCCGTCGCAGCCCCAGGTGGACGGGCTCATCGTCCAGGATCGGGAGCTGCTGCCGCGAGCGGAGGTACTGGGCGGGATCTGCCCTGAGACCTACGTGCTGGTCAACTCCGTGCTGGGCTTCGGTGACCTGGGCCTGAGCGATGATGTACAGGGACAGTGCCGGGACCGGCTGGTGATCCTGCCCGCGGCTGGCCTGCGGGTCGTCCAGCAGGACGGCTCGCTGCTGACCGCCATGATGGCCGGTGGCTTCGCCGCCCTGGCCGGGATTGTCAGCCTGGCGTCGGTGGTCTGGGCCATCGAGGACCGTCAGGGCCCGGTCGCTGACGGCTGCGCCGCGGCGGCCCGCGCCGCGTACGAATTCGTCCGGATCGAGAAAGAGGCGATGGTCGCAGCCTGAGGATCAAGCCCGAGGCAGGCTCGCGGAAACCGGTGCGCGAAGCGGGCCGGGTAAGCGTTCAGTCCTGAGCTGGTCCGCGCGGCCGGTCACTCGTCGCTGGTGAGTTCGGCGAGGTCCTGAACGACGACGTCGGCCCCCTCCCGCCGCAAGGCGTCGGCCTGGCCGATCCGGTCCACTCCGACCACCCAGCCGAAGCCGCCTGCACGCCCCGCGGCCACTCCAGCCTGTGCGTCCTCGTACACGGCGGCCGCCGCGGGCGGGACGTCAAGCATCCGGGCGGCGGCCAGGTAGGTGTCGGGGGCCGGCTTGCCGCGCAGCCGCTCGCGGTCAGTCACCGCCGCGTCCACGACTACGTGGAAGTGATCGATGAGGCCCGTGGCGGCGAGCACGGCCCGGCAGTTGGCGCTCGCGGAGACCACGGCGCACTTGCAGCCGGCCGATATGACGGCGCGCAGGTATCGGACCGAGCCGGGATAGGCCTGGACGCCGTCCAGGGCGATCCGGCGCAGCACGATGGCATTCTTGGTGTCACTCAGCGCCCGGACGGTCTCGGCGGCCGGATCATCGTCATCGCTGCCCTCGGGCATCTCGATGCCCCGGGAGGCCAGGAACGACCTGGCTCCGTCCGCCCGGGGCTTGCCGTCCACATATCTGCCATAATCAGAGGCTGGATCAAAGGGTACGAACGGCTGCCCGGTCCGGGTCGCGCGCCGTCGCAGGAAGGTGTCGAACATCTCCTGCCAGGCCGCGGTGTGGACTAGGTCGGTCTGGGTGAGTACGCCGTCGAGGTCGAACAGGCAGGCGCGGATTTCAGCTGGCATGGCGGGCACCTGGCCAGCCTAGAAGGAACGCGGCGGGAGTGGGCGGGCCTTCGGGCCACGGCAGACAAATAGACGTAGCCCAGATGCGGGCCGGCCGAGGACGTAGCAGATGGACTCAGAACCCGTCGCGCGCACGCAGCCTGGCATGCGGGTCGCCAGCACGGCGGGTTCTGGCCTGCCGGGCGCCGGGATGCTGCCGGCCGGCAGGCAGACGCCCGGTTGTCCGTTTCGCGGGCGGGGCCTGGCGGCCAGGGTGCTCCCGTTCGCTGTGGTCGCGGTGCTCGCCGAGGCAAGCCTGGCGCTCCCGCCCGGCGTAACCTCAGAGCCGGCCGCGATCATCAGTGTCGCGCTGCTGGCCGCTACGGCGGCGGCGTTCGCGCTGCCGTGGGGCAGGCTGCCCGGCTGGGCGCCGGTGCTGATGCCGCTCGGCTACGCCGGATCAGTGCTGGCGCTCACCATCGCCGCGGGCAGCACATCAGGCGTGGCCATCGTCGCGCTGATGCCGGTGGTGTGGGCGGCACTGTTCCACCGGTGGTGGGAGGCAGGCCGGGCCGGTGCAGGTGGCCGTGGCGGACGGCGACGAC
>OCZU010001598.1_pt1 | contig 14772 bp, 16 predicted proteins | sample 1539001 | NCBI WGS metagenome assembly OCZU01 (sample SAMEA3539306, study PRJEB22396) | soil metagenome | biome: tundra; feature: field; material: soil | place: USA | collected 2010-05 | depth 0.15 m | reverse complement strand
CTTCCGAACCTCCACTCTCTGCAAGAGTGATCCAACGCCGAGTTAGACGGCGCAAGTTCGCTGTAGTGCTCGGCTTGCAGGGCCGGCGGATTGGTGCCCGTGCGTGATGCGCAGGGAGGTACTGCTTGCGGAGCCGGGCGGACGGGGCGCGCCTTTGGTTCGTGCCGGGTCCGGCGCGGGATGCGATCATCCTGGTGGCGGGGATAAGGCCGGAGGCGGAGTCGCTGGTATGGCGAGGCGACCCGGCTGGCCATGGAGCGTGCGTGAGCCGGAGGAGTGGTCATGAACCCCGCTCGGTGGGAGGACACCGGCCCGGGTCTGGAGCTCGGCTTGGCTGGAACTCTGCGGACCCGGGGAGGCGCGCGAGCGGAACGGATGAGCTGCGGGTCGAGTGGCTGCCTGTGCGGGCGGTTGTCCGCGATGGAGGCGTGGATCTGTGTCGGTGGATCCGGCACGGCGAGGCAGGTGGGAAATTCCTGCGCGAGGTCGCCGGGGCTTGATCTATCTTCATCAGCCCGGTGGCCGGCACCGGGCCGGTGCTGGGCACCTGGAGCAGGTCACTGAGTGTGCATGGCTCTGGCTGCAGCGGAAGCAACGCCGCATGAACTCGGCGAGTGGTTCGTGCAAGATCAAAGTGAGTGGCAGTTTGAGTGGCAAACTGTGCTCGCGTGAGCATATCCCGGGCTTGCCTGTGCTTGTCTGTGCTCGCGTTCTGCCTGGTCGGGTGCCCTGACCTGCGGCTATGCAACGCGGGATCGATCTATGGTAAGGAGAAGGTCTACGGTTCGATTCCGTAAGGGGGCTCCCAGGTAAACAGCATAATTTCGAAATTATTTGTGGTCCTATTTGTCGTTTTCATGGACCGGGTCGTGGAGACGCTTTTCTGCACTGAATGCACTGAATGCACAGGATGCGTCACGGACGCTTGAGTCTCTGTTACTTAACGTAGTCGCGGCTCGCCAGTAGTTCTCGATCGGGCGTCGGCGTGGGTCACGGTCGGTAGCCTGGCCCGGGGGCCAGGGCAGGCGCAGATCTGGCTGCCAGGCAGGCGCGGCAGCTGTTTTCAGGGTCAGCGGCGCCAGGAATGCTGCCCGTTCTCGGCCGGTGTTGCCAAGCGGAGCGTGCAGCACGCTCCGAGAGCTGCACATGCGATTAGTTCATCTGGGTCATGCCGGGCACTGATCGTTTCCTGCTACAGGCAGTTACTGCCGCAGTATCAGGGTAGGTGCTCATATACGCGCATAACGCCGATTTTGCGCTCGGGCCCCGGCGAACTCGTTGCCGCAATCCGCGCGCCGATTGTCCGTTCTGCGGGTTCGGGCGTGCGAGATGGCTCCGGCGACCGGAATGGTGTGGCGGGTGGCCGCCAGTCTTCATCTCCGTGGTGGTGTCCGAGAGAGTCACCTGACTACGTCGTAAGCCAGGTGCGCCCGCGATGATGGCTCCGAACCGGCCTGCGAACTCGTCGAAGAACTCGGTGCTGGGCTGGGAGAGCCGAAACGACGGGGTAGAGCCGGCTGGGGGTGTCGTCGTTGAAGTACCACTCGAACAGTCGGTTCCGCTGTTGCAGAGCGGTTGCTCTCGACTGTCATCTGGCCCGGCGATATAACCATCGAGGGAGGCTGCCAGGCCCGAGACGATGCGCGTCATCGTGAAGTCCGTCCTTTCGCGTCGGTCTTCTTTGTCGCCGGCTGGAGTGGTCTCTCTTGCTCGCACCTGGATCTGCGAAGCGGACACTGGAGCTCCTCGACTCGTGCCGCGCCGGCGCGGCTCCCGGCGCGTCTTCGACTGAAGATTACGACCAGTGGCATTAGAGATCGACCGGCAAGCCGCAGTCGCCACTGCCCGTCAGCGCTCGCGCTGCCGGCGAACCCGGCGTGGCTAACGGCGAGACCGAGGGCTCCGGCCCGTTGATCAGGAGGTCCGGTGCGCCTTGCCGGAAGCCGGGACCACCGGCCAGACTGGCCATTGAGGCATCCTGCCTGTTTGTGTCGGCGGCGCTGCCGGACTTCAGGAGGGTGTGGCGCAGGCATTAGCACATCGTTCCTGGTGGCCAGTGGTCACCGGGTGTCCGTGCTACGGGGAATGCCAGCGGGTTAGCTGGCGGGGGTGGTGGCTGACCGGTTGCTAGTGGACCTGGGTGCGGACGGCCGGGGTGTCGGGCCGGGGATGCGTCCGGCGTGACCGTCCGGCTCGGACGGCCAGGGCTTTGCGAGGAGCCGTGCGGGGCAGACGTTACGGCAGGGGCCGAAGGGTTCGAGCGCGTCCATGATGAGCAGGAGCAGGGCATTGTCAGAGCCGGTGCCTGGCCCGGCAAAAGCGATCGCGCCGAGGAGAGAGGTGCGCTATGGCAGGTCAGAGCAAGGACAGCGCGATGGATCACGTGGTCGCGGTGATGTTCGAGAACCGGTCGTTCGACAACCTGCTCGGCCGCCTGTACCAGCCAGGCGAGGTGGCGTCGTTCGAGGGGGTGACCGGCAAGAACCTCAGCAACCCGATCCCGGAGTGGTCCGGGGACGGGGCGGACCGCGGGGCGGTGCCCTACAGCGTGGCGAAGGGCATGGGTACCCCCAGCCCGGACCCGGGCGAGGAGTACCAGCACGTCAACACGCAGTTGTTCGGTCTGATCGATCCGCCGGGCAACCGCGGCAAGCTGGCCGCGAAGATGGCCGGTCCGTACAACGCGCCGCCCGGCTCTGGCCGGCGGCCGGCGATGGACGGTTTCGTGGCGGACTACATCAGCGCGTTTACCGCCCAGATCGGCAGGCAGCCCAGGTACGACGAGTACGCCGAGATCATGTCCGGCTACACCCCCGGCCAGCTGCCGGTAGTGTCGGGGCTCGCCCGCGGCTTCGCGACCTTCGATCACTGGTTCTGCGAGGTTCCATCGCAGACGTTCACCAACCGGTCGTTCTTCCACGCTGGCACCGCATCCGGCTACGTGGTGAACACGTCCCCGCCGGAATCGTTCCCCGTCCGCAACCCCGCCGAGACGCTCTTCGAGCGTCTTGAATCCAACGGGCTGACGTGGCGTGTCTACTGCGACCCGCCGAGCCACGTTTCGTTCACGGGCATCATCCACGCCTCCCGGCTGCGCAGCCGCTTCGCCACGAACTTCTTCACCACCGAGCAGTTCCTGCAGGACGCCGAGAAAGGGGAGCTGCCGACGTACTCGTTCATCGAGCCCAACATGCTGCACGGCCATAACGACATGCACCCAGGCCTGGCATCGGACGCGCCATCCTCCTTGCTCGGGGGCGAGGTACTGCTGGCCAAGATCTACGACGCGGTCCGCTCATCGTCTTCTTGTCGCGGATCGAATGCCCGTAACACGCTGCTCATGGTCAACTTCGACGAGCACGGCGGCACGTATGACCACGTACCGCCGCCGCCCGCTTCTCCTCCCGGCCCGTCCGCCGCAGCGGGTCAGTACGGCTTCGCGTTCGACCGGTCCGGCGTGCGCGTGCCCGCAATCGCGATCTCGGCCTGGATCCCCGAGCGGACCGTGGTCAGCGACGAGTACCGCAACACATCCGTCCTGCGGACCATGCGCGACCGCTGGTCGCTCGGCGCCCCGTTCACCTGCCGCGACGCCACCGCCCCGGATATCGCACCGGTTCTTTCGCTCGACAATCCCAGGCTCCCCGAGGACTGGCCCGACGTCGCGGCCAGGCCTGTCCCGCAGTTCGACGCGGCGCTGGTCCCGCCTGACGCCCCGCTGCGTCCTCTGCCCAGAGCCGCCCTCGACGCGGTCCTGGCTCTCGCGAAGGAACTCGGCCAGAACGTGCCGGACATCAGGCAAGACGAGGCCATCAGCGAATCTCACGGCATCGCGATCATCGGCGAAGTCTTCGCGCACATGTTCCCCCGCCTCCACAGCCGGTAGCGAGGCAGGCCCAAGACCCTCATGTCCCTGAACCACCGGCAGCGACATGCGCGGATATCTCGACGCACAGCTGGCCGGATTTGACCTGGTGCCTGACGCAGCAACCAAGGCGCACCCGATGACCAAGGCGGACCATCCGGGTGCGCGACCCGCCTGATCAGAAGCCCCGCCGCGCAGTCCGTCCGCGGCCTATTTCGGTGCTAAGTTCGATCAGATGTGGTCGATGAGTGGCACTTTGAGTGCCACTCGGCCGCTTCCTGATCCGGCGATAGGTGGGCATAGTGCTGTCCGGCCTGCACTGATCGCAACGGCGGAGCGTTTCCTAGGTCCGGAATACGTGCGCGGACGGCGCGCGTTCGCAGGCTCAGCGCCAGCCTGAGGCCAAAGGTCGCGCATTTGCGGTGGCGCCATCACGCGCCAGCGAGCCGCGCAAAACGGCGGCTATTCGCACACTTGCCGTTGGAGGCTCGGCGACGCTCTGCGACTGGTCAGCGGGCATAAGGTGGGCGGCCGCGGGGCGGGATGGCCGGAATGTGTCCGGAGAAGTCGCGGCGGCGTTGGCTCTACTGGTGGTAGAGTGCTGGTCGTGGCTGAGGACGATACGAGCATCAAGGTTTCCCGGCAGACCCGCGAGCGCCTGGCCCGGCTGGCGGCCGAGCGGCGCACGACGCTGAAGGACCTGGTGGGGGAGCTGGCTGCTTCGGCGCCGACCGCAGCGGAGCTGGCCGCGCGGGAGTGCCGGGCACGGGACGTGCTGGCCGAGCATTTCGGCGTGGACGTCACCGACGCTGAGCTCGCAGCATCGGCGCGGCTGCGGGAGATGATCGCCAGGAGGGGTACCGCGGCGTGATCGCCTGCCTGCTGGATGACAGCGCGCTGCTGGCTCTGGGCAGGGGGTATCCGGCGCTGTCGGGGTTCATCGTCGATGCCGCCGCCGGGCGGGCCGTGCTGGCGGTGCCCGCGCTGTGCCTGTGCGCTGCCGAAGCGCGGCGGCCCGGGATCGCCGAGCATGTGGGCATGCTGCCGGTCGATATCGAGCCGCTGGAGCTGTCTGCGGCTGTTCCTGCCGGGCAGCTGATCGGTGCTGGCGTGGACTGGCGGATCGCTCATGCCGTGGCGGCCTCGCTGCCCAGCGCCGTCTACCCTGATGGCCGGGTTGTCCTGTCGGTGGAGACGGCCCGCTATGAGGGAAGCGGTGTGCGGCCCGTCGACCCTGGCGGTCTTGGCTAGCACCGGTCCCGGCTGCGTCGCCTGGGGGAGCCGCGCCGCCTTCCGCATGCGGTCGGCTCGTGATCCGGCGGGCGCACCGGGAAGCTGCTATCCCCTCCTGCGGGCGGAACCGGCGGCGGCTACGGCGCCTGACGCGGAAGGCTGATAGCCAGCCTGCTGTGGCTCGATGGCCGCAAGTGCTCGCCGACGGGTTCCTGGATGCTCCCCTGTGGCTGGACTCGGGCAACGCGGACCTCGCGTGCCGGCGCCGGCACGATGTCCTGGACGCGGTGATTGCCGCCCTGACGGCCCGGGCAGCTGACCGGGGCATCACCCTGCGCCCCGCCCGCTGTCGAAGCATCTACTGCCCGTACCGAGGGCTGGATCGCCCGGGCTCACAGGTGAGACTGCTGCCGTTACCAGCGCCGCCAACCCGCAGGAACGAACGAGGACATCGCTCGCCGTTCGATGGAGACGACAGCGCAGGCGCGCTCGCGCGATGCTCATGCCGACCACGACCACGACCACGGCCGCGACCGCGACCGCGACCGCGACCGCGACCGCGACGCCGTCCCGTTCGGCGGTGACTCGCCTTGCTGGAGGTCTTTCGCTTCCGGGGGTGTCAACACGGCGCTGGCTGTCCGGCGGACACGGTCCACGCCGATGCGGACAAGATTCGGCCCGCGCGAATTTCTCAGCTCCAGATTCCGACGCGGCTTGCCGGGGTGTTATGGGCCAGACGCAGGAAGCCGCGGGCCTGTGTAAGAGGATCCGGCACGCAGAGGCAGGTGGGAAACTGCTGCAGAGGTCGCCGGGGCGTGATTCATCTTCATCAGCCGGTGGCCGTCTCCGTACAGGCCCTGCCCGCTGCTGGTCCGGGAGACGCAGTTCTCCCAGATCTCGTGAATCGCCACCCCGGTCCCGATCGCCGGCGCGCCGACATTGACCCCGATCGCGTTGCCCACGTTCGGCAGCTGCCAGTCAGCGAACTTCCCGAAGTCGATCGCGGTGGCGTCCACGTGCACCCGCGCGGCCTTGGCCTCATCGACCATCATCTCCGCAGCCGCGCCCGGAGCTGAGCCGACATCCCGGGCCCCAGGTCGTGCTCAGCCACTATCGTCACCGGCCCGTCATGCACCGACAGCTCGAGCCCGGCCGCCCCGCCGAGCAAGGCCAGCAGATTGTCGACCTTTAATGCATCGCCCCTGACGTAAATCATGCGTACCTCCCCAGTACTGCACCACCCAGCGAAACCACCGCAACCGGACCGGCGGCCCTGATCGCGAGCTACCACGCTGGTCCTATCACACCGCATAAACCTGCACCACGCCAATGCCGCAGCGACTGCACGACGCAGCTGACAACGTCTACTGTCGTCCGCTGCCTAACCCAGCGTGATCAAGCCGCATAATGGACACACCGCTAGATTCGCCGGGCAGTAGGTAGCTGTTCATCGGCGTGCCCGATGCGCTCAAGATCGATATGGCTCCGTAGTGCGATCATGCACCTATGCGGCTGATATACATTGATTCGTCCATATCTGTCGATGAGCGCGCTCTTACCTGATCATGCCGATGATGCGGGATGGCCGAAGTGGGGTGAACGCAGGATTCGGATCGCGATGCTGTTGTGCTGCACGTGCCCGGCCTTTTGACTTTTATACCCATATGCGATCGGGCCGATGCGATCCGCGGTAGCAATCTGTTGAAACTCCGGCACGATTGCTTGACAGGCCACCGGAATGCATCAATCATCGCAGAGCAGGCGACAGCATTGCGTGTTCCGCAACATGCGTTAGAAGGGTCACTAATGCACAGTGGGCTCATCGTAATGCAGGGGGCATGCCCGCCCCGCCGCCGTCTTGTTTGCCCCGGGCTCGGTCCTGGTAGAGGCCAGCGCCACGGATCGTCAACCTGCCGGGCGCCGCGTCTTTTATGTACTGATCCATTCCGGAACCAGGTGATGGCAGATGGCGCATCCCGTCGGGCGCGCAGTGGTGGTGGTGGCAGCAGCAGCCGCGGCGCTCGGCTGCGCCGCATGCTCGGGCTCGTCTCATAGCCCGCCCAGGTCCGTTGCATCTGGCCCGGTGCCCGCTGACGCCGTGAGAGTGGTCACGAACGTCGTGTCACGGGATCCGGTGATCTTGCGGGACTCGCTGGCTCGCAGCTTCTCGGGCCAGGTGAACCGCGTCGTCCTGGCGCCTGCAGGGACTCAGATACGCGTACTGCCGGGCACGTGGCAGCGGCGCGGGAGCGAGGCACGCCTGCGTGCTGTTGTGACGATTCCGGGCCGGGCGCCCGTTACTGAGGTGGTTTACCTCGTTCGCGAGGAGGGGAAATGGCGCGTGCTGTTCACCGACGCTCCGTGACCTGGGCGGCTGTCTTTGCGGTGCTCCTGGCGATGCTTGCCTCGGGCACAGGCCGTGCTGCCGCGGCCGCCCCAGGCTGCCCATGGGTGTCACAGCCGGTGGTCACGCCGGGCGCTACGCCCGTTCTTTTCGTGCACGGCATCAACTCCGGTCCCTCGGCCTGGGCCAGGGGCGCTGTCGGCGGGACGGGCGAGTCGCCGTTGCATTACGTGCTGAAGTCCCTGGGCAGCGGCAAGGTGGCCGGCTACACGTTCAACTGGTCCAGGTACGCCGGCGGACAGGGTAATCCCGTCTTGTGGGTGACCAGTCCGCTACCGACTCCCCTGGGCGCGGCCCTGTCCCAGGCGATCGCCTGCGTCGCCCGGAAGGCCGGCCACCAGGTGATCATCATCGCGCATTCTATGGGGGGCCTGATCACCCAGTTCGCGAGCAGCCTGGTTCGCGCGGACATCGCTGCGGTCTTCACACTGGGCACGCCCTATCAGGGGTCGTGGCTCGCGAGCGCGGTCGGCGGCCAGGGGCCCGCCGGAGGCCTGGATCTCGCCGCGCAGGTGATAAGGACAGCTTGCGGGTTCCAGGTCCGCAGCCTGTTGTGCACCTTCGCCGCCGAGCAGCATGATCCTGGTGTCGAGGCCATGCGCCTGGACCCGGCTGGGGGCTGGAAAGCTCTGCCTGCCTGGCCAGCGGGATTCCCGGTGTACTCGCTGGCCGGCAGCATCACCGGGACATGGCAGCCGGTCTGGCCGCTCAATATCCAGGTGCCTCTCATTGACGCCGGGGACACGGTCGTGGGCGCCAGCTCGCAACGGGCAGCCTGGCCCGGAATGACCCTGTCTTGTCCCGTGAGGCTTGGACTGGGCACTTCACTGGGTACTCCTGCCGCGGTGTCCATTCTCGACGTGCTGGACTCCAGTCCGTGCTTCCACTGGAACGAGCCGGATACCCCGGCCCTGCTCGACTACATCATCACCCAGGTGAAACCGATGCTTCCCACAGCTGACGTCCCGGAGGGTGCCGCAGCGTGCGCGCCGGCGGCGATCACCACGGCACTTGCCGCCGCGAATCCGCAGCTGAGTTCCTATGGTTGGAGGCTCGAGTCGTACGCTTGCCAGAGCGGCTGGGCCGTCGCACAGATCTACGCCCCGGCCGTCGGCAACGGCACCGCCTTCCTCCAGCAGACATCATCTGGCTGGAACAGCGACGGGCTCGGCGAGGTCAACTGCTCGCAGATACCAGGTCCGCTCGCTACGCCGCTGCCCCCGCACGCGCTCGCCGTTTCCCTCCTTGGTAAGGCCGGCATCTGCGCGACAGCGAGCGCAAGCATGCCAGATCTCTATCTGCACACGCCGTTCACATTCGGGCTGTACAAATCTCCGTACGAGCCGACGAGAATCGGCATCGACAACTCGGACTATATAACCGGGCTTCAATGGGCAGCGGCGTCCCAGGACAGCCTCGGGGCTGCCGGCACCTTGCATTATGACAACTGCCAGCCCGATTGCGCTAGCGGGACTTACATCACCTACCCAATCCGGATACTTGCCTCAGACCCGCAGCGATGTCCCGTGAAACTACACATAGACTCATCTCAAGCAGTGCAGGAATATGTGTTCAATAAAATTGACATAACTCCCGTGACCGGATCCCCGCCCTCATATCTTGTAGGGTACAAACCCCTTTCACCCGCCTGCGGAGGCGGCTTCACCTGACATCGCCGCCACAACCAGATACGGACTTGGCGTCGTGGCGGACTCGCTCTTGAGCGGCATCATCTCTGGTCGCTATCGCCGTACCGGAGCACAACTCGCCCGCGCCAAATCACGTCGAAAGTTCTGCAGCGTCTTCACTTCGGATCGGGATAGCTCCGAACGCTCTGTCGTGCCGCATATGGCGCGTCAGGTCAGCAATGATGTAACCGTCAGGTGGCTGCGATGCTAGGTCGACGAGCACCATATCCTACGACCAATTGGGCCGAATCTGCTCACGTGGCCGTGTTCACGGCCACTGCTGCTGGTTGAGAGACCAAACGACGTGGGCAGGCCGGATCATGCTGCGTACCGTGCCGATCACTCGCCCGGAACGATCCCGATGACTGCGAACGGATCTGCCGGATCCGGCCAGCCTGTCCTCGCTCAGGTCGAATCCGCGCTCACGCCGGGCAGTAGTTTTCAATCGCCTGGATCGGCCGTCCGTACAGGTTGCCTTTCTCGGCGAAGCCGGAGGCCGCGACGTAGGCCACAAGATTGTCGGCGGAGGACCATAAGGGGCCGCGGTGGGGCCGCGGTCCTATAATCGTCATAAGCGGGCCTAGCCCGTCACGGAGTCCATTGGGCTGACGGCTAGGGCTGTGGCGGTTTCTTCGATGGTTCGGGCCAATGGCGCCCGCATGCTGCATGCTGCGACTAGGTCCGCGAGGTGCGCGCGGTACTGCGTCAGGCTGGCGAGCAGCTCCGTGTCGGACATGTCGGGTGTCACAGCCTCGACTGTCTCGGTGAGGAACTGCCTGGCGGCGGCTAGCGTGGCTTCCCGTTTCCTGATCGCGTCGGACCACCCGCGCGCAATGGAGGGCATCTCGCCGGCGGAACTGGTCATCGCTGCCGCCATGGCGAGCAGGCTGTCGGGTGGATCGTCCGGGAACTCGTCGTCTAGCGCGTCCATCATTGTCCTCTCTTGGCCGGGCGGCTGTGTGGCTGAATTCGTGGTCATCTCCGGTCAGTAGCCTCTGTTCACCGGTGGTCACCTGGTGATCATGAACTAATCCCGATGACGCAGTAGACCGTTTTGCCGCCGGTGGGAGGACTGAAGAATGACCATTCTTTGCTTAGTGCGTCGACAAGCATCAGCCCGCGCCCGCTCTCGGCGTCCGTGCCCGCTTCTGTCAGCACGGGCGGATTGGGGTCGGAGTCGGTGAATTCGATTATCAGCCGCGGCCGCTGGTCCCGGGCAGGTTGGTGAGCGGCAGATCCAGGCCGCGCAGAACGGCTAGCCCGTCGCTAGCACCGCCGCCAGAATAATCCCGGTCACCGCCGCGGCGATAATGATGATGATGTAGAGGCCGCGAACGCGTGCCGCGCACCTCGGCTGGCCGCGATGCCCTCCCGGCTTCCCGCGCGGCCCAGGCCGCGCACCGGGCCCGTCCGGCCGCCGTGCGACAGCTGCTGCCTTGCTCCCGCTGGCCCGTCCGCTGCCCGGACCTTCCCGCCACTGGGCCGCCTCGGTTAGCGTGCCGTCCTCCGGCCGCTGCACGGGCTCACTTAGGTGGTACCGGGAGCCAGCGACCGCAGGCATGGAGATGCCTGCACCGGAGCCTGCGGCCTGCCGGGCGGCAGATGACGAAACGGCCGCCGGGACGCCGTCCGGAACCAGGTCAAGCACGGCCGCGGTCCTGCGTAGCATGCGCAGCCCGGCGTCGGCGCGACGTATCATCTCGGACCGCTTCTGGCCCGATCCGCGGACAGCATCGACAGCCTCACTGATTCCCGCCCGGTACTCCCGGCCCGCAGCAGCACCGATGGCCCGCACGTAGACGGCCTCGTTGCGCGCCGACCACGCGCTCAGCGCATCGCTGACTTGCGCCAGGTCCGCGGCGGCCGACGCCGCTGCCATCCGCCGCAGCAGATGCTCACCGTCCGCGATCTGCGTCCGGAACAGATCCCGCGCCGCTGCTAACGAGACACGCAGCGGTGAAACTCCCGGTACCATCGCGACCTCCGGCGCACTCCGATGATCCGGCCCGGACCCGCCAGCCCGTAGCCCGGTACGGCCATTTCGCTCACCCAACACCGATGACGACCAAGCGTACCCGCGACCGCCGTCACCGGCTGGCCACTCGTGCACCGGCAGTGCCCGGCAGTTTGGTGGAGATGACCTTGCCGGTGGCTGCTGCCAGGCAATCGGGGGAGTCCGCCCCAACCCGCAGAACTTCCAGCGCAAAACGCAGCACTAGGGGCTTCGTGATTGACACCGGCAAGAAGCAGGCCAGCCACCACGGCCGGCCAGCCGAGCGATTCCGGCCAGGACCAGCCCGGATCCCCTGCCCCCGATGCTGCGGCCAGGCCAGCAGGGCAATCCCCGCTGGACAGCATCGGTGATGCCGGAACGGCAACCCAGGCCCGGCAAGGATCCTGGCTTGCCTGAATGCGACCGCGGCCGACCGGCATGCACACAGCCGTAAATGGAACGCCGCGAACAGACCAGCCTGTTACGCGTGCGGCGTCGCAGGGATTGGAAAGTCGAAAGGTCACTCCGAACGGCGGGACTGCGCGCGCACTGGCTCCACGATCACGCAGCGGACTGTGACCGGCGCGGGGTCGCCTCTGAACTCGCAGCTGGCAGGTCGCTCCGCCGGCCCGGCATCAGGGCATGAGCTCCCGTGCAGCCTGCCCTGCGGAACTGCTTCCGGAGGTGGCGGGCGGTGAGATCACCGCTGCCGGAGAGCGGTTCAGCTGATGTCCCGGCCGTTCACGGTCAGCGTCACGTCGATGTTGCCGCGGGTGGCATCGGAGTACGGGCACACCTGATGGGCGGCTGCAACGATCCGCGCCGCCTGCTCAGGGTCCTGAACCTGCGGCAGGGTTACGTCGAGTTCCACGGCGAGCTTGAAACCACGCTCCCCGGTAGGCAGCAGGCTCACCCGGCTGTCGATCGAGACATCGCCCACCTCGGCGCGTTCACGACGGCCGACCACGCCCAGGGCGCTCTCGAAGCAGGCCGCGTAGCCCACGGCGAAGAGCTGTTCAGGGTTCGTGCCACTGCCCTCGCCGCCCATCTCCGCCGGCGAGCGGAGCTGCACATCCAGGGCTCCGTCATTCGTGCGCCCGTGGCCGCCTGCCCGGCCGCCTGTGACCGTTGCCTCCGCCGTGTAAAGAACTCGCGCCATCTCGGCTCCATCTCCGGGGATCTGCAGACTGCCTGGCTCACGACTGGGCCGGTCCAGTACCTGACAGTGATCACAGGGTGACCAGTCCGGCGGGTGACCGCTCTGATCTCACGGTACCCGGAGGCACGCCGCAGCCGCGCACCCGACGATCAAGATGCCGATGCACCCGCCGTCCGGGCGCGGGTCCTGCTCAGCCCGGGCATCTGCCCCGCACAGCCCCGTCCGGCAGCACGGCCGGGGTGCATGCCTCCAGGCAGGTCGCGCGCACCAGATCGACCTGATCGGCGTGCGGCAGCCCGTTAGCGCTGAGAGGCCAATGGCCGCGCAGAACGGCGGATACCGAACGTCAGGCGATCGACATCGCGAACGCGGAGGGTGACGGGTGCGGCGGGTGATCGCGTGCCGGTTTCCTTGGCTGTGCGGGGCAGCGGCTCGCGCGGCGAAATTCGGTTGGCGGCGCCTATGGTTCGGAGGAGGCTGCTGCTCGTGGCGTCGATCACCTGGGGTCCGGAGATAGCCGGGGTTTACGACAAGACCTACGCGGCCCAGGCCGCCGCGCCGGTCCTGGGCCCGGCCGTGGATCTGCTCGCAAGGCTCGCGCAGGGCGGCCCTGCGCTGGAGTTCGCGGTCGGCACCGGGCGGGTGGCGCTGGCGCTCAGCGCGAGGGGGATCGCGGTACACGGCATCGAGCTGTCCCCGCACATGGCCGAGCGAATGCTCGCCAAGCCCGGCGCCGATGCGGTCCCGGTGACGATCGGCGACATGACCAGCACCCGCGTGCAGGGGACCTTCCGGATGGTGTACCTGGTGGCGAACACGATCATGAACGTCACCACCCAGGACGAGCAGCTGGCGGTCTTCGCCAGCGCAGCCGCCCACCTGCAGCCCGGCGGGTGCTTCGTGGTGGAAGTGGAAGTACCACAGCTGCGCAGGGTCCCGCCCGGCGAGACCGGATGGATATTCACCCTTGACCCCGACCACCTCGGGATCGAGACCTTCGACGACACCGCGGCCCAGATCGCGTGGTCACATCACTGGATGGAGGCAGACGGGCGGCTGGTGCGACACTCCGCTCCCTACCGGTACGTGTGGCCATCCGAGCTGGACCTGATGGCCAGGCTCACTGGTCTCCGGGTCCGGGACCGCTGGGCGGGCTGGGACCAGGCGCCCTTCACCTCCGCCAGCCACAGCCAGGTCGCGGTCTTCGTGAAACTGCCGCAGCCGCCCGCACTCGCAGAAGCACCGGAAACCTCCGCGAAGCCGGCATAAAGGAATACCAGACAAATGCGGCGCTAGATCACTGGCGGCCGAAGCAGACCGGCAGCCACCCGCCAGCAGGCAAGCGGTAGCCATCTGGCGGGTGATCGGCTGAGCGCCGGCAGTCAGACAGGCACGCTGCTCCGTCACGAACGGATACGGTCAGCTGAATGGCTCACGAAATCGGCCCATGGCGTGACGTGCCAACCCACCGGAGGGGATGCAGAATGACAGTTCTGTGTCTCGCCTAGTCAACACACCGCGCCCAACACCGGAATACAGATCGGCGGATATCGCGCATGCTATGAGCCAACGGTCAATCACAGAACGTGAACGCGTCGACGAACCTGCGGCGCTGGTCAAGGAGCGCCGAGTCGGCGCGGGTGCCCAGCCGACTGGTCAGCTTGGCGGGGTGGCCAGGCCCGGCCGTTATGGCGTCCGTAGCTGCGGGCGGCACGTGAATCCTGACCCCGGCGTGGCACACCCCATGTGCCGGCGGGGAATTAAGTTCGCGCACCGTTGCCGAGCAGCCTCGCCACTGACTGACTGGTGCCCGCTTGCTACCGGGGGCACCGGTTCGCCGACACTTTGCCCAGGATCGCGCATTGCGGAAGACTTCCCTCATGGATGCGTTGATCGGCGCGCTTGCCGGAGCCTCAGTCGCGTGGGCCGCGCAGTATGTAACCCGCCGGTCCGAGGTCCGAGAACGCCAGGGCAACCTCCTGCTGGAGCAGTGTGCCCTCATCGTCGCCTTGTCTGAGGATTACCGCAATCGCGTCTGGGAGCCGCCAGGCGGCAGCGGGAAGCGCTCTCATGGTCAGCGCGCATGACCGGATGCCGGGAGTCGGCGGGATAGGGCGGTCATCGGGCACGTCCCGGTCCGGCTAGCTGCCGCTTACGCGGCTCTGGCCTTAGGATGAGCAGCCTGTCGCAATCGAGCCGGGAGAGTTGTCCGAGAGCTTCGCGACTGTAAGGCCGATCCCGGCGGGAAGTGTTGTCCCGGTTGCGCCGTCGGGAAGCCCGCAGGCCGTCCGGGAGGAGGTGGCGCTTGGTGCGCACGCCGCAGCTTGCCGCGCGTGCCGTCGGGGGCCTTGTCGTCACGCTGCTGCTGGCGGGGGCGGTCGCCGGGACCTGCCGGGCGGCGTCGGCCGCGGCCGACGCCGCCCGGGCAAT
>OCZU010001597.1_pt1 | contig 14776 bp, 11 predicted proteins | sample 1539001 | NCBI WGS metagenome assembly OCZU01 (sample SAMEA3539306, study PRJEB22396) | soil metagenome | biome: tundra; feature: field; material: soil | place: USA | collected 2010-05 | depth 0.15 m | reverse complement strand
TGTAGATATTTGTACAAGGCAAAAATTGCCTAGTGACACCTCACGCACCATAGCTTTGTTTCGTGGAAATGCTCGTCGAATTCCTATACGGCATTGACCTTAACCGAGTGACCAAAGCTATCCGTGAGCAGCAAGTAACCCGGCGACGAATTGGTTTCCACCTCAGCGGCGAAGGAAACAGGAAATGCAGCCAGGATTATCAGCGTCCGTGTTATGGCGATCATACCCTTTCTTAGCCGGAGCCATACAGTTGGAAATGCCGTGGAAAGGGACGAGGAGGCATTCTGATGCGCAGGAGCGCGGCATTTATGCCGCTTCAATGCGGGCAACTGTTTGGTGGTCGGCGCCTGGCGGTCGTGCGGTGGTTGAAACGGCATAAATGCCGCGTTCCTTTCGCGAAGCTGCCCTCTCTCAAGTGCATCGTTCTGGCCCAAAGAGGGTTTGAAAATAAAGCTTTGCTCTTCCTCCTCGTCGTCGTTCTCGTCCTTGAATGCAGCGCAAAATCGGGGACGAGGACGAGGACGAGCTGAAGATTCCACAACCGTACCTTTAAAACAGACTCTTAAACCCTCAGCGTTGCGATGATTGATAGCACAAGCAAGTGAATGAAGCAAAACGTCACCCATTCATCTGCGGGCTAGATAAGCCGCGATGCAGGCTTTGCGTGAACCGAAGATATGGTGAGCGCCAATGACGCCGGTCAGTTCCATCCGGTCCAAATCTGCGCGAAAGTCCGGGCTGACGCGCGTCAAAGCCAGCACGACGTTTTGTTTGGCCAGGTCCTTTTGGAGTTCCTGGAGCGTGCGGCCCGCTGAAAAATCAATGGCCGTGATTGCGCCCGCGTCAATGACCAACCACTTCACCGGGGAGGGCGATTCATTCACGACCTTGCGCGCCTCTTCGGTGAGATGCGCGGCGTTGGCGTAAAAAAGTTCCGCGCCGAACCAATACATCACCAGGCCCGGTTCAACCATCCTGCCGGCCGCCACCGGTTCCATTCGCCATTCGTCGGTCGCATCACGTAGTATGATGGCTGTGTGTGGCCGATAGCTACGGCGCACGTGCTGGAGGAGCGATAGGACGAGAGCCAAGATGATGCCTTGCGCAACGCCCACGCCCACCACGGTGGCGGTGGTGACCACTGCCAAAGTGAATTCTCCCGGTTTCTTGCGATAGACCTCTGCCAACCCTCTTACATCCACGAGATGCACCGCCACGACAAAGATAATCGCCCCGAGGGCGCAGACCGGCAGGTAGCGCAGTGGGCCGGTGAAAAACAAAAGCACCAGCGCGACGACAATAGCGGTGGTGAGATGCGCGATCTGGCTGCGCCCGCCGGAGGTTTCCACCATGGCGGTCTGGGTGGGGCTGCCATTCACGACGAAGGTCCCGCTGATGGCCGCCGCGGTATCCGCCGCGCACAGGCCAAGGAGGTCGCGATTTTCGTCGAGCGTCTGATGATGCCTCGCGGCGAAGGCCCGCGCCGTCACCGAACTTTGCGCCACGATCATCACGAAACACGCGCCCGCGGTCGGCAGAAGCGTGACCACCTCGTCCCACGAGACATCGGGAAAACCGAGCCGCGGCAGTCCGCCCGCTACTGGTCCCAGTAACAGGATGCCGTGCCCCGCGAAATCCAGTGCCGCGCTTAACGCAATCGCACCCACCACCGCGACGAGCGGTCCCGACAGTCGCGGCGCGAGCCGGCGCATGCCAAAAATCACCGTCAACACACCGGCAGATACCACGAGAGTAGGCCAATGAAGTTGTGGCAGCTTTTCGAGTACAGTCCAAAGTTGTTCGATCGTCCTGTGGCTCTCCACCGGGATGCCGAGCATCTCCCCCAGCACCGCGATGCCCACCTGGAAGCCCACTCCCGTGAGGAATCCGATCAACACCGTGCGGGACAAAAAATCTGCGAGGAAACCCAGCCGCAGCAAGCGCGCCACCAACAAGTAACCTGCCGCGAGCAACGCCACCATCGAAGCCAGCGCCAGATACTTCGGGCTGCCGGCCGCCGCCAGCGGCGAGACACCCACCGCGAGAATCGCCGCCGTGGCCGAGTCCGCCGCTACGACCAGATACCGCGACGCGCCGAACAGCGCGAACGCGATCACCGGCAGCAACAGCGTGTAGAGGCCGGTGACGGCGGGCATGCCGGCGATCTTGGTATAACCCATCGCCTGCGGCATGTTCATCGCTGCCAGCGTGATGCCTGCCAGGATGTCCGACTTCAGCCGTGATTTATCGAACGGAAGGATGCCCCGAAACAGCGGTGCATGTGCTGGCGCTGCCTTTGATACGGGCATGTTTGTGGGTGGCATACGCTGCCGATTTTAGCCGGGACTTCCCGGCAGGGTCAAACCTTACCGCATCTTCCGCGTTGGAAATCCGACCGGCTCGCTGCCAAAGGACGCGACTATGACTATCATTTGCCAAGGAGTTCCTTCGCCACTGCCACCAACCGCTCCGGCTCGAATCCGAACTTCTTCTGGAGTTCCTTCAATGGTGCCGAGGCTCCAAAAGTCTTCATGCCAATGACCCGGCCTTTGGTCCCGACGTAACGCTCCCATCCGAAGGTAGAAGCCTGCTCGACAGCGACGCGCGCCGTCACACTCGGTGGCAGCACGCGGTCACGATATTCCTGCGTCTGGTGCTCGAAAATGTCCCAGGACGGCATTGACACCACTCGCGAGCGAATGCCTTCGGCAACCAGCTTCTCGTGAGCTTCCACAGCAAGACTGACTTCACTGCCAGTGGCGATAAAGATAAGCTCGGGATTCTCGCCAGTCGCGCCGGCAAGCACATAAGCGCCGCGCGCAACACCGGAAGCCGGAGCGAATTTGCTCCTATCCAAGGTAGGCAGCGGCTGGCGTGAAAGAACCAACGCCGCCGGTTGATGGCGCAACTGCATGACATAACGATAAGCTTCGACTACTTCGTTGGCATCGCCGGGTCGCAACGTGACCAGTCCGGGGACGGCGCGCAATGACAACAGTTGCTCCACCGGTTGATGCGTCGGTCCGTCCTCGCCGTCGCCCATCGCGTCGTGGGTGAAGATGAGAATTGTTGGAATCTCCATCAAGGCCGAGAGCCGGATGGCAGGCTTGGCGTAGTCGCTGAAAATGAAAAAGGTCGCGCCGAACGCGCGAAGCTTGGAGAGCGAGAGGCCATTCACCGCCGCCACCATTGCGTGTTCGCGGATGCCGTAATGGAGGTTCTTTCCGCCGTAATTGTCCGGCTGGAAATCTCCCGCGCCTTCGTATTTCAACGTGGTCTTGTTCGATGGGCCAAGATCGGCCGAGCCGCCGAGGAACCAGGGAATATTTTGCGCGAGCACATTCAGCACTTTGCCCGAGGCGTCGCGACCCGCCACACCTTTCGCGTCGGCGGGGAACACGGGAAAGTTGCGATCCCAACCGGCGGGAAGTTCGCGCCGCTGCATCTGGCCAATCTCGGTTGCGAGGTCGGGAAATTTCGCGCGGTAGGCGGCGAGGAGTTCGGTCCATTGTTCCCTGGCCTCCGCGCCGCGCTTGCCGATGCCGTCGGCGAAATGTTCGCGGACGCCGGCGGGTACAAGGAACTGCGCGTCCTCGGGCCAGCCGTAGCTGCGTTTGGTGAGGCGGACTTCCTCGTCGCCGAGCGGCTCGCCGTGGGCTTCGGGCGTGTCCTGCTTGTGTGGGGAACCATAGCCGATATGGCTGTCCAGAATAATAAAGGTCGGACGTCCCTTCGTCTGCCGGAAGACTTCGAGCGAATGTTCGATGAGGTCAACATCGTTGGCATCGCCGACGCGCAGCACATTCCATCCGTACCCCTGAAAACGGGTGGCGATGTCTTCGGTGAAGGTGATGCTCGTGTTGCCTTCGATGGTGATGTGGTTGTTGTCGTAAATCCAGCAAAGGTTATCCAGACCGAGGTGGCCGGCGAGGGATGCCGCTTCGGAAGCAACGCCTTCCATCATGCAGCCATCACCACAGACCGCGAAGATGTCGTAGTCGAAAACGTCGAAGCCGGGCTGGTTGTAACGATTGGCAAGCCATTTTTGGGCGATGGCCATGCCGACACTCGTGGCGACCCCCTGGCCAAGCGGGCCGGTAGTAGTCTCGACGCCGGAAACCCAGTGGTATTCGGGATGGCCGGGCGCCTTGCTGCCGAGCTGGCGGAAGCGGCGGATGTCGTCGAGTGTCACCGCAGGCTTGCCCACTTTCTCGTAATCGGCGTTCACCGCCTGGACGCCGGTGAGGTGAAGTATGGACCAAAGCAACATTGAGGCGTGACCGTTCGAGAGAATGAACCGGTCGCGGTTCGGCCAGATGGGGTCTTGCGGATCGAACCGCAGAACACGATTCCAGATGGTATAGACCAGCGGCGCGAGCGCCATCGGCGTGCCGGGATGTCCGGATTTGGCCGCTTGAACCGCATCAATCGAAAGGGTGCGGATGGTGTTGATCGCCAGTTGTTCGATGTTATTGTCGGACATGAAATTCTTCTTTCGGGTTGCTTTACTTGTTTCCTGCTTCGAGAGCAGCCACTTTTTCCAGGCGTCGCAGGTGGCGGGGGGCTTGACTGTATTCGGCGGCCAGGAAGGTTTGCACGAGATCCCAGGCCAAAGCCGGACCGGCAGTCCGTCCGCCTATGCAAAGGATGTTCATGTGATCGTCCTCGACTCCTTGTTTCGCCGAAAAATGATCGAAGATCAGACAGGCGTGGACACCCGGAACCTTGTTGGCGCAGACCGAAGCGCCGACGCCGCTGCCGCAAACCGCCACGCCACGATCCACCTTGCCCGAGACCACAGCCCGCGCAAGTGGAACGACAAAGTCAGGATAGTCGTCGTCGGGTACCAGCGTATGCGCGCCGAAGTCAACGACCTCGTGTCCGGCTGATTTGAGTTGAACGACCAACTCCTCTTTTAGTCCAAATCCGCCGTGATCGGTGGCAATTCCTACTCTCATAGTTTTCGTCTCAATTCGGGGTTAGCTCCGCTGCCGCCGCGTGGTCGGCGAGTAACAGCGCGTTGTCCCGGCAAATCCTCCCAGCCGGAATGGACACATCTCCGTCGCGCAGACGCACAAGCATTTCAGCCTTCTCGCTTCCGGTGACCACCCATAGCACGCGGCGTGAACGGTTGAGCAGCGGATAGCTCAGCGTCATCCGCCGCCGCTTCTGGTAGATACCAGTCATCGCAACATCGGTGTCGGTGACCTTCAAAACTGGATCTCCGGGCACGAGCGAAGCGGTGTGGCCGTCTGGACCGAGTCCGAGGTGCGCGAGGTCGAGCACTGGCGGCGAACCGGCGAGTTTTTGGAGTGTGAGTGAATAGCTCCTGGCCGCCGCTCCCAGATCCTTCTCTTCCACCGGCATGGCATGGATTTGTTCAGGGCGCAGCGGTGCTTGGGACAGCAAGCTCTCGCGCAAATGAATCAGGTTTCGATCCGGGTCGCCCGCCGGCGCCACGCGCTCGTCCACTTGCACGACCTGCACGCCTGCCCAAGGAACTTCTTCGCCGGCCAGGTCGCTCAACATTTGCCACGGAGTATGGCCGCCGCTGAAGGCCACAATGAATCGTCCGCGCGCAGCTACTGCGGCGCGAGCTTCGGCAGCGATAATCTTTGCCGCTTCCCGAGAGACCGAATCCGCATCAGCAAACACCTGGATTTTCATGCGAAGGTCAGGCGGTGACCACTGGGTTCTGCCAGCCGCCCGGTGGGGTAACCCTCTCGACTTCGGCCGGCCCCCAGGTTTTCGGTTCATATTCAAACACCGGGGTGCCGGCCTGCAACACCGGGTCAACAATCCGCCAGGCTTCCTCCACGTAATCCTCACGGGCAAACAATGTGGAATCTCCCGCCATCGCGTCCCCCAGCACCCGTTCGTAGGCATCCATCTCTCCGGCGCGCGGGTAGCGACGCCCCTCGATTTCCACCGGTTGGCTGATCTTTTCATCTTCCACGGAGATGGTGTTCATGCAGATCCCGAACGCTATGTCCGGGCTGATTCTAATGCGGCAATAATTCGACTTCAAGTCGTAGCCCTCATACATCGTCGGAGGCTGGCGCAACCGGACAACCACTTCCGTGCAGGTGACGGGCAGGCACTTCCCGGCGCGGATATAGAAGGGAACTCCCCGCCAGCGCCAGGAATCAATTTCCAGTTTGAGCGCCGCAAAGGTTTCGACCTTGGAGTCGGGCGCGACCCCTTGTTCCTTGCGGTAGCCGAGGAACTGTCCCCGCACCAGATCCTTCGCCTCCAACGGCGGCATTGCCTTGAGGACTTTGACCTTTTCATCGCGGACCGATTCGCTGTCCGTTCTGACCGGCGGCTCCATCGCCAGATAGGCCATAACTTGAAACAGATGATTTTGAATCACGTCGCGGATGGTGCCCACCTGATCGTAAAAATTGCCGCGGCCCTGAATGCCGAAGTCTTCCGCCATCGTGATCTGAAAGCTTTCGACATTGTAACGGTTCCAGAACGGTTCGAGCATCGCGTTGGCAAAGCGGAAAAAAAGCATGTTATGCACGGGCTTTTTCCCGAGGTAATGGTCAATGCGGAAGATCGCCCTCTCGTCGAAGGTCTTGAGCAGGATCTGATTGAGCGCCTGCGCCGAGGGCAGGTCGCGACCGAAAGGCTTTTCAATGATGACGCGGGCGTCGTCGGTGCAGCGGGCTTTGCCGAGCTGCTCCACGACCGTTCCAAATGTCGCGGGAGGGATGGCCAGATAATGCGCCGGGCGTTGGGCCGAACCCAGCTGCTGGCGAAGGGCTTGAAATGTCGCCGGGTCATTGTAGTCACCATCCACATAGCGCAGCAGGCCGGACAATTTCTCGAACGCAACGGCATCGAGCCCGCCGTGCTTTTCGAGGCTGTCCTTCGCGCGGGCCTTGAGCTGGTCGAGATTCCAGCCTGCCTTGGCCACGCCAATGACCGGCACGTTGAGATGGCCGCGCTTCAGCATCGCCTGTAGTGAAGGAAATATCTTTTTGTAGGCGAGATCGCCCGTGGCTCCAAAAAAGACCAGCGCATCAGAATGGGGAGCGTTCATCGTGGTAACTCCTTACTTGGCTGATTTCTCCAAGTGCCCGCCGAAACCAAAGCGCATTGCCGAAAGCAGCTTGTCCTGAAAGTCCGCTTCGCCGCGCGAAGTGAAGCGCTCGTAAAGTGCCGTGGTCAGCACCGGCACCGGCACCCCTTCGTCAATGGCGGCCTTGATCGTCCAGCGGCCCTCGCCCGAGTCGGAAACGCGTCCGGCAAATCCCGCCAGCGCGGGATCCTTGACCAACGCGTCCGCCGTCAGGTCCAACAACCACGACGCGATCACGCTGCCACGCCGCCAGACCTCCGCCACGTCGGTGAGGTTGAGATCGTATTGGTAATTCTCAGGCTCGCGCAAGGGGGTTGTCTCGGCATCTACGTCTCCTTTCTTCTTGCCGATGTTGGCGTCGCGCAGGATGCCCAACCCCTCGGCATAGGCGGCCATGATTCCATACTCGATGCCATTGTGAACCATCTTGACGAAATGCCCGGCGCCATTCGGGCCGCAGTGCAGATAGCCTTGTTCGGAGGTTCCTCCAAGTTTTTCACGTCCCGGGGTACGCGCGATATTGCCGATTCCCGGCGCCAGCGTGGCAAAGATCGGATCGAGAAGCTCGACCACTTTCTTTTCGCCGCCAATCATCATGCAGTAACCGCGCTCCAATCCCCACACACCGCCGCTCGTCCCCACGTCCACATAATGAATACCTTTCGGCATGAGTTCCTTCGCCCGCCGGAGGTCATCCACGTAATAAGAGTTGCCGCCGTCTATCAGGATGTCCTCTTTGTCGAGCAAGGGTAGCAGGTCGGCAATGGTCTGGTCCACGACCCCGGCCGGAACCATCAGCCAGATCGCGCGCGGTTTCCTGAGCTTCTTGACGAAGTCCGCGAGCGAAGCGGCGCCGACGGCTTTTTCCTTTGCCAGTTGCTTGACCGCGTCTGCGGAGCGGTCATAGACCACGCACTGATGGCTGTCCTTGATCAGCCGGCGCACCATGTTGGCGCCCATCCGGCCGAGTCCGATCATACCGAGTTGCAGCGTTGCTTTCTTTTTCATAATGAAGTTTTCGATTTGTTGAGGTTGGCGCGCTGGTGGGTTAAGAATTGTTTTTATTTTCCTTCACGACGCGCTTTTCATTTTTCGGTAGCGACGGATCAGGTTGTTCGTCGAGCTATCATGCTTTAGCCTGGGTGTTGCCTTGCTTTCGAGTTCCGGCATGATGCGCTGAGCCAGTGCCTTGCCCAGCTCCACGCCCCACTGATCGAACGAGTTGATGTTCCAGATGGCGCCCTGCGTGAAGACACTGTGCTCGTAGAGCGCGACGAGCTTGCCGAGAACTTCCGGTGTAAGCCGGTCCGCGAGCAGGACATTCGACGGGCGGTTGCCCTCGAAGACACGATGCGGCACAAGCGAATCTGCGGTGCCTTCTGCCTTGACTTCCGCGGACGTCTTGCCGAAGGCCAGTGCCTCGGCCTGGGCAAAGACATTCGCCAGAAGTATGTCATGGTGACGTCCCAGTGGAGTAAGCGGATGAGCAAACGCAATGAAGTCGCAAGGGATGAGCCGCGTGCCTTGATGGATCAACTGATAGAAGGAGTGCTGGCCGTTGGTGCCGGGTTCACCCCAATAAATCGGGCCGGTCTGGCAGCCAACTGTTTTCCCGTCGAGTGTGACATGCTTGCCGTTACTTTCCATCGTCAACTGCTGGAGATAGGCCGGGAATCGTTTCAAGTATTGTTCGTACGGCAGGACCGCCACAGTGTGCGCACCGAGAAAGTCGTTGTTCCAAACCGACAGAAGGCCCATGAGCACCGGGAGATTTTTCTCGAATGGTGCGGTGCGGAAATGCTCGTCCATCTGGTGGAAGCCGTCGAGCATCGCGAGGAAATTGTCCGGGCCGATGGCCAGCATGGTCGAGAGGCCAATGGCCGAGTCCATTGAATAACGGCCACCCACCCAATCCCAGAAGCCGAACATGTTGGCCGTATCAATGCCAAACGCGGACACCTTCCCGGCATTGGTCGAAACTGCGACGAAGTGTTTGGCCACGGCTTGGTCGTCCCCGCCGAGTGCCTTGACCAACCACTCGCGAGCGCTCTGGGCGTTGGTCATCGTCTCCAAGGTCGTAAAAGTTTTTGAAGAAACGATGAACAACGTTTCCGCCGGATCGAGGTCATGCGTCGCTTCCACGAAATCAATGCCGTCAACATTCGAGACGAAGCGGAACGTCAGGCCGCGCTCGCTGTAATGCTTGAGCGCTTCGTAAGCCATCACCGGGCCGAGGTCGGAGCCGCCGATGCCGATGTTGACGACGTTGCGAATGCGCTTGCCGGTATGGCCCACCCACGCGCCGCTGCGGACGCGGTTCGCGAAGCCGGTCATCTTGTCGAGTACGGCGTGAACTTCAGGCACGACGTTCTTGCCATCCACGACGATTGACGCTCCTTGGGGAGCGCGCAGGGCGACATGCAGGACAGCGCGGTTCTCCGTGACGTTGATCTTCTCGCCGCCAAACATCGCGGCAATCCAGGCACGCAGGCCGGATTCTTCGGCTAGTTTAAACAGGAGCTTGAGCGTTTCGCTGGTGACGCGGTTCTTCGAGTAATCCAGGAAGAGGCCCGCTGCTGTGGCGGTCATCCGCTCGCCGCGTTTTGGATCGGTGGCGAAAAGTTTTCTAAGATGCAGTCCTTGCACTTTTTTATAGTGCGCGGTGAGAGCCTTCCAAGCCGGGCGTTTCGCAAGTGGTCTAAGGGTTGTAGTCATACTGATGTTCCTGTCGGTTTCTTCCTGGTAATAGGTCGGGTACGTTTATAGCTATCAAGTCGGGGTTTTGCGCGGGCGGACCCTGGCCGAACGCCGGCCTCATCCCACAAACGATATCCGCCGAGAAAGGCATTGGCGTTGGCGCCGGCGCGGCAGCCGGGAGGCAGCCTGATCAGTTTTTTGACGTTGCCGCCGCCAAGCACGACGTCGTCGGGTTCAAGCGCGGCGGTCAGGAGCTTCACCACGTCCACCACAAATTTCCGCCATTTCTTTTTGCCATACTTCTCCAGCCCGCGAAGCCCGACGTAATCTTCGTAGGTTGTCTTCTTGTACGGCAGGTGGGCCAGCTCCATTGGCTCGATGATGCCGTCCACGATCATGGTGGTGCCGAGGCCGGTTCCCAGTCCGAGGAAAAGCAGCTTGCCGCGTTTGTAGCTCCCCAAGGCTTGCAGGGCGGCATCATTCACGACCTTGACCGGGTGTTTGAACGCGGCTTCAAAGTTAAACCCTACCCAGCCTTTCGCGAGGTTGTGCGGTTCGGCGATGGGGCGATTGCGCAGGACCGGTCCGGGGTAACCGATGGATACCACGTCATAGCTCCAATCCCCAGCCAGTTGCTTGACCCCGGCCACCATCATTTTTGGAGTCAGCGTCAGCCCGGAGGGAAACTTCCGGGGTTCTTTTTGTCCGGTGGCGAGAATTTTAACATTGGTTCCGCCGACATCAATCGTGAGCACATTCATAAGAAGAATTTTAATCAAGGTTTGGCTGCGCCGGCCAGCGCATTGTCCACCATTGCCTGCGCCTCGCTTAGGATGGTATTCAAATGGGCGTGGCCCTTGAAACTCTCCGCGTAGATCTTGTAGATGTTCTCCGTGCCGGATGGCCGGGCGGCGAACCAGCCGCTGGCGGCCACAACCTTCAAGCCGCCGATTGAGGCGTTGTTGCCCGGAGCGCGGGTCAGCTTGGCGGTGATCGGCTCACCCGCCAGCCTCGATTCCTTCACCGCTTCAGGCGAAAGCTTTTCGAGACTCGCTTTCTGCGCGGGCGTGGCGGGCGCGTCAATGCGCGTATAGTAGGGCGTCCCAAACTCCGCCGTCAGTTCGCGGAAGTGTTCGCCCGGATCCTTGCCGGTGACGGCGGTGATCTCGGCGGCGAGCAGGCACATGATGGGGCCATCCTTGTCGGTCGTCCAAACGGTGCCGTCGTGCCGCAGGAAACTCGCTCCGGCGCTCTCCTCGCCTCCGAAGCAGAACGAGCCGTCGAACAAACCGGGCGCGAACCACTTGAAGCCGACTGGCACTTCGCATAGCCGGCGGCCAAGCTTGCTTACCACCCGATCAATCATGCTGCTGCTGACGAGTGTCTTCCCGACCACTGACTGCGCCGACCAATGCGGACGATGGGTGAGCAGGTAGCGAATGGCCACCGCCAGGTAATGGTTCGGGTTCATCAACCCTGCGGACGGCGTGACGATGCCGTGCCGGTCAGAATCCGGGTCGTTGGCAAAAGCTACGCGGTAATGATCCTTGAGCCCGACCAGCCCGGCCATCGCGTAAGGACTGGAGCAATCCATGCGGATTTTTCCGTCGTGATCCACCGTCATGAAGGAGAAGGTCGGGTCGAGCTTTGGGTTGACGACCGTGATTTCCAGTTTGTAGATGGAGTTGATCGGTTCCCAATAGGGCAGGGCGGCGCCACCGAGCGGATCCACGCCAAGCTTGAGTCCGGCGGCGCGGATGGCCTCCATGTCAAGAACGTTCCGCAGATCCTTGACGTAGGGCATGACAAAGTCTTCCTGGTGCGTGGTCGCCGCTTTGATGGCCGTGGCAAAAGGCACGCGCTTTACTTCGGTGTTGCCATTTCGCAATAGCTCGTTGGCCCGATCCTGGACCCACCGGGTCACGTTGGTGTCCGCAGGCCCGCCGTTAGTCGAGTTGTACTTGAAACCGCCGTCCTCCGGCGGATTGTGCGAGGGCGTGATGACAATGCCGTCCGCGAGGCGATCCTTGCGGTCGCGGTTGTACACCAGGATGGCCCGCGAGATCACCGGCGTCGGGGTCACGCCGTCGTCGCGCTGGATGACGGTCTCCACATTGTTGGCGGCGAGAACTTCGAGTGCGGTGCGCTGCGACGGGGCAGACAGCGCGTGGGTGTCCTTGCCCATCTGGAGCGGGCCGTCGGTGCCGTGGCTGCGCCGGTAGTCGCAGATGGCCTGGGTGATGGCCAGGATATGGGACTCGGTGAACGTGCCGCGCAGGGATGAGCCGCGATGTCCGCTCGTGCCGAAGCTGACCATCTGGTTGGGGTCGCCCAGGTCGGGCTGGCGGTGATAGTACTCGCGCTCAAGCCGGACGAGGTCCACCAACATCTCCTTCGGTGCCGGTTTGCCTGCAAGTGGAGAAAGTGTCATCGGTTCTAATTCTTTCTTTGATAATAAATTCACTCGCCGACATGCTGCGTGTCGTCCCACAACCGGATCACCGGTCGGGACAGGTTACGTTCATAACCGAGCGCACTCAAGCTTGCCGTGTTCAACATAAAAAACCTGCCGGCGGCGGGTTCAAGCCCGAGCCAGCGCGCGGCGAACACCCGGAGGAAATGTCCGCTCGAAAAAAGCAGCACGTCGCCCTCAATCGCGCGCACCCGGCGCACGACGCGGTCGGCCCGGGCACCGACCTGTTCCGGCATTTCGCCTCCGGGGCAGCCGTCGCGGAATAGTTGCCAGTCCGGGCGCTCCTGAAGGATGTCGGCAGTGACGAGACCTTCATATTTGCCATAGTTCCATTCGAGCAGATCGCGGTCAACTTCCGCGGCGGTTCTGAAGCCGGCCAGTTCGCACGTCCGGATTGCGCGTTGCAGCGGACTGGTGAATACCTTCGCGAACGTCAGGCCGCGCAGGCGCTCACCAAGACTGCGGGCGTTGCATTGACCGCGCTCGGTCAGCGGTAAATCGGTAAGTCCCGTGTGCTGACCCGTGAGGCTCCAGGCGGTTTCCCCGTGCCGTGCCAGATAAATAACCGGAAGATCTTCGCTCATGATTTCGCGCCTCCGGCGATGCCCGTTCGCGCCTGCTGGTCCCACACCGCGGCTGCCAGTGCGGGCATGCCGGCCAAGTTCTGAGCGGTGATAACCATGCTGATGCCCACATTGCGCAGGGTGGCGGTTTGCGTCAAGGCGTTTCGGAATTGGCGCGCCGTTACGATAACTGTGCAAACTCAAAAACTTTCCGAGAGCCGCGACCGTCGAATGCTGGCATCTGACGAGAGATGGCCGGACGCTCGACATTCTCGAAGTGTCTGCAAAGGCCCGGGCGCAAACGGATGCGGAGGCGAAGGAGTTGGTGAAACAATTCTTCAAGGCAACCGAAGAGGCAGGCTTGGGCAGGCCGGGAGGACAGTCGAAAACGCAGATCGTGCTGGACTTCTTCAATGCTGGACGATGACCCGCGCTTGACGGCTCCTCACCGGTCGGGCATTTATTTTGCAATGACAACGACGGGAACCAGCGAACCCAACCGTACGCCGGCCGGCGATTCCGCGAGTTCACCGCCGTTGGCTGGCCCGGAGTCCAAACCCGGAGATCATCCTTCCGCCGGCATGACGCGCCTGGTGCTCGAACTCATTCGCCCTTATCGCGGATGGCTGATCATTGTCTTCGTAGCGATGCTCCTCGAGACGGCCATGAGCATCGCCGCGCCGTGGCCGCTGAAAATCATCCTCGATAACGTGGTTGGCAAGCACAAGCTGCCGGAATTTCTGTCGTGGTTGCGGGATTTTTCGTCAGGTGAGCATACCTTGGCGCTGGCCGGTGTGGCGGCGGCCGGCGCAGTGATCATCGCGGTGATCGGCGCGGTCGCGGGCTACATTGACAACTACTATACCGAGAGCGTGGCGCAGTATGTGGCGAACGATTTGCGCCAGCGCGTCTATCATCATCTCCAACGCCTCTCGCTCAAGTATTACGACACCCACCAGATCGGCAACATGCTGAGCACGATCACCTCCGACGTGGGCACGATCCAGAGCTTCGCTTCGACGGCGCTGCTGAGCATTCTCGTTGATTCACTGACCATCATTGGCATGGTCGGTGTGATGCTCTACCTCAACTGGGATTTCGCGCTGGTCGCGGTGGGCGTGACGCCGTTTCTGCTGCTGTTTGTCGCGCGTTTCAAGAAGGCGGTGAAGAAAGCCACGCACGAGGTCCGCAAGCATCAGAGCGACATCGTAGCCGTCGTGCAGCAGGGGCTGGAATCCGTGCGTTCCGTCAAAGCGTTCGGACGCCAGGAAATGGAGGAGGGCCGGCTTGATGAGGTGAGCCACGAGACGGTCAAGGCGGCGCTCAAAGCGCGGCGCGTGAAATCCCTGCTCTCGCCGATCGTCTCGATAACCGTTTCGCTTTGCGTCGGGTTCGTACTCTGGCGCGGCGCGGGGCTGATCATCAGAGACGCGATGACCATTGGCGCGCTGACCGTTTTCCTTTCCTACCTGAACAAGTTCTTCAAGCCGGTGCAGGACCTTGCCAAAATGACCAACGTCATCGCGCAGGCGGCGGTGGGAATGGAGCGCATCCAGGCAATCCTTGATACCGACACGATCATCCCGCAGAAGCCTGACGCGCGCGATCCGGGCAAGCTCAGGGGCGAAATCGTTTTCGAGCATGTGGCCTTTGCCTACGACCCGGCGGCGCCGGTGTTGCGCGACATCAATCTCACCATCAAGCCCGGCCAACGCGTCGGCGTCTGCGGCCCGACGGGCGGCGGCAAGTCCACCGTCCTCAGTCTCATCCCGCGTTTCTACGATCCGACCCAAGGACGTGTGTTGATAGATGGAGTGGAGGTTGCCGACTACAAACTCGACGGCCTGCGCGGGCAGATCTGTTTCGTCTTGCAAGACACCGTGCTCTTCCGCGGCACAATCCGCGACAACATCGCCTACGGCCGACCCGACGCGACTGCGGAGGAGATCATCGAAG